>ENA-UADQ01000060-UADQ01000060.1-human-gut-metagenome-genome-assembly--contig:-NODE-60-length-34049-cov-6.561158_pt1 | contig 34049 bp, 20 predicted proteins | sample MGYA00244262_ERZ654258 | MGnify/ENA primary metagenome ERZ654258 (study PRJEB26926, sample SAMN06165206) | human gut metagenome | biome: ENVO:00009003; feature: ENVO:2100002; material: ENVO:00002003...
CGACATGGAACGTAAATCCGGGGCAAATATAATTAAAAAATTTTAAATATACAACTATTTCTCAGGGCAAGCCGCTGAGCCAGGCTTCTTTAGCGACATACCCCATCCCACGGCCGATATGGCGATGTAGAGCAGAATGACAATGGGGACAGCCGGGATACCCAAGGCGACCAACAGAACAACAGCCAGGGCAATAAAGATATAACGGATCTCGTTGCCTTTAAAAGCAAAACTCTGAAACTTGAAGGCGAACATCCGAACAGGCGAAATAAGCAGCCACGACATGGCCGGCACCATCAGCAGCACCCAGCCCCCTTGGTTGAAACCCGTCTTGGCGTCCATCCAGCCCAGCGCAACGAAAAACAGCGCATTGGCAGGAGTCGGAAGGCCGCAGAACTCGGTATGCTGCGTCTCGTCGATATTGAATTTCGCCAGCCGCAGCGCCGAGAAGGCCGCCACCGCGAAACAAAGTGCACTGCCGCCGTAGCGCAGCCATGCCTCGGCATCCGCAGGCAGGGAATTGTTCCACAAGACGAAAAGCACGGCCGACGGGGCGAAGCCGAACGAGACCATGTCGGACAACGAGTCCAGTTGTACGCCGATGGCGGAAGGGCATTTGAGCAGCCGGGCCACGAAACCGTCGGAATAGTCGAAAACACCGGCGGCGATCGTGAGCCAGAAAGCCAGCGCCAGATCGCCGTAAACCAGTGCCGAAACCACCGCGAACGAGCCGCAAAGCAGGCTCGCAAGGGTCAGCAGGTTGGGTATGGTGAACAGTCTTATCTTCATCGGGAGTACAAAAATATTATTCCTGCAATAGGCGGCAAAGTTACAAAATATTTTTATCTTTGTCTCACTTAATTCCATATTATAACTTATGGCAAGCAATAAATATTGTGTCATCATGGCCGGCGGCATCGGATCGCGTTTCTGGCCCAAGAGCCGGCAGTCGATGCCAAAACAGTTCCTCGACATCCTCGGAACCGGGAAATCGTTTATCCGCCACACCTACGAGCGCTTTGCAAAAATCGTCCCCGCCGGGAATTTCCTCGTCGTGACGAACCACAAATACAAGGATCTGGTATTGCAGCACATCCCCGAAATCGGGGAGAAACAGGTGCTCTGCGAGCCGATCGGCCGCAATACGGCCCCCTGCATCGCCTATGCGGCCTATACGCTGCTCAGGGAGAACCCCGACGCCGAAATGATCGTCACGCCGTCGGATCACCTGATCCTCAACGAGGACGATTTCCGCACGATCATCGGCGAGTGCCTCGAATTCGCCGACCGGCACGACGCACTGCTGACCGTGGGCATCAAACCCACACGCCCCGATACGGGTTACGGCTACATCCAGGTTTCGGACGACCACACCATCAGCAAAGTCAAGTGCTTCACCGAAAAGCCCGATCTCGAGCTGGCGCAGACCTTCCTCCAGACCGGCGAGTTCTACTGGAATTCGGGTATCTTCATCTGGAAGGTGCAGGCCATCGTCGAGGCCTTCCGCAAATACCTGCCCGAGCACCATGCCATGTTCAGCGGCGTGATGAAGGCGCTGGGCACCGATGCCGAGAAGACCACCGTGGAGATCGTCTTCTCGGAGTGCCGCGCCATCTCGATCGACTACGGCATCATGGAAAAGGCCGACAACGTCTATGTCCGCTGCGGCGACTTCGGGTGGAGCGACGTCGGCACATGGGGCTCGGTCTACCAGCACGCCCGCAAAGACCGCTACGCCAACGCCGTCCCCGAAGAGGGGTGCTATGTCTACGACACGCGCAGCAGCATCGTCTCGCTGCCCAAGGGCAAGGTAGCGGTCATCAGCGGCCTGAAGGAATACATCGTCGTGGACACCGACGACGTATTGATGATATGCCCCCGCGCCGAAGAACAGAACATCAAGAAATTCATCGACGAAGTAAAGTTCCATAACGGGGACAAACATATCTGACACCTATGAAACGCATGCCGTTCCATACCACAGCCTTGCTGCGACGATTCGCTGCGGGCTTTTTTTTAGTGGCGGGGATGCTCTCGTGCTCCGCGCCGCAGGCCACCTTCACCAACCCGCTGCGCGACGGCGCCGACCCGTGGATCACCAAATACGACGGGCGCTATTACACCTGCTTCAAATCAGGACGCGGCATCGCCGTGACCGAATCGGACGACATGACGCGTTTCGAACGCGAGCGTGTTGTCTGGCAGCCCGCCGACAGCGGGGCGTGGAACAGCTTCAACATCTGGGCACCCGAGCTGCACCGCCTCCGCGGCAAATGGTACATCTACTACGCCGCGGCACCCGTCCCCGGCAGCCCCTTCACGGGGCAGCGCACAGGCGTGCTGGAGTGTGACACGCCGCTGGGCGACTACCGCGACCGCGGCATGCTCTACACCGGCGACAACCCCGACGGCAAGACGGACAACATCTGGGCCATCGACATGACGATCTTCGAACACCGGGGAGAGCTCTATGCCGTATGGTCCGGCTGGGAGCGCCAGCGCGATACCGACGCCACCGACCAGCTGCTCTACATCGCCCGCATGGAATCGCCGACCCGGATCGGGCCGCGCATCCTGCTCTCACGACCCGACCAGCCGTGGGAACAGGGCGACCACATCGCCCTGCAGGAAGGCCCGTCAGCACTGCGGCACGGCGACGACCTCTTCATCGTCTACTCCACGCGCGGCTCGTGGTCGCGCCACTACAAGCTCGGGCAGCTGCGCCTGCGCACCCCCGACAGCGACCCGCTGAATCCCGCATCATGGATCAAGAGCGGCCCCATCTTCACCGGCAACGACCGCATACACGGCGTCGGCCACGCCAGTTTCACCACCTCGCCTGACGGGAACGAATACTGGATCTATTACCACTCGAAAAAAGATACGGTACACAACTGGGGGCGCGACGTACGCCTGCAACGCTTCGACTTCGACGCCACGGGCAACCCCCGCTTCGGAGAGCCCGCAGAGCCGGGGCCCTACCCCATGCCCTCGGGGACACCCAAACACGCGAACTGATATGTCCGAACTATACGATATTTTCCGGGAACACCCGCACATCTCCACAGACACGCGCAACATCGGGGCTGATTCCATCTTTTTCGCCCTGCGCGGCGCGACGTTCGACGGCAACCGCTTCGCGGCGGAGGCGCTGGACAAAGGCGCGGCCTATGCCGTCGTGGACGACCCGGCAGCCGTCACCGACGAGCGTATGGTGCTGGTCGGCGACACGCTCGGGGCGTTGCAGGAGCTGGCACGCGAACACCGCCGCCGGCTGGCGATCCCGATACTCGCCATATCGGGCAGCAACGGCAAGACCACGACCAAGGAACTGGTGAGCCGCGTGCTGGCCGAACGCTTCGAGGTCTACGCCACGCGCGGCAACCTCAACAACCACATCGGCGTGCCGCTCACGCTGCTCGCCATGACCCGCGACACGCAGTTCGGCGTGGTCGAAATGGGAGCCAGCGCCTGCGGCGAGATCGCCCTGCTGGCCTCGATCGCCGAGCCCAACTACGGCATCCTGACCAACATCGGCCGTGCGCACCTCGAAGGCTTCGGCGGCCCGGAGGGGGTGCGCCGCGGCAAGGGCGAGCTGTTCGACTACCTGGCCGCGAACGGCGGCCGCGCCTTCGTACCCCGCGAGGACGAGATGCTGACGAACATGGCCGCCGAACGCGACGGGCTGGCCGCGGAGTATTACAGCATCACGCTGGCCGAGGACCTCGAAAACCACCTCGAAGGGCATTACAACCGGTTCAACATCGCCGCAGCCGTGGCCGTCGGACGTTATTTCGACGTCGCCGACGAGCGTATCCGCCATGCTGTCGGCAGCTATGTCCCCGACAACAACCGCTCGCAGCGCACCGAGACGGGGCGCAACACGCTCATCGTGGACTGTTACAACGCCAACCCGTCGAGCATGCGGGCATCGGTCGCGAATTTCCTTGCCGAGCCGCCCGGCACACGCACCCGCCGCCTGCTGATCCTGGGCGACATGCTCGAACTGGGCGCCTGGTCGGCGGAGGAGCACGCCGCTGTCATCCGCCTCGCAGCACAGGCTCCGCAGACGGAGGTGATGCTCGTCGGACAGGAATTCGCCAAGGCCCGTGCCGACATGGAGCCGCAACCCGCCCGGATCACGCTCTTCGCCGATCGGGAACACCTCATCGCGGCGCTCCGCACACACCCCGTGGACAACGCGCTGGTGCTGATCAAGGGTTCGCGCGGCATCGGACTGGAAAAAGCGGTCGGGGAGCTGTAGCCCCGCCGCCACGACCCGCCGGGCACCAACCCGGTACAGGCACGATACGCAGGAACAAAACGCCGGTAAACGAACCGGAAGGGCACGCCGCACAGGCAAAAAAACACCGACTGAGAACAACCTGAAACCCATAAGCCATGAAACACCTGCTGACAGCCATCCTCCTGCTGGCCTTCGCGCATACCGCCGCCGGCGAAAGGAACGTCTCGCTCGAACGCGATTTCGGAACGCTTTACGGCACGCTGCTCACCCCCGATGCAGGTGCGGAAACCGTGGCTGTCATCATCGCCGGTTCGGGCCCCATCCCGCGTAACGGGAGCGTCAACAATTATCTTTACCTGGCGCAGGCGCTCGAAAAGGCAGGCATCGCCTCGCTGCGCTACGACAAACGCGGCATCGGTGCGAGCCGGTTCACGGAACCGGAAAAAATGGCCGACGCCGTACTGGGGGATTTCATCGGCGACGCCGCGGCATGGGCCGACTACCTCGCCGGCGAGGGTTTCCGCCGCGTCGTACTGATCGGCCACAGCGAAGGGGCGCTGATCGCCTTCTGCGCGGCGCAGCAAACCCCGAAAGTCGCCGCCGTCGTTTCGCTGGCCGGCGCCGGCTACCCGCTCGACGAGATACTCCAGTTGCAATTGGCCTCACAACTCCTGCCCGACAACATGAATCTGCTCTTGCAGGCCAACGCGATCACCGCCGCCCTCAAACGGGGCGAACGGGTCGAATCCTGCCCGCCGCAGCTCGAAGCGCTGTTCCACCCTTCGGTACAGACGTTCTGGATCTCCAGCCTGCGCTACGACCCGCGCGAGGAGATCCGCAAGGTGCGGGTTCCGATACTCGTCGTGGGCGGGGACAACGACCTGCAGGTGCCACCAGACAATGCCGAGGCGCTGGCAAAGGCACAGCCCCGGGCCCGGAAGGCAATCATCGCAGGGATGACCCACCCGCTCAAAAAATGCACGGGACGCATGCGCATCGACCAGACGGGAGCCTACGGCGACAGCACGCTACCGATCGACCCCGACCTCGTGGCCGTCGTTACGCAATTCATCCGGGGGCTCTGATTTTTCCCTGCCGGAAAGACAAAACCGGATTATTTTTTTAATTTTGTATAAACCGATTCCGAACCAAACGACATACCGAACCATGAAACTCCTGATCAGCATCGAATACCGTACCCGCTGGGGCGAACAGCTCGTCATGCGGATCGGCAAACGGCGCATTGCGCTGCAATACGCCGACGGAGGCGTCTGGACAGGCGCCATCGAACGCTATACCCAGAGTGAAGATACCGAATACCGCTATGAAATCGAACGCGACGGCGCGTGCATCCGCAGCGAATGGCGGCCGCACACGCTGCGGCTCCCCGCCCGGGAGGGGGTGCGCACGCTGCGCATCCGCGACCGCTGGCAGGAGATGCCCTCCGACACGCCGTTCTACTCCTCGGCATTCACCCGGGGCATCTTCGGCCGCGGGAAAACCGGCAGTCCGAAGAAGGCTACAGGCAACATCACGCTGCGCGTCGTGCTGCCCACCCTACGGCCGGACGAAACGCTCGCCGTCGCCGGCAGCGGCCGTGAGCTGGGCGACTGGAAACGGATCGTCCCGATGGACGACAGCCGCTTCCCGGAATGGGAACTCACGCTGCATACTGCGCACCGGTTCGAATACAAATTCCTGATCGCCGACCGCAAGACCCTCACCCCCATCCTGTGGGAGGAGGGTGCCAACCGCACCTGGGGCGAGTTGCCCGGCGCTGGCGAACACGCCCTCGACGCCGCGGCATCCCCGCGTTTCCCCAAGCGCAGGTGGCGGGGCGCCGGGACGGCGATCCCGGTCTTCTCGCTCCGTACGGAAGAGGATTTCGGCGTCGGCGAGTTCTACGACCTGAAACGGCTCATCGACTGGGCGGCCGCCACCGGGCAGCGCGTCATCCAGGTACTGCCAATCAACGACACCACCATGACCGGCACCTGGGAAGACTCCTACCCCTACAACGCCAATTCGACCTTCGCCCTGCACCCGCAGTTCATCCGGCTGCCCGCCGCGGGCGTCGTGGAGGACGACGAGTACCGCACCCTGCGCAGCGAGCTGAACGCCCTTCCCGAAATAGATTACGAGCGTGTCAACGGGCACAAACTGCGGCTGCTCCGCCGGGCGTTCGAACGCCACGGCGCCCGCACCGCGGCACGCCGCGACTACAAGGCCTTCATCGCCGCCAACAGACACTGGCTCATCCCCTATGCCGCCTTCTGCACGCTGCGCGACGAAACGGGCACGCCCGACTTCACCCGCTGGGGCGGTTTCGCCCGCTATGACCGCAAAGCCGTCGACGCCTATTGCCGCAGCCACAGCCGCGACATCGCATTCCACTGCTATGTCCAATACCACCTGCATACGCAACTGTCCGAGGTCTGCGCCTACGCCCGCGACCACGGCATCGTCCTCAAGGGCGACCTGCCCATCGGCATCAGCCGCACGAGCGTCGACGCATGGCTCTACCCGCACCTGTTCCACATGGACTCGCAGGCCGGGGCCCCGCCCGACGCACTCTCGGCCGTCGGCCAGAACTGGGGATTCCCGACTTACAACTGGGAACGTATGGCACGCGACGGCTACGCCTGGTGGCGGGCACGCATGGCCAAGATGGCCGAATACTTCGACGCCTTCCGCATCGACCACATCCTCGGGTTCTTCCGCATCTGGGAGATTCCCACGCATGCCGTACACGGGTTGCTGGGCTATTTCAACCCCGCCCTGCCCTATTCCGCAGATGAACTGCGCGGCATGGGCTTCGACACGCAGGGCGGACGCTACACCACCCCGGCGCCCGACGAGCACACGCTCGGGGAACTGTTCGGCGACCTGGCCGGCGAAGTTCGCGCCACCTGCATGAAGGAGGGGCGGTTACTGCCCGCCTATGCCACCCAGCGCAAGGTCGCAGCCCGCTTCCCGGGCGACGACGAACACCAGACCCGGCTGCGGGAAGGGCTTATGGCATTGCTCGACGACGTGCTCTTCATCGAAGACCCGCGCCGCAAGGGCTATTTCCACCCCCGCATCGCCCCCCACTCGACACATGCCTACCGCCGGCTCGACGGAGAGCGCCGCGCGACCTTCGACCGGCTCTATACCGACTTCTTCTACCACCGGCACAACCGTTTCTGGCAGGAATCCGCCCTGCGCAAGCTCCCGGTACTCCTCTCGGCGACCGAGATGCTGACCTGCGGCGAAGACCTGGGGATGATCCCCGACAGCGTCCCCGAAACGATGCACGAACTGCAAATCCTCTCGCTCGAAATCCAGCGCATGCCCAAGACGCCGGGGGAACTCTTCGCCGACCCGGCGCACTACCCCTATTTCTCGGTCTGCACCACTTCGACGCACGACATGAACCCGCTGCGGGCATGGTGGGAGGAAGACCGCGAACTCACGGCGCGCTTCTACCACGAAGCACTCGGCATCGGGGGCGACGTTCCCTATTTCTGCGAGCCGTGGATATGCCGGCGCATCCTCGACATGCACCTCAATTCCCCGGCGATGCTCACCATCCTGCCGTTACAGGACTGGCTTTCGACCGACGGGGAGCTGCGCTACCCCGACCCGGCCAAGGAACGCATCAACGTCCCGTCCATCCCCCGCTACCACTGGCGCTACCGGATGCACCTCCCGCTCGAGGAGTTGCTCCGCAAGGAGACCTTCAACGAATCGCTGCACGACATGATCGCCTGCAGCGGGCGCCGCTGACGGGCGTACTGCGGCACCGCCGCTCCCGGCTACAAAAAAGGGGTACTCCGATGGGTACCCCTTTTTATCATGCAGCCGCGACGAAGGCTCAGCCATTCCCCTCCAACCACTTCAGGAAGTCGTCGACCCGCGACCGGCTCACCACCATCTCGAACTCAGGACGCGGACGTGCCGTGATCTTCAGCCGGTTGCCCAGATATTTCACGATGCTGACGATCGCCGGCATGGCGATGATGCAACTGCGCGATATGCGGAAAAACCGCCCGGGATCCAGTTCGTCCGAAAGGACGTCGAGCGACTGATCCACAACATAGCGGTTGTTATCGCTCGTGACAAGGTAGGTGTTTTTCTCTTCCGAGTAGAAATAGGCGATGTCGGTGGTTTGTACCGGAACGATCCGGTCGTTGAAACGCACGACATAACGCTGTTTGTATTCGCGCGGGCCGCGGATCGCGTTCAGCAATACGTCGGGGTCGATGCCCCCGCTCCGCACCCGGCAACGCTCCACGGCACGCCGCAGCGCTGCGGGGTCGATCGGTTTGAGCAGATAGTCGATGCTGTTGACCTCGAACGCCCGCACGGCGTAATTGTCATATGCGGTGGTCATGATGACCCGCGCCGTCACGTCCGCCTGGCGGAATATCTCGAAGCAATCCCCGTCGGAGAGCTCCACGTCCATGAAAATCACATCGGCACTGTTCCCCGGCGTGCGCAGCCAGAGCACCGTCTCCCTGACCGAGCCGGTCGTCCCGACGATCCGTACGTCGGGAAAATGCTGGGTCAGCGCTCGCGCCAGGTTTGCCTGGGCCATCATTTCGTCTTCTACGATCAGTACGTTCATATTACAGCAACGGTAAGGTGACACAATATTCGGTATCGGTACGGCGTATCCCGATCGGGATGCCCGACAGGTCGAGGTATTGCTGGCGGATGTAGTTCAGCCCCACACGGGTCGAGGTAGTGCCGGATACCTTCAGCTGAAGGTTGTTCGACACCGTCACGGCTCCGGCCCCGGCGACGATGCGGATCACCAGCGGCCGGTCGGCCCCCACCGAGTTATGCTTGATGGCGTTTTCGATCAGCAGCTGCACCGAGCAGGGCAGGACATGGCGGTTCATGGCCTCGTCCGGAATGTCGGTCTCCACGCGAAACCCCTCGGGGAAACGCACCTGCAACAGGTCGACGTACATCCCCACGAAAGCCATCTCCTCGCGCAGGCGCACGAGCGTCTCCTCCTCGTTCTGGAGCATGTAACGGTAGATGCCCGCCAGTTTATGGATGTAGGCGCTGGCCTGCTCCGTGCGCTGCTCGCAGACCAGGCAGTCGAGGATATTGAGCGAGTTGAACAGGAAATGGGGGTTGACCTGCTGTTTGAGTTTCATGTAACGGAACTGCGCCTGGTGCGCCTTGCCGCGCTCGGCACGCAGCACGGCACGCGCGACTAGGGCGTAATCGACCATAAATACGACCGAATAGAGGGTCACCTCGACCAGCAGGGTGACGATCCACAGTTGCAGGAACTCCCGTGCGGAGAACGAGCGGTCGAAGGCGAACGGCAGGTGCAACCCCGTAATGAGCGCCACGCAGGCCGACGTGAACAGCACGAACAGGAGGAACGCCGCGATTTCGGCGATCAGACCGTGCCGGGTTTCACGCCTGCGCGTATGCCGGACATAGATGATATTGACGCACAGCAGGATAATCAGTGCCGCGGAGTTCGAAGCCAGCAAGTCGGCCATGTGGTAAAGGCGGTCTGTGGAGAAGGAAGGCGATGAGAAGAGCTCGACATAGGCCAGCCTCAGCACGAAAATCACCCCCACGGCCAGCAGCAGCAACCCGATGCGGGGCGTCCAGGCCGAGGAGCGGCTCGCCGTGTCGTCGCCGCGGCGGAACAACTTGGTGAACCACACGATGCTCCAGCCCAGAATCTCGGTGGTTATGAAGGTCGAGACGGCATGCACCACGGGCGGGGCGTGCAATAACAGCTCGATCAGCTGCGCACCGCCCGTACCCAGTAGGTAGCCGATCACGTTGACGACGATCACGCTGGCAGCGGTGAACTCCACGTTCAGGCCCCGTTTTAGGCAGATCAGCACGATCAGCACGATCGTCAGCAGCGTCAGCACCAACTCGTCGTTGATCCCCGCCAGATGGCATGAAAGGGCGACCACGGCATGGAGCACGGCGAACAGGTGGATAATTCCGGACACTTTGAGCGATCGCATATAGGCTGACTGAGGCTGTATTAAAGTATATACGGGTTTTGTTTATTTATGAATAAAGGTAGTGTTTTTCCGCGGAAATTCCAAATCGTCCCCCGCGGGCTACCGTTCGTCGCAAAAATCCGCCCGTTCATCCGGCTGAACCTTCCGTTCGTCGCCCTGCGGTTCGCCGTCCGGATTTTTTTATTAAAATTTGTATAACCTGAAAACCAACCGAAAAACCGAAATGACCAAGCCTAAACTCTCATTTTGGCAGATTTGGAACCTCAGCTTCGGCTTCCTCGGCGTGCAGATCGGATATTCGCTCCAGAATTCCAACACGTCGAGCATCTTCGAATCGCTGGGGGCAGATGTCAGCCACCTGAGCTACTTCTGGCTGGCGGCACCGCTGGCCGGCATGATCGTCCAGCCCATCGTGGGGCTTTTTTCCGACGGCACCTGGACGCGCTGGGGCCGCCGCATCCCCTACATCCTGGGCGGGTCGCTGATCTCGGCGCTGGCGCTGGTGCTCATGCCCAACTGCCCCAAACTGCTCGCCTTCGCCCCGCTCGCCATGGGGGCTTTCATCCTGCTGTTCATGGATTTGTCGTTCAACGTCACGATGCAGCCCTTCCGGGCGCTGGTGGCCGACATGCTCGACGATTCGCAGAAGACACAGGGCTACGTGGTACAAACCTTCCTGATAAACCTCGGTGCGGTCGTCGGCGCTATCCTGCCGCTCGTCATGACATGGCTCGGCGTGTCGGACGAGGCCGCTCCGGGGCATGTTTCGCCGCACATCGCCTACTCCTACTATGCCGGGGGCGCGATCCTGCTGCTCACGGTGCTCGTCACCTCGTTCAAGACACGGGAATATCCGCCCGGGGAGTTCGCCCGCTACAACAACCTCTCCGAGGAGGACGCCAAACCGGTGAGCTTCGTCGGCCTCATGCGCAACGTCCCCGGCGTGATGGTGCGGCTGGGCGTCACGCAGTTCTTCTCGTGGGCGGCGCTCTTCCTGATGTGGACTTACCTCAAACCCGCCATCACGGGTGTAGTCACCGACCATGCCACGGGCGAAGTGCTCTCGGCCGGCGCCACGCAGACATGGGTCGGCGTGCTCAACGGCACCTACCCCATCCCCGCCTGCATCGCCGCCCTGTTCCTCGGGCGCGTCGCCGCGCGCTACGGCAACAAACCCGTCTACGCGGCCTGCCTGCTCGCCGGGGCGCTGGGCTTAGCGGGGTTGTGCCTGCTGCACGACCAGTACGCGCTGATGCTCCCGATGGTGGGGATCGGCATCGCCTGGGCGGGCATCCTCGCCATGCCCTACGCCATCCTGTCGCGCGCAGTCGAGCCACGCCGCATGGGCGTATACATGGGTATCTTCAATTTCACGATCACCGTCCCCCAGATCGTCATCGGACTGACCGGCGGTGCCATCGTCAAGTACTGCTTCGCCTCCGACGCGGCCGACATGCTGGCGCTCGCCGGGGTCTTCATGCTGCTGGCCGCCGTGTCGGTCTTCCTGGTCAAAGAACACAAGGCCCAATGACCTACAATCCATAAAATCAACTTATAAACTAACCAAAATTCTTATGAAACGATTTTTAACTATGTGTGCGGGTATCTTGCTCATATGTCAATTTACCCCCCCCCTCACGCTGGCGCAAAACGCTGGTTATGAGGTTAAAGGCGTAGTTGTCGACAAGTCCGGAATGCCGATCCTGGGCGCTACCGTCGTCGAAAAGGGCACGACCAACGGCGTCTCGACGGGCATCGACGGCGACTATGCCATCCGCGCCGCCGGCCCCGAATCGGTCATCGAAGTCAGCTATGTCGGTTACAAGACCGTCAGCCTGGTGGCCAGTTCGTCGCTGCTGGCACACCTCACGCTCGAAGAGGATGCCATGGGCATCGACGACGTGGTGGTGATCGGCTACGGTTCGGTCAAGAAGAACGACATGACCGGTTCGGTCGTGGCAATCAAGGCCGAAGAGTTCAACCGCGGAGCCGTGGTCTCCACGCAGGACATGCTCAAGGGCAAGGTTCCGGGCGTACACATCATCCCCGGCGACGGCGGCCCCGGATCGAGCGCCACCATCCGCGTGCGCGGTGCGGCTTCGCTCAACGCCTCGAACGACCCGCTGATCGTGATCGACGGGGTACCCATCGCAGTCGACGGCGGCAAGGGTATGGCCAACCCGCTGGAGACGATCAACCCCAACGACATCGAATCCTTCACCGTGCTCAAGGACGCTTCGGCGGCGGCCATCTACGGTTCGCGTGCTTCGAACGGCGTCATCCTCGTCACCACCAAGAAGGGGCGCGGCAACACGCCCCGCGTATCGTACAGCGGCAGCGTGAGCGTCCAGACCAACTCCGACGAGCTGCCCGTGATGTCCCCCGGCGAGTTCCGCACCTACATCGACCAGGTGTATCCCGCAGGTACGACCACGGGCGACAAGGTACAGTCGATGCTCGGCGACAAGAACACCAACTGGCAGGATCTGGTCTTCCGCACCGCCATTTCGCATGACCACAACGTCAGCCTGATCGGCAACATCAACGACCGCATGCCCTACCGTGCATCGGTGGGCTACACCAACCAGCAGGGTACGCTCGAAACGTCGAAATACGAACGCGGGACGCTCGACCTGAGCCTCTCGCCCAACTTCTTCGACAAGCACCTCACGGTCAACCTCAACGCCAAGGGCGTCGTCACGTCGCAGCGCTACGCTTCGGGCGGCGTGGTGGGTTCGGCTGCCTTCTTCAACCCCACGATCGACCCCTACTTCCGCAACGACGACGGCTCGATCGACTACACGACCACCAACGGATACTGGAACTACGGATCGGGCCGCGGCGAGGACTTCACGCCCAACACCCTGCTGGGTGCGGGCCCGCTCTCGCAGCTCTACGACCGCGACAATACGGCGCGTGCCAAGCGTTTCATCGGCAACGCCCAGATCGACTATAAGGTTCACGGCTTCGAAGCGCTGCGTTTCAACCTCAACCTCGGCCTCGACGTATCGAGCGCCAAGACCTACGACGGCGTGAACCCCGGCTCGTTCCAGGCATACACCGACACCGAGGCCCGCGGCTGGGGACAGTATTCGTGGACGACGAACTTCCGCCGCAACCAGCTGCTCGAATTCTACGCCAACTTCAACAAGGAGTGGGGCATCCACCACCTCGACGTGATGGCCGGTTATTCGTGGCAGCATTTCTACAGCTCCGACCACTCGGTATCCTATTTCAACGAGACGCACGAGCAGAAGGGCGAGGATTCGCGCTACCCGTTCAACCGCCAGGAGAACTACCTGCTCTCGTTCTACGGACGCCTGAACTATTCGATCGCCTCGAAATACCTCTTCACCTTCACGCTGCGCGACGACGCCTCTTCGCGTTTCTCGAAGGATACCCGCTGGGGCCTCTTCCCTTCGGGCGCCTTTGCGTGGAACATCGCCGAGGAGAATTTCCTGAAGGATTCGCGTGCCGTCTCGGCCCTCAAGCTGCGCGTCGGCGTCGGACAGACCGGCCAGCAGGAGATCGGTTCCAACTACCCCTACCTGGCGCGTTACTACATGTCGACCGACGTCTACAAGACCTACTACATGGGCAGCGCCGGCCACATGTTCTACCTCACGCCGGGCGCCTACGACCCCAACATCAAATGGGAGACCACGACGACCTACAACGTCGGACTCGACTTCGGGTTCCTCGGCGGCCGCATCAACGGTAGCGTCGACTGGTACCTGCGCCAGACGGACGACCTTCTGAACAGCGTCATCACCCCCATGGGCTCGAACTTCGGCAACACGGTGCTCACCAACATTGGCTCGATGGAGAACAAGGGCGTGGAATTCAACCTGAATTTCATCCCCGTGCAGACCAAGGACTGGAACCTCACGGTCGGCTTCAACGGCACGTTCCAACACACCGAGTTCACCAAGCTCAACAACACCGACGACCCCGACTACAACATCCAGACGGGAAGCATCACCAAGGGCACGGGTAACCTGCTCCAGATCCACAAGGTAGGCTATGCGCCCTACACTTTCTACTGTTTCCAGCAGGTATACGACCAGGACGGCAATCCGATCCAGAACGCGCTGGTCGACCGTGACAAGGACGGCAAGATCACACAGGCCGACCGTTACGTGACCGACAAGAGCCCCAACCCCGACTTCTTCTACGGCATCAGCCTCAAGCTGAGCTACAAGAACTGGGACTTCGGCTTCAACGGCCACGGTTCGGCGGGCAACTGGGTCTTCAACGACTTCGCCTCGGCCAACTCGACGTCCAACATCGACATCAACGCCGGCAACCTGCCCAACTTCGCACGGCTGGTCAAGAAGACCGGCTTTACGAAGGCCAACAGCGGCGAGCAGTGGTATTCGGACATGTTCCTCGAAAACGCCTCGTTCTTCCGCATGGACGACATCAACCTCGGCTACACGTTCAACAAGATCGGCAACTGGAAGGGTTCGATGCGCGTCGCCTTCGGCGTGCAGAACGTATTCGTCATCACCGATTACAGCGGCGTAGACCCCGAAATACCGGGTGTCAACGGCATCGACGGCTCGATCTGGCCGCGCCCGCGCACCTATTCGCTGCGTCTGAATGTAAACTTCTAAAAACGAACGAACCATGAAAATCGACATAAAACATTTCGCCTTGGCGGCGGCAGGCGCAACGATGCTGCTCACTTCGTGCATCGGGGATCTCGACACCCTGCCCCTCAACCCGTCCGACTCGACCTCGGAGACCGTCTACGGGAAAGACGAGAACGGCTACCTGGCCGGGCTCACCAAACTCTATTTCAATTTCGTCTCGAACGACACCACCGACCTGCAGGTCAGCGACGGCGGCGCCTCGGAGCTCATCCGCGCATTCTGGACGATCCAGGAGGTTACGGCCGACGCCTGCAAATGCGCCTGGGAGAACGACGCCTGGGTTCGCGCCATGAATACCGACACGTGGTCCGACGCCGACAACGACGCGACCTACGCCGTCTACGTACGTACGTTGCAGGGCATCGCCTACGTGAACGAGTACCTGCGCCAGACCGCCTCGGACAAACTCTCCGACCGCGGCGTGAGCAGCGAACTGGCCGCCAGGATCCAGAGCTTCCGTGCCGAGGCCCGTTTCCTGCGCGCCTATTTCTACTGGATCGCCCTCGACGTGTTCGGCGACGTGCCGTTTACGACCGAGACCTCGCCCTTCGGCGGCGGTGTGAACCCCAAACAGGCCTCGCGCAAGGATGTCTTTGACTACTGCATCTCGGAGCTGACCGACCTGGCTTCGGACGAAAGCGCGATGCCTGCCGCACGCTCGAACTACCCGCGTGCCGACAAGGGTGCGGTCAACGGCCTGCTGGCCCGCATGTACCTCAATGCCGAGGTTTATGCCGGCACCCCGATGTGGACGGAGGCCAAATCCGCCTGCGAAGCGATCTTCGGCATGGGCTACTCGCTCTGCCCGGAGTATTCCGACCTCTTCCGCGGCGACAACGGCGAGAACGCCGACGCCCTGAAGGAGATCATCTTCGGCGTGGCATACGACGCCGAGCAGACGCAGTCCTACGGCGGCACGTCGTACCTGACGCTGGCAGCCATCGCCGCCACCGACGTGACGGCCGAACAGAAGATCAACGGCGTGAACAACGGCTGGGCCGGCATCCGCGTACCCTACGAATACGTGCAGAAATATTTCAACGCCCGCAACGCGGACTACACCACGGGCGAATATACGGTCAGTGACAAACGCGGCGGAATGTTCTACATCAAAGGCCGCCAGGAGTCGATGAACGATGCGCTCTATGTCTTCCTCAACGGGTGGACTTGCCTCAAGTTCAACAATATCCCCCACAACATGACCAACGACGAATTCCTTGCCACGGCTGCATCGAAGGCATACAGCGACATCGACTTCCCGATGATCCGCCTGGGCGAGATCTACCTGATCTACGCCGAGGCCTGCATGAACCTGGGACAGGCCAACACCGCGCTGCCGAAACTCCAGGAGCTGAGCAACCGTGCCGGGGTATCGGCCCCCTCGTCGGTCACGGCCGACTACCTACTCGAGGAGCGTGCCCGCGAGCTGATGTGGGAGGGGCACCGCCGCACCGACCTGATCCGCTACGGCAAGTTCACCACCCCGTCGTTCCTCTGGACATACAAGGGCGGCACCTTCACCGGACAGGGGTTCGATGATTACATGAAAATCTTTGCCATCCCTTCGTCGGAGCTCGCTTCCAACCCCGAACTGCACCAGAATCCCGGCTACGGAAACGCAACCGATAAATAACCAACCCTAAAAATCGTACGACTATGAAAATTACACGATATGCGATGATGCTGGCGGCTGCGACGGGACTCCTCTCCGCCTGCCAAAAGCTCGACGAGGTAAAGGCCTACGACCCCGACAAGGTCGTGGCGCCCGTGCTGCATGCGCTGCCCGGGGAGATCGTCATTACGCCCGACAACATGGGCTCGACGCAGACCTTCACCTGGGACGCCGCCGACTTCGGCGTCCGCACCCAGATCAACTACTCGATCGAAGCCTCGTACAACGACGGTGCGAAACTGGTGCTCTTCACGGGTATGAACGGCACCTCGTCGGAACAGACCTATGAAAGCCTCAACAACATCCTTGCGCTGTCCGTGGAAGACGGCGGCCTGGGGGTTCCCTCGGGCGAACCTACAGACGTGGATTTCTACATCAGCGCCACGATCGGCACCGACTTCGAAAAATTCTACTCCGCCCCCGTCACCGTCCGCATGACCGTGACCACGGCCGAGCGCACCTACCCGACGGTCTGGGTGATCGGCGATTACTGCGGCTGGAACCACGGTAACTCTCAGTTCCTGTTCAGCTTCTCGGGCGACGAGATCACCTACGAAGCCATCGTGGACTTCGGCGAAAAGGCCGCCAACGGCTTCAAGCTCACCGGCATCGCAGGCTGGGACGACACGTGCAACTGGGGCACCGACGGCGATGCCCCGGCCCCCGATCCCGAAGCAGCCTCCATCTCGCTAATCTCCAGCGGCGGCTCCGGAAACATCATGGCCTATTCCAAGCGCTTCTACCGCCTCGTATTCGACCGTTCGACATTGACGTTAAGCAACAAGCTGTCGTTCAACTCGATGGGCATTATCGGCGATGCCACCCCGGGCGGCTGGGACACCGACACGGAGATGAATTTCGACACCCAAAAACAGCGTTTCTGGGTCGACGTCACACTGAGCGCCGGGGAATTCAAATTCCGTGCGGACAACGACTGGACGATAAACTTCGGCGGGGCGGACGGACACCTTTCGCAGAACGGCGACAACATCAAGGCCACGGCGGGCAATTACCGCGTATACGCCACCCTGAACAACTCTGCGGAGATCACCTACGAACTCAATGCCGGCGACTACGGCGCGGGCGGCGGCGAAGAACCCGACCCGGGGCCGGAAACGGCCGACTGGTACATCCACGGCCAGACCGTCGCAACCCCCGACTGGGGCCCGACGGCCATGGAGAGCGCCAGCTCGAACATCGTGGCCTACAAGGCCGCAGGAATCGAGGTAGCCGCCAACTCGGAATTCCTCTTCAAGAGCGGCGACGAGTCGCAGTGGATCGGGGCCGACGCCGCATTCGCCGGCAGCAACCCCTACACCTGCACGATCGGCTCGGCCTTCAAGGTTTCGGCCGACAAGGTCAATGCCGTGATCGCCGAAGCCGGCACCTACGACTACTGGCTGCTGCCCGAGGCAGGACGCGCCTACGTGATGGCCGCAGGCGCCAAGCCCGAGCTGGTCGCCGACACATGGGGACTGGTCGGCAACATCACCGGATGGGGTGACCTGGGCGATTTCTCGATGAGCGAGGAGGGCGCCTACCTCGTTCGCAAAGGCGTAGCCCTGACCACCGCCAGCGAGTTCAAGATCCGCTTCAACAATGCCTGGGACGACTCCAAGAACTACGGCACGGCGTCGGGCGGTGCGGTCGACATCAACAAGGCGGTCGCCATCATCTCCAGCGGCGGTTCGCAGAACATGAAAGTCCAGCTCGACGGCACCTACGACATCTATTTCGACCTCGCGAATTCGCAGATATACATCATGTCCGAGGGGAAAACCCCGGCAGAGGCCGAATAACGGCCACCCTTTCACGGGACGGCGCACAGGCTGCCGTCCCGTTTCTGGCCTGCCGTCCCTGACCGGGCGGCAGGCCCCGAAACGAACTTTAACCGAGATTCCGCTATGAAAAAATTTCTTTTCCTGCTGCTAGCACTCGTACTTTCCGTATCCGTGTCGTGCAGCGACGACAAGACCGGCGATACCGGCGGCAGTATGCTCTCCGTGACCCCCACGGAGATAGAATTCGAAGCCGCGGGCGGCAGCCGGCTGCTCGACCTGCGCACCGATGCGGGCGCGTGGTCGCTGACGCAGAGCGACAATACCGCATGGTGCACCCCGGCCCTCACATCGGGCAAAACCTCCACGTCGTTCGCGGTCACGGCGACCGCAAACGAGTCGTCGAAACGCTCCGCGACGCTGACCTTCACCGCCCCGGGTTGCGATCCGGTCGTCGTCACCGTGACACAGGGCGGTGATGCCTCCCAGGATTTCGAGGGCGAGCAGGTCGTCGCCCAGCCCGATGCGTGGGACAACCGCAAACGCGCCGACATAAGCTACCAGCTGCTGGTATACAGCTTCGCCGACGGCAACGGCGACAAGGTGGGCGACCTACGGGGGCTGACCCGGCGGCTCGACTACATCGACGCACTCGGCGCCTCGGCCGTATGGCTCTCGCCGATCCATCCGGCGGCTTCGTACCACGGTTACGACGTGCTCGACTACGAGGCGGTCAACCCCGCCTTCGGGACGGACGCCGACCTGAGGGCATTCATCGACGCGGCCCGTGCCCGCGGCATCCGGGTCTACCTGGATTACGTGCTCAACCATACAGGCAAAGACCACCCGTGGTTCAAATCGGCCGCCGCGTCCGAAGGGAGCCCTTACCGTGACCGCTATATCTTCTCCGAAGACCCGCAGGCCGACATCGCAGCCGGACGGATCGACCAGATCGCCACCGAGGGCGCCGCAGGCTACGATGCCGGGCAATGGTTCTCGACCGACACGGGGGCGGGTGCCGCGGGACGCTTCAAGTTCGTACTCGACTGGACAAACGCCGACAGCCCGACGGTGACCGTTACCGAAACAACCGACGCCGCGGACGCGGACAACACGCAGGGCGGCGCGGACGACAAATACCTCTATTTCGGCAACGGCACGAGCAAACGCTTCTACGCCAGGGGCGGCAACAGTTACGAACTGACGCTCGACTTCGACTCCGACTGGGGATTCCTCGTCCGCACCTCGACCACGTCGTGGGCCGCAGGCACCAAATACGGCGCCCCGGACAACCGGACGATCATCCGGTTCGGGGAACCCTTCACCCTGATGTCGAACCGCTCGGCCGACCCGGCCAACGTACAGTTCTCGCTGCCGACGATGTACCATTCGCACTTCTGGACGGCGGCATTCGCCGACCTCAACTACGGTAAAGCCGCCGAGGCCGAGCAGTCCGGGGCGTTCAAGGCCGTCGCCGAAGCGGCTGACAAGTGGGTACGCATGGGCGTGGACGGATTCCGCCTCGATGCCGTGAAGCACATCTACCACAACGCCTACAACGACGAGAACCCCACGTTCCTCAAGAAATTCTACGACCGCATGAACGAGACCTACAAGGCCGCCGGCGGAGAGGGCGATTTCTACATGGTGGGCGAGATGCTCGACGAAGCGGACAAGGCGGCACCCTATTACCGGGGGCTGCCGGCACTGTTCGAATTCACGTTCTGGTACAAGCTCAAATGGGCGCTGCAAAACGGCATCGGATGCTATTTCGTCAAGGACATCCTCGACGTGCAGCCCCTCTACGCACAGTACCGCAGCGATTACATCGAAGCCACGAAACTTTCGAACCACGACGAGGATCGCACGGGCTCCGACCTGGGGCAGTCCGTCGAAAAGATGAAGGTGGCGGCCGCCGTACTGCTCACGGCGCAGGGCGCACCCTACATTTACCAGGGCGAAGAGCTCGGGTACTGGGGCACCAAATCCAACGGCGACGAATATGTCCGCACCCCGATCCTGTGGGACAAGGCGGGCAACGAACTGGCTTCGGGAAGCCTCTCGGGCAAGATCGACATGCAGATGCTGACCGCAGCAATCTCGGTCGAGGCGCAGGCCGACGACGACGGTTCGCTGCTCAACCTCTACCGCACGTTCGCCCGGCTGCGCAACACCTATCCCGTGCTGGCGCAGGGCAAGATGGTCAAACACCCGGTCTACAACGACGGCAACACCTCGCAGCAATCCATCGCGGCCTGGTACCGCGAACTGGACGGCGAACGGATGCTCGTCGTGCACAACTTCGGCCAGGAGACACAGATACTGACCCTTACCGACCAACCGGACAAGGCCGTAGGCGTCTCAGGTGAAGTGAAACTTCAGCGCGGCGACGCTTCGTCGAAACTGCTCATGGGTGCCTGGTCGTCGGTAGTGTTCGCGCTCTAAACAACTCGCCATGAAACGGTTGCCCGCATTACTTCTCGCAATGGTACTGGTTGCCTGCGGCACACGGCCGCAGCAACCGGCCGCCCACCCCGACTGGAGTTACAACTCGGTCGTCTACGAAATGAACGTGCGCCAGTACACCCCCGAAGGGACGCTGGCGGAGGCCGCACGCCACCTGCCCCGGCTCCAAGAGATGGGCGTGGACGTCGTCTGGCTGATGCCCGTCTACCCCATCGGCGTCAAGGAGCGCAAGGGAACCCTCGGCTCGTACTACGCCATCTCCGACTACGAAGCCGTCAACCCCGAATTCGGCACGCTGGAGGATTTCGACCGGTTCCTGGCCGAAGCCCACAGACTCGGGCTGCGCGTGATCCTGGACTGGGTGGCCAACCACACCTCGCCCGATGCCCGCTGGATCGAGGAGCGCCCGGCCGACTGGTATGTACGTGACTCGCTGGGCAACACCATCGTGCAGTACGACTGGACGGACATCGCCAAGCTCGACTACGGCAACGCGGACATGCGTGCCGCAATGGCGGCCGCCATGCGTTTCTGGCTCAACCGCGGCATCGACGGATTCCGCTGCGACATGGCGTGCGAGGTACCCATCGACTTCTGGCAGCAGACGCTGCCCGCACTGCGGAAGGAGTACCCCGGCATCTACCTGCTCGCCGAGGGCGAAGCCCCCGCATTGCACGACGGGGCGTTCGACGCCTCGTATGCGTGGGAACTGCACCACCTGCTGAACGACATCGCACAGGGACGCAAAAGCGCCGCAGACCTGCGTGCCTACGTCGCCAGGGATGCCGCTGCCATGCCGCGCGAGGCGTTCCGCCTGATGTTCACCTCGAACCACGACGAAAACTCGTGGGCCGGGACGGAATTCGAGCGCATGGGCGACGCGGCACGCGTGATGGCGTTCCTGACCTTCACGCTGCCCAACGGGCAGCCGCTCGTCTATACCGGACAGGAGATGGGGTTCGACCACCGCTTCGAGTTCTTCGAGAAAGACCCCGTACCCGCGTGGGAACATAACGGGTTACGGATTTCTACACCGCACTGATCCGGCTGCGCCACGAGAACCCGGCGCTCGCGGCCGGAGAACGCGGCGGGCAGGCCGCATACCCGCTCGGCGAACGAACACCCGACGGCCTGATGCTGTTTTCCCGCACGGCCGGCGGCAACGAGGTGACAGTCGCTGCGAACCTCAGCGCGGAGGAGGTCGCATTCGACCTGCCGTTCGAGGGCTCGCGCCGCGAGTTCTTCACCGGGAAGGAATACACGGGCGGCACCCGCACCGTGCTTCCCGCATGGCAGTGGCTGGTCTTCGCACAAGACAGGAGATAAGGGTTGCGGACATGCGCCGGGGATGCGCGGAAACAGCGCCGGGAACCCGATAGCACCCGACGGGAATAGACAGTAAACCATCAGAGAAGCACGGGGATGCGCATGAGAAGCACAAGGATGCCCCGGGCGAAACGGGAATCGCTGGAAACCGATTTTTTGCTAACTTTACAAACGACAATATTTTGAACCGATTTTTCATGACACTCGCAGCAGCCGGACTGCTCTCCTGCACAGGGACAGGACAGTCCGCATTTGACCCCGCCTCGGTGGCAGACGCCTCGGGCGAGGTTACCCGCGTCGAACCCCTCTCGTGGTGGACGGGAATGCAGACCCCGCTCCAGTTGCTCGTCAACGGGGCCGGCATCGCGGCATACGACGTCCGCATCGAAGGCGGACAGGGCGTCGGGGTGAAGGCCCGCCACAAGGCCGACAGTCCCAATTACCTATTCGTGGACGTGGAGGTGAAACCCGACGCGGAGCCGGGCACCTACTACCTCGTATTCTCGCAGGGGGAACGGCAGTTCAAGGTTCCCTATGAGATCGCGGCACGCGCCGAAGGCTCGGCCGCACGCAAGAGTTTCACCACGGCCGACATGATCTACCTCCTGATGCCCGACCGCTTCGCCAACGGCGATGCGTCGAACGACTCGACGCCCCACACGCGGGAGCGCGCCGACCGCAGCGCCTTCTTCGGCCGCCACGGGGGCGACCTGCAGGGGATGATCGACCACCTGGATTACATCGCAGGGCTGGGCGCCACGGCCGTATGGCCCACGCCGCTGCTGCTGGACGACGAACCCGAAGGTTCGTACCACGGCTACGCCTGCGGCGACTACTACCGCATAGACCCCCGGTTCGGCTCGAACGAACTGTATCGGGAGTTCGTCGGCAAAGCCCACGAGCACGGGCTGAAGGTGATTATGGACATCGTCACCAACCACTGCGGCACGGGCCACTGGTGGATGAAAGACCTACCTTTCAGGGACTGGATACACCAGTTCCCCGAATACACCGGGACGAACGTCTGCTTCTCGACGAACATGGATCCCAACGCTTCGCGCTACGACCTCGACCTGCAGGAGAGCGGCTGGTTCGTGCCGTCGATGCCCGACATGAACCTCGACAATCCCTACGTGCTGCAATATTTCAAGCAATGGGCCGTGTGGTGGATCGAGTATGCCGGCCTGGACGGGTTCCGCGTCGACACCTACCCCTACAACGAGAAGGTGCCGATGAGCGAGTGGTGCGCGGCCGTACGCAGGGAATACCCTGATTTCAACATCGTGGGCGAATGCTGGACGTCGTCGATCCCGCAACTGGCATACTGGCAGGGCGGCAATCCCAACAAGGACGGCTTCGACTCACACCTGCCGTCGATCATGGATTTCCCGCTGCAGGAGGCCATCTGCCGGGCGCTGCCCACCGACTCGCTCCGCTGGGGCGAGGGCATGACGCGCGTCTACGACTGCCTGTCGCACGATTTCGTCTACCATGACCTGTCGAAAATGATGATCTTCGTCGCCAACCACGACACCGACCGCATCGGCGACATCGTACGCAGAAACCCCGACCGGCTGAAACTCTCGATGGCGATGCTGGCCACGATGCGCGGCATCCCGCAGATATTCTCGGGCGACGAGATGATGTTCACCTCGAAAGACCTCTCGCAGGGACACGGCGGGCTGCGCGTGGATTTCCCCGGCGGCTGGGAGGGCGACGCGGTGAACCTGTTCGACCCCGCGCAGCGCGATGCGGTACAGGCGGGGCTCTTCGACTACACGCAGCGGCTCTTCCAATGGCGCAAGTCGAAGCCCGTGATCCACAACGGCCGCACGATGCACTTCCTCTCGCGCGACAACACCTACGCCTATTTCCGTTATGACGACACCGACGCGGTATTCGTCTTCATCAACAACTCGCGGGGCAAGAAACAGGTGCCGTGGTCGCACTATGCCGAGATCGCCTCGGGGCTAAGCGACGGGCGCAACGTCCTGACGGGCGAAGCCACGGAGGTGGACGATGCCACCACGGTCGGCCCGCGGCAGGCGCTGATCGTAGAATTCAAACGTAAATAACAAGACCGAACCATGAAGAAAATATTTTTATATATCTCCGCGCTGCTGGCCGGTGCAGCCTGCACGGCACAGGAGACGCTCCTCTCGCCCGACGGCCGCCTCCGCCTGGAATTCAGCCTGGCGGATGGAGGCCGCCCCACCTATACGCTCGATTACAAGGAGCGCCCCGTGATCCTGCCCAGCGGCATGGGGCTCGAACTGCGCGGCGAAGCCCCGAAGCTGGAATTCGGAGCTGAAATCCGCAAGGGCGAACCGGGGCGCCCGGTATCGCTCTACGACGGGTTCACCCTCGGGCAGGTGGCCCGCAGCGAGTCCGACCAGACATGGCGTCCCGTATGGGGCGAGCAGGCCGAGATCCGCGACCGCTATAACGAAATGGCCGTCACGCTGCGGCAGGCCGCGACAGGCCGCGACATGACGATCCGCTTCCGGCTCTACGACGACGGGCTCGGATTCCGCTACGAATTCCCCGAACAGGAGTCGCTGACCTATTTCGTCATCGGCGAGGAGAAAACACAGTTCGCCATGACGGGCGACCACACGGCGTTCTGGATCCCGGGCGACTACGACACGCAGGAGTACGACTACACGGAGTCGAAGCTCTCGCAGATACGGGAGCTGATGCCCGGCGCCATCACGCCCAACTCGTCGCAGACGCCCTTCTCGCCCACGGGCGTACAGACGGCCCTGCAGATGAAGAGCGACGACGGGCTCTACATCAACATCCACGAAGCGGCGCTGGTCGACTATGCGTGCATGCACCTCGACCTGGACGACCGGAATTTCATCTTCACCTCGCACCTTACGCCCGACGCACAGGGGTGGAAAGGCTACATGCAGGCGCCCTGCCATACCCCGTGGCGCACGGTGACGGTCTCGGACGACGCCCGCGACATCCTCGCCTCGCATTTGATCCTGAACCTCAACGAGCCGTGCGCCTATGACGACACCTCGTGGATCAAGCCCGTGAAATACATGGGCGTATGGTGGGAAATGATCACCGGCAAGAGCGACTGGGCCTATACGCGCGACGTGCCGTCGGTACAGCTCGGCGTGACGGATTACGCCCGATGCAGGCCCAGCGGCCGCCACGGCGCCAACAACGAGAACGTGAAGCGGTACATCGACTTCGCGGCGGCACACGGGTTCGACCAGCTGCTCGTCGAAGGCTGGAACGTCGGCTGGGAGGACTGGTTCGGGCACACGAAGGATTACGTCTTCGATTTCATGACCCCCTACCCCGATTTCGACATCGCCGCGCTGAACGAATATGCGCACGGGAAAGGCATCCGGCTGATGATGCACCACGAAACGTCGGCTTCGGTGCGCAACTACGAACGCCACATGGAAGCGGCCTACCGCCTGATGAACAAATACGGGTACAACTCGGTCAAGAGCGGATACGTGGGCGACATCCTGCCCCGCGGAGAGCACCATTACGGGCAGTGGATGAACAACCACTACCTCTATGCCGTCCGCCGGGCCGCCGACCACAAGATCATGGTCAACGCCCACGAGGCGGTGCGCCCGACGGGCCTCTGCCGCACCTACCCCAACCTGATCGGCAACGAGTCGGCACGCGGCACGGAGTACCAGGCGTTCGGCGGCTCGAAGCCCCACCATGTGACGATCCTGCCCTTCACGCGCCTGCAGGGCGGCCCGATGGACTACACACCCGGCATCTTCGTGATGGACGTCGCGGAGGTCAACCCCGGCAACCACTCGCACGTCAACGCGACGCTCGCCAACCAGCTGGCGTTGTACGTGACGATGTACTCGCCGCTGCAGATGGCGGCAGACCTGCCCGAACACTATGAAAAATACATGGACGCGTTCCAATTCATCAAGGACGTGGCCATCGATTGGGACGAGAGCCGCTACCTGCTGGCCGAGCCGGGCGACTACATCGTCGTGGCGCGCAAGGCCAAAGGCACGGGCGAGTGGTTCGTGGGCGGCGTGACGGACGAGAACCGCCGTACGGTGACGCTCCCGTTCGACTACCTCGCCCCCGGCAAGGAGTATGTGGCGACGCTCTACGCCGATGCCCCCGATGCCGATTACCAGACCAATCCGCAGGCGTATGTCATCCGCACCGGGAAGGTTGGACAACGCACGGAACTCGACGTGGAGATGGCGCGCGGCGGCGGCTTTGCAATCTCCATACGCGAAGCTACCGACGCAGACCGCAAACTCCGCAGGCTGAAATAACGGGAAATGCCGTGCGGACGGCAATCATGCCGGGGGCCCGCACAGCCGGCGCCGGCGCTGAACCCGTACCCCGGCACGGCCGCGGACGACAGCAGACCGCCCGGCCTCCACTGCCAGCCGGCATGCGGCACTCGGCAATGTCCGGCAACGGAATGCCCGCACAGCCCCCCCCTCAAAAAATCCTTTGCCCCTTGTTCCATAGGAACAGGGGCTTTTTTATGCGTATTTTTAAATTATTTTGCTATTTTTGCCCTCGGTACCACCCAATATTCACGCTCAAAATCAAAACCATGACACTCAACGAATACCAGCAGCACGCACTCGAAACGGCAATCTATCCCGAAAATCGTCGCATCATCTACCCCACGCTCGGGCTTACGGGCGAGGCGGGCGAAGTGGCCGACAAGGTCAAAAAGGTCATCCGCGACGCCCACGAGGAGTTCTCGGACGAAAAGCGGCTGGAGATCGTCAAGGAGATCGGCGACGTATTGTGGTACTGCGCGACGCTCGCCCGCGACCTGGGGTACGAACTGGACGACGTGGCGCAGATGAACGTCGACAAACTCCGCTCGCGCATGCAACGCCACATCATCTCGGGCAGCGGCGACAACCGCTAAGGACATGGAAGATTATATCTTACGGGAGATCAACAGGATCGGGGAGCTGATCGCCGCCCTGATGGCCAAAATCGGGCTGATGAGACAATCGGCCTCCCCGGAGCAGATACGGACGACGGCCAAGACGGAGCTGGCCGAGAAACTGGACATCGACATCGACACGTTGCTGGATGAGCCGGATTTCATCGGCCGGCTTACGGACGAATACGGGTTCGGCGACCAGGAACTGGACAAGTTCGCCGAACTGCTCTTCGACATGGTTGCCGCATCGGAGCAGCACGCGGAACGGCTGCGCCTCGCGGCTGCCGTCGGCGCGATATACAGTTATCTCGACGCAAAGAAAGCCCCGGCGTCGCTGAACCGCTACTACATTCTCAAAGACCTGGAGAAGTACATCAAAGAATCTCAATAAATGGAACAGGAAAAACAACTTACGTCATTGCCCGAGAACGCTTACCGGGAACTCAAACCGGGCGAAGAGTACACGCCCATCATGCCCGCCTCATCGTCGCCCAGGGAGGTGACGCCCTACTCGGTCACGATGGGTATCGTCATGGCCATCGTCTTCTCGGCCGCCGCGGCCTTCCTCGGCCTGAAGGTCGGACAGGTATTCGAAGCGGCGATCCCGATCGCCATCATCGCCGTCGGCATGGGCAACGTGATGGGTAAGAGGAACATGCTGGGACAGAACGTCATCATCCAGTCGATCGGCGCTTCGTCGGGCGTGATCGTCGCGGGTGCCATCTTCACCCTCCCGGCGCTCTACATCCTCGGGCTCGACGCGGCATTTTACCAGGTGTTCCTCTCGTCGCTCTTCGGCGGGCTGCTGGGAATCGTGCTGCTGATCCCGTTCCGCAAATATTTCGTCAAGGAGATGCACGGGAAATACCCCTTCCCCGAGGCTACGGCCACGACCGAGGTGCTGATCTCGGGCGAGAAGGGCGGCAACCAGGCCAAACTGCTGGCCGTGGCAGGTCTCATAGGCGGCCTCTACGACTTCGCGGTAGGCACGTTCGGCATGTGGACGGAGTCGGTATCGACGCGCATCTGCGCGTGGGGACAGGTGGCAGCCGACAAGTTCAAGGTGGTATTCTCGCTCAACACGTCGGCCGCCGTATTGGGCCTGGGCTACATCATCGGATTGAAATACGCCATGATCATCACGGCGGGTTCGTGCCTGGTGTGGTTCCTCGTCGTACCGCTCGTCGGGTCGCTGGCCGACACGATCGACCCGGCGGCCATGGCCTCGCTGCTGGGCGTGACGCGCGCCGACATCCTCGCCGACCCCGCCAGCATCTTCACGGCAGAAAACCTCTTCGCCTTCATCGGCAAACCGCTCGGCATCGGAGGCATCGCCATGGCGGGCATCATCGGCATCGTCAAGCAGTCGAAGATCATCCGCCAGGCCGTAGGGCTGGCCGTATCGGAACTGGGGGGGGGCAACAAAACCGCCCCGGCTGCGGTAGAACGCACGCAGCGCGACTTGACGATGAAGCGGATCCTCACGATCCTGATCGCCACGCTCATCTCGGTCTTCGTATTCTTCCACTTCGGCCTGCTGGACGGCTGGATACAATCCGTCACGGCCATCCTGATCGTCTTCGTCATCGCGTTCCTCTTCACGACCGTGGCGGCCAACGCCATCGCCATTGTCGGCACGAACCCCGTGTCGGGCATGACGCTGATGACGCTGATCCTCTCGTCGCTGGTATTGGTGAGCGTCGGGCTGAACGGCACGACGGGCATGACGGCGGCGCTGATCATCGGCGGCGTGGTCTGCACGGCGCTCTCGATGGCCGGAGGGTTCATCACCGACCTGAAGATCGGTTACTGGCTCGGCACGACGCCCCGCAAGCAGGAGGCCTGGAAATTCCTCGGCACGTTCGTTGCTGCGGCGACCGTGGCGGGCGTGATGATCATCCTCAACAAATCGTACGGGTTCGTGGGCGAAGGCGCCCTCGTAGCCCCGCAGGCCAACGCCATGGCAGCGGTAATTCAGCCCCTGATGACGGGCGGGCAGACCCCGTGGATGCTCTACTTCTGCGGCGCGGCACTGGCGCTGGTGCTGACCTCGATCGGTGTTCCGGCCCTCGCATTCGCGCTGGGCATGTTCATCCCGATGGAGCTGAACGCACCGCTGGTCGTGGGCGGCCTGGTGGCATGGTTCGTATCGAACCGTTCGAAGGACGAGGGGCTCAACAAGGCGCGTTTCGACCGCGGAACGCTCATCGCCTCGGGCTTCATCGCCGGCGGCGCGCTGATGGGCGTGGTGAGCGCCCTGCTCAAGTTCGCCGAGGTGGACTGGTTCCTGAGCGGCTGGGCGGACTCGAACGCCGCCGAGTGGACGGGGCTGGCGATGTACCTCGTACTGATCGGCTATTTCGCATGGCACACGCTCCGGGCAAAAAAAGAGGAATAAACCATAAACAGATATTGTCATGGATTTAAAAGAAAGATTCCTGAAATACGTCTCCTACGACACCCAGTCGTCGGAGGAGAGCACGACGTTCCCTTCGACCGAAAAACAGAAAGTACTGCTGGCCGCCCTGCGCGACGAAATGGAGGCATTGGGCATGACCGAGGTCTCGATGGATCAGTACGGTTACGTGATGGGCACCGTCCCTGCGACGCCGGGTTGCGAGAATGCCCCGGTGATCGGGTTCATCGCCCATGTGGACACCTCGCCCGACATGAGCGGCAAGGACGTCAAACCCCGCGTCATCGAGGAGTACGACGGCTGCGACATCGCACTGAACGGCCAGCTGACGATGCGGGTCGCGGATTTCCCCGAGCTGGAGTTCTTCAAGGGGCACACGCTGATCCATACCGACGGCACGACGCTGCTGGGTGCCGACGACAAGGCGGGCGTGGCGGAAATCATGACCGCCGCCGAGTACCTGCTCGCACACCCGGAGGTGAAACACGGCAAAATCCGCATCGGCTTCACGCCCGACGAGGAGGTGGGCCGCGGGGTCGATTTCTTCGACGTCAGGGCCTTCGGCGCCGACTTCGCCTACACGGTAGACGGCGGTATGGAGGGTGAGCTGGAGTACGAGAACTTCAACGCCGCGAGCGCCAAAATCGACATCCAGGGGCGCAACGTCCACCCGGGATACGCCAAGAACAAGATGGTCAATGCGCTCGACGTGGCGTGCGAACTGCAAGGGCTGCTGCCGGCCGCCGAACGTCCGCAGTACACCGAAGGATACGAAGGGTTCTACCACTGCGTAGGGCTGAACGGCACGGTCGAGAAAGCCTCGGTCAGCTATATCATCCGCGACCACGATGCGGAGAAATTCGAGCAGAAAAAGGTATTCATGTGGGCCTGCGTCGACCTTTTGAAGAAGAAATACGGCGACGGGGTGCTGACCCTGACGCTCAAAGACCAGTATTTCAACATGCGCAAGATGGTCGAGCCGCACCCGCAGGTGATCGACAAGGCGCTCAGGGCCATGGAAATGGCCGGCGTGAACCCGATCGTACGCCCCATACGCGGCGGTACGGACGGCGCACGCCTGTCGTTCATGGGGCTGCCCTGCCCCAACCTCTTCACGGGGGGCATGAACTTCCACGGCAAATTCGAATATTGCTCGCTCACCACTATGCACAAGGCAGTGCAGGTGATCCTGAACCTGGCGCAGTTGTGGGCGGAATAACATAACGTATATATGGATAGCTTCGGTTTTCTGAAAGTGGCGGCAGCCGTGCCGCACGTACGGGTCGGCGACTGCGATTTCAATGCGGAGCGCATGGCCGCTATGGCCGACGAAGCGGCACAGCGGGGCGTGGAGATCGTCGCGTTCCCCGAGTTGGCCCTGACGGCCTACACCTGCGGCGACCTGCGGCTGCAACCCGCACTGCTCGACGCGGCCGACGAGGCGTTAGCAAGACTGGTACGCGACACGCGCAAGCTGCCGCTGACGATGATCGCGGGGGCACCGCTGCGCCACGCTCAGACGCTCTACAACTGCGCCGTGGTCTTCACGCAGGGGCGCATACTGGGCGTCGTCCCCAAAACCTATATCCCCGACTATACGGAATTCTACGAGAACCGCTGGTTCGCATCGGGCGCAGGCATCTCCGAAGAGACGATCCCCGTCGCGGGGCAGGCTGCGGATTTCGGCGCAGGCCTCACGTTCGAGGTCAACGGCACGGAGTTCGGCGTGGAGCTGTGCGAAGACCTCTGGACGGCAGTGCCGCCCTCGTCGCACATGGCACTCAGCGGCGCGAAGGTGATCTTCAACCTCTCGGCATCGCCCGAGGCCGTCGGCAAGCACGCCTACCTGCGGCAGCTCGTAGCGCAACAGTCGGCACGCACGATAGGGGGTTATGTCTACTGCTCGGCCGGCTTCGGCGAATCATCGACTGACCTGGTATTCGCCGGGAACGGCATCATCGCCGAAAACGGAAAGATCCTGCGCGAAGCGAAGCGTTTCGTGCTCGAAGAGCAGTTGGTGGTGGCCGACCTCGACATCGAGCGGCTGGAATTCGAACGCCTCAGGAACACCTCGTTCCGCGTGAATGAAGGCGCGGCGGAGAACACCGTGATCGAAATGGAAATCCCCGAAGGGCTGCGCGCGGCGGCGCTCGACCGCGAAATCGACCCGATGCCGTTCGTGCCGCAGGACGAAGCGCACCGCAGCCAGCGCTGCGAGGAGATCTTCCAGATACAGTCGCACGGGCTGGCCAAGCGGCTGGTACACACGCGCTGCGAGAAGGCCGTGGTCGGCATCTCGGGCGGGCTCGACTCGACGCTGGCGCTGCTCGTGGCGGTACGCACGTTCGACAAGCTGCAACTCGACCGCACGGGAATCATCGGCATCACGATGCCCGGGTTCGGCACCACGGATCGCACTTACAACAATGCGCTGGAACTGATGCGCAGCCTGGGCGTCACCGTGCGCGAAATCCCGATCCGCGACGCCTGCCTGCAACACTTCAGGGACATCGGGCTCGACCCCGAAGACCGCTCGGCGGCCTACGAGAACAGCCAGGCACGCGAACGCACGCAGATACTGATGGACGTCGCCAACATGGAGGGCGGGCTGGTAGTCGGCACGGGCGACCTGAGCGAACTGGCCCTGGGATGGGCGACTTACAACGGCGACCAGATGTCGATGTACGGCGTGAACGCCTCGGTGCCCAAGACGCTGGTGCGCCATCTGGTAAAATGGGTGGCCGACACCGAATCGGATGCGGGGGCCCGCGCCACGCTGCTCGACATCATCGACACGCCGGTCAGCCCGGAATTGCTGCCGGCGGACAAGGACGGCAGGATCAGCCAGAAGACCGAAGACCTGGTAGGCCCTTACGAACTGCACGATTTCTTCCTCTACAACTTCATCCGCGGAGGTTACCGCCCGGCAAAGATCCTGTTCCTGGCCGAACAGGCATTCCGCGGCAGCTACGACCACGCTACGATCCGGAAATGGCTGGAGGTATTCTTCCGCCGCTTCTTCTCGCAGCAGTTCAAGCGCTCGGCAATGCCCGACGGCCCGAAGGTCGGTTCGGTGGCTCTGTCGCCCCGGGGCGACTGGCGTATGCCTTCGGACGCCTCGGCAGCCGTATGGCTCAAGGAACTCGAAACACTGTAAACCGTAAATACGAATAAATAAAAATGAAGAAAACCCTTTTGTCCATCGCCGCGTCACTGCTGCTCGCAGGCGGCACCGCGTCGGCACAGGACTGGCAGGAAGCACTGAAAAAGGCCGCGACGGAGGCCGCAGACAAGGCGACAGACGGCAAACTGACCCAATATGCGCTGGTCGGGACATGGAACTACTCCGCTCCGGGCGTAAAATTCGAAGGCAACGACCTGCTGAGCCAGCTCGGGGGATCGGCGCTCGAAGGTACCGTCAAAAGCCAGCTCGACAAGGTCTACCAAACGGTGGGCATCAAGTCCGGCGCAGGTTCGGTCACATTCGGCAAAGACGGCGCATTCAGTACCCAAATGGGCAATTACAAATTGTCGGGCACCTATACGTTCGACCCTTCGACCCATGTGGCCGCGATGAAATTCGCCAAGGAGAAACTCGGCAAGGAAAAGCTCGACTTGGGCGAGGTTCCGGGACACGTATCCCTCAGCGGGACGAAAATGATACTGGTCTTCCCGGTCAGCAAGCTCATCGAGATCATCAAATCCTACGGCAGCAAAATCTCGTCGATGGAGACTATCGTCGCCCTGCTCGAACAGTACAAGAACGTATACATCGGATTCGAATTCAGCAAGGAAACGGGAGAAAATGCGAAATAGTTGAAAAAAATTCATATTTTTTTCAAAATGACAGATTCACGGCGGATCTGTCATTTTTTATTACGGATATTTACCGATCGCTCCCCGCACTCCCCCGGACAGTAAGCAGATGGGGTGCAGAAGTCGCAAACGGCATAAGTAAAATATTTTAGCAATTTCTTAAAGAACTTGCAAAACTCGAACAGATACATTATTTTTACCACCGAACAGATTCCACAAACCCTTAAACACAGATTGACTATGAACGAGCAAGCACATCAGTACGTCGAAGATTTCATGGCGCAACTAATCCTCCGCAATCCCAATGAGCCGGAATTCCACCAGGCCGTCCGCGAGGTCGCCGAATCGCTGGCTCCCCACATCGTGGCGAGCCCCGTATTGCAGAAAATGAAAGTTCTGGAACGCATCGCGGAACCCGAGCGCGTCATCATTTTCCGTGTGCCCTGGCTCAATGACAAAGGCGAGATCGAGATCAACCGCGGCTACCGCGTGCAGATGAACAGCGCCATCGGCCCCTACAAGGGCGGCATCCGCTTCCACCCTTCGGTCAACCTGTCGATTCTGAAGTTCCTCGCCTTCGAACAGACCTTCAAGAACAGCCTCACAACGCTGCCGATGGGCGGCGGCAAGGGCGGTTCGGATTTCAACCCCAAGGGCCGCTCAGACAACGAGGTGATGAAGTTCTGCCAGTCGTTCATGACCGAATTGCAGCGCCACATCGGACAGGACACCGACTGTCTCTTATACACATCTCCGAGCC
>ENA-UADQ01000141-UADQ01000141.1-human-gut-metagenome-genome-assembly--contig:-NODE-141-length-25868-cov-5.261729_pt1 | contig 25868 bp, 21 predicted proteins | sample MGYA00244262_ERZ654258 | MGnify/ENA primary metagenome ERZ654258 (study PRJEB26926, sample SAMN06165206) | human gut metagenome | biome: ENVO:00009003; feature: ENVO:2100002; material: ENVO:00002003...
GAGATCTACACCTATTAAGTCGTCGGCAGCGTCAGATGTGTATAAGAGACAGGCGCTGGGCCAGCTCCGCGGGCGTTACCAGGCTCTCAATGCGCGCGGTACGCAATTCGTCTGTTTTATTCATTGGGGTCTCAAAAATCTGTTTCTTCCGCGGCGAAAATGCCGGGAAGTGATGCGCATCACGATAAACCAATCCCTGCTTATTGCAAGAGCAGGGCATGATCCTGTATAGGCCACGGGTGATAGCATAAACAAATTTTTAATAATGTACTAGTGTATTAGTACATCCTGCGATTCAGCCCCATGATGTCCATGATTTTTGTCGCTATTTCCTCAACGGAATAGTTGGTGCTGTTCAGGCAGGGGATTTTATTCTTGCGATACAGGGCCTCCACTTCGGTCACTTCCATCCGACACTGGCGCAGCGAGGCGTAGCGGCTGTTCTCCCGGCGCTCCTCGCGGATCGCCGCCAGACGCTCCGGATTGATGGTCAGGCCGAACATCTTATGCTGCAGGGGTTTCAGCGAGGCCGGCAGCACCAGATTGTCCATATCGTCGGCGATAAACGGATAGTTGGCGGCGCGAATACCGTACTGCATGGCGAGATACAGACTAGTGGGTGTTTTGCCGCAGCGCGAGACGCCGAGGAGGATCACCTGCGCCTGGTCAAGGTTGCGCAGCGAGATGCCATCGTCATGGGCGAGGGTATAATCGATGGCGGCGATACGCGCATCGTATTTAATCAGGTTGCCGGGGTTGAGGCCGTGGGTGCGGTGGGCCACCGGCGTCGGGTCGAGGTTGAGCTCCTGCTGCAGCGGGGCCACCAGCGCCTGCACGATATCCTGACAAAAGCCTTCGCTTTGCAGAATAATGTCGCGTATTTCCGGGATGACGATGGAGTAGAACACCAGCGGGCGAATACCCGTTTGCTGATAGATGGCGTCGATCTGCTCCTTTACCGCCCGCGCGCGGCTGATGTTTTCCACAAACGGCAGGGTTACGCTGCTGATGGCGACCGGGAATTGCGACATCACGGCATGCCCCAGCACCTCCGCCGTGATGGCGGTACCGTCAGAAATATAAAATACGTGGCGATCTACAGCACTTTCCATTTTGACCATCCGGTATAATGAGTTTAATTGCCTGAAAGCGGATATTAAATTTAAGCATATCCCTGTTTGATTTGTCTCTTGTTAAAATTGAAACGCTATTTTTGTTTTTTATGAAAAGGGTGGTTCATTTTCTTTTTGTCGCCGTTATTTCCAGCGTTTTTCATCAGAATTCCTAAAAATCATCAAGTTAGCAATATCGGGGGAACAGTCCGAAAAATGAAAAAATAATTTGCTTGAACGATTCACCGTTTTTTTCAGCTTCATAAATATGTCAGGATAATCCTGCAGTCGATCGTGAAATTTTTTTCACTGGTATTAAATCACAAAAGGATTGTCTCGATGTCCAACAATGGCTCGTCACCGCTGGTGCTTTGGTATAACCAACTCGGCATGAATGATGTAGACAGAGTTGGGGGCAAAAATGCCTCCCTTGGTGAAATGATTACGAATCTGTCCGGTATGGGTGTTTCCGTACCTAACGGGTTTGCCACCACCGCTGATGCTTTCAATCAGTTCCTGGACCAAAGCGGTGTTAACCAGCGCATCTATGCGCTGCTGGATGAAACCGACATTGACGACGTTTCCGCATTAGCGAAAGCGGGCGCGCAGATCCGACAGTGGATCATCGATACCCCCTTCCAGAGCGAACTGGAAAACGCGATTCGCGATGCTTATGACCTGCTGTCCGCCGATGACGCCGAGGCCTCATTCGCCGTGCGCTCTTCCGCCACCGCGGAAGATATGCCGGACGCCTCCTTCGCCGGACAGCAAGAGACATTCCTCAACGTGCAGGGCTTTGACGCCGTGCTCGTTGCCGTGAAGCACGTGTTTGCTTCGCTGTTTAACGATCGCGCAATCTCCTATCGCGTGCATCAGGGTTACGATCACCGCGGCGTGGCGCTCTCCGCCGGGGTGCAGAGGATGGTCCGCTCCGATCTGGCCTCCTCCGGCGTCATGTTCTCCATCGATACCGAATCCGGCTTTGACCAGGTGGTGTTTATCACCTCGGCGTGGGGTTTGGGCGAGATGGTGGTGCAGGGCGCGGTGAACCCGGACGAATTCTACGTCCACAAACCGACGCTGGCCGCTGGCCGTCCGGCGATCGTGCGCCGCACCATGGGGTCGAAAAAGATCCGTATGGTTTACGCGCCGACCCAGGAGCACGGTAAACAGGTGCGTATCGAAGATGTGCCGCAGGCGCAGCGCGATATTTTCTCGTTAAGCAACGAGGAGGTGCAGGAGCTGGCGAAGCAGGCGGTGCAGATCGAGAAGCACTACGGCCGTCCGATGGATATCGAGTGGGCGAAAGATGGCCACACCGGTAAGCTGTTTATCGTCCAGGCGCGTCCTGAAACCGTGCGTTCCCGCGGCCAGGTGATGGAGCGTTATACCCTCCACGCTCAGGGGCAGATCATCGCCGAAGGGCGCGCCATCGGCCACCGCATTGGCGCCGGTCCGGTCAAGGTGATCCACGATATCAGCGAGATGAATCGCATTGAGCCAGGCGACGTACTGGTTACCGACATGACCGACCCGGACTGGGAACCGATCATGAAAAAAGCCTCGGCGATTGTCACCAACCGCGGCGGGCGTACCTGTCACGCGGCGATTATCGCCCGTGAGCTGGGGATCCCGGCGGTGGTCGGCTGCGGTGATGCTACCGATCGCATTCAGGAAAATCAGAATGTCACCGTCTCCTGCGCCGAAGGCGACACCGGCTATGTCTACGCCGAGCTGCTCGACTTCAGCGTCAAGAGCTCCAGCGTCGGCGACATGCCGGATCTGCCGCTGAAGGTGATGATGAACGTCGGCAACCCGGATCGCGCGTTCGACTTCGCCTGCCTGCCGAACGAAGGCGTCGGTCTGGCGCGGCTGGAATTTATCATCAACCGTATGATTGGCGTTCATCCGCGCGCGCTGCTGGAGTTTGACGACCAGGAGCCGGGCCTGCAGAACGAAATCCGCGAGCTGATGAAAGGCTACGATTCGCCGAGAGAGTTCTACGTTGGCCGCCTGACCGAAGGGATCGCCACCCTCGGCGCCGCTTTCTATCCGAAACGGGTGATCGTGCGTCTGTCGGACTTCAAATCGAACGAATACGCCAACCTGGTGGGCGGCGAGCGCTATGAGCCGGAAGAAGAGAACCCGATGCTCGGCTTCCGCGGCGCCGGACGCTACGTTTCCGAAAGCTTCCGCGACTGCTTCGCCCTGGAGTGCGAAGCGATGAAGCGCGTGCGTAACGATATGGGACTGACCAACGTTGAAGTGATGGTCCCGTTCGTCCGTACCGTCGCCCAGGCGAAAGCGGTGGTCGAAGAGCTGGAGCGTCAGGGGCTGAAGCGCGGCGAGAACGGGCTGAAGATCATTATGATGTGCGAGATCCCGTCGAACGCCTTGCTGGCGGAGCAGTTCCTCGAGTACTTCGACGGCTTCTCCATCGGTTCGAACGACATGACCCAACTGGCGCTCGGTCTGGATCGCGATTCCGGTGTGGTTTCTGAGCTGTTTGATGAACGCAACGACGCGGTGAAAGCCCTGCTGTCGATGGCCATCCGCGCGGCGAAGAAACAGGGTAAATACGTCGGCATCTGCGGCCAGGGGCCGTCTGACCATGAGGATTTCGCCGCCTGGCTGATGGAAGAGGGGATTGATAGCTTGTCCCTTAACCCGGATACCGTGGTACAAACCTGGTTAGGTCTGGCGGAACTGAAAAAATAAGTTCGCCCTGACAGGACCGATCCCCGGCAGCGATGCCGGGGATTTTTTTTACCGGTGTCAGGCTATCTGGTGTCGTGATGCGCAGGGCAAAAAAAAAGCCCATCGTGGGAGATGGGCAAAGACTACACACAGCAATTCGTTGTTTCACTCAGGGGATTTCCATGCTTATAAATCAAGGTGTTGATTTATAACCGTGAGCTAATAGTAGGCAGCGGGGCCTTTGCCGTCGATCAGATTCCTCTCAATAGTTAAATTGTTGTGAAGGACCGGGGGAGGAAAGCGAGGTGAAGGGCGCGCGGGGCCAGCGCATTGCCGGCGATCAATAAATTTTGCTTAACAATATGCGGGCAAAGAAACAGGCGGGTCTCCCCGCCTGCCAGGCATTACTTGCGACCGGCCTCCAGCTCACTAAGCTCTTCAAGGACGACGTCAGGGTCTTTCGGCGGCGGCGGCACCTCATGCACCCAGGCGTCATACAGTCGCCAGGAGACGGCGAGCAGCACCGGACCGATAAACAGGCCGATCATGCCGAAGGCGATCAGGCCGCCAATGACGCCGGTGAGGATAAGGATCATTGGCAGGTCGGCGCCCATGCGGATGAGCACCGGACGAATAACGTTGTCCATGGTGCCGACTACGCAGCTCCAGACCAGCAGCACGGTGCCCCAGGTGGTGTCCCCGCTCCAGTAAAGCCAGATAATCGACGGCACCAAAACCAGTAAAGGGCCGAGCTGAACCAGACAGGTAAAGATCATCACCACGGTCAGCAGAGCGGCGTAGGGCACGCCGGAGACGGCAAGGCCAATCCCGCCCAGTACCGCCTGAGTGAGGGCAGTGACCACCACGCCCAGCGCCACGGCGCGCACGGCCTGGCCGGCCAGCAGCACCGCGGCGTCGCCGCGTTTGGCCGCGAGGCGCGTGGCGAAGTAGCGGAAACCATAGGCCACCTGCTCGCCGCGCCAGTAGAGCAGCGCGCTGAACAGCAGCATCAAACCGCAGTAGACCAGCAGCTTGCCGATGTGCGCCGCCTGACCGACAAACCAGCTGGTGGTGGTGCCAATATAGGGACGAACCTTGGCCATAATCGCCGAGCCGCCCATATCCAGCAGACCGTGCCAGGCGGAGTACAGTTTATCGCCGACCAGCGGTACGCTGTTGAGCCAGGCGAAATCCGGCAGCGTCACATTTCCGCTGCTGATGAGTTTGATCAGCGGAACGCTGTTATCCACCAGGCTGTTGACCAGCAGAGCGATAGGAATAACGAATAGCAGAAACAGCAACAGGGTCATCGCCAGCACCGCCAGCAGTCGTTTGCCGAACAGCACACGCTGCAGACGCAGCAGCACCGGCCAGGTGGCGATCACCACCGTACCGGCCCAGGCGAAGGACAGAATAAACGGCTGCACAACCCACAGGCAGGATATGATAATCAGGGCCAGGAACAGCACCGACAGCAGTATTTGCGGAATGTCCCGAGGCTGATGGGGATTAATCATAGAGAAATTTTACCTTTCCAGTCGCGCCAAACAGCTGGCGCCGCGTAAATCCATATACTGATAATAATATCAATAATTTTGCCGGGCTGATTTTGCACAGAAAACACGTGGGCGCATATGAAAAAAATGTGATAAAAAGTTGAATGCGCTACGCAAACGTTTAGTTAGCACCAACACAATATTTTCAAACACAACATAGTCAGGCAGGGTCAAGCGTGATGATCCCACAAATTTCTCAGGCGCCAGGGGTAGTTCAACTGGTGCTGAATTTTTTGCAGGTACTGGAGCAACAGGGTTTTACCGGCGATACCGCCACCAGCTATGCCGACAGGCTAACGATGGCCACCGACAACAGCGTCTATCAGCTGCTGCCGGATGCGGTCATTTTTCCTCGATCCACAGCGGACGTGGCGCTGCTGGCGCGCCTCGCCGCCGAACCGCGTTTTAAATCGCTGATTTTCACCCCGCGTGGCGGCGGCACCGGCACTAATGGCCAGGCGCTGAACGGCGGGATTATCGTTGATATGTCCCGCTATATGAACCGCATTATCGAAATCAACCCCGAAGAGGGCTGGGTGCGCGTTGAAGCCGGGGTCATCAAAGATCAGCTGAACCAGTTTCTTAAACCCTATGGTTACTTTTTTGCGCCTGAGCTATCCACCAGCAACCGCGCCACGCTGGGGGGGATGATTAACACCGACGCGTCCGGCCAGGGATCGCTGGTGTACGGCAAAACGTCGGATCACGTGCTCGGCCTGCGGGCGGTGCTGATGGGCGGGGATATCCTCGATACCCAGGCGGTGCCGGTGGCGCTGGCGGAGACGCTGGGCAATACCCCCTCGACGGTTGGCCGGATCTACAACACGGTCTACCAGCGCTGCAAGGCGCAGCGTGACCTGATCATTGATAAGTTTCCCAAACTCAACCGCTTCCTCACCGGATACGATCTGCGTCACGTCTTTAACGATGAGATGAGCGAGTTCGACCTGACCCGTATTTTAACCGGTTCGGAAGGGACGCTGGCGTTTATTACCGAAGCGCGGCTGGATATCACCCGCCTGCCGAAGGTGCGCCGTCTGGTCAACGTCAAATATGACTCCTTCGACTCTGCGCTGCGCAATGCGCCCTTTATGGTCGAAGCGAAAGCCCTGTCGGTGGAGACCGTCGATTCTAAAGTTCTCAATCTGGCGCGCGAGGATATCGTCTGGCACTCGGTAAGCGAACTGATCACCGACGTACCGGATAAAGAGATGCTCGGGCTCAATATCGTCGAATTCGCCGGCGATGACGCGGCGCTGATTGACCAGCAGGTTAATACCCTGTGCCAGCGGCTGGACGAGCTGATGGCCGCCAGCGAGGCGGGCGTCATTGGCTGGCAGGTCTGTCACGATCTTGAAGGCGTGGAGCGCATCTATGCCATGCGCAAGAAGGCCGTCGGCCTGTTGGGCAATGCCAAAGGCGCCGCCAAGCCTATTCCTTTCGCCGAGGACACCTGCGTACCGCCCGAACATCTGGCGGATTACATCGTCGAGTTCCGCGCGCTGCTCGACAGCCACGGCCTGAGCTACGGCATGTTTGGCCACGTTGATGCCGGGGTGCTGCACGTGCGCCCGGCGCTGGACATGTGCGATCCGCAGCAGGAGGTGCTGATGAAGCAGATCTCCGACGATGTGGTGGCGCTGACGGCGAAGTATGGCGGCCTGCTGTGGGGCGAACATGGCAAAGGGTTCCGCGCGGAGTACAGCCCGGCCTTCTTTGGCGAGACGCTGTATGCCGAGCTGCGCAAGATCAAAGCGGTCTTCGATCCCGATAACCGCCTGAATCCGGGTAAAATCTGTCCTCCGGAAGGTATCGACGCGCCGATGATGAAAGTCGATGCGGCGAAGCGCGGCACCTGGGATCGGCAGATCCCCATCGCGGTGCGCAGCAGCTGGCGTGGGGCGATGGAGTGTAATGGCAACGGGCTGTGCTTCAACTTTGACGTCAAGAGCCCGATGTGTCCGTCGATGAAAGTCAGCAACCAGCGCATCCACTCGCCGAAAGGGCGGGCGACGCTGGTGCGGGAATGGCTGCGCCTGCTGGCCGACCGCGGCGTCGATCCCAACCAGCTGGAGAAGGCGCTGCCGGAGCAGGGCGTCAGCCTGCGCTCGCTGGTCGCGCGCACGCGCAACAGCTGGCATGCGCGCAAAGGCGAATATGACTTCTCGCATGAGGTCAAAGAGGCGATGTCCGGCTGTCTGGCCTGTAAAGCCTGTTCGACCCAGTGCCCGATCAAAATCGATGTTCCCGAGTTCCGCTCGCGCTTCCTGCAGCTGTACCACAGCCGCTATCTGCGGCCGGTGCGCGATCATCTGGTGGCCTCGGTCGAATCTTATGCGCCGCTGATGGCGCAGGCGCCGAAGACCTTTAACTTTTTTATTAACCAGCCTTGGCTGAAAAAGCTGTCGGAGAAGCATATCGGGATGGTCGATCTGCCGCTGCTCTCGGCGCCGTCGCTGAAGCAGCAGATGGCCGGCCACCGTTCCGCCAATATGACCCTTGAGCAGCTCGAAGCGCTGAGCGCCGAGCAGAAAGCGAAGATGGTGCTGGTGGTGCAGGATCCCTTCACCAGCTACTACGACGCCCAGGTGGTGGCCGACTTTATCCGTCTGGTCGAGGCCTTAGGCTATCAGCCGGTGCTCCTGCCGTTCTCGCCGAACGGCAAGGCGCAGCATATCAAAGGCTTCCTCACCCGCTTCGCGCGCACCGCGCAGAAGACGGCGGACTTCCTCAACCGCGTGGCGCAGCTGGGCATGCCGCTGGTGGGCGTCGATCCGGCGCTGGTGCTCTGCTACCGCGATGAGTACAAGCAGACGCTCGGCGACAAGCGCGGCGATTTCCAGGTGCTGTTAGTCCATGAGTGGTTGCCGAAGGCCCTAACCAGCGACGCCCGTCCCGATCTGGGCGGTGAGCCCTGGTACCTGTTCGGTCACTGTACCGAAGTGACCGCGCTACCGGCGGCGACAAAGCAGTGGGCAGATATTTTTGCCCACTTCGGCGCGAAGCTGGAAAACGTCAGCGTTGGGTGTTGCGGGATGGCTGGCACCTATGGTCATGAAGTGAAAAACCACGCCAACTCGTTGGCCATTTACGCGCTCTCCTGGCAGCAGGCGATGCAGCGGCTGCCGCGAAACCGCTGTCTGGTGACGGGCTACTCCTGCCGCAGTCAGGTGAAGCGTATTGAAGGCAGCGGCGTTCGCCACCCGCTGCAGGCGTTACTGGAGATAATCGGATGATTTGGAAACGTCAGGCCACGCTGGAGCAGCTCAACCGGCTCGGTGAGGGGAACATGGTAGGGCTGCTCGATATTCGCTTTGAGACCGTTACCGACGATACGCTGGAGGCCACTATGCCGGTCGATAGCCGCACACAGCAGCCGTTTGGCCTGCTGCACGGCGGAGCGTCGGTGGTGCTGGCGGAGACCCTGGGGTCGGTGGCAGGCTATCTGTGCAGCGAAGGCGAACAAAAGGTGGTGGGGCTGGAGGTTAACGCCAACCACATCCGTTCGGCGCGCGGGGGCCGGGTGCGCGGCGTCTGCAAAGCGCTGCACGTCGGGACGCGCCATCAGGTCTGGCAAATTGAAATCTTCGACGAACAGTCGCGGTTATGTTGTTCATCACGACTAACCACCGCGGTAATATAAGCCGCATGGCGGGAGGCGAATAGCCTCCCTTTTTTTAAGGTAATAAGCGAGAGCCGGCCTGCCAGAGCCAGAGAGGTTGTCACAAGATCAGCCGCGCGTCGGCAGGGAATTATCTAATATTTATATTATTACCGATCCACTCTCGTTATTTATGCTACTCTTTTCAATACTAAATGCTTAAAGGTAACAAGAGGACGGCTAACCATGGGTATTCTTTCCTGGATCATTTTTGGACTTATTGCCGGTATTTTAGCCAAGTGGATTATGCCGGGAAAAGATGGCGGCGGATTTATCGTGACCGTTATTTTGGGGATCATCGGCGCCGTGGTCGGCGGCTGGATCAGTACCCTGTTTGGTTTTGGCAAGGTCGATGGGTTTAATTTCGGCAGCTTCGTGGTAGCGGTTATCGGTGCGCTGGTGGTACTGTTTATCTACCGGAAAGTGCGTAGCTAATTTTCAGCTGCTCAGCTGTAAATAAGTACATAAAAGCTGCCGCGATATGCGGCAGCTTTTTTATTGCTGACAGATGACAGCGTAGATCTCCTTTGGGCTATTGTCTGTCGGTTCCCTCGCCAACCGGCACCACCTCAACGTGCACTTCGTAGTGTTTCGCCTGGCCGGCGGGGATCAGCGCGGTCAGTTTGTTAATGGTTTCCGCTGGCGTATCGGTTGCTACCGTGGCTGAAAACAGCACCGGTCTGTGCGGCGGAAGCTGCGGCGGGAACGGCGGCAGGGGGCCACGATCCCTCTCCATCGGCGGGCGGACTCCGTTATCGACGACAGGCGCCGGGACGTCGGTTTTATCAGCCGCAAAGGCGCTGGCGGCGGTAACGGTGGCGATAGCGAACAGGGCAAGCAGAGCTTTTTTCATCCGGGATTCCTCAATAAGCAAGTCCCAAAAGAGTAGAGGGTGCCGGCAGGCGGAACAATCCCAGGCGGCGCGAATCCTCTGAATCTTCTTTTTTCCTCGCGAATGTGGAGGTCAGATGAGAGCGAGTGTCATTGCGTTCGGGAGCCTCTTAATTCAGCAGTACGCTCATAATCAGCAGTACGGCCATGCACATCGACATAATACTGATATCAACAATCATTCTGTACGACAAAAGCTCCAGCTAAACGGGTACGGCGGGCAGGTAAAAGCCCATCTTATAGTGGTTAAAGAGTGTACCCTGCCTACATCCATTGAACAAACGTTTATTGACTAATATTGTCGGCCTGCGTCGGCCATCGGCCACCGCCTGGAGCAACATGAGGATGGCTCATGTTGCATTGAATTTAAGTCGCTTTCCCTCCAGCGCTGACTCTGGCAAAAATAGGTTCATTAACGAATCAACAACATTTACCGGTTGAAGCGCGCCCGGCCTGACTCCGCGTCGCCAGGCTGGTGGAGAGTATTCCGCCGGGTTCGCTTTATGCCCGCCATCAGGATGGACAATCGCCATGAATAATAAATTTACCTATACGATTAAGCGCACCCGGTTTGATGAAAACTATAACCCTGCGGAAAATACGCGTATTACCACCAACTTCGCTAATTTAGCCAGAGGGGTGAACCGTGAGGAAAATCTGCGCAATACGTTAATCATGATGAATAACCGTTTTAATAGCCTGGCCCACTGGGATAATCCCCATAACGATCGCTATGCGGTGGAACTGGATATTATTTCTGTCGAGATGAATATTGCTCAGGATAGCGCCAGCTTCCCGGTGATTGAGATCCTGCAAACGCATATTGTCGATAAAAAGAGCGGGGAGCGTCATGCCGGTATCGTCGGCAATAACTTCTCCTCCTATGTGCGGGATTACGATTTTAGCGTACTGCTTCTGGAACATAATAAGGACCAGAGTCGCTTCAGCGTACCGGAAAACTTTGGCGAGCTGCACGGCAATATCTTTAAGGATTTTGTGCAATCCAGCGCCTGGCGCGCCAACTTCAGCAAGGCGCCGGTGATTTGCCTGAGCGTCTCCAGTAAAGATGTTTACCATCGCACCGGTAACGAACATCCGGTCCTCGGCATTGAATATGCTCAGGAAGGCGTCTCGCTGACCGAGCGTTATTTCAGCAAAATGGGGCTGCAGGTACGCTATTTTATGCCAAAAAACAGCGTCGCGCCGTTGGCCTTTTATTTTACCGGCGATCTGCTCAGCGATTACACCAGCCTGGAACTGATCGCCACCATCAGCACGATGGAGACGTTTCAGAAAATATATCGCCCGGAGATCTACAATGCCAACTCCCCGGCGGGGCAATACTATCAGCCCAATCTCAGCCACCTGGATCATTCATTAACAAAAATCGTCTATGACCGGGAAGAGCGCAGCCTGTTGGCGATTGAGCAGGGGAAATTTACACAACAACATTTTATCAACCCGCACAAGACGTTGCTTGAGCAATGGTCTGCTAATTTCGCGCTTTGCTAAACCCATATAAAAGGCTAATGACTATGAAAACATGGCTTCCGACATCGACCGCCGGCAGTTTACCGAAACCTTCCTGGCTGGCGCAGCCAGAGACCCTGTGGTCGCCCTGGAAACTGTCCAGCGAAGAATTACTGGCCGGCAAGCGCGACGCCTTGCGGTTATCCCTCGACGACCAGCTGCGGGCCGGGATCGATATTGTCAGCGACGGCGAGCAAACGCGGCAGCACTTTGTCACCACCTTCATCGAGCACCTCAGCGGGGTGGATTTTGCCAAACGCGAGATCGTGAAAATTCGTAACCGCTATGAGGCCAGTGTTCCAACGGTGGTGGGCGCCGTGGAGCGCCAGAAACCGGTCTTCGTGGAGGACGCTCGCTATCTGCGGCAGCTCACCAGTCAGCCGATCAAATGGGCGCTTCCGGGCCCGATGACCATGATCGACACGCTGTATGACAACCACTACAAAAGCCGGGAAAAGCTGGCCTGGGAATTTGCCAAAATCCTCAATCAGGAAGCGAAAGAGTTAGAGGCTGCGGGGGTTGATATTATTCAGTTCGATGAGCCGGCCTTTAACGTCTTCTTCGATGAGGTCAACGACTGGGGGATCGCCGCCTTAGAACGAGCCACCGAAGGGCTGAAGTGTGAGACAGCGGTGCATATCTGCTACGGCTATGGCATCAAGGCCAATACCGACTGGAAAAAGACGCTGGGCTCCGAGTGGCGACAGTATGAAGAGGCTTTCCCGCAGCTGCAGAAATCGTCCCTTGATATTATCTCTCTCGAGTGCCACAACTCGCGCGTGCCGATGGATCTGCTGGAGTTGATCCGCGGTAAAAAGGTGATGGTCGGGGCGATCGATGTCGCCAGCCATGCGATCGAAACCCCGGAAGAGGTGGCTGGAACCCTGCGCAAGGCGCTGGCGTTCGTCGATGCCGACAAACTCTACCCGTCCACCAACTGCGGTATGGCGCCGCTGCCGCGCCATGTCGCGACCGGCAAACTGCACGCCCTGAGCGCCGGCGCCGAGATTATTCGTCGCGAGCTGGCGGCAAAGTAAGGCGGGGCGCGCCCGTTATCTTCCCCAGGCGGTGTACTTTATCGTCGGTTCACTTCCAGAGCGGGCTGTTACCCGCTCTGCGTCATGTTGCCGCCAGCGGGCGACAGATCGCCCGCAGGGCGACGGCGCTGCACAGCGGAAACAGCGCCAGCAGAAGCCAGGGATAAACCGCCTGCGGCGACGGAATGAGCGCCTGGTCAAGTAAATGACCGAGCAGTAAATTCCCGGCTAACACCGCGCACCCTCCTGCGGTGGCGAGCGCTCCGTAGTGGGCGCCCAGCGTCGACTCCTCGGCGAACAGCGGGATCAGATCCTTGGCTGCGGGCACTAACAGCATCTGGCCGAGGGTGAGCAGCGTGACAAAACCAGCCGCCGGCATTAACCGCAGCCAACCTTCGGCGGGTGGGGCGGCGGCGAATAACGCCACGCTGGCAAAGGAAGCCGACAGCAGCAGAAAGCCCACCGGCAGGATGCGCACGGCGCCCATTCGCCGGGCGAAGCGGGCGAGAGGGAGCTGGAGGGTGATAATCAACAGCGAGGCCAGCATAAAGAGCGGCGCCAGATCCTGCTCGCGGCCGCCGGAACGTTGGATCTCCACCGGCAGGGCGAGGTACAGTTGGTTGTAGCTCAACAGCCATGAGCTGTAGGCGAGAATAAACGCGACAAAGCGCGGCTGGCGCAAAGGCGTCCACCATGGGACTCGTCTGCGCGTTGTTGTCGTGTGCCCGTCGGCGGGCAGACAGAAAAAGAGCACCGCCAGCGCCAGAAGAAATATTCCCGCGCCGGCGAGGGCGATATGCCGAAAGCCGATCCCGCTCAGCACGCCTCCGGCCACCGGGCCGATCACCGCTCCCAGTTCACCGCATACCGCAAACAGCGCAAACCACTCGGCGCGGCTGCGTTTCCCGTTGGCCTGGCTGTGGGTACCGGCCCGCGCCAGCAGGGCCTCTATCGACGGGGAGAACAGGGCGCCGCCGACGCCGGTCAGGCAGGCGCCGAGGATAATGGGCCACAGCGACGTCCCGCACGCCAGCAAGAGAAAACCGGCGACGCGAACGACGCAGCCGGCGAGAATGATCGCCTTAGCGCCATAGCGGTCGGCCAGCGTCCCGCCGAGGATAAACATGCCCTGTTGGGAGAAGGTACGCAGCCCGAGAATCAGGCCGATAAGTCCGCCTGAGAGCAGCATGTCGTCGCGCAGGAAGAGGGCGAGGAAAGGAACGACCGCGTAAAAGCCAATATTAAAAACGAACTGGCTTCCCAGTAACACCGGAGGCCAGAGGGTTGCCGCAGGGCGCAGGGAGAAAAGAGGCATATCCGCCCAACCTAAACGATGAAATGAATGTGCTTTTTGCCGTGGTAAGGGGAGATCTCGATTTTGGTTTTCACCCGGAAAACGTCCCACAGCAGCCCTTCGGACAAAATCTCCTCCGGCGTCCCGCTGGCGAGGATCTGCCCCTGCTGCATCACGATCAGCGAATCGCAGAACATCGCGGCATGGTTAAGATCGTGAATGGCCACAATGCTGGTTACCGGCAGCTCGCTGATCAACTGCATTAACTGCATCTGATGGTGTATATCCAGATGGTTGGTCGGCTCATCCAGCAGGATTTCGCTCGGGCTCTGCGCCAGCGCGCGGGCGATATGCACCCGCTGCCGCTCGCCGCCGGAGAGGCTTAACCATCCCTGTTCGCTTTTCTCCAGCATCGCTACCCGCTGCAGCGCGGCGGCAATCGCCTCGTCATCCTGAGCGCTCCAGTTTGAGAACGGAGAGTGGTGGGGAATGCGTCCCAGGCGCACGACGTCGCGCACCCGCATATTGGCCTCGGTCATGCCGTGTTGCTCGACGAAAGCCACGCGGCGGGCGAGCTGCTTTTTCGCCATCCGGGCGATATCCTGGCCGTCGAGGGTGACGCGACCTGCATCCGGGCGGCGCAGGCCCGCCAGAACGCGCAGCAGCGAGGATTTGCCGCAGCCGTTGGGCCCCAGCAGTCCGACCGTTTCGCCGCGCGGCACCCGCAGCGAGACATTATTGACGATGACCTTTTTGCCTGCCTTCCAGGTGATATTTTCAGCGCAAATACTCATCACTTATTCCTTGAGCGGTAGATAATCACGGCAAAGAAAGGCACCCCAACCAGGGCGGTTACTACCCCAACGGGCAGACTTTGCGGGGCAATCAGCAGGCGCGACGCAATGTCCGCCAGTACCATCAATATCGCCCCTGCCAGCGCGCTGGCGATCAGCAACGTTCGGTGCAGCGGGCCAAAGAAGAAACGCATCACGTGCGGCACCACCAGGCCAACAAAGCCGATTGAGCCGGCCATGCTGACGATGGTGGCGGTGATCAGCGCCGCAGTGGTGAAGAGGAGCAGGCGCACGCGCGGCACAGCAATCCCCAGCGAGGCGGCGGCATCGTCGCCGAAGGTGAACGCGTCCAGCGCCCGGGCATACCACAGGCAGACCGCCAGACCCGCGAGCACCACCACGATGACCAACTGGAATTCGGGCCAGCGGACGCCGCTGAAGCTGCCCAGCAGCCAGAACATCACATCGCGCGCCTGCTGCGCGCTGGCGGAGGTGCTGATGGTATAGGCCGTGATGGCGTTAAATAACTGCGAGGCGGCAACGCCCGCAAGAATCGTACGCTCATTGCCGCCGCGCGCACCGTTAGTCAGCAAGGCGACAAAGGCGAAGGCGGCGAAGGCCCCGGCAAAGGCGCCTGCCGAGAGGGAAATCGCACCGGCGCCAAGGCCCAGCACCACGATCGATACCGCGCCGGTGGAGGCCCCGGCGGAGACGCCGAGGACGTAGGGTTCGGCGAGGGCATTCTTCAGCAAGCTTTGCAGCACGACGCCGCAGATAGCGAGGCCGGCGCCGCAGCAGGCGGCGACCAGCGCGCGGCTGAGGCGGAAATCCCAGATTACGCTCTCATAGATACGGTTGAGCGGCTCAGCGGTTAAGCCGGTTCTGTTGCTGATAGCGTAAAAGACATTCTGCAGCGGGATGGCCAGCTCGCCGACGCTGACGCCCACCGCTATCACCAGCGCCAGCACGATCGCTGCCAGTACACACCAGCCGGTGAGCAGTATGCTGCGGCGCGTCTCAATCGCGGCGACGCTCATCAGTTCAGCCCCATTTTTCTCAGCTGCTCGCCCACCTGTTCCGCGCCGTAAAGCGTGCGAATGGTCGGATTCATCGCCTGACCGTCCATGACCACGATATGGCCTTTTTTCACCGCCTCCAGCTGGCTGACGGCGGGATCGCTTTTGAGGAATTTGATCTTCTCCTCGGCCTTATCCAGCGCCCAGCGGTTACGATCCAGGCTGGCGACCACGATCACATCCGGGTTGGCGGCAATAATGCTCTCCCAGCTCACCGTGGGCCACTCGGTTTCGGAGGTGATCGCATTATGTCCGCCCAGCACGCTGGCGATAAATCCGGAGGCGCTGTTTTTGCCGCCGACATAGGCATCGGCCGAAGGCGAGGCGCTGGAGAACCAGAAGACGAAGGAGAGATCTTTTTTGCTTTTACCAAACTCCTGGCGCAGGTCGGCTTCACGTTTTTTGAAATCGGCAATCAGCGCCTGACCACGATCTTCGACGTTGAAAATGCGGGCGAAATCGCTAATCTCCTGATACAGCCAGGTCATATCCCACAGCTTTTGCCGGCTGCCGTACATATCGCCGGTGGCCTTTTTAGTGGCGCACATCCCCGGTGAAACGTAGCTGTTCACGCCGACGGTGGCGAGATCTTCACGCCTGGCGACTTTGCTTTCCGGCCCCAGCAGCAGCGGCAACTGGGCGGGAACGAAATCAGGATTTTGCGCCAGCACCGATTCCAGGCTCGGAATTTCCACCGTCAAGGTTTTAATCTTCGCGTTTTGCTCAGCCAGCTGCGGTAAAACGCTGGTCGGCCAGAAGGCGCTGGCGACCACCTGCTTTTGCAGCCCGAGCAGCAGTAGAATTTCGACCGTATTTTGCCCCAGCGCGACCACGCGCTCCGGCGGCCGGGTGAAGGTCTCCTGATAGCCGCAGTTTTCAATCGTCAGGGGGTAGGTTGTTGCCAGCGCGGAACTGACGGCGGTGAACATCAAGCCTAACGCGCAAAGGACCTTCTTCATTAAACGCTATCCTTGTAAACAGGCGAGTGGATGACCAGCAAATGGGAGTAATGCAAATGAAACTCATTATTGGGGCGGGGTTTTATACAATGCCATATTTACAGTGTCAATGAGTGACTATTTCCGCAGGCAATGAAATGCCCGCGCGATGGGGTGGGTCAGCTCGCCAGTGGGCCACGAATATACGCCTGCAACCCCTGGGCGAGAAAATCAAATACCCGCTTGCAGGCAGGGCTGTGGCGCAGATCCTCATGCATTACCAGCCAGGTATCAAGATACAGAGAAAAGTCGGCCGCCAGCACTCGCTGCAGGGGAATAATGCCATCCGCAAGAGGCGCCTGGCAGATGCCGATCCCCGCTCCGGCGCGGATCAGGCTCAACTGGGCGAGGTCGCTATCGGTCCGCATCGCGAAGGCCTCACGCTGAAAACGAGGGTAAGCCTGCAGCGCCCGGCGCACGAGAGGGGTGGCGCTATCAAAACCAATTAGCGCGTGGCTGGCCAGATCGTCGAGGGTCGCGGGCAGGCCCTGGCGCGTCAGGTAGGCGGCGGTGGCATGTAACCCAAGCTCGATCCTGCCGAGACGGCGGGCGATAAGCTGCTCCTGCTGCGGGGCGACCATCCGCACCGCGATATCCGCCTCCCGGTGAAGCAGATCCTGAAATCGATTGGAGAGCATCAGTTCGATGACGATATTCGGGCACGCCTGCCTGAGCCGGGCAACCAGCGGCGGCAGCACCTCGGCGCCGACCACCTCGCTGGCGGCCACCCGCACCACGCCACGCAGCTCGGCTCTGTCGCGACTGAAGTTAGCCGCGGTGCGTTCCAGCGCCCGGGCGGTATTGTCCATCGCCTCGGCGTGCACCCGCAGCGCCAGCGCCGCGTCGGTCGCCAGCAGGCCGGTTTGCGAGCGGGTAAATAAGGCCTGGCCGAGGGCGTTTTCCAGCCCGGCAATATGGCGCCCCGCCGTCGGCTGAGTGATGTTCAGGGTACGCGATGCGCCCGATAAAGAGCCTTCCTGCAGGACGGCGAGAAAGGTTCGGTACCACTCCCAGGGAATAGAGGTATTCATACAAATATGTATAGCCGCTCGACGATGGTATGCAATTTCATTTGATATGAGCCACAGGTAGGCTGTCAAGCATCCATTAGCGAACGGGGAAAGAGGATGAACAGCAGCGGCAAGGTACTTATTCTGGGAGCAAGCGGGGGCATCGGTGGGGAAGTGGCGCGCCGGCTGGTGGCAGACAACTGGCAGGTTCGGGCGCTGAAGCGCGGCGCCCAGATACGTGATCCCGAAGATGGCATACAGTGGATAGCCGGCGACGCGCTGGATGGCGGCCAGGTCGCGGCGGCGGCTGCCGGTTGCGACGTCATCGTCCATGCGGTGAATCCGCCGGGCTACCGGCACTGGCGGCAACAGGTACTGCCTATGCTGCGCAACACCCTGCAGGCTGCCGAACGGCAGCGGGCGCTTGTAGTCCTGCCCGGCACGGTCTACAACTATGGACCGGATGCCTTTCCGCTGATTGCTGAAGAGGCCGCACAACAGCCGGTGACCCGCAAAGGCGCCATCCGGGTGGCGATGGAGCTGGCGCTGAAGGATTACGTGCAGCGCGGCGGCCGGGCGTTGATTGTTCGGGCGGGCGATTTTTTTGGTCCACGCGCCGGAAATAACTGGTTTTCGCAGGGGCTGGTCAAGCCTGGTCAGCTTCCCCGCATCATTAGCTACCCGGGGGCGATCGGCGTGGGGCATCAGTGGGCCTGGCTGCCCGACGTCGCCGCCACCATCGCCGCGCTGCTGGCCCGCAGGCATGAGCTTGAGCCGTTCGCCCGCTTTCATATGCAGGGCCACTGGGACCCGGACGGCAGCGAAATGAGTCAGGCGATCCAGCGGGTGGTCGCCCGCTATGGCGGCAGGGCGGTAGTGAAGTCCTTTCCCTGGTGGCTGGTAAAGCTGGCGGCGCCCTTCAACGCCACCCTGCGCGAAATGGTCGAGATGCACTATCTCTGGCGTCTGCCGGTACGCCTGCGCAACGATAAACTGGTTGATTTTTTAGGCGCGGAACCGCATACCCCGCTCGACAGCGCGGTGTATCAGACGCTGCAAGGCCTGGGTTGTCTGCCCGCCGGCGCGATAAACCAAGAGGCGGGTGAGGCGTAACGCGGCAAGAGGATCACAGAGCGGGGTGTTATTGTGACCAAATCATAATAACGTCACTCGTTGTCAAACGATAGCGATCGCATTAAGCTAAACGGATGACGAAAAATACCCCCACCCCTGCAAGCCGTGGTCCCCATGACCACAGCGTTCGGGACCAGATTCTTGACGCGGCCATGGCGCACTTTAGTCGCTATGGCTATGAGAAAACGACGGTCACCGATCTCGCCAAAGCGATAGGCTTTTCCAAAGCCTATATCTATAAATTCTTTGACTCCAAGCAGGCGATTGGCGAGGCGATTTGCGCCAGCCGGCTGGAGAAGATCATGGTGGCCGTCAGCGAGGCCATCGCCGATGCGCCGTCCGCCAGCGAGAAACTGCGCCGCCTGTTCCGGGCGCTGACCGAGGCCGGCAGTGAACTGTTTTTCGAGGATCGCAAACTGTACGACATCGCCGCCGTCGCGGCGCGCGATAAATGGCCTTCAACGGAACAGTATGCCGGTCATCTGCAGCAGCTGATTGGTCAAGTCCTTGTCGAAGGCCGCCAGGCGGGTGAGTTCGAGCGCAAAACCCCGCTGGATGAAGCGACCCTGGCGGTGTATATGGTGATGTGTCCTTTCATCAATCCGGTGCAGTTGCAATACAATCTCGACACCGCGCCCACCGCGGCGGTGCTGCTTGCCTCCCTGATCCTGAGAAGTCTCTCCCCCTGATTAGTGACTATTGACTTTATTGGTCACTAGTCTGAGAATGCGGTCACCATCCGGTCTTTTCATTAAGGTGACCCATGCTCAGGCTCAACGCCGTCCATCTTGCCGTCTGCCTCCTGCCGCTGGCCCTCGCGGGCTGCGGCGAACCTGCCGATCATGACGACCCCCGCATCCGGCCGCGGCTGGTCCGGGTGGCGACCGTCGAGCGCGCGGAGGCCGGCTCGCGGGCCTTTACCGGCGTGGTAGTGGCCCGAACCCAAAGCGACCTCGGCTTCAGGGTGGCGGGAAAAGTGCTTGAACGGCGGGTGGAAACCGGGCAGAGCGTCAAGCGCGGTCAGCTGCTGCTGCGCCTGGATCCGGCTGATCTAGCCTTGCAGGCGCAGTCCCAACAGCGGGCCGTAGATGCCGCGCGGGCGCGAGCCAAAAAGGCGGCCAACGATCTGGCCCGCTATCGCGGCCTGGTGGCGAGCGGCGCCATCTCTGCCGCGGAATTCGACCAGATTAACGCGACAGCAGAGGCGGCGAGAGCCGACCTCAGCGCGGCCCAGGCGCAGGCCAATGTGGCGCAAAACGCCACCGGCTATGCCGGACTGCTGGCGGATGCTGACGGCGTGGTGGTGGAAACCCTCGCTGAGCCGGGGCAGGTGGTCAGCGCCGGGCAGGTGGTGATCCGCCTGGCGCGGGCGGGGCAGCGCGAAGCGCGGGTGCAACTGCCGGAGACGCTGCGCCCGGCGGTCGGCAGCGAGGCGCTGGCGACACGCTATGGCAGCGAATCTCAGCCGGTCACGGCGACCCTGCGCCTGCTTTCGGACGCGGCTGACGCCACCACCCGCACCTTTGAAGCGCGCTATGTGCTTAACGGCGCGCTGGCGAATGCCCCGCTGGGGTCTACCGTGACCCTGCGCATCGGCAACGACCAGGCGCCAGGCCAGGTGCTGGCGGTGCCCCTGGCGTCGGTCTACGATCCGGGTAACGGCCCTGGCGTCTGGCGCATTGCCTCTCGTCCGGCCACCGTCTCCTGGCAACCGGTAACTGTGCTCGGCCTGGATGATGAAACCGCGCGGGTGACCGGCCCGCTGAAGCCCGGCGAGCCGATCGTCGCCCTGGGCGCCCATCTTCTGCACCAGGGCGAGGCGGTACGTCTGGCGGAACGACGCGAGCATAATGCCGCCGGGAGCCAGCCATGAGCGCCGGGCGTTTTAATCTCTCCGCGCTGGCCGTCCGCGAGCGGTCGGTGACCCTGTTTTTGATTATCCTTATCTCCGTCGCCGGGCTGGTGGCGTTCTTCGGACTCGGGCGAGCGGAAGATCCGCCCTTTACGGTCAAGCAAATGACGGTCATTACCGTCTGGCCCGGCGCCACCGCGCAGGAGATGCAGGATCAGGTCGCCGAGCCGCTGGAAAAACGACTCCAGGAGCTAAAGTGGTACGATCGCACGGAGACCTATACCCGCCCTGGCATAGCGTTGATCACCCTGTCGCTGCAGGATCAGACCCCGCCTTCCGAGGTGCCGGAGCAGTTTTATCAGGCGCGCAAAAAGCTCGGGGATGAGGCGAAAAACCTGCCTGCCGGCGTCTCCGGCCCGATGATGAATGACGAATTCGCCGACGTCACCTTTGCGATCTTTGCCCTGAAGGCGCGGGGAGAGCCGCCGCGGAAGCTGGTGCGTGACGCTGAAGCCCTGCGCCAGCAGCTGCTGCATGTATCCGGGGTGAAAAAAGTGAATATCCTCGGCGAACAGGCGGAGCGCATTTATCTCTCGTTTTCTCATGATCGTCTCGCCACCCTGGGCCTTTCGCCAGAGGCGATTTTTGCCGCGCTGAACAGCCAGAATGTGCTGACCGCCGCCGGGGCTATCGAGACCCGGGGCGGGCAGATCTTTATCCGCCTCGATGGGGCGTTTGACCGCCTGCAGCAGATCCGCGACACGCCGATTATTGCCGGGGGCAGAACGCTGAAACTGGCCGATGTCGCCACGGTTGAGCGGGGGTACGAAGATCCCGCCACCTTCCTGATCCGCCATCAGGGCGAACCGGCGCTGCTGCTGGGGGTGGTGATGCGCGAGGGCTGGAATGGTCTGGCGCTGGGGAAAGCGCTGGATGCCGAAACGGCCAGCATCAATCAGAGCCTGCCGCTCGGCATGTCGTTGACCAAGGTGACCGATCAGTCGGTGAATATCAGCGCCGCGGTCGATGAGTTCATGATCAAATTCTTTGTCGCCCTGCTGGTGGTGATGGCGGTGTGCTTTGTCAGCATGGGGTGGCGCGTGGGCGTGGTGGTCGCGGCGGCGGTGCCTTTAACCCTCGCCGTGGTGTTTGTGGTGATGGAGGCGACCGGCAAAAACTTCGACCGCATCACTCTCGGCTCGCTGATCCTCGCCCTGGGGCTGCTGGTGGATGATGCCATCATTGCCATCGAAATGATGGTGGTAAAAATGGAGGAGGGGTATGACCGCCTCAAAGCCTCGGCCTATGCCTGGAGCCATACCGCCGCGCCCATGCTGGCCGGTACCCTGGTGACGGCCGTGGGCTTTATGCCCAATGGATTTGCGCAGTCCACCGCCGGGGAGTACGCCAGCAATGTGTTCTGGATCGTCGGTATCGCGCTGATTGCCTCCTGGATTGTGGCGGTGATTTTTACCCCCTGGCTGGGGGTGCACCTGTTGCCGGACAGAAAGCCCGCGGCGGCCGGCCACGCCGCGCTGTATGACACCCCGCGCTATCAGCGCTTCCGTCGGCTGCTGACCCGGGTTATCGCCCGCAAATGGCGCGTGGCCGCCGGGGTGGTGGCGCTGTTTATCGTGGCGATCCTGGGCATGAGCGTGGTGAAAAAGCAGTTTTTCCCCACCTCCGATCGTCCGGAAGTGCTGGTTGAAGTGCAGCTGCCTTACGGGTCGTCGATTAGCCAGACCAGCGCCGCGGCGGCGAAAATTGAGCACTGGCTGCAGCGGCAGCCGGAGGCGAAGATTGTCACCAGCTATATCGGCCAGGGCGCGCCGCGCTTTTACCTGGCGATGGCTCCGGAATTGCCCGATCCCTCCTTCGCCAAACTGGTGGTGTTGACCGACGGGCAGGGTGCCCGCGAGGCGCTCAAGCGGCGGCTGCGGGAGGCGGTGGCCAATGGCCTGGCGCCGGAGGCGCGGGTGCGCGTCACTCAGCTGGTGTTTGGCCCTTATTCGCCTTATCCGGTCGCCTGGCGGGTGATGGGGCCGGATCCGCACGCTCTGCTCGACATCGCCGAGCGGGTTAAATCGGTGCTGCAGGCCAGTCCGCTGATGCGCACCGTCAATACCGACTGGGGTTCGCGGGTACCGGTGATGCATTTCAGCCTCAATCAGGACCGGCTGCAGGCGAGCGGACTCAGCTCCCAGTCCGTCGCCCAGCAGCTGCAGTTCCTGCTGTCAGGGATCCCGATCACCACCGTCCGGGAAGATATTCGCGCCGTGCAGGTGATCGGCCGCGCGGCGGGCGACATCCGTCTGGATCCGGCGAAAATCGCCGACTTCACCCTGGTGGGCAGCGGCGGGCAGCGGGTTCCCTTGTCACAGATTGGCGACGTGTCGATCAGGATGGAGGACCCGCTGCTTCGCCGTCGCGACCGCACGCCGACCATCACCGTCCGCGGAGATGTTGCGGAGAACCTGCAGCCGCCGGATGTCTCCACCGCGCTGATGAAGCCGCTGCAGCCCATTATCGACTCGCTGCCGCCTGGCTATCGCATCGAGACGGCGGGGTCGATTGAGGAATCCGGCAAGGCCACCCGGGCGATGGTGCCGTTATTTCCGATAATGATCGCCCTCACGCTGCTGATCATTATCCTGCAGGTGCGTTCGCTGTCGGCGATGGTCATGGTTTTCCTGACCGCGCCGCTGGGGCTGATTGGCGTGGTCCCGACGCTGCTGCTGTTCAATCAGCCGTTTGGCATCAATGCCCTGGTGGGCCTGATCGCCCTGTCGGGGATCCTGATGCGCAATACGCTGATCCTGATTGGCCAAATCCATCATAACCAACAGGCGGGGCTCGATCCGTTCCACGCGGTGGTGGAGGCGACGGTGCAGCGCGCCCGCCCGGTTCTGCTGACCGCGCTGGCGGCGATCCTGGCGTTCATTCCTCTCACCCAGTCGGTCTTCTGGGGAACGCTCGCCTATACGCTGATTGGCGGGACGCTGGGAGGAACCATCATGACCCTTATCTTCCTGCCGGCCATGTACGCGATCTGGTTCCGCATCCGCCCGGCGAACACGGTACAACAGACAGAGTTGCACCTTCAGAGGTAATTCCACTTTGCCGGACCTGGGCGAGGCACATGGCCAGGCCAGGTCCCGGGCAGCGTCAGGCGGGTAAGGATACCGGCACCGCATGAGTGCGGTGTTGATCCTGTTCGAGGCGATCAAGGCAATCGAGGCTGATGGCCGATGGCGAGGTCGCGCCGGTGAGGGTCATGGTAACCTTCATATCCTCGGCAAATAAGCGCAGCAGATGCGCCACGCCCGCTTCGCCCGACGCGGCCAGGGCATAAATATAGGCCCGACCGAGCAGCACGCCTTTCGCGCCGAGGGCCAGCAGACGTATAACGTCCACGCCGGAGCGCACCCCGGAATCGGCAAGCACTGTCAGATCGTCGCCGACCGCATCCACCACCCTGGGCAGCGCCCGGGCGGTGGGGATGGCGCCATCGAGCTGTCTGCCGCCATGATTTGACACCACAATACCATCGGCGCCCAGCCGCACGGCATTGCGCGCATCGTCGGCATCGAGGATCCCTTTGATGATTAATTTTCCTTGCCAGCTGTCGCGGATCCACTCCAGATCGTGCCAGGCGATGGACGGGTCGAAGTTGTTGCTGATGAACCCCATATAGTCGTCCATGGTCATTTTGTGGCCGGTGTAGGCTTCGATATTACCAAACGACAGGGGTCTGCCCGCCAGCCCGACGTTCATCGCCCAGCGCGGATGGGTGCAAGCCTGGAGATATTGTCGCAGGGTGGCGTGCGGCCCGGACATCCCTGAGCGGTTATCGCGATACCGCGAGCCGGGGATTGGCATATCGACGGTAAATACCAGGGTTTTCATGCCAGCGGCCCAGGCGCGCTCCAGCGCGTTACGCATATAGCCGCGATCTTTCAGTACGTACAGCTGGGACCAGAGCGCGCCGCTGGCGTGGCTCGCCACCTCTTCAATCGAGCAGACCGACACGGTGGATAAGGTGTACGGGATCCCGGCGCGGGAGGCGGCGCGGGCCGCCTGGACTTCGCCGCGGCGGGCGTACATCCCGGTGGCGCCGACGGGCCCCAGCGCCACGGGCATCGCCCATGGGGCATCAAGGATCGTGGTCGCCAGCGTCGGTTCGCCGGCCCCGCACAGTACGCGCTGGCGAAGAGCTACCGAGGCAAGCTCGGCGGCGTTGGCGTTCATGGTGTTTTCCGCCACCGCGCCACCGTCAATATAATCGAAAAGGAAGCGGGGCAGACGACGACGAGCGGCTTCGCGATAATCGCTGGGGGCTGAAACAATCATTATTATGTCCTTATGTTTTTTAACCTTAGTGGATGTTCTGCAGGTAAAAAAACTATAGGCCTCTAAAAACCGGCGAGGAAATGAAATATTAGCATTCCAGCTATTCCCTGCTGGAATAATCTGGTTTTATCGCTGAGGCTGCTATTTCCTTTTTTTACTCTTCGGCGCGCGCGTTATTTTTATTTATTTCCGCGCAACGTGAAGCTGGCAAAATAAAGACCCGGTATGAGGCGACAGCGCTTTGCGCCATCGCCACCAGGGGGAAGGAGAGGTCAGTGCGGCGCCTGCGTTTTCCGGGAGGTGTAAAGAAGATGAATTTGAAATTGAGCAGATGGTATCTTTTGCTAGCCTTTCTGAGGAGGACAGACGGAGCGACACCATGAAAGATAAAGATGAACAAACGGCATTGATTGGCATGGCCATTGGCGCGGCGGTCATTAGCTTAGTGGCTACACAAAAGCAGATTAATCAGGGGAGTATCGTGGATGAACTGGTGAGGCTGGGCAGACAGAAGGGGGACGGGGTAGAGGATGAGGTCTTTGTCCAGGCCGCCCGGCTGGTGAGTAAAGGCACCTAGCCAGCCGGTATCCCGCCTGGCAGCCCCGTTTGCCCGTTTTATTTTGGTTTTTATTTCCCGAACGCGGCCAGGCGAGCGGCGCTTATTCCTTTCCTGAAGCGTTACCGGCAGGCGCTTTCACTACCCGCTTTTTTCTAGCGTATGGCCGGGGTTGCGCCCCGCGCTGGCATGGTCTTTCTGTTACGTTGTCACTTTATGCTCGCCTGCAACGGATAACCAACAAGGTGGTCTGCCGCTATTGCATAAATCGGTATTTTCGATACATCTTTGCCATTGCGTGCGGAGATAGAATGATTTCA
>ENA-UADQ01000196-UADQ01000196.1-human-gut-metagenome-genome-assembly--contig:-NODE-196-length-21409-cov-4.972979_pt1 | contig 21409 bp, 20 predicted proteins | sample MGYA00244262_ERZ654258 | MGnify/ENA primary metagenome ERZ654258 (study PRJEB26926, sample SAMN06165206) | human gut metagenome | biome: ENVO:00009003; feature: ENVO:2100002; material: ENVO:00002003...
GAGATTAGCGAGTGTCTCGTGGGCTCGGAGATGTGTATAAGAGACAGCTCCAAAACCCACGCAAGCGCTAACTGCGCCATCGTTTCGCCGCGCGCCGATGCCATCGCGTTCAGCGCCCGCACACGCGTCAGAACATCCGCCGTCACGTTGTCTTTGTTCAGGAACACGCAAGAGGACGCCGCGCGCGAATCCGCCGGGATGCCGTGCAAGTAGCGGTCGGTCAGCAAGCCCTGATTGAGGGGGGAGAACACTGCCGCGCCGATGCCGCGATTCAGCAGCACGTCGCACAGGCTGGGCGTGCCGCGCTCAATCCAGCGGTCAAGCATGTTGTAGCGCGGCTGGTGAATGGTCAGCGGCACGCCGAAGGTCGCCAGCAAGTCCGCCGCCTGCGCCGTCTGCTCGGCGGAATAGTTGCTGATGCCGACGTAGAGCGCCTTGCCCTGATGCACAATGTCCGCCAGCGTTCGCATGGTCTCCTCCAGCGGCGTGTCCGGGTCGAAGCGGTGATGATAGAAAATGTCCACATAATCGACCTTCATGCGGCGCAGGCTCGCGTCGAGGCTGCTCATGAGGTACTTGCGGCTGCCGCCGTCGCCATACGGGCCGTCCTGCATGGTGTAGCCTGCTTTGGTGGCGAGAATCAGCTCGTCGCGGTGCGGACGCAGATCACTGTCCATAATTTTCCCCAGCGTTTCTTCCGCCGCGCCGGGGCGAGGGCCGTAGTTGTTTGCCAAGTCGAAGTAGGTGATGCCTGCGTCGAATGCCGTCAGCAGCATGTCGCGCGCGGTGTCCTGCGGCGTGACCGAGCCGAAATTGTTCCACAGACCGAGGGAGACGCGGGGGAGCTTCAGCCCGGAGCGGCCGCAGCGGACGTAGGGCATGTGCGCATAGCGGTCAGCGGCGGGGGCGTAAAAACCGGGTGCGGGCATGTTCATTCTGGTATTTCCTCCTTACTTGCGCTTTGCGGATTTCGGGTCAAGAAACGTCATAAATTCGCACTCCAGCCGTCCGTTGTACAGGCGGCGCTTCTTGTCCGCGCGGCGACCGAACGACCGCTCGAACGTCGGGTCGGACGTGATGGCGCACAGGCTCCAGCCGGGGTGACGGCGCATCATCCGCCCCAGTTCGCGGTAGATGCCCTCGCACGTCTTGCGGTCTTCAAGGCGCTCACCGTAGGGCGGATTGCACAGGAACACACCCGGTTCGCCCTCCAGCTTCAGCTTTTCCAGCGGCTGGCACGTCAGCTCGATTTTGCCCTCCAGCCCCGCTTGACGCACATGCCGCCGCGCCAGTTCGAGCGCTTCGGGGTCTTTGTCCGATCCGGCAATGCCGAAAACGTGGTCGGGCAGCACGTCCGCCTTGCACGTCTCGCGGATTTGATGGCACTCCTCCGCCGGGAAAATGGAAAACTGCTCCATGGCGAACGCGCGGGTCAGCCCCGGCGCGCGGTGCTCCTGCCGGAACGCAGCTTCAATCAGCAGCGTGCCGGTGCCGCAGCAGGGGTCGTACAGGCGCATTCCAGGCCGCCATGGGGACAGCTCCACCAAAGACGCAGCGAGCGTTTCGCGCAGGGGCGCTTCGCCGTTCCAGGTGCGGTATCCACGGCGGTTGAGGGCTTCGCCGGAGGTGTCAAGGGTGATGCGCACGCGGTCTGAGTGGATGGCGACGTCGATGGGGTACACCGCGCCCGTCTCCGGGAAAACCGCGCGGTGCGTCGCCGCTTTCAGCCGCTCGATGATGGCTTTTTTGGTAATCGCCTGACAATCGCGGACGCTCATCAATTGACTGCGGACGCACTTGCCGGACACGTTGATTTTCGCGTCGGCGGGCATGATGTCCTCCCACACGATGGACTTGACCAGCTGGAACAGCTCCTCGAACGTCCGGCATTCGTCCTCCGCCAGCACGATGAGCACGCGGTCGGCGCTGCGCAAGCGCAGATTGCACAGGAACGCGTCTGTGAGCGTGCCCGTGAAGCGCGCGCCGCCGAGTTCCGCGCGGACATTCTGCATTTTCAGGCGCTTGAGTTCCGCGCCGACGATGCCCTCCAGCCCGAACGCGGCGGTGGCGTATAGGTTGTATTCGTGATGATTCATGATGATTTGCTCCTATATAAATAATTGCAGTTGATGATTGGAACGCGGGGGAACGCCCTTCGGGATGCTCACGCCCGCACCACGCCATATCGCTGCCACATATCGCCATCGACCCCCGCGCCGAGCGCCCACAGCCCCCACGCGTGCCGCTCCACCTGCGCCCACGCCGCGTCTTTCCCGCACTGTGCCGCGCTGCTGAGCAGCGGAATCACCCCCTGCGCCAAATGCGACAGCAGCGGTTCGCACCCGCGCCGGAAGCCAAGCAGGAACGCGGCGGGCGGCAGCGGATTGCTGTCAACGACCGCCTGCGTCACGCCCAGCAGCGCGTGCGTCGCCAGCCGCGACAAGCGCGCATACGGGTATCGCCGCGTCTTGGCGGCTTGCAGGAGCGAATCACGCGTGCGGGCAGTGTCGGCAAATCGGCGCAGTCGGCGCTCGATGCCTTCGCTGATGTCAGGCAGCGCGGCATAATCCGCCTCATCCATCAGCCGAAGCCGCGCCAGCAGCAGTGTGTCCAGCGCCTCCGGACGGTGCAGGTGATTTTCCAGCGCCTGATTTTCCAGCAAGTCCGCCGCACTCCCCGGCATGGCGGAATAGGCGGATGACCAGTCGCCGCGCAGAATGGCGGAGCGAATCGCCGTGGCGGACGAAAAGCCATCCCCAATGGCGGACGCGTGATAATCCGACGCGCGGGCAATCGGGTACACGTCGGTGGACGCGCCCAATCGCCGAAGCGCGCGCAGGTAGCACACGCCGAGCGTGTTGTTGGGGGATTGAAGGACGCGCGCGGCAGCCGGGGCGACCTCCGCCATCGCGGCGGAAAGCGCGGCGGGATAGGGCAGCCCGGCGGACAGATGCGGCTGAATCGCTGCGGGTAAATCGGGGGATTCGAGCGCATCCACCGCCGCCTGCAGCAGGGGCAAATCCGCCGTTTCCGCGCCGAAGGAGAGCGCGTCGCAGCCCAAGCCGGTCAGCAGATGTACGCCGCCTAAGGCGAAGTGCTCCGCGTCGCGGACAGACCACAGCGCGGGCAGCAGAATCACGGCATCCGCGCCGTTTTGCAGCGCCATTTTTGCGCGGATGGCGGGGGAGACAATCGCCGCGTCGCCGCGCTGCATAAAGCACCCGGACATGACGGCGACGACCGCATCCGCGTGAGCGGCTTCCCGTGCCTGACGCAATTGGTGCGCGTGCCCCGAATGGAAGGGGTTGTACTCGGCAATCACGCCGACAATGCGCATGGAAAAACTCCTTTTAATGAACAATGAGCAATGAGCAATGAAAAGGTGCGTTCCTATTATAACAAAAAGAACAGAAACGTCAAGCGAACGCGCGAAATGACGTGGAATGATGCAATTTTGCCGCCGTTTTTGCCTTTACAGAACCGCCGAAAGATGGTATAATAGATTGGGTTCATCCCCAAACAAGACCATGAAAAGGAAGTAATTCATATGAAGCAGTTCATCGTGGAAACCTCCGCTCGTCACGTTCATGTCACCCAGCAGGATCTGGAAACCCTGTTCGGCAAGGGCTATGAACTGACCGTCAAGAAGATGCTGTCCCAGCCCGGTCAGTATGCCAGCGCGGAGCGCGTGGACGTTGTCGGCCCGAAGAAGACCCTGACCGGCGTGAGCATCCTCGGCCCGGTTCGCAGCGCGACGCAGGTGGAGCTGTCCCTGACGGATGCGCGTTCCATCGGTGTGACCGCGCCTGTGCGTGAATCCGGCGACATCGCGGGTTCGGGCGCCTGCAAGCTGGTTGGCCCGGCGGGCGAAGTGGAACTGACCGAGGGCGTGATCGCCGCCAAGCGCCACATCCACATGACCCCCGCTGACGCTGAGGAATACGGCGTGAAGGACAAGGACGTTGTGTCCGTGAAGGTGGATACCGACGGCCGCTCCCTGATTTTCGGCGACGTGGTTGTCCGCGTGAGCGACAAGTACGCGCTGGCGATGCATATTGACACCGACGAGTCCAACGCGGCTGGCTGCGGCCGTGCGCAGATGGGCGAAATCGTCAAGTAATCCGAATTATTCGGCTTTTTTGCGGAAAAATCGTATCGCCATGCAGGGTTTTCTACGCCCCAAGCGTTCTATGTTTACAAAACGTTTTCAAAGCGTTTGGAGAACAAAAGGAGGAAACCCTGCATGAAATCTCGTTTGACCGCTCTTCTCTTGACCCTTGCGCTGCTGCTGACGGCACTGCCTGTCTGCGCGGCGGCGGAGGAAACATCTTCCACCCGGATGCCGCTTTACGACGTGTTCCCGCTGCAACTGGATGACAACACCGTTCTTGAGCTGCCCATAGATTGGGGCTATCAGTTCGTAGAGCTGGAAGGCGTGCCGCCCATTGCCTACGCGATGAACGACAGCGAACAGCTTCTGATGATGGTGAAGATTCCGGCGGACTACACGCCCAATGAGGCGAGCGACCGGCTGGGGCTGACCTCGTTCATCCCTGAAGGCACGGCAGTGATGCTGGGCATCACGACCCCGCAAAGCACGCGCTTGCAGGAAATGACCATCAACGACATGCCGGCGGTGCTGGTGGAGATGAACGGGCAGGGCTTTGACATCCTCTGGATTGGGGATTCGGGCGACCTGTACTTCCTCATGTTCCCCAACGACGACGACGCGTTTGTGCAGCAGGCACTGGAAGTTGGTCAGTCTCTGCGCGTGTTCCATCGGAAGGACGAGCGGGTCAATCCCGCGTCGGATTTCGACTGCACGGCGGAAAACGGCGAAGTGACCATTACCGATTATACTGGGACGCGCGAACATGTGCTGATTCCGTCGGAAATTGGCGGTTTTCCGGTGACGGCGCTGGCGGACAAGGCGTTCTATGAGAAGCACGTGACGACCGTTGTCGTGCCGGACAGCGTGACGGAAATCGGCGATTTGTGCTTCTCCGGCGACAACTATCTGGTCAGTCTGACACTGCCTGATGGACTGGCGGAACTGCCGTATGGTGCGCTGGAAAGCTGTTTCCGCCTGATGGATTTCGACCTGCCGCAAGGCCTGAAGAAAATCAGCGGAAGCGCCCTGCAGTATAATTACTACCTGACGCACTTGACGCTGCCGAGCAGTTTGACCGAAATCGAGCAGCTGAACTTCATCGGGCTGCATGGCTTGCAGTCGCTGACCCTCGCGGAGGACGATGCAGCGTTCAAGCTCGACGAGACGAACGGTCTGCTGATGACGGCGGACGGAACGAGATTGCTGCATTGCTTCTCCGACATTTCGCCGGCGGAAGAAATCATCCTCCCCGAAGGGATGAAGACGATAGACCCCTTTGCATTCCACTACGACGTGACGGTGGAGAAAATCGTTCTGCCGGAAGGCACGGAAACGATTGGTCTGCTGGCATTCGGCATCTGCCCGAAGCTGACGGAAATCGTGATTCCCGCCAGCGTAACAGCCATCGGCGTGATGGAAGGGCAAGCAGGCAGTGGGAGCATTACGTCCTTTGCGCAAAACGTCTTGGTGACCCCGGAGGGCAGCCCGGCGTGGGACTGGGCGCAGAAAACCGGCGTGACGGTCAAAGCGCCGGAAACAAACGAATAAATGAACATCTGGTTGATAGAAATAGAAGGAGTGTAACCATCCATGAAGGTTCTGATTGTCAACGCGGGTTCTTCCTCCCTGAAGTACCAGCTGGTGGACATGGACAACGAGCAAATGATCGTCAAGGGGCAGGTGGAGCGCATCGCGATTGAAGGCTCCCACCTGAACCAAAAGACCCCTGACATGTCGAAGGTCATCGACCTCTATGAGCCGATTCCGGACCACGTCGTGGCGACGAAGCTGATGCTGCGCGCGCTGCTTGACCCGGAGAAGGGCGTGCTCAAGTCCGTGGATGAAATCGGCGCGGTGGGTCACCGCGTGCTGCACGGCGGCGAGGAGTTCACCGCCAGCTGCATCATCACCGACGAAGTGAAGGCTGCCATCCGCAAGTTCATCCCGCTGGGCCCGCTGCACAATCCGGCGAACCTGATGGGCATCGAGGCGTGCGAGGAAGTTATGCCGCACACGCCGCAGGTGGCTGTGTTCGACACCGCGTTCCATCAGACCATGCCCCCGAAGGCGTTCATGTATGGCGTTCCGTACCGCTATTATAAGGAAATGGGCGTCCGCCGCTACGGCTTCCACGGCACGTCCCACCGCTATGTGAGCAAGCGCGTGTGCGAGTTCCTCGGCGTGAGCCCCATCGGCAAGAAGATTATCATCTGCCATCTGGGCAACGGCTCTTCCATGTCCGCGGTGGTGGACGGCAAGTGCGTTGACACGTCGATGGGTCTGACCCCTCTGGAAGGCGTTGTCATGGGCACGCGCTCTGGCTCCTGCGATCCGGCGGTTGTGCAGTTTATTGCCAACAATGACCACATGACCGTCAACGAAGTGCTGACGATGATGAACAAGCAGTCCGGCCTGATGGGCATTTCCGGCCTGTCCTCCGACATGCGCGACATCGACAAGGCGGCGGATGAGGGCAACGACCGCGCGGCGCTGGCGCGTGACATGCTGCACTACGGCATCAAGAAGTACATCGGCTCCTACGCGGCGGCGATGGGCGGCGTGGACATTATCGTGTTCACGGCGGGCATCGGCGAAAACGGCCCGGAACTGCGCGAATCCGTCATGAAGGACATGGAGTGGATGGGCGCGAAGCTGGACGTGGAGAAGAACAAGGTGCGCGGCAAGGAAGCCGTCATCTCCACTGACGACTCCAAGGTGACGATCTGCGTCATCCCCACGAACGAGGAAATCATGATTGCGCGCGACACCAAGGAACTGGTCGAGGGCGCGAACAAGTAAGTTTCAGTCAGACGAGGGCTTTTTTCGCGGGGGCGCGCAACTTTTTTCGGGGAAAAGACGCTTTTTTCCGCGAAAAGGTGTTGACAAAACCCGCGAAAAAACCTATAATATGAAATGGTCTAATTTGAGGTGGTGAGCATTTGAAGCTGGATGTACTTCATGCCCTGCGTGATCCGGGAACGGCTTACGCATTCGCTGTGGAGCAGACCATTGCCCCGCAGGATGTGAGCGGCGAAGAGGTCACGTTTGACCCCGTGCAGCTCTCCGGGCATCTGACTGCCAATGAAGATGGCAGTGTTGTGGTAGAAGGAAGTCTGACGACAACCGCTCATGCCCATTGTGCCAAATGCCTGTCTCCTGCGTCCTGCCCCGTTACGGGGAATTTCCGGGAAACGTTCCTGCATGGGGGCGACCCGGAGGATGATGAGATTTTCGCGTATGAAGGCGCACAGCTTGATTTTGCGAAACTCACCCTGACGCATGTGCTGCTCAACCTGCCGATGCGCTTCCTGTGCAAGGAAGATTGCAAGGGATTTGAGGAGTACGAGGAGGTCAACCAACACAAGCATTGCCGGGACGATGCGAATGTACAGCGTCCTTTTGCGGCATTGCAGCAGTTGCTGGCTGAAAAGTCCGACAACAAAGAATAATTCGGTCAGCAATTTGGCTGCCAATAACGAGGAGGTGTAACCATGGCTCTTCCGAAGGGAAAAATCTCTAAGGCTCGCAAGCACAGCCGTCGTGCGAACTGGAAGCTCACCGTGCCCGGCATCGTTGAGTGCCCCCAGTGCCATCAGATGAAGCTGGCTCACCGCGTGTGCAAGCACTGCGGTTTCTACAAGGGCGTGCAGGTCGTTGCGGTCAACGAGGAAAAGAACGCCTAATTGGTATCCGGGGGCAAATGAGGGAAGGAAGGCAGCAGCAGGGTCATCCTGTTCTGCCTGATTTCCTACATTCCCCGCAATTCCATATGCTCGCAACGTGATGAGGAGTACCCTGATTTTGCTGGCTCAGAGAGGGTGGTTCACCGGCTGAGAGGCCGCTCGCACAGCCGTCAGGGGAAGGTCGCTTCACAGAGCGTTCGGTGAGGATGATGCAGAATTTTTTTCCGCATGGAAAGTAGCCGAATGCGGTTCGCACCCGTGACCGTGCGCTTGAGGCAGTGTTTGCGCTGCGAAGCAAGGTGGTACCACGGAAACAGCTCCGTCCTTCGGGATGGGGCTGTTTTTGCGTTTTGGCAATCATTTCACGCGGAAAGGACACCCGTATGAACTACTTCCAGCAGATCGCGGAGCGCTTGCTCCAGCCGGGCACATTCCTGCTCGTGCTGGGCGCAATCCTCGTCTATACGTCCGGCATCGTCGCCCGAAAGCTGTTTTCGGGCAGCGAAAAGGCCAATATCATTACCAAAATCGTCGGCTGCGTCGTCGCGCTCGTCGGCGCAATTCTCATTTTTGCATGATACTCTTTCCGAATTCACCTGTGCTAACTGTAAATCGTATATAGGAGGTCATTCACATGGAAATGGAGAAAACATTCAATCCCCAAGCCGTGGAAAGCGAAATTTACCGCGACTGGGAATCCTCCGGCGCGTTTGAGGCGCACCGCGTGGAAGGCAAGAAGCCCTTCACCATTGTCATGCCGCCGCCCAACATCACCGGTCAGCTGCATATGGGCCACGCGCTGGACTGCACCCTGCAGGATCTCGCCGTCCGCTATCACCGCATGAAGGGCGATCCGACGCTCTGGCTGCCCGGCACGGATCACGCCGCCATCGCGACGGAAGTGAAAATCGTTGATGCGATGCGCAAAGAGGGGCTGACCAAGGAGTCCCTCGGCCGCAAGGGCTTCCTCGACCGCGCGTGGAAGTGGAAGGAAGAGTACGGCGGGCGCATCGTCACCCAGCAGCGCCGCATGGGCATCAGCTGCGACTGGAGCCGCGAGCGCTTCACGATGGACGAGGGCTGCTCCAAGGCAGTGCGCGAGGTGTTCGTCCGCCTGTACGAAAAGGGGCTGATTTACCGTGGCAACCGGCTGGTCAACTGGTGCCCGTGCTGCGAGAGCGCGATTTCGGACGCGGAAGTGGAATATCAGGAGAAGGAAGGCAACTTCTGGCATCTGCTGTACCCTGTGAAGGAGACGGGCGAGATGCTGGAACTGGCAACCACCCGCCCCGAAACCATGCTCGGCGACACCGCCGTGGCGATTAACGCCGCCGACCCGCGCTATGCCCACCTGCACGGCTGCCATGTGCTGCTGCCGCTGGCGAACCGCGAAATTCCGATTATCTGCGACGAACACGCCGACATGGAAAAGGGCACAGGCGTGGTGAAAATCACCCCCGCGCATGACCCGAACGATAACGAAGTCGGTCAGCGCCATGACCTGCCCGTCGTGCGCGTGTTCACTTATGACGGCCACATGACCGGTGCGGAGGACGCCGCGAAGGACGCCGACGGTCAGGCGATTGACTGCGGCAAGTACGCCGGCATGACGACGCTGGAAGCGCGCAAGGCGATTGTCGCGGACTTGCAGGAATTGGGGCTGCTGAAGAGCATCGAGCCGCTGACCCACGAGGTCGGCACCTGCTACCGCTGCCATACGGTGATTGAGCCGATGGTCTCCCGGCAGTGGTTCGTGAAGATGAAGCCGCTGGCGGAACCGGCGATTGCCTGCGTCAAGAGCGGCGAAACGAAGTTCGTGCCGGAGCGCTTCACGAAGCAGTATATGAACTGGATGGAAAATATCCGCGACTGGTGCATCAGCCGTCAGCTGTGGTGGGGACACCGCATCCCGGTGTGGTACTGCGACGACTGCGGCGCGATGACCGTCAGTCGCGAAGACCCGACTTGCTGCTGCAAGTGCGGTTCTGCGCACATTAAGCAGGATGAGGACGTGCTGGATACTTGGTTCTCGTCTGCCCTGTGGCCGTTCTCCACGCTCGGCTGGCCGGACAACACCGAGGATTTGAAGTACTTCTATCCCACGAACCTGCTCGTGACGGGCTATGATATTATTACCTTCTGGGTTAGCCGCATGATTACGATGGGCTTGGAGGAAATGCAGGTTCCGCCCTTCCAGACGGTGCTGATTCACGGTCTGGTGCGCGACGAACTGGGGCGCAAGATGTCCAAGTCGCTGGGCAACGGCGTTGACCCGCTGGAAGTCATCGACCAGTACGGCGCGGACGCGCTGCGCTTCTCACTGGTGATGGGCGTGAGTGCGGGCAACGACACCCGCTACATCCCGGCGCGCGTGGAATCCGCCCGCAATTTCGCCAACAAGATTTGGAACGCCAGCCGCTTCGTGCTGATGAACGTGACGGAGAAAGCACCGCTGGACACCGCGCATCTGACCGCGGCGGATCAGTGGATTCTGTCCCGCTTCCAGGACGCGACGCGCGCGATTTCTTCCAATATGGAAGAAGGCGAGTTCGGTCTGGCGGCGGACCGCATCTACGACTTTGCGTGGAGCGAGTTCTGCGACTGGTACATCGAGCTGGCGAAGAGCCGCTTAAATGGCGACGACCCGGTGGCGAAGAAAGCCGTGCAGGGCGTGCTGCTGTATGTGCTGGAGGGGCTGCTGAAGCTGCTGCACCCGTTCATGCCGTTCCTGACCGAGCAGGTGTACAAGTTCCTGCCGGGCAGCGAGGGCTTCCTGATGCTTAAATCGTGGCCGGAAGTGAAGCCGGAGCTGGACTTCCCGGATGAGGAAGCGAAGATGGAGGGCGTGATGGAGGTCATCCGCACCATCCGCAACCTGCGCGCGGAGATGAACGTCGCCGCGGGCAAGCGTACGCACCTGATGCTGCTTCCCGCGGATGGCTGGGCGGAGACGCTTGCGCACGCCGGGCAGTATTTCCAGCGTCTGGCAGGCGCAAGCGAAACGGCGATTATTGAAAGCAGCGCCGCCGTGACCGAAAAGACCGTTTCCGCCGTGACGAAGGCGTGCACGCTGTACATCCCGCTGGGCGATTTGGTGGACTTCGAGAAGGAAATCGCGCGCCTGAGCAAGGAACTCGACAACCTGCACAAGGAAATCGCCCGTGCTGAGGGCAAGCTGAACAATCCGGGCTTTGTGAGCAAGGCGCCCGCCGCGCTGGTGGAGCAGGAGAAGGGCAAGCTGGCGCTGAATCAGCAGAAGGCGGAGCAGGTCGAAAAGCGCATTGCGGAACTCAAGGAATCTATGTAATTGGTAGGATTTTTCTGGGGGGACTGCGTTGATGGCAGTCTCCCTTTTTTGGGGATTACGCAGAGGATTTCGCGTCTGCGGACGCGACCAGAGGGCGTGAAAACAAACGAAGTTTGCGGTCACCCTCTGGACTGCTTCGCATACACTCCCATGTTTCTTGATTTTTATCGGAAGTTTTTATTTTGGTTGCCCTTTTACCGCCTGATTATGCAGAGACGACGGGAGCAGCGAAAAAAATCAAGATAGAAAAAGCAAACCCACCATGCCCAAAAGCAGGGAAAATCAACAGGGGGGGGGAAAACCCTTTTTGCACGCATCCGATTGCAACCGCGCCGCCAGTATGCTATAATAATCAAGCACCAAAAGGTGCAAAAGAAGGTGTTTTCAATGCTGAACAGTGAGGAAATCATCGCCGCTATCCACGGCAGCTACGCCACAGGCAGCAAAAACGGCTTCCAGAATGTGCTGACGCTGCTGGATAAAATGCACGTCGCCCTGCGCACGCCGATTGTCCACGTCGCCGGGACGAACGGCAAGGGCAGTACCTGCGCGATGCTCGAAAGCGTCCTGCGCCGCGCGGGGTATCACACCGGGCTGTATACGTCGCCGTTTTTGCAGGCGTATCAGGAGCGGATTCGGCTGGATGGGCTGCCGCTGGATGACGCACGGATGGTGAAATACGGCAATCCGCTTGTACAGGCGGCGGAGGAGATGCGGGCGGAGGGCGCGTTTGTGACCCCGTTCGAGATGGGGACGGCGCTCGCGCTCGCTGCGTTTGACGGCGAAAATTGCGATATCGCGATTGTCGAGGTCGGCATGGGCGGGCGCAAAGACCCGACGAACATCGTCCACCCGATTCTCTGCGCGATTACCGCCATCGGGCTTGACCACATGGCGTATCTGGGCAACACGCTCGAAGCGATTGCGGGCGAAAAGGCAGGGATTATCAAGGACAATACGCCTGTCGTCTGCCATCCGGCGAAGGAGGGTGTGCGCCGCGTGTTCGCCGAGGCGGCGGAGAAGCATCACGCGCCCCTGCGCCAGCTCAGCGACGATACGATTCTCTATGCCGCGTGCGACGCGCATGGGGCGACGGTCAGCTACCGCCTGTCGCAGGAGTGGCAGGACGTGCGGCTGAATCTGCCCGGCGCGCACCAAATCGAGAACGCCATGAGCGTGCTGGCGATGGTGGAGGAACTGCGCCGTCAGGGGTGGACGATTCCCGATCAGGCGGTGTACGAGGGGCTTGCGTCAACCGTGTGGCCCGCGCGGCTGGAGTGGTGCGGGCGCATCCTGATTGACGGCGCACATAACCCGCAGGGCGTTCGGGCACTGCGGAACTTTGTCGAGGAGCAGCTGCCGAATCAGCGGCGCGTGCTGCTGACGGGCGTGCTGGCGGATAAGCTGCAGGAGGACATGCTGCGCGATTTCTGCGCGATTGCGGACGACATTGTGACGGTTACGCCGGATAATCCGCGCGCGCTGGATGCGCAGACGTATGCCGATGCCCTCTGCCAGCACGGCGCGCACGCACAGGCGGCAAAATCGCTGGAAGAAGGACTGGCGGAAGCAAAGCGGCTTGCCGGGGACGACGCGGTGATTGTCGCGGCGGGGTCGCTGTATTTTGCGGGCAGCCTGCGGACGGCGCTGGGGCTGGCTTGGCGGTAAAATAAGGAGAACGACATGGAATTTATCCACGAACCGGTGTTATTGCAGGAAGTCCTCGAATGGATGGACGTGAAGCCTGACGGCGTGTACTGCGACGGGACGCTCGGCGGCGGCGGACACAGCGGCGCGATGCTGCGTCTCTCCGGCGGCACGGCGACGCTCTACGGCATCGACCGCGATATGACCGCGATTGAGGCGGCGACCGCGCGCCTGCGGGAGTTCCCCGGCTTCCACGCCCTGCACGGCAATTTCCACGATGGCAAGGCGCTTCTCATGGCGGCGGGCGCGCCCAAGCTCGACGGCGTGCTGCTTGACCTCGGCGTGTCGTCCCCCCAGCTTGACCGCGGCGAACGTGGGTTCTCTTATCATGAGGACGCGCCGCTGGATATGCGCATGGACGTCAGCCAGGGAATCACGGCGGCGGATTTGCTCAATTCCGCCAGCGAGCAGGAGCTGTGCCGCATCATCCGCGATTACGGCGAGGAGAAGTGGGCGGCGCGCATTGCGCAGATGATTTGCGAACACCGCGCGAAGAAGCCGATGGAGACGACGTTCGACCTCGTTCACGCGGTGGACGCGGCGATTCCCAAGGCGGTTCGCCGCAAGGACGACGGCCACCCCGCGCGCCGCACGTTCCAAGCCATCCGCATTGCCGTCAACGATGAGCTTGACCCGCTGGACAAGGCAATCTGCGACTTCGTGGACTGCCTGAAGCCCGGCGGACGGATGCTCGTCATTACCTTCCATTCGCTGGAGGATCGACTCGTCAAGCGCTGCTTCCAGCGGCTGCAAAACCCGTGCACCTGCCCGCCGAAAGCGCCGATTTGCACCTGCGGCAAAAAGCCGGTCGTGAAGATTTTGGCGCACGGCGCGGTCGCCCCGACGGAGGAGGAAGTCGCCCGCAACCCGCGCGCGCGTTCCGCCAAGCTCCGCGTGGCGCAGAAGCTGGAGGTGCTGTGATGCCGACGCTCTATGTGGTGGGCACGCCCATCGGCAATTTGCAGGACATGACCCCGCGCGCCATTGATACCCTGCGCCGCGTCGCGCTGATTGCCGCCGAGGATACCCGCGTGACGAAGAAGCTCCTGACCGTTTTTGACATTGACACGCCGCTGACCGCTTGCCATCAGCACAACGAGGACACGAAGGGCGCGTATCTGGCGGATAAGATGCTGGCGGACAATATCGACATTGCCCTGACGACTGACGCGGGCACGCCCTGCATTTCCGACCCTGGCTACGCGCTGGTGAAGGCGTGCGTTGATCGCGGCATTGAGGTGCTGGCGATTCCGGGCTGCTGCGCGTCCATTTCCGCCTTGTCCGTCAGCGGATTCGACACGCGCGAGTTCGCGTTCTACGGCTTCCTGCCGCGCGAAAAGAAGGATCTGCGCGAGAAACTCCTTCAAATGGCGCACCAAGTGCCGATTGCGGCGGTGCATGAGTCGCCGTTCCGCGTCGTTGAGCTGGTCGAAGTGGTTTGCGATACGCTGCCGGGCTGCCGCATCAGCGCATCCTGTGACCTGACGAAACTGCATGAAAAGACGATTCGCGGCGACGCGGCGGACGTGCTGCGCCAATTGCGGGAGAATCCGAAGGCGGAAAAGGGTGAATATTGCCTGATTCTGGATTTTCATGACGTGCGCCTGCCAGAGGAAAAATCCCCCGCGGCGGATGTAAGCCTTGAAGCGCGCCTGATTGACGAAATGGTGCGGAACGGTCTGACGCTGCGGGACGCGCAGAGCGAACTCGTGCTGGACGGCGAAAAGAAGAACGCGGTCAAGGCGGCGGCGCTGCGGCTGAAAAAGCTCTTTGAGGAGGACGACGCATGAAGACGGTAAACGCGCAGACCATCACGGAGACGATTGCGCATTTGTGCATCGACGCGAACCGCAATCTGCCCAAGGACGTGGCGGCAGCGCTCCATCAGGCGGAGGAGACTGAGCCTTTCGCGCCCGCGAAGGACTTGCTGTCTCTGCTGACGAAAAACGAGCAGATTGCCCGCACGACGCCGATGCCCATCTGCCAGGATACCGGCATGGCGGTCGTCTTTGCCGATGTCGGGCAGGACGTGCATATTGCGGGGGATTTCGCCGAGGCGGTCAACGAGGGCGTTCGCCGCGGCTATGTGGAGGGGCTGCTGCGCAAGAGCGTCGTCGGCGACCCGCTCCGGCGCGTCAACACGGGCGATAACACCCCCGCCGTCCTCCATACGCGCCTTGTGCCGGGCGATACGCTGACGCTGACCGTCGCGCCCAAGGGCTTCGGGAGCGAGAACATGAGCCAATTGCGGATGCTCACGCCCGCCAGCGGGATTGACGGCGTGAAGCGCTTCGTGCTGGACACCGTGCGCGCGGCGGGCGCGAACCCCTGCCCGCCGATGGTGCTGGGCATTGGCATCGGCGGCGATTTCGAGCAGGTGGCGGAGAACGCCAAGCGCGCGCTGATGCTGCCGCTGGGCACGCCCAACCCCGACCCGTTCTACGCACAGCTGGAAGAAGAGCTGCTTGAAGCCATCAACCAGACCGGCATCGGCGTGCAGGGGCTGGGCGGACGCACAACGTGCCTGGGGCTGCACATTATTGCCGCGCCGACGCACATCGCGGGTCTGCCCGTCGCCGTCAACGTCAGCTGCCACGTCACGCGCCACGCGACGGCGGTGCTGTGAGAAAGGGGAGAATGCTATGCGAAAACTGACCACCCCCTTGACGGAAGAAGACGTGAAGTCCCTCCACGCGGGGGAACACGTCCTGCTCTCCGGCGTGGTTTACACCGCGCGCGATGCGGCGCACCTGCGCATGATGGATTTGATTCGCGCCGGCAAGCCGCTTCCGGTGGACTTGGCGGGTCAAGTCATCTACTACGCCGGTCCGACGCCCACGCCGCCCGGACGTCCCGTTGGTTCCATTGGACCTACCACCTCGACGCGCATGGATTCCTCCACCCCGACGCTTTTGCAGCACGGTCTGCGCGGCATGATTGGCAAGGGCAGCCGCTCCCCGGCAGTCATGGCGGCAATGCAGGAATACCCGGCGGTTTACTTCGCCGCGGTCGGCGGTGCGGCAGCGCTGATGGCGGAGTGCGTCACGTCGCTGGAAGTCATCTGCTGGGACGACCTTGGCCCTGAATCGGTCAAGCGCCTGACCTTGAAGGATTTGCCGCTTGTCGTCGCCGCGGACTGCTACGGGCAGGACGCGTTCACGCTGGGGCAGAAGGCGTATCTCGAAGGGCAAAATGAAGCATAATCGCGGATGAAATGCCGCACACTAAAAACGCGCCTGTCACACCCCATTCGTGACAGGCGCGTTTTCTACCATCAGCCAGTTTTCCCAAATCCGCCGCCAGTGCGCGGGAAAATCATCGCGGGGCACGTCCGCGTCCGCCACAAGCGGCACTTCCGCAATCACCTCGCCGCCGCTGATGAGCCGCGCCACGCCAAGTGGTGTCCCGCGAATCACCGGCGCGTCGAGCTCCTCGCGGCCCAAGTCAATCTCGATGCTTGGAATCGCCCCCTGCAGGACGACGCCGCGCAAATCCGCCGCCAGCACCGCGTGGACGCTCGCGCCGCCCGAATGCGCCACAGGCAGCGTCCGCAGCGATTCGCCCGCGTTCAGCATCGTCACGGATTCGTATCGCTGGAATGCCCTGTCCATCAGCCGCGCCGCCTCGTCGAACCAGTCCGGGCAGTTCAGCACCACCCCGATGATGCGCATTCCGTTCCGCTCCGCGCCGAACACCAGGCACCGCCCCGCCTTGCGCGTATAGCCCGTCTTGATGCCCGTCGCACCCTCGTAGGTGGTCAGCAGCTTGTTCTTGCTGCTCAGCACGCGGCTGTACGGCCGTCCCTCCCACGGAATCGTCGCGCGGCGCGTGGAGACAATTTCCCGGAAGAGCGGCAGCGTCATGGCCTGACGGGCAATCAGCGCCAAGTCGTGCGCGGTGGTGTAATGCCCGTCGCAGGGCAACCCGTGCGGGGTCAGAAAGACGGTGTTTTGGCAGCCCAGCTCCGCTGCGCGCGCCGTCATCATCTGGCAGAATTCCTCCGCCGTGCCGCCAATGTGTTCCGCAATCGCGACGGCGGCGTCGTTGCCGGACGCCAGCATCAGCCCGTAGAGCATGTCGCGCAGGGACAGCGTTTCCCCCTGCGAAAGGTAGATGCTCGTCCCCGGCACACCGAAGGCATTGCGGCTGCACGTCACCGGGTCGCCTAAATTCCCGCGCTCAATCGCCAGCAGCGCCGTCATCACCTTCGTGGTGGATGCCATCGGCAGGGGCGTTTCCGCGTTGTGGCTAAGCAGCACTCGCCCGGACGATTCGTCGATGATGATGCACGCCTTCGCGCTTGTGGCGACTTCCTCCGCCTGTGCGCGCGGAAGCAGCAGGAGGACGAGCAGCAGCGTCAGGAGGGGGAAAAGGAGTCGTTTCAGCTTCATGCTTTGCCTCTTTTACTGATGCGTCAGGAAAGACTTCACATCCTCGACGACCGTCGGAATCAGGTCGACGACGCGGTCGGCGACGCTTGAACAGGTCGCGGGGAGCATCCGCACGGTGTCGCCGGAGAGGACGAGAAACCCAACCGGCTGCACGGATACGCCCGCGCCGCTGCCGCCCGCGAAGGGGAAATCCGGCGCGTCTTTCGCAGGCTTGTCGGCCAGTAAATCGCCGCCCGCGGTCATGTAGCCGAACGTGACGCGGCTGATGGGGATAATCGTGCTGCCGGAAGATGCCTGCACCGGATGCCCGACGACGGTGTTCACGTCCACCATGTCCTTCATCGACGACATGGCGGTCTGCATCAGTTCGCTGATGGGATGTTCCATGAGGATGCCTCCTTCCACGCGGTCAGCGCCATCGCCGCCGCAACGATGATTGTCCCCAAATGCAGGAAGATTATGCACCGCGCCGCCAAAACTGTCTGTTCATGCAGGAAATCAGGCGCAATAGCGATGCGGACTTTCTCACGGCAGCTCGCCGGAATCAGCAGCCGAATCTGCCGCAGGAACGCCGTCGTCAGCGCCGTCGCCGCCGGATCGCGCAGGGCGATGGAGACGTGGACGAGCAGCTGCTCCAGCGCGGTTTGGCGCATCAGCAGACGCACGGGGCGCTTGAGCTTGGGCAGGGCGCGCAGCAGCGCCTTGCCTTTTTGAAGCTGCTGGGCGGACGGGGGCTTAGGACGCATCGGCGCTTGCGAATGGTCAAAGCGCAGGGGAATGCCCCAGATGCGCAGGAGAATCCGGAAGCGCGTGCCATGTTCCTGCCGAATTTCCGCGCGGCAGGAGATGGGGGTCACGAGCAGCAGAAGCAGCGTCAACAGGGAAATCCACATGGGCAGTCGCCTCCCGCGAAAATGATTGACGAAGCACCGCAAACAGGGTATAATGGTACTATTCTGATGAATCAGGGGGATTGCAAGGATGATTGGTCTGATTGGCGCCATGGCGGTTGAGGTGGAGGCGCTCGAAAAGAAGCTCGAAGGGCGCAGGGAAACGACGATTGGCATGGATACGTTCGTCAGCGGCAAGCTGTTCGGGCAGGACGCGGTATTGGCGGTGTGCGGGCCGGGCAAGGTGAACGCGGCGGTTTGCACACAGAAGATGATTACGGCGTTTTCGCCGGATTGGGTGCTGAATCTGGGCGTCGCGGGCGCGGGCACGGACGGCGTGCGCATCGGAGACCTCGTCGTGGCGACTGCCGCCGTGCAGCACGACGCGGACACGTCCCCCCTGGGCGACCCGGTGGGCATGGTCAGCAAGGTGAACCTCGTCGAGCTGCCCTGCGACGAAGAGCTCCGCGCGCGCCTTGTGGCGGCGGCGAAAAAGGCGAATCTGACCGTTCATGAAGGCATTATTGCCACGGGCGACCAGTTTATACACGACGGCGCAACCCGCGCGCGCATTCATCATCTCTTTAACGCCCTGGCGGTGGAGATGGAGGGCGGCGCGGTGGCGCATACCTGCCTGCTCAATGGGGTCAAGTGCGGCGTATTGCGCTCCATCAGCGATCAGGCGGATGGCCATAGCGACATGGACTACCCGACCTTCACGGCGCTGGCGGCGGCGCACTCCCAGCAGGTGGTGGAAAAACTGCTCCGCGCATGATCGCCTATATCACGGGCGCGTCAAGCGGGCTTGGCGCGTACACGGCGCAAGCGCTGGCGGATAACGGCTGGACGGTCATCGCGGGCGCGCGCTCGTTCACGGGGGAAACCGACGGGCGCATGACACGTCTGCCGCTGGACGTGACGCGGGACGACAGTGTGCGCGATTTTATGGAACGCGCGAAGCAAATCGGCGCGCCGGACGCAGTCATTCACTGCGCGGCGGTGCTGTGCTTCGGCTCGTGCGAAGAGACGGCGCTGGCGGATTATGCCCGTGTGATGGAGACGAATTTCCTCGGCATGGTGCGCGTGAATCAGCAGGTACTGCCGCTGATGCGGGAAAAAGGCGGCGGCAAAGTGGTGCTGTTTTCGTCCATCAACGGGCTGATGGGGCTGCCGTTCCAGAGCGCCTACACCGCCAGCAAGCACGCCATCGAGGGTTACGCGGAGTGCCTCGCGCAGGAGGTGACGCCCTTCGGCATTCAGGTGATGCTGATAGAGCCGGGCGACCACCGCGGCGGCTCGTCGCGCTGCCGATTGACCTCCGCCGCGATGACAGACGCATCCCCTTACTGGGCGGATTTCCGCAAAGGAACAGAAGCCATCCGCCGCGACGAGGAAAACGGGTCTGACCCGGCGAAACTGGGGCGGCGCGTCGCGGAGCTGCTCACGCGCGAGAAGCTGCCGTTCCGCAAGAAAATCGGCAGTCCGGCACAGATGCTTGCCCCCGCGCTGCACAAAGTTCTGCCCGGACGCGCCATGAACCGCATCCTGCGCCAATATACCCTTGGTGGCAAATAATTCGCCAAATTATCATTGCATTATTGTGTTTTCCGAAAAAATGCGGTATAATAGAGCCGGATCGACACATGAATTTGGAGGCTTGAAGGATGTACAAGCTCTTACTGGCGACGAATGACCCGGCGGTTGTCGAAGCGTTCAGCGCAGTCAAGTGGGAAGAACTCGGCTTTAAGCAGCCGCGGGTGGTCTCCACGGCGGAGGAAGCGCTGAGCAGCCTGCGTGTCAACCATGCGGACGCGGTGGCGATTGGGCTGCCGAAGGAGCAGGATGATCTGCTCGTCGGGCAGCTGCTGGAGAAAAATCCGATGCTGCCGATTATGGCGGTCAGCACGAAGCCCGGTGTGATTGAAAGCTATGCCGTGGAGCTGCGCCGCCTGCTGGGACGCATCAACGCCGATGTGAGCAACGACGCGTTCTCCACGGCGGACTTGCTCAAAGAGTGCCGGCATGAGTTTTTCCGCGCCCTGATGGACGGCAAGGCGACGTCGGAGGAGGATGTGCTGCGCCATTTGCGGCTCATCCGCAGCAAGATGGATCCGACAAAGCCGTGCGTGGTCGCGGAACTGGAAATCCCGGCGGACAACGACTTCCTGCGCGGCCGCTGGCAGTACGGCAGCGACCGGCTGGAAGTGGCGCTGCGCAACATTTTCGGCGTTGAGGCGCACGGGCTGCGCATTCTCGCCTGCGTCCTGCCCGGCGACCGCATTGTGCTGCTCGGCTGCCCGATGCTCTTCCACGAAGGCCCGGACGAGGACGCGTCGATTACCGGCATCCTGTCCGACCACATCCGCGACAGCATTGAGCATGTGGACGAGTATATGGGCATTGACCTGCGGATTGCATCGATTCGCGTGCTGCCGTGCCTGACGGCGCTCGCGCATAAAGACTGATGGCGTAACATACAGTTATGATTAGACAGCAAGGAGGCAAATCATGGGCATTTTTGACAGCATCGGCAACATCGTCCGCGGACAGTTGATTGATGTCATTGAGTGGACGGACAGCACGAACAACACCATCGTCCACAAGTACGACATGAACGGCAAGGAAATCATGATGGGCGCGCAGCTGACCGTCCGCGAGAGCCAAGTGGCGATTTTCGTCAACGAAGGCAAGCTGGCGGACGTGTTCCAGCCCGGCCGCTATGAGCTGTCCACCGCCAATATGCCGGTGATGACGGCGCTGAAGGCGTGGAAGTTCGGGTTCAACAGCCCGTTCAAGTCCGACGTGTACTTTGTGAACACCAAACAGTTCCTTGACTGCAAATGGGGGACGACGAACCCCGTCATGATGCGCGACGCCGAGTTCGGCATGATTCGCCTGCGCGCGTTCGGCGCATATTCCTTCCGCGTTGCTGACCCGGAGGTTTTCCTGCGCGAGGTGTTCGGCACAAGCAGCGAATACACGGTGCAGGACGTCGAAGGGCAGCTCAAGCGCACGCTGGTGTCCGGCCTGTCCGACGCGATTGCGGAAAGCAAGCTGCCCGCGCTCGATTTGGCGGCGAACTACGACGAAATCGGCGATTATGCGCTCAAGACCATCAACCCGCGCATTGAGAAGCTCGGCTTGACGCTGGTGTCTTTCGTCATCGAGAATATCTCCCTGCCTGAAGAAGTCGAAAAGACGATGGATAAGCGCACGTCCATGGGCGTGCTGGGCGACATGAACCGCTACACGCAGTATCAGGCGGCGGAAGCCTGTCTCTTATACACATCTCCGAGCCCACGAGACACTCGCTAATCTCG
>ENA-UADQ01000314-UADQ01000314.1-human-gut-metagenome-genome-assembly--contig:-NODE-314-length-16547-cov-5.732476_pt1 | contig 16547 bp, 10 predicted proteins | sample MGYA00244262_ERZ654258 | MGnify/ENA primary metagenome ERZ654258 (study PRJEB26926, sample SAMN06165206) | human gut metagenome | biome: ENVO:00009003; feature: ENVO:2100002; material: ENVO:00002003...
CTATTAAGTCGTCGGCAGCGTCAGATGTGTATAAGAGACAGACCGCGGCGCTGCTGGCGGCGCTCCAGCCATGTGGTTCGGTGATCACCGTCGAAGAGCATAACGTCAACGGCGGGTTGGGTAGCCTGGTGGCGGAAGTGCTGGCGGAAGCGGGCGTGGGCATTGCCCTGCAGCGGTTGGGGATCCCGGACGGGGAGTACGCCGCCGCCGCCGATCGCGGCTGGATGCGTCAGTACCATGGGTTTGATGCCGCCGCCATCGTTGCCCTGGTGCAAAAAAGAGACTGATGGCCTGAACGCCCGTTGCGTGAAGCGCGGGCGTTTACTGCTGCAATGCGCAAAGTGTAATGACCTGCTCCTCCGACGCTATCCAGTGCAAGAGATAGCGCTGCTCCGCAAACATAAGCGCTAAGGTGCTTGCCGTTATTTCCACGATCTGAAAATCGGCGAACCCCAGCGCGCGCTGATTTGCCGCAGGCGTCGCCTTAAACCCACTCTCTTTCGCCGAAAAAGCCAGCGTCAGCGCCAGCGGGAAGGGCAGGCCGCTGCGCAGCAGCGCCGTTTTTTCCGCCGGGCTGATAATGCTGCTCTCCAGCTCCGCGGCCAGCTGTGGGGTAAACCGGCGCTCGATATCGACGCCCACCGGCCGATCGGCGATCACCGCCAGCGCGCGCTGGCCGCAATGACTTATGCTGCCGAACCAGGGCGTGGGCCACAGCGGCTGGCGCCGATCGCCGATGGCGGGAAGCCGTTTCTCCCCCACCTCGCGCAGGGCGTATGCCGCGGCGATGCGTCCGGCCAGGTGCTCCGCCTGCCGCTTGCGGCCCCACCCGGTCAGGCTGGCGTGATAGGGCAGCCAGAACAGATCTTCAGGCTGGAAAGTCGCCGGGTCGAAGTCGATCTGCTGGATGGTATAGCCGGCCAGAGGCAATGCGGTGCGATGGTGGCGCATAGGGTAAGGTTACCGCGGTTGCCCCCGCCCTTTGTCCAGCAAGGGCGGGGGAGGGAGAACCCGCTATCAGAAGTGGGTGTTGACGCTCAGGTACCAGGTGCGGCCCGATTCATTGTAGGTCTCGGCGCCGGCGCCGTACATCGTGCCGGTGGCGCCCCCGGTGGTCTGGGCGTTGCCCGCGCGCCAGTGGCGCTTATCGAGGACGTTATCCACGCCGCCGGTCAGACTGACGTATTTGGTGACGTCCCAGGTCGCGCTCAGGCCGAGGATGCTGTAGGGGCTAACCTCGTTCTTCTCGCTGCCGGTGACCGGTTGACCCTTGTAGTTGTACTTCTTCGGCTCCTGCTTGCCGTACCAGGTGAAGGTCGACTGCAGCGAAACGTCATCGCGAACCTGCCAGCTCAGGGTGGAGTTCAGCGTGTATTCCGGGATAATCGACAGACGATCGCCGGTCTCTTTGTTCTTACTCTGCAGCATATAGGTGATGTTGTTGGTCCAGTTGACGGTCTCGCTCACCGGAACGTTCAACGTCCCCTCCAGACCTTCCACCACCGCTTTCGGCACGTTTTCCCACTGGTAGAGATCGGTACCTTTATTGTTTTGATAGACCGGGGCATAGCCCGCTTCAATCTTGTTGCGGTAGTCGTTGCGGAACCAGGTGACGCCCGCCAGCCAGCCGTCGCGTTTAAACTCGAGGCCAATCTCTTTGTTGATGCTGGTCTCGGCTTTTAAGTCGTCATTACCCTGCAGATAGCAGCCGTCTTTACTGGCGTAGCAGCCCTGGCCTTTACTGTAGAGAATGTAGTTCGGGTTGGTCTGATACAGGCTCGGCGCTTTATAGGCGCGGGCGATGCCCATCTTCAGCGTGAAGTCATCCCACAGGCCCTGCGACAGGTTGAGGGACGGGCTCCAGTTATTGCCGACAATGCTGTGATGATCGAAACGCAGCGCCGGAGTCAGCATGGTGGTGTCGGTCAGCTCCATGTTGTTCTCGGCGAACAGCGAGAAGATTTCCGCCTGCGAGTACGGGCTGCGGCCGGTGCTGTCGTAGCCCGGAATTTCGCCTCCCGACAGCGCCTGGGTGTTGGACGCGTTATCCTTCATCCGCTGTTGATTCCACTCGCTGCCCAGCGTCAGGTTCTGATTAACCAGATAGTCGAAGGGAATGCTGACTTCGCTGTGCAGCATCACATCCGCCAGATCGATATCCGTGAACTGGTTGCTGTTAAAGATCCCCTCGGTGCCGCCGGCCAGGCCTTCGCCTTTGCGCGAGTTGCGGGTGCGTTCGTACTGCGCCCAGTTGCTGGTGGTCACCCCGTTGTCCCAGGCGCCGTTCCAGGTAACCGAGTAGGTGTTGCGATACAGACGGTTGGTCTCTTTACCGTAGTTCTCTTTTACCAGGTCGTTGGTGTTGGTGTTCTGGGTGTCGCCAGCGTAGAGGTTGCCCTGGCGGCTGTAGCCGGCCTCAAACTCCAGCGACTGCATCGGAGCGAATTCCCAGCGCACCAGACCATCGATGTTTTTGTTTTTCACCCCTTCGCGCCCGGCCGGCAGGGTGTCGGCATAGATCCCGGTACGTTCGGACTGATGGCCCTGGTTGATATCCCAGGCGTCGGCCTGCGTTTTGTCGAGATTACCGAACAGGCGGAAGCTGAAATCGCCGCCCAGCGGGCCGCTGAGGCTGAAGTTAGTGCGTTTGGTGGAGCCTTCATCCTTGTGCTCCGGGGCGTTCATATAGGTGTTCCATGAGCCGTGCCACTCATCGCCGGTTTTTTTGGTGATGATATTCACCACGCCGCCGGCGGCGCCGTTGCCGTAGCGGGCGGCGGCCGGGCCGCGAATCACTTCGATACGTTCGATCATCTCCGGCGGCACCCAGCTGGTATCGCCGCGGGTGTCGCGCTCGCCGCGCCAGCCAAGGCGCACGGAGTTGCGGCTGGTGACCGGCTTGCCGTCGATCAGGATCAGGGTATTTTCCGGGCCCATGCCGCGGATATCAATCTGGCGGTTGTTGCCGCGCTGGCCGCTGGTGGAGTTGCCGGTCAGGTTGACCCCCGGCATGGTGCGAATGATCTCCGAGACGTCGCGCGCCGGGGGGCGTTTGCGGATCTCATCGGCGGTGATGGTGGAGACGCCCGGCGCCTGCAGGTTCTGCTCGGCGGCGGTGACCACCATGGTCTCTTCAGCGGCGCTGTTTTTATCGTCGGTGGCGGTTTCCGCTGCGCTTAACGGAAAAGCAACCCCGTAAATTCCCAGATTGACCAGCAAGGCCAGGGATTTGATCCTGTTATTCATTGTTATTCCTGCTTTTTGTCGCCACGTTCCCCAAACGCCCCTTCCCACCGGGAGGGGAGGCGGCATAAATGTTGCCAAAAGCGGGCAAAGGCACTCCGTCGCTGGCTGAATAAGCCCGATTTGACATGTTCTGATGAAAGACGCGCTTCCCACGGCGCGCTAATACGCTATTGCAAATGCAAATAGTTATCAATAATATTATCAATAAATAATGACAATTAATTAAAAAAGTCACGCTATACATAGGGTTAATGACAGAATGTTAAGGACAGGAAGCGAGGAGTGGTGGCAAACCCTGCGGGGGCCGCAGTGCCGCGCAGTGGATGACGCCATCGAGGTAACGTTCTGGTGGCGGGACCCGGCGGGGGATGAAACCTGCTCTCCCCATCGTCGGGTATGGCTCTATATCACCGGCGTGACCGACCACCATCAGAATGCGCGACCGCAATCGCTGCAACGTCTCCCCGGGACCGACGCCTGGTTCTGGCGCACTACGCTGTCGCCGACCTGGCGCGGCAGCTACTGTTTTATTCCCTCCGACCGTGACGATGATTTTTCCCCTGAGGTGTTCAGCGCTGATGCGCCCGACCGCGCGCTGCTACGCGAAGGCTGGCGCAAACTGCTGCCGCGGGCGATAGCCGATCCGCTGAACCCGCACAGCTGGCGGGGCGGACGCGGCCATGGCGTGTCCGCCCTGGAGATGCCGCAGGCCCCCGCGCAGCCTGGCTGGGACCCGCTTAATGAGGCACATCCTGCCGCCCGTTGCCTTGAGTGGCGCAGCGCGCGTCTGGGCAACCATCGCCGGGTCTGGATCTACACCACCGGCGAGGCTGTCGACCCGCAAACGCGGCCGCTGGCGATCCTGCTCGACGGCCAATTCTGGGCCGAGAGCATGCCGGTGTGGTCGCCGCTGGCCGCCCTGACCCGCGAGGGGAGACTGCCGCCGGCGGTCTACCTGCTGATCGACGCGATCGACAACCAGCGCCGCGGGGTTGAGCTGCCCTGTCACCGCGATTTCTGGCTGGCGGTGCAGGAGGAGCTCCTGCCGCTGGTCCACGGCTATGCCCCGTTCAGCGACCGCCCGGATCGGACGGTGGTGGCCGGGCAAAGCTTCGGCGGTCTGGCGGCGATGTTCGCCGCTCTCAACTGGCCGCAGCGCTTTGGCTGCGTGCTCAGCCAGTCAGGCTCCTACTGGTGGCCGCACCGTGATGGCCGCGGGACGGGCTTTATCGGCGAACAGCTTCGCCAGGGTGAGGTGTCCGCGGCCGGGCTGCGCGTCTGGCTGGAAGCGGGCCAACGCGAACCGATCATTTTTCGCGCGAACCAGGTGCTACTGGCGCAACTCACCACAACACAGCAGACGATTTTCTGGCGTCAGGTTGACGGCGGGCATGATGCGCTTTGCTGGCGCGGCGGGCTGACGGCAGGGCTTATCCAGCTCTGGCAGCCTCTGCTGTCGCACCCTTAGCATCGCGTTTTACGACAGGAGTTTGATATGCAATTCAGTAACCCCTTCGACAATCCGCAAGGGCAGTTTTACATTCTGCGCAATGATCAACAGCAGTACAGCCTGTGGCCGGCGCACTGCGACCTGCCTGCCGGCTGGACGGTGGTGTGCCCCCCGCAGTCGGCCGAGGCCTGCAACGCCTGGCTGGCGGCCAACTGGTCGACACTGACCCCCGCCCATCATGCGTCATAAGGAGCTGACAATGACCACTCGTTTACCGCTGGTTGCCGCGCAGCCGGGGATCTGGATGGCCGAGCGCCTCTCCACTCTGCCAGGCGCCTGGAGCGTAGCCCACTATGTTGAACTACGCGGCGCCCTCGATCCGACGCTGCTGGGAAAAGCGATTGTCGCCGGTCTGCAGCAGGCGGACACCCTCAGCCTGCGCTTTGAGGAAGAGGAGGGGGAAGTCTGGCAGTGGCTGGCGGCCGACCGCACCTTTGCCGAACCGTCGATCATTGACCTGCGGACGGCGCCGGATCCGCATCGCGCCGCTACGGAGCGGATGCAGGCGGATCTGGCGCAGGATCTGCGCGTCGACGGCGGCAACCCGCTGGTGTGCCATCAGCTGCTGCGCGTCGGCGACGACCGCTGGTACTGGTATCAGCGTTATCACCACTTGCTGGTGGATGGCTTCAGCTTCCCGGCGATAACTCGGCAGATCGCCGCCATTTACCGCGCCTGGCAGCGTGGGGAAGCCACTCCTGAGTCGCCTTTCACCCCCTTCGCCGAGGTGGTGGACGAGTACCAGCGCTACGCCGGCAGCGAGGCCTGGCAGCGGGATAAAGCCTTCTGGCAGGCTCAGCGCCAGGCGTTACCGGCGCCTGCCTCACTCTCTGCCGCGCCGCTGGGCGGACGCGCCGCCGGGAGCGATATCTGGCGGATGAAGCTGGAGATGAACGCCGACGCCTTCCGCCGCCTGGCCAGCCATGCGCCGCAGTGTCAGCCCGCTGACCTGGCGCTGGCGCTCACCACGCTGTGGCTGGGGCGCCTGTGCAACCGGATGGACTACGCGGCGGGCTTTATCTTTATGCGTCGGATGGGTTCAGCCGCGCTGACCTCGACAGGGCCGGTGCTCAATGTCCTGCCTCTGGCGGTGCATATTGACGCCCGGGAGACGCTGGCGGACCTGGCGATGCGCCTCGCCGCTCAGCTGAAAAAGATGCGCCGCCATCAGCGCTATGACGCCGAGCAGATCGTCCGCGACAGCGGCAAAGCGGCAGGGGACGAACTGCTGTTCGGCCCGGTGCTGAACGTCAAAGTCTTTGATTACCAGCTGGATATCGATGGTGTGCAGGCAGTGACCCACACCCTCGCCACCGGCCCGGTCAACGATCTCGAGCTGGCGCTGTTCCCGGATGAGACCGGCGGGCTGTCGCTGGAGATCCTCGCCAACAAGGCCCGGTACGACGAAGCCGAGCTCCGTCGCCACATGGCGCGACTGACCGCGCTGCTGGCGCAGTTCGCCGCCGATCCGGCGCTGCGCTGCGGCGAAGCAGAGATGCTCTCCGCCGACGAGCTGGCCCGGCTGGCGGCGGTCAACGATACCGCTGTGCCGCTGCCTGCCACCACCCTCAGCGCGCTGGTGGCCGACCAGGCGCGGAAGACCCCGGATGCCCCGGCGCTGGCGGACGCCCGCTGGCAGTTCAGCTATCGCGAGATGCGTCAGCAGGTGGTGGCGCTCGCGCAGCTGCTGCGTCAGCGCGGCGTGAAGCCGGGCGACAGCGTGGCGGTGGCCCTGCCGCGCTCGGTGTTCCTGACCCTGGCGCTGCACGGCATTGTCGAAGCGGGGGCCGCCTGGCTGCCGCTGGACACCGGCTACCCGGACGACCGCCTGCGGATGATGCTGGAAGACGCCCGGCCGTCGCTGCTGATCGCCACGGAGGACCAGCTGGCCCGCTTCAGCGATATTCCGGGGCTGGAAAGCCTCTGCTACCAGCAGCCGCTGGCCGCCGGGGATGACGCGCCGCTGGCGGTGTCAAAACCAGACCATACCGCCTACATCATCTTTACCTCCGGCTCCACCGGGCGGCCGAAAGGGGTGATGGTCGGCCAGACCGCCATCGTCAACCGCCTGCTGTGGATGCAGGATCGCTATCCGTTATCTGCCGACGACGTGGTGGCGCAGAAAACGCCGTGCAGTTTCGACGTGTCGGTGTGGGAATTCTGGTGGCCGTTTATCGCCGGCGCGCAGCTGGTGATGGCCGAGCCGGAGGCGCACCGCGACCCGCAGGCGATGCAGCAGTTCTTCGCCCGCTACGGCGTGACCACCACCCACTTTGTGCCGTCGATGCTGGCGGCGTTTGTCGCCTCGCTGGATGCCGACAGCATCGCTGCCTGCCGCACGCTGCGGCGGGTATTCTGCAGCGGCGAAGCGCTGCCGACGGAATTGTGCCGCGAGTGGGAGCGCTTGACCGGCGCGCCGCTGCATAACCTGTACGGCCCGACGGAGGCGGCGGTGGACGTCAGCTGGTATCCGGCCTGCGGCCCTGAGCTGGCGGCCGTGACCGGCAGCAGCGTGCCGATTGGCTGGCCGGTGTGGAACACCGGGCTGCGCATTCTCGATGCCGCGATGCGCCCGGTGCCGCCGGGGGTGGCGGGGGATCTTTATCTCACCGGCATCCAGCTGGCGCAGGGCTATCTGGGGCGCCCGGATCTCACCGCCAGCCGCTTTATCGCCGACCCGTTTGCCCCCGGCGAGCGGATGTATCGCACCGGCGACGTGGCGCGCTGGCTGGCGAACGGCGCGGTGGAGTACCTTGGCCGCAGCGACGATCAGCTGAAGATCCGCGGGCAGCGCATCGAGCTTGGCGAGATTGATCGGGTGATGTCGGCCCTGCCGGACGTGGGGCAGGCGGTGAGTCACGCCTGCGTCTTCAACCAGGCGGCGGCGACCGGCGGCGATGCCCGACAGCTGGTGGGCTATCTGGTCTCTGACTCCGGCCTGCCGCTGGATACCGCGGCGCTGAAAGCGCAACTGGCGGAACAGCTGCCGCCGCATATGGTGCCGGTGGTGCTGATGCAGCTCGCTGAGCTGCCGCTGAGCGCCAACGGCAAACTGGACCGCAAAGCGCTGCCGCTGCCGACCCTCGGCGGGGAGCGCAGCGGCCGGCCGCCGGAGCCCGGGATGGAAACCCTTGTCGCCACGGCCTTCAGCCAGCTGCTGGGCTGCGAGGTGAACGATATCGACGCCGATTTCTTCGCCCTTGGCGGTCATTCGCTGCTGGCGATGCGCCTGGCGGCACAGCTCAGCCGCCAGCTGGCGCGGCAGGTGACCCCGGGGCAGGTGATGGTGGCCTCGACGGTGGGCAAACTGAGCGCGCTGCTGGCCGCCGATCTCAGCGATGAGCAGGCTCAGCGCCTGGGGCTGGATACGCTTCTGCCGCTGCGCGAGAGCGACGGTCCGACGCTGTTCTGCTTCCATCCGGCCTCCGGCTTCGCCTGGCAGTTCAGCGTGCTGGCGCGCTATCTCAGCCCGCGCTGGTCAATTACCGGTATTCAGTCGCCGCGCCCGCAGGGGCCGATGGCCAGCGCCGCCAGCCTCGACGAGGTCTGCGAGCATCATCTGCGCACGCTGCTGGCGCAGCAGCCGCACGGCCCTTATTACCTGTTCGGGTATTCGTTGGGCGGCACCTTAGCCCAGGGGATTGCCGCCCGCTTGCGCCAGCGCGGCGAAGCGGTGGCCTTCCTCGGCCTGCTGGATACCTGGCCGCCGGAGACGCAAAACTGGGCGGAGAAAGAGGCCAACGGGCTGGATCCCGAGGTACTGGCGGAGATCGACCGCGAGCGCGAAGCGTTCCTCGCCGCCCAGCAGGGGCAAGCCTCCGGCGAGCTGTTCAGCGCCATCGAAGGCAACTATGCCGATGCGGTGCGGCTGTTAACCACCGCGCATAGCGCGAAGTTTGACGGCAAGGCGACGCTGTTCGTGGCGGAGAAGACGCGGCAGGCGGGGATGGATCCGCAGGTCGTATGGGGCCCGTGGGTGGGGGAACTGGAGGTGTTCAGCCAGAACTGCGCCCACGTCGATATCATCTCCCCGCAGGCCTTTGAGGCCATCGGTCCGGTGGTCAGGGAGATTCTGGGGTAACGGTTGAGTTCGGGCTACAGCAGGTAGCCCGGCTCAGCGTAGCGCAAGCCGGGGAAAGAGGAGATTACCGGCGGCCCAGCGGGACCACCAGCGGCGTATGCGCCACCGGATCTTCAATGATCGTGCAGCGCAGACCGTAAATCCGTTCAATCAGATCGGCGGTGACGATCTCCTTCGGCGCCCCCTCGGCGACGATCCTGCCGTCGCGCAGGGCGATCAGGTGGGTGGCGTAGCGGCAGGCCTGGTTAAGATCGTGCAGCACCGCCGCCAGGGTATAGCCCTTCTCGCGATTCAGCTCACTCAACAGTTCCAGCAGGTCGATCTGATGGCTGATGTCCAGCCAGGTGGTCGGCTCATCCAGCAGCATAATCGCCGTTTCCTGGGCCAGCACCATCGCAATCCACGCCCGCTGCCGCTGGCCGCCGGAAAGCGTGTCGACGCTCTGCAGCGCCAGATCGCTGATCCCGGTCGCTCGCATCGCCTTGTTCACCGCCTCTTCATCTTCTTTGCGCCAGCGGGTAAACAGCGGCTGGTGCGGATAGCGCCCGCGGGCCACCAGCTCCTGCACCGTGATATCGCCAGGGGTGGTGGCATTCTGCGCCAGCAGCCCGATGCGGCGAGCAACCTCTTTACTGGCGTACTGCTGGATCTGCGCGCCGTCGAGCCAGACGTGGCCGCTGGCGGGCGTCATCAGGCGACTGAGGGTGCGCAATAGCGTCGACTTGCCGCAGCCGTTGGGGCCGATAATGGCGGTGAAGTGACCGTCAGGGATGGTCACGTTCAGCGACTCGGCGATGGTCTTGTTCCCGTAGGCCAGGGTTAACTGCTCGCCGCGCAAACGGGAGGGGACAGCACTCATTTTTTGCGGGACTCCTGAATCAACAATGCAATAAGGTAAATACCGCCGAGGCTGACGGTTAACACGCCAACCGGCAGCTGCCACGGCATAAACAGCCGTTGGGCGCCGTAATCGGCCAGCGCCAGCAGCAGCGCGCCGCACAGGGCCGACTGGGTCAGTCCCCAGCGGGCCGTGCCGCTCAGGCGGCGGGCGATATGCGGCGCCACCAGCGCGATAAATGAGATCGGCCCGGCCAGCGCCGTCGAGGCGGCGGTGAGCACCACCGCCACCAGCATCAGCAGCAGGCGCGAACGCTCGACCTGCACCCCCAGCGCGCAGGCGGTATCGTCGCCCATCTCCAGCAGCCGCATCCGGCGAACCAGCAGGGCGCTGCCCACCAGCATCAACAGGATCAGCGGCGCCGACGGCCAGGTTTTACCCCAGGTCAGGCCGTTAAGCGATCCGGCGTTCCACAGGCCCGCAGAAAGGGCGGTCTCCAGCGAGGCGCGCAGCAGCAGCCAGGTGTTGAATGCCACCAGCATGGCGCGCACGCCGATGCCGATAATGATCAGGCGGAAGGTTTCGATCCCGTTGCGCCAGGCCAGCAGCCAGACCACCAGCGAGGTCAGCACCCCGCCGGCCATCGCCGCCAGGGCGATCGCCGTCAGGTTCTGGCCGAAGAGGACCATTGCCACCAGCACGCCGCTCCAGGCGCCGGTGTTAAAGCCCATCACGTCCGGGCTGCCGAGCGGGTTACGGGTCAGCGACTGGAAAATGGCGCCGCTGACGCCGAGCGCGGCGCCGATGAGCAGCGCCATTAACACCCGCGGCAGCCGCCATTCGTTCACCACCATCGCGACGTTGCGCGGCGCATCGCCGAACAGCGCCGAGAACACCTGGTCAATCGTCAGGGGCACCGGGCCTTGCGCCAGCCCGAGCAGGGAAATCAGCAGGCTGGCGGCCATTAGCAGCAGACAGCTGGCTATCAGGCGGCGGGACGGGGCAATCACAGGCCACCTCCCCGCGGCTGGCGGCGCACCAGCCAGATCAGCACCGGCGCGCCGAGAAAGGCGCTCACCACCGATACCCGCAGTTCGCCGGGCACCAGCAGGCGGCCAATCACGTCGGCAAACAGCAGCAGGGCCGGGGTGGCGAGCAGGGTGACCGGCAGCGACCAGCGATGATCGGCCCCCACCAGCCAGCGCGCCATATGCGGCATCATCAGGCCGATAAAGGCGATGGGGCCGACGACGGCGGTGGCGCTGCCGCACAGGACGGTGATGACGATCAGGCCGATCAGCTGGGTGCGGGCGACGCGGCTGCCGAGGGCGGTGGCGGTATCGTTGCCCAGGCTCAGGCTGTTCAGCGCCCGGCTCAGCAGCAGAGCGGCGATCCCCGCCACCACTACCGGCAGCAGGACAATTTTCAGCGTTTGCAGGGTGCGGATATCCAGCGAACCGGCCTGCCAGAAGCGTAGCTGATCGTAGACGTCCGGGTTGAGCAGGGCGATGCCGTTGGACAGCCCCTCGAGTACCGCCGCAAGGGCGACCCCGGCGAGAGTGAGGCGCACCGGGCTCAGCTGACCGCCGCCCTGGCTGCCGGTAAAGGCTACCAGCAGCGAGGCGCAGAGCGCGCCGCAGAATGCCAGCAGCAGCTGCTCCTGCGGGGAAGTGATCCCAAACAGCGCCGCGCCGAGGACGATGGCGAAGCTGGCGCCGGAGTTGACCCCCAGCAGGCCGGGGTCGGCCAGCGGGTTGCGGGTGAGCGTCTGCATCAGCGCGCCGGCGAGGCCGAGGGCGACGCCGGCCAGCAGACCGGCCAGAGTGCGCGGCAGGCGCGCGTCCAGCACGATAGTGCAATCAGCGCTTTGACAGGTTCCGCTGAAGGCGGTGAATACCGTGCCGATCGGCAACGATTTGGCGCCGATGGTCAGGCTAAGCGCGGCGGCTAAGGCGAGTAATAGCAACAATCCGGGCACGGCGACAGAGCGTACCGCGGTCGTAGAAAACGACATAACTGACATCCCTGATATGATAATGATAGTAATTATCGTTATCGATTTTATTCAGCTATGGTAGCATGACCCACAGTAAAAAGGGTATTAAAAATAACGACAAGGCGCTGTAATGAACCGACAATCCTGGCTGCTCAATCTCAGCCTGCTGAAAACTCACCCGGCGTTTCGCGCCGTTTTTATCGCTCGCTTTATCTCTATTCTGTCGCTTGGCCTGCTGGGCGTGGCCATTCCGGTGCAGATCCAGATGATGACCCATTCGACCTGGCAGGTCGGGCTGTCGGTGACGCTGACCGGGGCGTCGATGTTTGTTGGTCTGATGGTGGGGGGCGTGCTGGCTGACCGCTATGAACGTAAACGCCTGATCCTGCTGGCGCGCGGCACCTGCGGCGTGGGCTTTGTCGGCCTGTGTCTGAACGCCCTGCTGCCGGAGCCGTCGCTGGCGGCGATCTACCTGCTGGGGATCTGGGACGGGTTCTTCGCCTCGTTGGGGGTGACCGCGCTGCTGGCGGCGACCCCGGCGCTGGTGGGACGGGAAAACCTGATGCAGGCCGGGGCCATCACTATGTTGACGGTGCGCCTGGGCTCGGTGATTTCGCCGATGATCGGCGGCCTGCTGCTGGCCACCGGCGGCGTGGCCTGGAACTTCGGCCTGGCGGCGGCGGGGACCTTTATCACCACCTTAACCCTGCTGCGTCTGCCGCAGCTGCCGCCGCCTCCGCAGCCGCGCGAGCATCCGCTGCGCTCCCTGCTGGCGGGGCTGACCTTCCTCTGCCGGAGCCCGCTTATCGGCGGGATTGCGCTGCTTGGCGGTCTGCTGACCATGGCCAGCGCGGTGCGGGTGCTCTATCCGGCGCTGGCCGGTAGCTGGCAGATGTCGGCCGGACAGATTGGCCTGCTGTACGCCGCTATTCCGCTCGGTGCGGCGCTGGGGGCGTTGACCAGCGGCCAGCTGGCCCAGACGGTGCGGCCGGGCGCGCTGATGCTGGCGACGACGGTGGGATCGTTTGTCGCCATTGCGCTGTTCAGCCTGATGCCGCACTGGGCATTGGGCGCGCTGTGCCTGGCGCTGTTTGGCTGGCTGAGCGCTATTAGCTCGCTGCTGCAGTACACCCTGATTCAGACCCAGACGCCGGAACATATGCTCGGGCGGATTAACGGTCTGTGGACCGCGCAAAACGTCACCGGCGACGCCATCGGCGCGGCGCTGCTCGGCGGCTTAGGGGCGGTAATGACGCCGGCGGCATCCGCCAGCGCCAGCGGCTGGGCGCTGGCGCTTGTCGGTGTGCTGCTGGTTGGGCTGCTACGCGAGCTGCGCCGTTTCCAGCGCCCGGAAATTGTCAACGAAAGTTAAGTCGGGTGCGATTGCCCGGTGGCGGCTGCGCCTTACCGGGCCTGGGGTACGGCAGGCCGGTGCAAGCTCAGTAGGCCGGGCAAGCGCCGCCCGGCAAGGTGTGCAGGCCGCGTTCCCGTCCTGATGGCGCAGCCCGCGTTAGCCGAACAGGCTGGAGAGACGCTGGAGCACCAGCAGAGCGCTGTAGTAGTCAAGGCGGAAGGTCTCGGTGCCCAGCGGGTAGACGCGTTTGCCTGCGACCGCCGGGAGATGCGCCAGCAGCGGGTTGGCGTAGATGGCATCCGCATCTTTCTGGTCGCCGGCGAACAGGAACAGGCTCTGGCCGTTCAGACCGGCCGCGAGGTTCTCCCCGCCCAGCTGCACGATATCGTGGCGTTTACCCTGGCTATGGCTGGCGGGCAGGCCGCCCGGCAGCGTCGCCAGGCTAAAGCCCAGCTGTTCGAGCATCTGCCCCTGAGCCGATTCCGGCGTCCAGATATTGGCGCTGTGCGCGGCGGCGGTATAGACCAGGGCGGTCACCGGCTGCGGCGGCAGTTTCATTTTTTCTTTTAACGAAACGAGCTGTTTATTGAAGTCGGCAATGCGCGCGCTGGCCTGTTGTTCATGACCGGTGATCTGCCCCAGCTGGGTGAGCAGGGTTTGCCAGCTTTTATCGTCATAGTTGATGACCAGCGTCGGGGCGATGGTTTTAAGCTGATCGTACAGCGGCAGGGCGGAGTCGCCGCCGGTCGCGCTCACCAGGATCAGATCCGGCATCTGGGCGGCCACCGCTTCGGCGCTTGGTTCGCCGATGTACAGCCGCGCCAGCTTGCGGGCTTTGGCAACCTCGCTCCACTGGCGCAGAAAGCCCTGGCTATCGGCGACGCGGTTGTTCGGCGTGGTCGCGCCGCTGGCGACCACCGGAGCGTCAATCGCCAGCAGCGAACCGGTAAGCGTCACGCTGGTGGAGACAATGCGCAGCGGCTGACTCGGCAGGGTATGCGTCCCGTAGCTGTCGGTGACCTGGCGCGGCCAGTCCGCCGCCTGGGCTGAGGTAATTCCTAAAAGCAACAGCATGCCGGTCAGCGCACCGCGGCGGCAGAAAGAAAAGAAGTTCACGTCATCGCATCCTGATTTGAAAGGTGATAAATGCGTCTCATTTTCAACTTTGTGTCAGCAGGATGCAAGCCAAAGTGGCGGCGCCATGACGTAACGCGGTTGACATGGCGGGCAATACCTTTTAGGTTAGCCAACCAAAATATAAATGATAATTATTCTTAATATCTTTATCGTTTTTGGAGGATGATATGGAAACGTCACTGGCTGAGGATGTAAAGAAACCGACCCGGACCCTGTCGCCGGACAGCTTCTTCTTTATGTCGCCGTACCGCAGTTTTACCACTTCAGGCTGCTTCCGTCGCTTCTCACAGCCCGCCGTTGGCGGCGATGCGCTGAACGGCGAGTTCCAGCAGCAGATGGCGGCCGCCTTTGCCGAGGCCCGGGCGGCGGGGATCCGCAAGCCGGTGATGGTCGGGGCTATCCCGTTCGACACCTGTCAGCCTTCCGAGCTCTATATCCCCGAGCGCTGGGAAGCGTTCTCTCGCCCGGAAAAGCAGCGTTCCGCCCGCTATGCCGCGCCGCTGGAGGCGATGGAGGTGGTGGAGCGTCGGGAGATCCCGGAGCAGGACGCGTTTTTAGCCATGGTGGAACGCGCCGCCGCGCTGACCGCCACCCCAGAAGTCGACAAAGTGGTGCTATCAAGGCTTATCGATATTACCACCCGCGACCGCGTCGACAGCGGCGCGCTGATGGAGCGACTGATCGCCCAGAACCCCGCCAGCTTTAACTTCCACGTGCCGCTCTCCGACGGCGGCGTGCTGCTGGGCGCCAGCCCGGAGCTGCTGCTGCGTAAAGAAGGACAGCACTTCAGCTCTCTGCCGCTGGCCGGCTCCGCCCGTCGCCAGCCGGACGATGTGCTGGATCGGGAAGCAGGCAACAGGCTGTTGGCCTCCGGCAAAGATCGCCACGAGCACGAGCTGGTGACCCAGGCGATGAAGAGCGTGCTGGGCCCGCGCAGCAGTCAGCTGTCGCTACCGGAGTCGCCGCAGCTGATTACCACCCCGACGCTCTGGCATCTGGCGACGCCGATCGCAGGCACCGCGCTGGCGGAAGAAAACGCCATGTCGCTGGCCTGTCTGCTGCACCCGACGCCGGCGCTGAGCGGTTTCCCGCATCAGGCGGCGAAGCGCCTGATTGCTGAACTGGAACCCTTCGATCGCCAGCTGTTCGGCGGCATCGTCGGCTGGTGCGATGACGAAGGCAACGGCGAGTGGGTGGTGACTATCCGCTGCGCGCGTCTGCAGCAGCGTACGCTGCGCCTGTTTGCCGGCGCGGGCATTGTTCCGGCCTCCTCGCCGCTGGGCGAATGGCGCGAAACCGGCGTCAAACTGACCACCATGCTTAACGTATTTGGCTTGAACTAAGAGGCAAGGATGATTGCATTTACCCGTTGGCCGGAAGAGTTTGCGGCCCGCTATCGTCAAAAAGGCTACTGGCAGGATCTGCCGTTAACCAATCTGATCACCCGTCACGCGGACAATGACGCCGTGGCGATTATCGATGGCGAGCGGCAGATTAGCTACCGCCAGTTTAACCAGCTGGTGGACAACCTCGCCTGCTCGCTGCAGCGCCAGGGACTGAAGCGCGGGGAGACCGCGCTGGTGCAGTTGGGCAATGTCGCCGAGTTTTACATGACCTTCTTTGCGCTGCTGCGCATCGGCGTCGCGCCAGTGAACGCTTTGTTCAGCCACCAGCGCAGCGAACTTAACGCCTACGCCGCGCAGATTAAACCGGCGCTGCTGATTGCCGATCGCGAGCACGCTCTGTTTGCTGACGATAGCTTTCTCCACGCGTTTATCGCGGAACATCCTTCCCTGCGCGTCGCACTGTTGCGTAACGACGGCGGCGAGCGCGATCTGGCGACGGAGATTAACCGCCCGGCGGATAACTTTATCGCCAATCCAACCCCTGCCGACGAAGTGGCCTTTTTCCAGCTCTCCGGCGGCAGCACCGGGACGCCGAAGCTTATCCCACGCACCCATAACGATTACGACTACAGTATCCGCCGCAGCAACGAGATCTGTGGGATTAACGCTGAAACGCGCTACCTCAACGCGCTGCCGGCGGCGCATAACTATGCGATGAGTTCCCCGGGTTCGCTCGGCGTCTTCCTCGCCGGCGGGCGGGTGATCCTCGCCGCTGACCCGAGCGCCACGCTCTGTTTCCCGCTGATCGAAAAACATCAGGTTAACGTCGCGTCGCTGGTGCCGCCGGCGGTCAGCCTGTGGCTGCAGGCGATTCACGAATGGGGCAGCAACGCCCAGCTGCAATCGCTGCAGCTGCTGCAGGTCGGCGGCGCGCGCCTGTCAGCGACGCTCGCCGCGCGCATTCCGGCGGAAATCGGCTGTCAGCTGCAGCAGGTGTTCGGCATGGCGGAAGGGCTGGTGAATTACACCCGCCTCAACG
>ENA-UADQ01000336-UADQ01000336.1-human-gut-metagenome-genome-assembly--contig:-NODE-336-length-15686-cov-5.336703_pt1 | contig 15686 bp, 9 predicted proteins | sample MGYA00244262_ERZ654258 | MGnify/ENA primary metagenome ERZ654258 (study PRJEB26926, sample SAMN06165206) | human gut metagenome | biome: ENVO:00009003; feature: ENVO:2100002; material: ENVO:00002003...
GGATCTTTTCCACCCGGCAGCCGGTAACCAAGCGCACGCCCAAGGTGCGGCAGGCGTCCAGCAGCAAATTGTGCACCGTGGCTGCCCGCAGGCTGTAAGGATATACACGCCCCAAATCCTCCTGCCGGGTCATCAAACCGAGAGAGGCAAAGAAATCCAGCACCGCCCGGCTGTGGGGCGCCTGCATATTGGTCAAATTGCACCGGCCGTTGCCGGTAGCCAGCAGCTTTTTGCCCGGCTGCTCCAGCCGCTCCAGCACCGTGACCTGCAGCGCCGGGTCCAGTTGCCGCAGCCGTATGGCACAGCACAATCCCGCCGCGCCGCCGCCGATGACCAAAACGCTTCCCATAATCTGTGTTTCCTCCGCTTCTTTCCTGTATGCCGCGCTGCCTGATGACATAGGCTATCCGTGTCATAGGAGGCGATAACTTTGACGCAGCAAGGCAAAAAGGCCACTTGGCGCTCACTCGTCGCGCTGGAAGCCGCCACGCTCGGCGCAGGGGCGCTCGTCGGCTTTCTCACCCGCGACGGCATGGACTTCTTCCACGCTCTGAACAAACCCGGCTTTGCGCCGCCGGGCTGGCTCTTTCCCATCGTTTGGAGCATCCTCTATGCGTTGATGGCGTACTGCATGTGGCTCGTCCTGCGCGCACAGGGGCGCGACCGTTTCCTGCTGCTGGGGCTGTATATCGCCCAGTTAGCCGTCAACCTGATGTGGCCCGTGCTGTTCTTTATCCTGAAGGCGCTTGGGCTTTCCTTCTTCTGGCTGATTCTGCTGCTCTGCCTGGTTTTCATCATGGCGGTGCATTTCGGGCAGCAGAAGCCCCTCGCCGGATGGCTGCTCATGCCGTACCTGCTGTGGGTGACGTTCGCGGGCGTGCTGAATTTCGCCGTCGCCCGCATGAACCCCTGATGCACGCTCCATGGCGTAAATCTTCCGCAGCGGCGCGGTCAGTGTGCCGTCCGGCTCGTAAATCATCAGCGGCGGTTCAGGGTGCAGCATCGGGCGCGCATCCTTGAGCGCCTCAATCATCACCAGATTCGCCGCCTTTTGCGCCGAGGGGTAAATCAGCTGAAACCGCTTCGGCGCAAGCCCGGCCTTCTCCATGTCCTTCATTACTTCCAGCATCCGCGCTGCCGGGTAGATGACCGCCATCCGCCCCTTGCCGCGCAGCAGATGATACGCCATCTTGAACCACGCCGTCAGCCCGCTTTTCTGCTGATGGCGCGCCAAGGACAGCGTTTGCGCCGGATTCGGCAGCGTTGTGCCATGATGCCCATACGGCGGATTGCACACAATGACGTCGATGCTGCCGGGCGCAAGCACCTCGTCGGCACTCTCCACCGGCAGAGCGTGGATGCGGATGATATGTTCCAGCCCGTTGAGCTGCACGCTCCGCCGCGCCATATCCGCCATATCCGGCTGAATTTCAAACGCATCGACGCTTTTCGCGCGCCCCATGCCTGCCAGCAGCAGCGGCAGGATACCCGTCCCCGTGCCAAAATCAGCACAGCGATCGCGGCTTTCCGCCCGCACGAAGCTCGACAGCAGCACGGCATCCATGCCGAAGCGGAAGCCCTGCTCCTTTTGCAGGATGCGCAGCCCCGCCTGCTGCAATTCGTCCACCCGTTCGCCGGGCAGGATGGTCAGTTTTCCGGCGCAATCAGCGTCAATCGGCTTGTCAGACAATAGCCTTCCTCCCCTTCTTCTGTCCGCACACGGCACCAGATTTCGCCCTTTTCCAGCACGGTCAGCACCAAATCCGCTTCGACTTTCGCCGTTTCGGGCGCATCGGCGCTGCACCACTGGTAGAGCGTTTCTGCCTGGTGGATTCTCGCTGTCCACCCAGTCACTTTTTCCAGCGTCACGTCCAGGATCGGCGTATCGCTGATGACGACCGCACCGGGCGCGCTGTCGCTCAAATACTGCGACGCGCAGTAGCCCTCTTTGCCGCCGTAGCGGATGTAACTCCAGCCGTTTTCCTGCGAAATAAATGTCACCAGTGCGCCGCGCGGAAGCCACTGCACAATCGATGCGCCCGTATTGGGCGACTGCCGCATCGCCAGCGAATCCGACTTTGTGCTGACGTATTTCTGCCCCAGCGGCGCGTCCGGCTGCTCGCAGGAAAGCGCATCCGCCGTGAAATAGCCCGTCATCTGCCCGACCGCGGCATAGCACCAGCCGCCGTCCTGCGCAAGCACCGTCACCTGCGTTCCGCGCGGGATTGTCGCCAGGACTGCCGCATCCGCAGCCATCGCCTGACGAAGCGGCGCATTGTCCGCACTCACCCACGCAACGTAGCTGCCAGCTGACACGTCAGCCTCCACCTTCGCAGGCGGTTCGGACGCAGCTGGGACAGGCGTTGGCGCTTCGCTTGGTTCAGGGGATGCCGTCGGTTCGAGCGTTGCGCCCGGTGTGGGCGTCCCACTCGGCGCGGGCGTCCCGCCCGGTGTGGGCGTCCCACTCGGCACATCAAAGCGCAGGTACTGCGTCATGACGTACCCGGTCAGGCTGCCCCAGCGAACGGCACACCACGTTTCGCCGTATGCCGTGACGATGATGCTCGTTCCCTTCGGGATTTCCGCCAGCACGGGGTATTCCGTGCCCGCACCCTGCCGGAGGTTGAGCGTCGAGGCGGTGGAATTGACAATCGCGGTCTGTTCGCCGCTTGTCGTCGGCACAGGCGTCAATTCGATGCCGACGGCGCTGAAATCAAGGCTGCTTGCCAGCACATAGCCGTCAATGCCGCCCGCCGTCACGCGGCACCAGCTGCCGTCGCTGCTCTGCACGGCAATTTGAACGCCCTGCGGCAGGTTCATCAGCACCGCCGCAGCAGTGGACGGGGTCGCCCGAAGCGCCGTTGCCGTTCCGACCATCGCAGAACGCCCCGTCTGGCTCGTTTTTCCCGGATAAGTATCGCTGAACGTTAGATACTCCGCCGCGCAGTAGCCTGTTTTCGCGCCATACTGTATGCTCGCCCAGCCGTTTTCCACCGCGAACACGCACAGAACCGCGCCGCCGGGGATGGTGGACTGCACCGCCGCATCGTAGCTGCCGGACGCGCGCAGATTCAGTGAATTCGTGCCGGTCACGGTCGCCCAGCGGGTGATGGGTGTCGGGTTTTCGTCGCTCTGCGTCGGCGGCGTGCCGGTGAACGTCAGGTTTTCCGTGCGGACGTAGCCGACAATCCGCCCGAAGCGGATGAGCGTCCAATTATCGCCCTTCGCCAGTACAGTCACGGCTGTTCCGGCGGGTAGCGTCGTCAGCAACGCGCCGTTGTCCGAGGCGGTCAGGCGCACGTTCAGCACGTCCTCCACATTCACCAGCGTCACCATGGCCTGATTAGGCGCGGCGGGCGAAATCGTCGCGGGGGCTTCAGTCGCCGTCACGGGCGCGTCGCCCACGGGCGGCAGAATCGTGTGCGTGAAGGTGTACTGCATTCGTACGCAGTTCTCATAATAGAAGCCGAGAATCTGGTCGTATGTATATCCTAAATTCGCCATCTGCTGTGCTCCGCGCTGGCTCATGCCGATGCCGTGTCCGTAGCGCCTGACGGTCAGCACGAACGTCTCCCCATCCGCCTTGACCGACCAGAGTTCGTTTTTCGTCTTGTTAATGGACAGATTGAGGGTACTTTCCAGCTCGCTGAAAATGTCGAACGCCAGCGTCAGTCGGCGTGTTTCGCCATTCACAAGCGCCGTCACGTCAAAATCCAGCTTCGTATATAAGCGGCTGGGTGCGGCGTACTTCGGCGTGTGCGGCGTAACGGCCTCGATGCGCAGAATCGTCGCGTCCGGCGCTTTCGCCTGCAACAGGCGCGTCAGGGTCTGATTCTGGCTCGCGTGGGAAAATGCAGCGTAAATCGTCATCTTGCGCGTGCTGCTGTACGGGTTCATGCGGTCGAACGGGTCGTCCTTAACCGTCAGGTAATTCACGCCGGATGAGCCCCACGCGTTGCGGGCGGATTCGGTCTGCCCACCGTTGGACGCGGTGTAGTACGTCCCGGTCAGCTTGCCGTCGTTCATGGCGACAATGCCGCGCGTTGCGTCCACCGCCTCCGCCGCCCGGTCGCGCTCCGTCGGACTGCCGTTGTACACCTGGTCAGCGGTCGTGTCCACAACGTCATAGACCTTCGATGCGTTCGCATTCATGGCGCGCACGGTGTACGTCCGCGCCGCAACTGCCTGTGCTTTCAATGCTTCCAGCGCCGATGATGACCCCATTTCATACGGCACGACGCCATAGAGGTACGATTCGATGTACACATTCGCCACGACATAGAGCCGATACGTCCCGCTTTCCAGCTTCGACACAAGGTGCAGGTCACCAGGGTAGACGTTTTGCGGTCTTCTTGCCTGTGCAATGCGGAATCCGCCGTCCGTCTGCCGCCGCCTGAGCGCCATCTCCCGCCCCATGCTGACCGTCTCGCCGCCCCGCGTCAGGCGGATTTCGCCCGTCGCGCTGTTGTGGCTGATGCTGATTTGCTCGCCATTCGCCAGCGCCATCGTCTGCCCGCCGCTGACCGCCATTGCGCCGACTGCCGTCACCGTGAGCGACGCGGGATTGCTGCCAATGGACAGCAGGCGCACACGCACCATGCCGTTGCGTGTGGCAGCGCTCCGCTCCAGCGGCGCGGACTGTACGGCAACATCCGCTGTATCCTCGGCGAATGATGTGGGCATTGCGGAGAGCATCAGGAAAAGCATCAGAAGCAGGCACAGCGCCCGTCGAAATCGGAATTGCACGGGAAAATCCTCCTTGTGGTGGTTCTTCTCCTCCATTGTAGCAGAAAGCGCCCAGCGTGTCATGCAGATTGTAACAAATCGCGCTGGAAATTTCCGTCACGCACAAAAAGGCAGGCGCTCCGACCTGTTGGGTTCAGGTCAGAACGCCTGTCGGATAATGCGGATTATTCCTGCGTTTCCGCTTTCTTCGCGCGCGGCTTGCGGGCGGGTTTGTCTGCCTTTGCTGCTTCCTTCGCCGCCTTGTCCGCCTCGATTTCCGCCTTCGTGCGGCGCTTGCGGGCGGGCTTCACGGGGGCTTCCGCGGTCACTTCCGCCGCAGCGGCTTTTGCCGCCTTGTCAGCTTCAATTTCCGCCTTTGTGCGGCGCTTGCGGGCAGGCTTTGCAGGCGCTTCGGCGGCTTTCGCGGCTTCCTTGGCTGCCTTCTCCGCTTCCTTCGCCGCCTTGTCGGCCGCAATCTGCTCCTTCGTGCGGCGGACGCGCTTGGGTTTCACGGGTTCTTCCTTCTCATACGGATACGGGACGACCACTGGGTTCGCCTCCGCGTCGTCGTCAGAAGATGTCTTCTCCTGATTCGATGCGGAGTCATGGTCGAAACACCCGCTCACCAAGCCTTCGTACAGTTCCATATATTTCTTAGAGGAGTTCGTCCAGCTGTAATCGCCAGTCATGCCGCGCTGCTGGAGCGTGTGCCACACGTCCTTGTGGTTCTCGTAGTAGTCGATGGCACGGTTGATGACATTGAGCATGTCATTGGCGTTGTAGTTGAAGAACGTGAAGCCATTGCCGTCGCCAGTGTACTCGTTGTAGGACAGCACCGTATCGCGCAGACCGCCCGTTTCGCGGACAATCGGCACTGTGCCGTAGCGCAGGGCAATCAGCTGGCTCAAGCCGCACGGCTCGAACTGGCTGGGCATAAGGAACATGTCGCAGCCCGCGTAGATTTGATGCGCCAACGCGTGGTCCATCGCGAACCGCGCCGCGACCTTGCCCTTGAACTCGCCCTCTGCCCACGAGAACAGATTGACATAGCGGCTTTCGCCCATGCCCAGCACAACCAGCTGCACGTTCTCGCTCATCAGGTCACCGATGATGTAGTCCACGAGGTCAAGCCCCTTCTGGCTGCTCAGTCGGCCCACCATGCCGATAATCGGCACATTCGGGTCAACAGTCAGACCGAGCTTTTCCTGCAGTTCCGCCTTGCACTTTGCCTTGCCGGACAGGTCATCCGCGGTATATTCCGCCGGAATGCGCGCGTCCGTCGCGGGATTGTAGTCCGCCATGTCGATGCCATTGAGCACGCCGAACACTTCATGCTTACGCGCGCGGAGCAGACCATCCAGCCGCTCACCGTAGTATGCCGTCTGAATTTCCTCGGCATAGGACGGGCTGACGGTGGTGATGATGTCGGAATACACCAGCGCAGCCTTCATGAAGTTCGCGCAGCCGTAGCATTCCAGCTTGTCGTCCGTCCACAGGCTGTCGCCCAGACCCAGCACATCCTGCACTTCGCGGATGCCGAACACGCCCTGATACTGCAGGTTATGGATGGTGAACATGGTCTTGATATTCGCGAAGAACGGCAGGTGGGCATACTGAATTTTCAGCAGTGCGGGCACCATGCCGGACTGCCAGTCATGCGCATGAATCACGTCGGGCTGGAAGTCCAGCAGCGGCAGGGCGTTCAGCGCCGCGCGGCAGAAGAAACCGAAGCGTTCGTACTCGTCGCCGCCCATGCCGTAGATATACGGACGGCCGAAATAGAACTTGTTGTCCACAAAGTAGAACTTCACGCCGTCCTTTTCCAGCAGCTCAATGCCGCAGTACTGACGGCGCCAGCCCAGCGCGACCTCAAAGTCGGTCACATGGGTCATCTGGTCAACATACTGCTTCGGCACCGCCGCATACAGGGGCAGCATCACGCGCACGTCGTGACCCTGCTTCGCCAGAACAGGCGCCAGCGCGCCGACAACATCCGCCAGACCGCCGGTCTTGATAAACGGGACGCACTCGCTCGCCGTAAAGAGAATTTTCATCGTTTCTATCCTCCATCAGAAATATTTCCTGCCGGGGGCAAGGGAAAAACAATCAGGGAAATTCAGCGAATTAAGCTCAGATACGATTTTCAGATGAGAATGAGCCAAGATGCGAAGCGAATTTTTTCTTTCCTGCTAACGGGAGTGAAACGCAGCGTAGCAGCGCTACGCTAAGTGGAACGACCGGACGCAGGAAGGAAAAAGGCGCGAGCAGATGGCTCAGGCGAATCTGAAAAGCGTATCCAAAAAAACGCACCAACAGTATAGCACATATTGGCGCGGTTTGCAAATCCGAACCGCGTCAGTGATTCAGGCGATTCGTTTGTTAGATGACAACATTCTTCGCGATAACAATCGGGTATGCTGCCGGGCCGATGAGCCGCGCGCTGCGCTTGATGACCGTCTGCTTGTCCAGAATGCAGTTTTCGATGGAAGCGTCGTTGTGCACCTGACCATCCTGCATGATGATGCAGTTCTTCACATGCGCACCGGGGGCAATGCGCACGCCGCGCGCCAGCACAGAGTTCTCCACCGTGCCTTCAATGATGCAGCCATCCGCCACCAGCGAGTTGACGACGGTCACATTGTCGCCATAGCGGGCGGGCATCTCGTCGCGAACCTTGGTGTACACAGGCAGCTCCGCCGTGAACAGACGATGGCGAATCTGGGTATCCAGCATATCCATATTGAACTTGAAGTAGCTCTGCACGGAGTCCATGCGCCAGCACAGACCAGTGTACGCCCACGCATTCACGCGCGCCGTGCCTTCCGTCACCAGACGGAGCAGCACATCACGGTTGAAGTCATGATAGCCGTGCGCCACGCCCTTGTCCACCAGCGTGCGCAGCAGCTCACGCTTCATCACGACGACCTCCATGCTCGTCAGCGGCAGGTTCGGATGCGTCGGATCAACTTCCATGTCCGTCACCATGCCGCTTTCGTCCACCGCCAGATAGCAGCCCAGTTCGTCGCGCTGCATGTTCGGATCAGCAGTGTACATGATGGTGATGTCCGCGCCGCTGTTCTGATGATACGCCACAAACTCCGCGATATTCGCGTTGTAGATGATGGTGGAGTTGCTCAGCACCAGATATTCCTGCTTGGAGCGGGAGAGATAGTTGGTGTTGGAGCGCAGCGCATCCAGCATACCAGAGTACACGCCAACATTCTCGCGCGTCAGGAACGGCGGCAGCACCTTGAGACCGTCATTCTTCCCGTGCAAATCCCACTCCTTGCCGGAGCCGATGTGATCCATCAGGGAGTGATAATTCTTCTGCATGATGACGCCGACGTTCTTGATGCCGCCGTTGACCATCGAGGACAGCAGGAAGTCAATGACGCGGTAGCGGCCGCCCACAGGCAGCGCCGCGATGGCGCGGGTCAGGGTCAGCTCGCGCAGATTGGCGTCATTTTCGCCGGTGTAGATAACACCCATTACGTTTTTCATTTTCTTACATCCTTTCCGCTGCTGTGATTATCAGAATTTGGTGTTTTCGTCCACCTGCTGACCCGCGGTCACGCTGACACCGGCGGGAAGGGTGACGCCCTGACCGACGACGGCGATATTGCCCGTCTCTTCGCCGACCACGCAGCCCGCACCGATCACGGCGTTCTCCGCCACAATCGCCCGACGGACAACCGCGCCGCGCTTGATGACCGCATAGGGCATGACAACCGAGTCAATGACGCTTGCACCCTCTTCAATGGTCACGCCTGCGAAAATCACGGAGTGCTGCACAGAGCCGTAGACTTCCGAGCCTTCCGTAACCAGCGAATCGCTCACGACAGCGCCCTTGGCGATGTAGTGCGGCGCAAGGCCCGGATTCTTGGCGTAGATGCGCCACTTCTTGTCATGCAGGTCAATCGGCATGGGCACGCTGAGCAAGTCCATGTTCGCTTCCCACAGGGATTCAATCGTGCCAACATCCTTCCAGTAGCCCTCGAAGTTGTATGCCACCATGACCTGCTTGTCGTTCAGCATCGCGGGGATGATGTTCTTGCCGAAGTCGTTGGCGGATGTCTTGTCTGCCTCGTCCGCGGTCAGGTACGCGCGGAGCTTCGCCCACGAGAAGATGTAAATGCCCATGGACGCCTTGTTGGACTTGGGCTGCTTGGGCTTTTCTTCAAATTCAACAATGTTGTCGTCCGCGTCCGTATTCATGATGCCGAAGCGGCTCGCTTCTTCCCACGGCACAGGGCGCACAGCAATCGTCGCATCCGCGCCTTTGCGGATGTGGTACTGCAGCATGGCGTTGTAGTCCATCTTATAAATATGGTCGCCGGAGAGAATCAGGACGTAATCCGGGTCATACTGCTCGATAAACGCCATATTCTGATAGATGGCGTTTGCCGTGCCGCGATACCAGTCGCCCGTCTTGCCCGTCTGATAGGGCGGCAGGACGAACACGCCGCCGGTGGACAAGTCCAAATCCCACGGTGCGCCGGAGCCGATGTAGGAATTCAGTTCCAGCGGCATATACTGCGTCAGCACACCCACGGTGTCAATGCCGCTGTTGGTGCAGTTGGACAGCGGGAAGTCAATGATGCGGTACTTGCCGCCGTAGGGAACAGCCGGCTTTGCCACCTTCTTAGTCAGGACACCCAGACGGCTGCCCTGTCCGCCTGCCAGCAGCATGGCAACACAGGTCTTCTTTTTCATGATGAGAACACGCTCCTTCATCCTTGTTTCTTGCGAAGCGCACCGACCGTGCAGGATTCGCGCCGCCCTCGGTGCATCAGGTGGCACGGTGATGTATGTGAAACAGCGCTTTCGCTCCTCCCCTGATTGCGGCGAGCGCCGATTCAGCCGATGGAAATGGAATTGGCTTTGCCGGCGGACTTTTCCGGCAGAGGCTTCGGTTTCTTTGCCGTTTGGGATGCTTTCTTTGGCGGCACATCCGCGATTTCCGGCACGACGCGCGCTTTCTTCGCCTTCTCCGGCAGCGGGTCGCGCTGGTAGGTGAAGTAGACCGTTGAGAGCGGCGGCACGCAGATATCGCAGCTGTATTGGAAGTCCTGAAGCTGCTCTTCTTCCGTGCGAATCGCCCAGTTGTTGTACTGATTCGAGCCGCCGTATTCCTTGCGGTCGGTGTTGAAGCACTCCGTCAGCGTCCCCATCTGCGGCAGCCCAATGCGGTACTGCGGATGGAACACAGGCGTGAAGTTCGTCACGCACAGGAGCGAGTTGCCCCGTTTATCCGTGCGCAGGAACGCAACGATGGAGTTGTCGCTGTCGTTCGCCTGAATCCACTGGAAGCCGTCCCAGCTGTCATCAATCTGGTAGAGCGCGGGCGTCGTGCGGTAGATTTCGTTCAGGCGCTTGCAGCACTGCTGCACCTGCGGATGATTCTCGTACAGCAGCAAGAACCAGTCCAGCTGGTCGTCGTACTTCCACTCGATGAAGTGCCCAAACTCGCCGCCCATGAACAGCAGCTTCTTGCCCGGATGCGCCATCGTGTAGCCGTACAGCGCGCGAAGTCCTGCGAACTTCTTCCACAAGTCGCCCGGCTGCTTGTCCAGCATCGAGTGCTTGCCGTGTACCACCTCGTCGTGGCTGAACGGCAGGATGTAGTTCTCCGAGAAAGCGTACATCAGCGAGAACGTCAGCTTGTCGTGGTGATACTTGCGGTAGACCGGGTCGAGCTTAATATACGCCAGCATATCATTCATCCAGCCCATGTTCCACTTGAACCCGAAGCCCAGCCCGCCCAGATAAATCGGGCGCGTTACCATCGGATAGGCGCTGGATTCCTCCGCCACCATCATCACACCGGGGAAATCGCGGTAGACGGTTTCGTTCATCCGGCGCAGGAAGGCGATGGCATCAAGATTCTCGTGTCCGCCGTACTTGTTGGGCAGCCATTGCCCCGGCTCACGGCAGAAGTCGTACATCAGCATAGACGTGACCGCATCCACGCGCAGCCCATCGGCGTGATACCACTCCAGCCAGAAGCAGGCGTTGGAGAGCATGAACGAATTGACCTCGCCGCGCGCGTAGTCGAACATGTGCGTCCCCCACTGCGGCATATCGCCGCGCCGGGGATCGGGATGCTCGTAGCAGGGCGTACCGTCAAAGCGGCGCAGTCCCATTGCGTCACGCGGGAAATGCGCGGGAACCCAGTCCAGCAGCACGCCGATGCCCGCCTGATGCAGCGCGTCAATGAGTGCCATCAGCTCCTTCGGTTCGCCGAAGCGCGCCGTTGCCGCATAGTAGCCGGACACCTGATAGCCCCACGACATGTCCAGCGGATGCTCCATCACCGGCATGAATTCCACATGCGTGTAGCCCATTTCTTTCAGGTACGGCACGAGCTGTTCGGCAATCTCCGTGTACGTCAGGAACGTGCCATCCTTGTGCCGCCGCCACGAGCCAAGGTGCATCTCGTAGATGTTCACCGGACTGTGGTACGGGTCGTAGGACTTGCGCGCCTCCATCCAGTCCGCGTCGCCCCAGCGGTAGCCGCTCAGGTCGTAAATACGGCTGGCAGTGTCGGGGCGCATCTGCATGGCGAACCCATAGGGGTCAGCCTTGTCCTGCCACGTCCCGTCCTGCGCCTGAATGCAATATTTGTAGGTTGTCAGTTTCTTTGCCGCGTCGGGATAATCATAGCGTTTCGGGTCGCTCTTCACGTCGAAGGTTTTCGCGGGCAGCCGCACTTCCCATGTACCGTCGTAGACCTTCTGCATGGGCGTTTTTTCCCTGTCCCACTGGTTGAATTCGCCAATGAGAGAAACCGCCCGCGCGTTCGGCGCCCAGACAGCGAAATGCCACATTTCCTGTCCGTCCTGCGTCACCGGGTGCGCGCCGAGCATCTCATAGGCTCTGCGGTTCGTTCCCTGATGGAACTGGTCCCGCACCGCGGCGGTCGGGCCGTTGTAGCGCATAGTTACACCTGCCTTTGCTTGCGTTGCGTTCCTCCGCCTGCAATTACGGAGAGCCGCGTTTGCTTTCTTCACTCTTTTCACTTACTATTGAATCACTTTTATGCATTTTCGTCAAGTCATATTCAGCATTTTCTTCTGCATTTTTTGCGATTTTCGGAAAGTGCGTTCATTTTGACCGTAGACGATGCGGTAAGTATTTCGCCATTGCCGACATAAATTCCTGCTCATGCACGAAATTTTCCGCGCATAAACTGGTTTTGCGCCGTCGGAGCGAAAACTGTTTCCCCCGTGCGGCGATTTGTGCAATCCGAACATTTCCCGAAATTTCTGCGAAAAGGTTGTGTGCCCATGAAACAAAAACAGCTGTTGTCGTTTCTTGTGTGTATCCTGATGCTTTCTTCCTGTGCCGCGCCGACCGATTCCGCGCTTGACAGCGGCTTAACACTTCGGGTCTACTTCGCCGATGCGGAGGAAATCCGTCTGCTGCCGCTGGAAGACTACGTTTTCGGCGCATTGGCGGCAGAGATGCCCGCGAATTACGCGCCGGAGGCGCTCAAATGCCAAGCAGTTGCCGCCCGGACGCGTGCCGTCGCGCAGAGCCGCGCGTTCGGCGGAAACGGGTGCGTCCGCCACCCGGACTGCGATATCTGCACGGACAGCGCGTGCTGTCAGGCATACCAGACGGATGCGCAGCTGCACGCCCGCTGGGGCAGCGAGTACGTCGTCCTCCGCGCGCGCATTGACCGCGCCGTCCGCGCAACAGACGGCTTGCTGCTCACCAGCGGCGGCTTGCCCATCGAAGTGCTGTACCACGCCTGTTCCGGCGGAAAAACTGAAGATGCCGCCGCCGTGTTCGCATCCGCTAAGCCATATCTGGTCAGCGTAGACAGTCCCGGCGAAGAGGGGTACGCCGGCTTCCGCGCCGACGCGTCCTTCTCCTGCAAGGAAGCGGCAGATCTGCTCCTGCGCGCTTTTCCCGGCTGCGGCGTGACGGCGGACACGCTGCCCAGCGCGATTCGTCTGCAATCCACGACCGCTTCCGGGCGCGTCGCGACGCTGCTGGTCGGCAGTCAGACCGTCCGCGGCGCTGATTTCCGCAAAGCGCTTTCCTTGCGAAGCACCTACTTCACTTGGGAGGCGGATGGCGACCGCATCGTTTTCCACACCGTCGGATACGGGCACGGCGTCGGCTTATCGCAGGCAGGCGCGCAGGCGATGGCGGCGGGCGGCGCGGATTTCGCGGAAATTTTGGCGCACTACTACCCCGGCACGCAGCTGACGTGGATGGATAAAACAGGTTTTTCCGGCTCATAATAGGAGAAAACGCCCCATGCGGCATGGTTGAGGTGATTTTCTCATGGCTGACCGTCACTTTCGTTCTCTTTTTCGCGCGCTGCATCTGCGCCGGGAGCAGTGGACATTTCTGCTGATGGCGCTGCTGTGCGTCTCGGTGATTGTCGGCACGGCGCTGTGGACGCGGCAGGCGGAATTCGCACGCGTCACGCCGACCCCGCCTGTCTCCGGCGACATATCCGCTGCGCAGCTGCTCCAGCAGTCGCTTGACAGTGCGCAGACCGCCACGCCCGCGCCGACGACCGCCCCTACTGTCCGCAGCGTTACCACGCCGCTCGAAAGCATGACGCTGCTGCGTCCCTTCGACAACACGCGGATGCGGCAAAGCAGCGCCACGGGCTTGTGGGCGCTGCACGATGCGGCGGATTACGCCGGGGCGGAAGGCGCAAAAGTCAGCGCCATGGCGGACGGCACCGTCATCAATTGCGCGGACAGCGGCGTTTTCGGCGCGTACGCGGAAATCGACCACGGCGGCGTCCTCGTGCGCTATGCGAACCTGTCGACGCTCTACGCGATTCGCGCGGGTGATCCGGTTCGCGCCGGGCAGACGATTGGCTTCATCGGGCGCACGATGCCGGAGGAATGTGACCTGCCAGCGCACCTGCACCTGCGGATTGTCGTCGGCGATACAGCGGTTGATCCAGAGGAAGTGCTGCAAAACGGCGTTTTTCCTGACCCGTAAAAAAAGACGCACATGGGTGTTGCATTTTCATCGAAATCGGCGTATAATACAGCAGGTTAAACTTGTATTATAACGTCTTATTTGACTTGGAAGGAGCGATTCCCTATGTGCGGCATCGTTGGCTATATTGGCGCGCAGCAGGCGCAGGACATTTTATTGGACGGACTTTCCCGATTGGAGTACCGCGGCTATGACAGCGCGGGCATTGCGGTCATGGACGGCGGCGTTATTCGGCTGAGCAAGGCGAAGGGACGGCTGGCGAACCTTGCCGCGCGGGTGGCATCAAATCCCCTGCCCGGCACCATCGGCATCGGTCACACGCGCTGGGCAACCCACGGCGAACCAAACGACATCAACGCCCATCCGCACACGGACATGAAAGGGCATATCGCCGTCGTCCACAACGGCATCATCGAGAACTACGAGGAGCTGCGCACTCAGCTGAAGGCGAAGGGCTGCGTGTTCGTATCCGAAACGGACACGGAGGTAATCGCCCATCTGCTGCATACGCTTTACGACGGCGACATGCTCTCGACCATTCTGCGCGCGCAGACGATGCTTGAAGGCAGCTACGCATTGTGCGTCCTGAACGCCGAAGCGCCGGATACGCTCTACTGCACGCGCAAGGATTCTCCGCTTGTCGTCGGGCTGTCCGACGGCGCACAGTACGTCGGCAGCGACATTCCAGCGCTGATTCGCCACACGCGGACGGTGGAGCTGCTTGATGAACGCGACGTCGCCGTGTTGACCCGGAGCGGTGTACGCGTATACGACCATTTCGGCAACGAACGTGCGCTCAAGCCCATTCACGTTGATTGGGACGTGGAAGCGGCGGAAAAAGGCGGCTATGCGCACTTCATGCTCAAGGAGATTCATGAAGAGCCCGCCGCACTGAAAAAGACGTTTTCCGCCCACGTTGACGCAGAAAAAATGGCGATTCGCCCCGGCGCGTTCCCGATTTCGGCGGAAGAAGCGAATTCCCTGCGCACGCTGACGATTGTCGCCTGCGGCACAGCGTACCACGCGGGCGTTGTCGGCAAGTATGTAATCGAGAAGCTGGCGCGGCTGCCCGTGGTGGTGGATGTAGCATCCGAGTTCCGCTATCGCAACCCGATTCTGGGCGCGGGCGACTGCTTTCTTGCCATTTCGCAGAGCGGCGAAACGGCGGACACGCTGGCCGCCATGCGCGAGGCGGAGCGGCTGGGCGCAAAAGTGATGGCGCTAACAAACGTCGTCGGCTCATCGATTGCCCGCACCGCCGGGGATTGCGTCATGTACACCTACGCGGGGCCGGAAATCGCCGTCGCAAGCACAAAAGCATACATCACGCAAGTGGAAATGATGGTGCTGCTGGCGATTGATCTCGGCGTGAAGCGCGGACATCTGACGGAGAGCGTAGCATCGGAGCTTCTGCGGCAGATGGCGGACATTCCCGCGCTGGCGGAGCAGGTGATGGCGCTCGAACCCGCGGTGCAGCGCTTCTCCAGCCTGTACCACGACCGGCAGCATGTATTCTACATCGGGCGCGGGCTGGACAACGCGCTGGCAATGGAAGCGTCGCTGAAACTGAAGGAAGTCAGCTACATCATGTCCGAAGCGTATGCGGCGGGTGAACTGAAGCACGGCACAATCGCGCTGATTGAACAGGGCACGCTGGTCTGCGCGCTGCTGACGCAGGAACAGCTGGCAGACAAAACGCTCTCGAACGTGCGCGAGGTAAAGAGCCGCGGCGCGAAAGTCCTCATTGTCTGCCCGGAAGCCCTGCGCGACCGCGCCGCGAAGGATGCGGACGAACTCTGGGTCATCCCGGACGCTGCTTCGGACTTGCTGCCGCTGCTGGCGATTATTCCCGTGCAGCTGTTCGCCTACTACATGGCGGTCAGCCGCGGATGCGACGTTGACAAGCCGCGCAATCTGGCAAAATCGGTGACGGTGGAGTGACGCAAGGGCGCTGCCCTTGACCCGCCAAAGGGTCTTCGACCCTCTGG
>ENA-UADQ01000339-UADQ01000339.1-human-gut-metagenome-genome-assembly--contig:-NODE-339-length-15607-cov-4.030671_pt1 | contig 15607 bp, 11 predicted proteins | sample MGYA00244262_ERZ654258 | MGnify/ENA primary metagenome ERZ654258 (study PRJEB26926, sample SAMN06165206) | human gut metagenome | biome: ENVO:00009003; feature: ENVO:2100002; material: ENVO:00002003...
CATACGAGATTAGCGAGTGTCTCGTGGGCTCGGAGATGTGTATAAGAGACAGACTCTTAAGTACGTTGACGGCAAGACTCCTGTTATTACAGGTCTTCGCCGTGTATCTAAGCCCGGTTTACGTATTTACAGCAATGTAGAAGATATGCCAAAGGTTATGAAGGGCCTCGGTATTGCCATTATTTCAACATCAAAGGGCGTAATGACAGATCGTCAGGCTCGTGCTGAACATATTGGCGGCGAAGTTCTTGCTTACATTTGGTAAGGAGGTACGATAAATGTCTCGAATTGGAAGAAAACCTATAAATATTCCCGCCGGAGTTACAGCTTCAATCGCTGACGGCGTTATCACTGTTAAGGGACCGAAGGGCTCACTTGATTTCAAGTATAACCCGGCTATGACAGTAGAAGTTAAGGGCGATGTAATCGAAGTTACCCGCCCTGACGACACAAAAGAAAACCGCTCACTTCACGGCCTTACAAGAACACTTATCCACAATATGGTTATCGGTGTTACAGAGGGCTACAAGAAGACTCTTGAGGTAAACGGCGTTGGTTACCGTGTTCAGAAGCAGGGTAACAAGTGCGTTATGAACCTTGGTTATTCACACCAGGTTATCGTTGAGGATACAGACGACATCAAGATTGAAGTTCCTGATCCAAACAAAATCATAATCACAGGCATTGACAAGCAAAAGGTTGGTCAGTTTGCTGCCGAGGTTAGAGAAAAGCGTCCACCGGAGCCATATAAGGGCAAGGGTATTAAGTACGATTATGAAGTTATCCGCCGCAAGGAAGGTAAAGCAGGTAAGGGTAAATAATTAAGGAGTGAATGACTATGGTAAGCAGACCTGAAACAAAAAAAGCACGCATTAAGCGTCATAAGAGAATCCGCAGCAAGATCAGCGGTACTGCTCAGTGTCCACGTTTATGCGTATTCCGCTCCACAAACAACATCTACGCTCAGCTTATTGATGACGTAGCTGGTGTTACTCTTGCTCAGGCTTCAAGCCTTGACAAGAGCATTGAAGGCAATGGCGGAAACAAAGAAGCAGCCAGACTTGCAGGTATCAATGTCAATAAACTGACGGTACTCGTGTATTCTTTTGCAGGATTTGCAGCGAGCATTGCAGCAATCATCATGGTTGCCAGAACAAACGCATCGCAGCCGGGCGCAGGAAGCTCCTATGCATTTGACTGTATGACGGCAGCCTGCTTAGGTGGTGTCAGCATCGCCGGAGGTGAAGGAAAAATCAGCGGTACGGTTGTCGGTGTTATCATCCTTGGTATCCTCGATAACGGACTTGTGCTGATGGGCGTTAATTCCAACTTCCAGAGTGTTATTAAAGGACTGATCCTGCTTCTCGCAGTTGCAATCGACTGCTACCAGGGCGGACAGAAGAGAAAGAAGGCGTGAGACATGGTGACGAGAAAATTACCGTATTATGAGTTTGCAGATGGAATTTACGAGATTGATGAATTTGACTGTGTGAGTGTGTTTGTGATTGTTGGAAGCACACGGGCGCTGGTGATAGACTGTGGAACCGGAATCGGGGATCTCAGATGGGTTATAGAGAACAAAATCACAGATAAACCGTATGATGTTGTGGCGACCCATAACCATGGCGACCATATTGGCGGAGCCGGATTCTTCGACTCGATCTATATTCACCCGGCGGATATGGACTGGGATAGCGGAAATACACTTCCGACTGTGGATTTCCGTAAGAGCTATGCGAAGATCATTGCAGACCGGGCGGATAAACATTACGACTATAATCTGGATGAGGATGTGCGGCCATGGCCGAAGACACCGGAGAAGCTTCCGCTTACGGATGGGCAGGTGTTTGAACTTGGAGACAGGACGGTGACGGCATATCACTGTCCGGGACATACATTTGGCGAGATGGTATTTCTGGATGACAAGACGAAGACACTGTTGCTTGGAGATGCCTGCAACTGCAACTATTATCTGGCGGTTCCGGAGCCGGGACGGGAAAAAGAACGGATCCGGGAAGCGAAGGCAGGACTTGAACGTCTGCGTTCCATGAAGGACAAATATGATTTGATGTATAATTCCCATCATGATTTCAGAGGATTCGGCAATTCCCTCTATCCGGATATTTTAGAAGATGCGATCCATGCATTTGATAGTATATTAGATGGGACAGCAACCTACATATCCGTGACAGATCCTCTGGATCCGGAACATAAGGCTAAGACGTATGTGTCTTATGGCAGATTCCGTGTCGCCTATCAGGGGGACGGAATAGAAAATGTAAAGTAATCACAATTTAAAACCCTTTCCTTTTTAAATATAAAATACCCCACCGGTGCGATCTATGACCGGTGGGGTGTTTCCGTCTTACACGTTCTTATTTATATGCTCTTACACCTCTACATCCCAGAAACCATCCAGCGTAGCGAAGTAATCTTCCGGTGTCTCGGCACGGCGGATCTGCTTTATGCTGCCGTCCTCACACAGCAGAAGCTCTGCGGATTTGAGTTTGCCGTTGTAGTTATAACCCATTGCGAAGCCGTGAGCACCTGTGTCATGGATTACAAGATAATCGCCCATGTCGATCTTCGGAAGCTTGCGGTCGATCGCGAACTTATCGTTGTTCTCACACAGGGAACCGGTCACATCATAGGTGTGGTCGCAAGGTGCATTTTCCTTGCCAAGGACCGTGATGTGATGGTAAGCACCATACATAGCCGGACGCATCAGGTTTACCGCACAGGCATCCACGCCGATGTACTCCTTGTAGATATGCTTCTCGTGGATTGCCTTTGTAACAAGGTGTCCATAAGGGGCAAGCATGAAACGGCCAAGCTCTGTGAACAGGCTGATATCGCCAAGTCCGGCAGGGACAAGCACCTCATCGAATACCTTGTGTACACCTTCGCCAATCTTCAGGATATCATTGCCTTCCTTATCCGGTGTATAAGGGATACCAACACCGCCGGACAGGTTGATGTAGGAAAGCTTGATGCCGGTCTTTTCCTTCAGCTCAACAGCTACCTCGAACAGGATCTTTGCAAGGGTCGGGTAGTAGTCATTTGTGACCGTGTTACTTGCAAGGAAGGAATGCAGGCCGAACTTCTTTGCACCTGCGTCACGCAGCTCTGTATAAGCTTTGAACAACTGCTCTTTTGTCATGCCGTATTTGGCATCGCCGGGATTGTCCATGATGGTTGTGGAGATCGAGAAGGTTCCGCCCGGATTGTAACGGCAGAATACTGTCTCCGGAACACCGCATGTATCCTTTAGGAACTGTACATGTGTGTAATCGTCTAAGTTGATGTTTGCACCGAGCTTCTTTGCGAGAACGAATTCCTCAGCTGGTGTGTCGTTCGATGAGAACATGATGTCGGAACCTGTGATGCCCATTTTCTCTGACATCAGAAGCTCTGTATAAGAAGAACAGTCGGTACCGCAGCCCTCTTCCTTCAGGATCTTCAGGATGGTTGGGTTCGGAGTTGCCTTGACTGCGAAATATTCTTTATAACCTTTGTTCCATGCAAATGCCTGCTTTAATTTTCTTGCATTTTCACGGATGCCCTTCTCGTCGTAGATATGGAACGGAGTCGGGTATGTCTTTACGATCTCTTCGATCTGTGCTTTCGTTACAAATGGTGTCTTCATGATATTCCTCCTATATGTAGTAGGTGTTTCTGTTTATCAGCCTTTTTATTCACGCTCTCTATAATCTAGAAGTAAAACTGCGTTTTGTCAAGTAAAATGGCGTAAAAAACTTGATATCTAATTGAAAATAAATATCGAAGATGGTATCATAAATTATTATGTGCGGTTTTGGTGCAGATGATTGCGGATACGACGCAGGAACATACCGGAAACGACTGCGGACAGGATGCAGTTCGTTGGCGGGATAAAATAAAAAGAAAACAGGAGTGTTGGATACATGGCAGATAACGGCGAATCAGGAATGAACTACGACAATATATTTATAAGGATGCTGAGCAGAGTGGGTGATGCGATGCTTTTATCCATTCTTTTTGTGCTTTCGTGCGTCCCGATTATTACGATCGGCACAGCATTTACTTCGCTTTACTATACAGCGATGAAAGGAATCTCCGGTGATGATGGTTATATCTGGAAGTTCTATACACGGAGCTTCAAGCAGAACTTCAAGCAGGCAACCGGTATGTGGATGCTCTTTTTAGTCGCATTTTTCATCCTGTCGGTAGATATCTGGTTCTGGATGACACAGTGGAAGGCAACTGGAAATGCACTCGCGAAACCGTTTTTGTTCGTGAGCGTCGTGCTTCTCACCCTGGCAGTTATGACGTTTATCTATACATTCGCCCTGCAGGCGAAGTTCGATAATTCGTGGAAGGTTCAGCTTCGGAATGCATTTTTGATGAGCATCAAGAATTTCCCGATGACACTTTTGATGCTGCTTACGTATCTGGTGATTGCATGGTGCTTCTATTATGACATTGTTATTTCTATTATTGTATATGTGCTGATCGGATTCGGTGCGGTTGGATATCTGTGGGCGTACATTATGCTCAGATGCTTCAAGCCATACCTGCCGGAAGAAGATCTGCATGCACATGATGAGAGCGTATTGCTGCATGAGGTTGATAAGGATTTGGACGAGGAATCCGGGGACACGGACAACGATGCGGAACAAACGGTGGATGATGCACCTGCAAATGATACAGAAACTGACGCCGACGATGAAAGTGCAGAGGAATAAAACACCGGGAAGCCGGAAGGATAGAAACGATGAAGGCAAATGCGAAAAAAGAAACTATATATGTGAATATCATCATGCTTGTGGTATTTTTCTTCGCATTTCTGGGAACGGAATACCTGTTTGATAATTGTATGATGTACGTGACAGATGCATCAGGCGTAGTGCGTGCGCAGAATCAGATGCTTGGCGTAAGCGCAATCGGGTTTCTGCTATACAACTGGATTTCCGGTTTCTTCGCGGATAAGAGTCCGTGGGTGACCGGGGGAACCGGACTGTTTGCGTTCGGCATTGGAGCCGGGTGTATGGGCTGTATTATCCTGCATGCGGGATATGTGCAGATGATGATCGCGGGCGGAGTACTGTTTTTCCTGCTGGGCGTGGTTGGGGCTGGTGTACATTACCGGATGGCATACTCGGTTTATGATCGTGCAATGCTTGCGAGATGTGTTGGGTTTGCGTATGCAGGGGGAATCTTCCTCCAGTTTCTGAATAATAATATGATTCATGAAAATCACACCCAGGCGGTTGCACTGTGTGCAGGGACCGGGTATCTGTTGTTTGTGCTTTGCACTCCGGACAGGAAGGGAAGTCTTCCGTGTCAGGAGCAGGAGGGTGGATATCCCATCGCCGGACAATCGCAGGAGGCTGACGGACAGAAGGACATACAATATCCTGTTTACGTTGGGATTATGCTGATCGGAATTGTTTTTCTCCAGACGATTGTATTTACAACGCTTGACAATGCGGTTACTGCGGTGCATGCATCGGGCGGCGTGGATATCGGACAATGGCCACGCCTGTTGCTTGCGTTAAGCGGAATTGCGGCTGGCTTTCTGTATGATATACGCGGTCGGAGATGGATGCATATGATTATGTATTGCGTTACGCTTTTGTCTACAATCTGCGTGATCGTGATTGGGTTTGGCGGACCGTTCCTGCTGGGGCTGCTTGTATTTTATCTGTCTGCAGGCTTTTTCTCGGTATATTTCACAGTTGGATTTATGGATATCTCCTATCATAGTGCGAAACCGAAGCTCTGGGCCGGATTGGGCCGGGCTGTGAATAATGTATGTGCGCTGATGATCATGACATTGGCAGGTGGATTCGCTTCTGTGCGGTATGAAGTGATGATTGTTGCGGTCATTCTCTTTTTTCTGATCAGCGTGTTGGCGTTTTCGTACCAGAACATTCTGATAGGGATGGAGCTTAGAAGCATGGAAGCTGCAGCATCCGCATTGATGCCACAGACAGGCGGGACAGCGGAAGCGGAGAATAAGCAGACAGGCGGGGCAGCAAAACCGGAGGATAAGCAGACCGGTCTGTCCACGATGGATAAATTCACAGCCTTCGGCGAACAATACAGCTTGACGGAACGGGAGCGGGAAGTGCTCCGGGCATTGCTTTCCTCGGGTGAAAATGTACAGGATATTGCACATACACTTGGTATCTCCCGGGCAGCAATCTATCGTCACATCTCGAATATGAATGAGAAGACCGCGACGAAGGCACGTATGGGGCTGATTCAGTTCTATTATGGGTGGAACCCTGAAAAATAGCGTTTTTTGTGCATTTGAGACATATGTCAACTACCATAGCAGGCGAAAATCTGCTATGGTTATTTTAGTTTATGGGCATTTTCGCTGAAATAAAATCAAAAAAAGAAAGAGGAGGAACAAAGCTATGAACAGGAAGAAAAGACTATTACCGCTTCTGATGGCATTGCTTTTGATCGTGAGCTATCTGCCGGTGATGCGAAGCTATGCGGCAGAGTGCATTGTAAGAGGAGATAATCATACGCCATGGAACAGCGTACAGGATGGTGTGTTCACGTATGATGGCGGAACGATGACGATTACGACATCAAACGGAAGCTTGACGGGGGCAGCGGATAATGTAACGGTACCAGAGAATACTACAGTAACAGTTACTCTTTTCCCGAGAGATGGATATACTGTACAGTTAGTGGAGAATGGCAATCAAGTAACGTTGAACAATAACGTGTATACGGTAGAAACTTCCGCGAATCAGCCGGAATTGAAGTTTGAAGCTTGTTTCACAAATCCGGGTGGTGGTAACAATCCGGGTAATCCGAATCCACCGGCTGGTAACCAGCCAATCTGCCTGATCTTAGAAGGCGATGCATTCAAAGGGGCAGATGATACAGATTACTATCATTATATGAAATCGCAGGATAAAAATTTCGAAATATATGTGGACCTTGATGATACCGGAAACTCTCGGTCGCAAACCATGGATAACCTGATGAAAGAACAGAAAGTATCTTTGGCACCGGAATCTCAGTCAACATATCGTTTCGCGGATTCTGTTTCGAATGCGCGAGTTACTGTTATGTGTTCATCAGGAACATATACGATAACTACACCGGGAACCACATCAAATGGCTCTTCCGGGGAACGGTCATTTGCAGTAAAAAAAGGAGAAAGTGAATCGCACATCCAGATTGATAAGAATTCTGAGACATTGACAGTAACCTGGGCGTATGACAGCGATTCCTTCGGCGCGGACGCATATCTGGAACATGGAAAGGCACAGATAACCGCGATTGAGGGTGTGAGTGATTTTTCAACTCTGTTCGGAGGCAATCCGGGAGATGCTAAGGGCGGAAATATTGCGGTTCCGGCAGGAAAGAAGGTAACAATTAAACTTGTCCCGGATTATGGTTATCAGGTCGCAGGATTGCAGTTGAACGGTGGCGTGACCTTGCAGCCGGATGATGCGCAGACATAGACGTTTACATTTGTTATGGGTAATAGTCCGGTTCATATGAAGGGGCTTTTCACGAAGGTATCGGATACAGTGAATTCAAACAGCAAACAGATTGAGGCTGCAAGCATTACCAATGGTGCTAATGCAGCCGCAAGCGGCAATCTGAGACTGACGGTATCGGATGCAGAGAGCTATGACACGACGGCTGCACAGGCGCTGGTATCCGGTGCGCAGTCTGCACAGGCAGTAGATCTGAAGCTGGATCAGATTGTGAGTAAGGGAAATGGTTCGAACTGGGAAAAAAATATTACAGAGTTTGAGAAACCAGTCACATTGAATCTCGCACTGGATAATTACGATGCAAACTATGATTATACGGTTGTGCGTAACCATAATGGCAAGCTGACCGAGCTTTCGACAACGGTCGAGCAGGGAACGATTTCCTTCGAGACAAATCAGTTCTCAACCTATATTATTGTGAAGAAGTCGAAGGCTGCAGGCGTGGACAAGCCATCGACGACACCATCAACAACGACACCATCGACGACACCGGCAGCGCCGGATACAGATGTTACGAAGCCGGCAGCCAAGGATACGAAACCGGCAAAGACAAATGACACAGCTTCGCCAAAGACCGGAGATGCGATGCCGGTTGCAGGGATGATGCTTGTTCTGGCAGGAAGCCTGACCGGGTATGTCGTAATTCGAAGAAAAAGAAGATAAATCCTCCATTCTGAATGGAAAATGTGTGTGCCGCGTGCAGAGAAGAAAAATCTGTACGCGGTTTTTCTTTTTTAATTGTTATTTTTTACACTTTCCAATATAATGAAACTATGACAAAAAATGGGAGGTACACATATGCCATACAAACGATACGGGAGACGCATCTTGGCAATCCTGCTGGCGGGGATTTTATTTCTTACGAACTGGGGGATGAACAACGCGCAGACGATGGCGCGGGCAGCGGATGCAAAGGATTATGCGAACGTTGTTGTGTTTGCATATTTTAAGGGAGATGCGGAAGGCGCTTCATATTTCCAGACAAATCGTGCGAAAATCCTAGGTTTGTATGATGGCGCAAAGAACCGTTCTTTCACGAATTATCTGTCTGCTGTTTCCTATGGAAAACTTCGTGTGAAAAATTATTTCCCACAGGATGATGGCACAACACTTTCTGCCTGTGCACTTTCGGTTACGGAAGCTTCTGTGCAGGCAGGTGGAAATATGGATACGACGATTGTGAGTGAAATCCTGGCGAACATTCCGGCACTTTCCGGGCAGGTGTTAGACTATGACGGAGATGGATACATCGACAATCTCACTGTCATTATGAAGTCGGAGAAAGAATCCCAGACATCCGGCAATTCACTCGTCGCGCATCACGCATTTTATCCGACAGATAAGAACTTACGATATGGTGGGAAGGAAGTCGGACATTATAACATGATCAATACACCACAGTTTTTAGGTGCAGGCAATACGACGATGGCTCAGGAATCCGGTGTACTCGCACATGAATTCCTGCATGGACTTGGCTTCCCGGATCTTTATACAAGTGATGGAACCTATCCGGTCGGGAACTGGGATATCATGGGCGGCGCAGATTATGGAATGTCTTATCCGCTTGCGTATATGCGGATGAAAGTGGGCGGCTGGCTTATGCTGGATACGGTTACTACATCGCAGACGCTGACACTGGACACGCAGGATAAGCAGGACGGTCATCCGGCATATATTCTGAAATCACCGCTCAATGAGCAGGAGCTTTTTGTTGTGGAATTCCGGAAGAAGGATACGGGTCTCGACAGCTATGACCGGTTTATTGGAGGATCCGGCGTGATTGTCTACCGGATCAACCCGGCAGTCGAAGGCTTAAGCAATCTGTATGGACAGACCGGTGTGTATGTGTTCCGTCCGCAACCGGGGCAGACAGGATATTCCCAGATGGCAGAGAGCGTCTATAAAGCATATCTTTCCAAAGAAGAAGGACGGACAACCATCGGCAAATCCGACCTTTCCGCAGGTCTCTCCGATGGCGCACTGACTTTCTCAGATGGAACGAATTCTGGAATCGTGATCAGTGAGGTCGGCAGTGCCAAGGGCAGTCAGATTACTTTAAAGGTGGATTTCCCGAAGGTTTCGGACTCTGCGAAATGGACGGATTGTGGATTTGCCTCTGTAGCCGGAAATAGCAAAAATGCATGGAACCAGATAGCGATGACGCTTTGCGGACAGAAACCGTACGTGCTTACGTATACGAAAGATGATGCAGCGCTTACGCTATATTCCTGTGAGCAGGACACGTGGAAAAAACTATATCAGCAGAAAATCTCCGAGAACTATGGAAATGAAATAAAGCTCTGTTCCTACAATGGATCGTTTTATTTTGCATATGCGGATGCAGCAGGGATAGAGATTGAAAAGTTGGATGCATCCTGCAGTCGCGTGACAGAGAAACAGACGATTGCTGGAGCTGCGGATTTTGATATGCAGGCTGGCGCAGATGGCGTGTATCTTGTATACACGCAGAACAATACGACCGCATATGCGAGATGTTTCAAAGCCGGAAGTTTGTCCGTGACAACCAATCTCGGAAGCTATTACACGACCGCCGGGACAAATCATTTTGCAGGTCAACCAAAGCTCATTTCGATAGGCTCTTCGATGTATGCGTCCATACGGAATACAGGGACGATGGCGGTTCACACATTTTGCCTGGATGCAAATGGAAACCACAAAGAAGTGAGTGATGCAGCGACAAAAGGAAGCACGTATGGCATGGCAACGGATGGGAAAAACCTGTATGTTGCCACATGCAGCGAAGGCATACTTGTCAACCGGTATGATGGAAAAGCATGGCATTGCTCAAAAATGAAAGATGGCACAATCTCGGATGTAGTTCCGGTGTGCAGGCAGGGAACACTGTTCGTGCTCACATCGGGTGCCTATACAGGGACAACCAATCTGTACCGGTATGATGTGGCAAATGACCAATTTGCGCAGGAAGGAGTCTCACTCGATTCGTATTCTACATCGCAGACGATCTGTGCGGCGGATGGAACGTTGTATGTTTCGTATCTGCGTGGGGCAGACAAGACGTTTGTCATCAAGAAAAAGAGCGTGACAGTCACACCGGCGCCGGAACCAACCCCGGATCCGGGAACAAATCCAGACCCGGGAACAAACCCAGATCCGGGAACAAATCCAGAACCGGGAACAGGTGGCGAGACAACGACCACGACGGAGGCAGCTACGACCACGACGGAGGCACCAACGCCGACGCCAACCCCAACGCCGGTTGTAACGCCGGATGTGACGGTGTCTTACCGCACGCACATCCAGACCTTCGGATGGGAGAACACCTGGCGGCAGAACGGCATGATGTCCGGGACTTCCGGAAAAGCGAAAAGACTGGAGGGAATCGAAATCAAAGTATCCGGTAATTCCGGTATAGGAATCCAGTACACGACGCATTGCCAGAGCTATGGCTGGCTGCCTTGGTCTGCGAACGGTGACATGAACGGCACGCAGGGGGAAGCAAAACGTCTGGAAGCAATCAAGATCCAACTGACCGGATCCGACAAGGATAAATATGATGTCTATTACCGCGTGCATGCGCAGAGCTACGGCTGGCTTGGCTGGGCGGCAAATGGCGCACCGGCAGGAACCGCAGGTTATGCGAAGCGTCTGGAGGGCATTCAGATCGTGGTCGTGAAGAAGGGTGCGGGATTCAACCGGAATATGCAGGGAATCGCATCGCAGTTTGCGAATGCATTTTACGCGGTGCCGGGACAGAGCATGAATCCGCAGATCGCGGGTGCGGACAGCCCGAATGTTACATATCGTACCCATGTGCAGAGTTACGGCTGGCAGGGCTGGAAATATAATGGTCAGATGAGCGGCACATCCGGACAGGCGAAACGTCTCGAAGGAATTGAGATCAAACTGACGAATGCACCGTATTCCGGCGGCATCTGCTACACAACCCATGTGCAGAGCTACGGCTGGCAGGAACCGACAAACAATCCATCTGCATGGCGCAGAAATGGAACGATGAGCGGCACATCCGGGCAGGCAAAAAGACTCGAAGCCATCTGTATTGCATTGACAGGAGATATGCAACGGCATTATGATGTATACTATCGTGTGCATGCGCAGAGCTTCGGCTGGCTTGGCTGGGCGAAAAACGGCGCACCGGCAGGAACCGCCGGCTATGCAAAACGATTGGAAGGGATAGAGATCCGGCTTGTACCGAAGGGACAGGCAGCTCCGGGCAGTACAGCAAGATCCTATATCTCTGCATATTAAATAGAAAAACAGGAGAGGAAGACATTATGAACGCAAAATGGAAACGGCTAGTGACCGCAATTTTGATGATGGCGCTGCTGCTTGGACCGATTGTATCGATGCAGACACCGGCACGGGCGGCGGACGGAGAGGACGACAATACGTTTATTGTCGGCTTCGATGCGGAGTTCCCGCCATATGGCTACAAGGACGATAACGGCGAATATGTCGGCTTCGATCTGGATCTGGCACAGGAGGTATGCGACCGGAACGGTTGGACACTGAAGAAGCAGCCGATCGAGTGGAACTCGAAGGATATGGAATTAAATTCCGGTTCGATCAGCTGTATCTGGAACGGATTCACGATGAATGGCAGAGAGGATGACTATACTTGGACAAAGCCATATGTCGATAATTCACAGGTGGTTGTCGTGCGTAAGGATTCCGGCATCACACAGCTTAACGATCTTTCTGGGAAGGTCGTTGCCGTGCAGGCAGACAGCTCTGCGCTTGCGGCACTCACAGGCGAGGATGCAAGCGAGGAGAATAAAGCACTGTGTGCGACATTCAAGGATCTGCAGCAGGTGGGTGATTACAACAGTGCATTCATGAATCTGGAGTCGGGCGCGGTCAATGCAATCTGCATGGATATCGGTGTTGCAAACTACGAGATCGAATCCCGCGGGGATAAATTCATGATGCTCGAGGATCGTCTGTCTTCCGAGGAATATGGAATCGGATTTAAAAAGGGAAATACAGAGCTCCGTGATAAAGTGCAGGCAACGCTGCTTGACATGCTTGCCGATGGTACATTTGACGAGATTGCAGAGAAATGGGGACTTGAGGAATCCATCTGTCTGACTGCAGACGATGAGGTGCAGGAAGAGACAGCCGCAGATGACAATACATTTGTTGTCGGGTTCGATGCGGAATTCCCGCCATATGGATACAAGAACGATGACGGCGAATATGTTGGTTTTGACTTGGATCTGGCACAGGAAGTCTGTGACCGGAACGGCTGGATCTTAAAGAAGCAGCCGATTGAGTGGAACTCGAAGGATATGGAATTGAACTCTGGTTCGATCAGTTGTATCTGGAACGGATTTACAATGAATGGAAGAGAAGATGCCTACACATGGACGACGCCATATGTGGATAATTCCCAGGTGGTCGTTGTACGCAAGGATTCTGGTATCACACAGTTATCCGATCTGTCAGGCAAGGTCGTTGCCGTGCAGGCGGACAGCTCCGCACTCGCAGCACTGACCGGAGAGGATGCAAGCGAGGAGAATCTGGCACTTGCTGAGACGTTCAAGGATCTGCAGCAGGTCGGCGATTACAACAGTGCATTTATGAATCTGGAGTCAGGCGCCGTAAATGCAATCTGCATGGATATCGGTGTTGCAAACTATGAGATTGCATCCCGCGGCGATAAGTTCGTGATGCTCGAGGATCGTCTGTCTTCCGAGGAATATGGAATTGGATTTAAGCTTGGAAATACCGAGCTTCGTGATAAAGTACAGGCAACGCTGCTTGACATGCTTGCTGATGGTACATTTGAGGAGATCGCAGAGAAATGGGGTCTGGAGGAGTCCATCTGTCTGTCGCCGGACGATCAGGTGCAGGATGGAAATGTTGCTGCAACTGCGACAGACAGCACATCCACAGGCAAGAAGAACACAAGCTTCTGGGATAAGTTCTGCTCGATCACAAAGCAGCTTGCAGAAGGTCTGCTGGCATCCCTGGTGATCTTCTTCCTGACACTTTTGTTCTCCCTGCCGCTTGGACTTCTGGTTGCAGCAGGCAGAATGTGTAAGATTGCACCGATTCGCTGGCTGGTGAAGTTCTACATCTCCATCGCACGTGGTACGCCGCTGATGTTACAGCTTTTGGTTGTATTTTACGGACCATATTATCTGTTTGGCGCGACGCTTACGACAAGCTATCGTTTCCAGGCGGTTATCATTGGATTTGCCTTAAACTATGCAGCATATTTCGCAGAGATCTACCGCTCCGGTATTCAGGCAGTGCCACAGGGACAGCATGAGGCAGCGAAGATCTTAGGATACAGCAAGATCCAGACGTTCTTCAAGATCGTGTTCCCACAGATGGCGAAGAACATCCTGCCTTCTGTCACAAACGAGGTTATCACACTGGTTAAGGATACGTCGCTTGCATTTGCAATTTCTTATACGGAGATGTTTACACTTGCCAAGCAGGTGGCAGCCGCACAGACAACGATTATGCCGCTGTTTATCGCCGGTGTGTTCTACTACATCTTTAACTTTGTCGTTGCGTTTGTGATGGAGAAGATCGAAAAACGCATGAATTATTATAGATAGGAGGGCTACGATGAACTTACTGGAAGTAAAAAATATAAAGAAAAGCTTCGATGATCTCGAAGTGTTGAAGGATATCAGTATGTCGGTGGCTGAGAGCGAGGTTATCTCAATTCTTGGACCATCCGGTTCGGGAAAATCGACCTTCCTGCGCTGCATGACAATGCTGGAGAAGATTGACGGCGGAAGCATGGTGTACTGCGGAAAGGAAGCGGTCAATTCCGACAGCGGCGTTCCGGTCTATGCAGACAAGGCAGACTTAAAGGAGATCCAGAGCTATTACGGACTGGTGTTCCAGAATTTTAATCTGTTTCCGCATTATTCCGTGCTGAAGAATATCGCAGATGCACCGATCCACGTGCAGAAGCGTGACAAGGACGAGGTATATGCCGAGGCGAAGGAGCTGCTTCGCAAGATGAACTTAGAAGATAAGGGTGACTATTATCCATATCAGTTGTCCGGCGGACAGCAGCAGCGTGTGGCAATCGCCCGCGCGCTTGCGTTAAAGCCGAAGATGCTCTTCTTCGATGAGCCGACATCGGCACTCGATCCGGAGCTGACCGCCGAGATCTTAAAGGTATTAAAGGAACTCGCCGCCGAGAAGATGACAATGGTGATCGTAACCCATGAGATCGGTTTCGCCCGGAGCGTATCTGACCGCGTGATCTTCATGGATGGTGGTGTAATCGTCGAGGAAGGAAAGCCGGAGGATGTCATTGACAATCCAAAGACCGATCGCGCCAAGGCATTCCTCAAGAAAATGCAAGAGATGTAGAGAAAAATCCCCCGCAGAGCGTGTCTGCAGGGGATTTCTATTTTTGTACGCTGTGCGTCCGTTTAAGAAGATTACATCTTCTCCGGCTCGTCATACTCGACACCCTTCGTGTCGACGGTAACGGTCTTGATACGCTGGTCTTCAAGCGGGCGGTCCATGTAGTCGGTTGGAACATCTGCAATCTTATTCACGATATCCAGACCATCCACGATCTTGCCGAAAGCAGCATAGCTTCCGTCGAGATGCGGACTATTCTTGTGCATGATGAAAAACTGCGAACCGGCGGAGTTCGGCATCATGGTACGTGCCATAGAAAGAACACCCGGTTCGTGCTTCAGATCATTTGCAAATCCGTTCTGCGCGAACTCGCCGCGGATTGAATATCCAGGACCTCCGGTACCATTTCCGTCAGGGCAGCCACCCTGGATCATAAAACCATTGATGACACGATGGAAGATCAATCCATCGTAAAACCCTTTCTTAATCAGAGAGATAAAATTCTTTACTGTGTTTGGTGCGATATCCGGATACAGTTCGAACGTCATAACATCGCCGGATTCCATTGTCATTGTAACAATTGGATTACTCAAATTTATCATCCTTTCTTGTATTTTTATCTAAAAGATGATAGTATAATACCATTATTGTAAAATTACATCAAGTGTGTAATTTTTTAAAAAGTTATGTAAACTAAAATGCAAAGAAGCTGTCTCTTATACACATCTCCGAGCCCACGAGACACTCGCTAATCTCGT
>ENA-UADQ01000385-UADQ01000385.1-human-gut-metagenome-genome-assembly--contig:-NODE-385-length-14182-cov-4.303391_pt1 | contig 14182 bp, 7 predicted proteins | sample MGYA00244262_ERZ654258 | MGnify/ENA primary metagenome ERZ654258 (study PRJEB26926, sample SAMN06165206) | human gut metagenome | biome: ENVO:00009003; feature: ENVO:2100002; material: ENVO:00002003...
TGGTGTGCGCCAGTTCGTCGACCACGACGATATCGGGGTGGAGGTTGATGATGGCCTGCATATCCATCTCTTCGAGCTCCTTGCCCTTGTAGAAGAGCTTGCGGCGCGGAATGAACGGAAGCCCTTCGGTGAGGGCTTCCGTTTCGGGACGGCCGTGCGTCTCGATGTAACCGATCTGGACGTCCACGCCTGCGTCGAGCAGTTGGTGCGCCTCCTGCAACATGCGGTAGGTCTTGCCCACGCCGGCACTCATGCCGATGTAGACCTTGAATTTCCCGCGGTGCGAGGCTTTGATCAGGGCGAGAAAGTGCTCGGCGCTTCGCCGGGTGTCCTGTGTATCCATAGTTATTACATTCTGAATGAAAATCCTCCGACAAAGTTAACGTCGTCGAGAGCAGGATGCCAAATCAGATTGGTGAAAATTCCGATTTTCATGCCGTCGGCACCCTTGATGTCCCAGGTCTTGCCGGCATTGAGGAAGACGTTCTGCACGTAGAAGTCGCGATCGCCGCAGTTGTAGGTCGTGGCGGCATTCCAGGGCACCATGCCCACGCCGGCCTTCATATCGATCCCTTTTACGCAGAACGGATAGGCCACCTCGAAATAGGAACCGTAAGCCCGCTTACCCTTGGCATTAACGTCGGCCGCGCCGAAAAGAATCGTGTACCAGGAGAGCGTGATGGGGACTTTGCGCGATACCTGCCATTCGATGCCGGCTTCGATGCGGTGCGGGGAGTCGGCGCCGAAATGGAAGTAGTTGCGGCTGATCTGCGGATTCCGGTCCGAGGCCGAACCTTCGTCGTAAAGGTCTTTGAGGTGGAAGGTGATGTTTTTGAGCCGGTAGCTGAGCATCAGGTCCGCCTCTTTGTATGAACTCGACGTGAAATCAACCGATCCCCAGGCCGCTATCGTAAAGTTTCCTATGCCGAGCGTCAGTCCCGGTTGCAGACTGGGGCCCGCTTCGTAAACACCGCGCCAGATATAACTGCTGACCAGATCCATTTCGACCTGAAGCGTTACGCCCGGTCTTTTTCCCTCGGGAAGTGCGGTTTCTTCCGCCTTTGCCCGAAGTGCGGACAACAGAAGACAGGGGATAAGGAGTAGGAACATCATGCGGTTGGGTCCCGCGTGGCGTGAGAGGTTTCTCATATCGGAAATAGGGTTAATCGGCTGCAAATGTAGCCTTTTTCGATGGACTGTGCAACTGTTTCGTCGGGCGTGTAACGGATTTGAAACGGTTGTTTGACGCTTTTGTAACGAGGGTGTAGCCCGGGTGAAACAGCGGCCCGGTACTTTTGCCGCTGTAAAATAATAAGTGGATGAATAGATTTTTATTGATTGGGTTATTGATGCTGAAGGGGATCTGCACGACGGTTGCAGCGCCCCTTCTGTCTGTTGTGACCGGTACGGTGCAGGACGCATCGACCGGCGAGGCGGTCATCGGCGCCGCCGTGATTTTGCAGAATACGACGTATGGGGCCGTCGCCGATGCCGACGGCCGCTTCGTTATTAATAATGTAAAGCCGGGCACTTATACGATCGAAGTGCAGATGCTCTCCTACCAGCGCGTAGTGATCGAGGGGTGTCAGATCAAGCCGGGAGAGAATACCCTGCCGCTGATTTCGCTGCAACCCTCGGCCGAAGAGATCGACGAGGTGGTCGTGACTACCGTGCGGCGGCTTTCGAGCGAGGCGGCCGTGATGCAGGCCGTCCGCAACTCCAAGATGGTCGTGAGCGGTGTGTCGAAGCAGATGATCGCCCGCACGCAGGACCGCGATGCGGGTGAAGTCGTGCGACGCATACCCGGTATCTCGATCATCGACGACAAATTCATCGTGGCGAGAGGTCTCTCGCAGCGTTATAATAATGTGTGGGTCAATGATGCGGCCATTCCGAGCTCGGAAGCCGATTCGCGGGCCTTCTCCTTCGATCTGATCCCTGCGGGGCAGATCGAGAACATCATGATCCTGAAGTCCCCCGTTCCGGAAATCCCTGCGGATTTCACGGGCGGGTTCGTCAAGATCAACACCAAAGATACGCCGGGTGAACTACCCTTCGCCCTCTCCTACTCGATCGGGTTCAACACGGCGACCTTCGGCCACGACTTTCTCTACAATCCGGGAAGCGGCAGCGACTGGTTCGGCTGCGACAACGGCAAGCGCGGCGTGCGGGGTGGTATTACGGGTGCTTTTGATAACGACGATCCGGATTTCGTTACCGACATGACCCGTCACGGCTTCAACAACGACTGGTCGATCAAGACCCGCAAGCCGATTCCCGACCAGCGGTTCTCATTCTCCTACGGCCACAGCTTCCGCCTGGGCAACGGCGCCGATCTGGCGCTGAACGGAGCGCTCAATTACAGCTATGCCACCCGGACCTTCTCGAATATGGAAAACTCCCGTTACGGGGTTTACAACAAGGTGGAGGACAAACCCGAATACTACTACAAATATACCGACGACCAGTACCAGACCAACGTCAAAGTGGGCGCCTTGCTGAATCTGGCTTACCTGAACGGAAAGAATCGCTACTATTTCCGTAACATTTTCAACCAGATCGGACAGGACAAGCTCACGCTGCGCGAAGGCTGGCAGAATATGTCGTCGCTCTATATCCAGGAGAAAACGGAGTATTGCTACACCTCTCGCAGCACGTACAGCGGGCAGATAGCGGGTGTACATACTCTCGAACTGGGAACTCTGGACTGGGATGCCGGATATTCCTACGCCGACAAGAACCAGCCCGACCGCCGCATCGTCAACCGGCAGGAGAACGACATGGTGGGCGATGCGCACTACGGTCAAATGCAGATCGATCAGAACGAGATCCGGCGTGACTTTATGAAATTGCGCGAACACATCGCTTCGGCGGGCATCAACTACTCCTGCACCTTGCGCGAAGGTTCGTCGTTCGCCCCCGAACTGAAGGTCGGACTCTACGGCGAATACCGTACGCGGGATTATCGCACCCGGGCCTATTTCTATCGCTTCGACACGGACAACCTGCCTGCGGACTTCGCTTACGGCGATGTGATCGACGATATTTTGCAAGACGGTAATTATGGCGCCGACAAGCTCTATATCTACGACGACAGCGACAACCGCAACAGCTACAAGGGCGACAACATCCTGACGGCGGCTTATGCCGGCATCGACCTGCCCTTCGGCCGCTGGAACGTTTATGCCGGCGTCCGGTTCGAATACAGCCGTATGGCGCTCACCTCGTACACCAAGATCAAGGACTGGGACAGCGAAACACGAAACTATACCCATGCCGATCCCTTCCCTTCGGTCAATGTGACATACCGCATCAACGACAAGCACCTGCTGCGTGCCGCTTACGGTATGTCCACCAACCGTCCTGAATTCCGCGAAGTTTCCCCTTCGGTCTATTACGATTTCGACCTGTTCAGCGACGTGAAGGGTAATGCCGATTTGAAAGCGGCCTATATCCAGAACGCCGATCTGCGCTGGGAGTGGTATCCGGCTGCGGGCGAAGGTATCTCGGTGGCCGTGTTCTACAAGCATTTCCGCAATCCGATCGAAACGGCTATTCTCGATGCGGGCAGCGGCAGTTATACTTACACGTTCGAGAATGCCGACCGGGCCAATCTGTACGGTGTGGAGCTGGACGTGAAGAAAAACCTCGATTTTATGGGGATGCGCAATTTCTCGGTGGTTCTGAACGGTTCGCTCATGAAGAGCCGTGTGGATTTCGACGACGAGAGCCTCGAGCACGACCGTCCGTTGCAGGGCCAGTCGCCCTATCTGGTCAATGCCGGACTCTTCTACCAGTCGCCCAAACTGGGCCTTACGGTCGGTGTCCTGTATAATCGCATCGGCAAGCGCATCGTGGGCATTGGCCGCAGCGATATGAGCGTGGGCGGCAGCATCGACAACGATATTCCGGATATGTACGAGATGCCGCGCAACGCGCTCGACGTGGTGGTCAGCAAATCTTTCGGCAAGCATTGGGAGCTGAAGTTCAACGCCAAGGACCTGCTCAACGAGAAGGTGCAGTTCGCCCAATTCCCGAAATTCGAGAACGGAGGCGATGTGGTGTCCCGCAAGCAAATCACCAAACAGTTCACGGCGGGACGGATGTTCTCGCTGAGCGTGACGGCCAAATTTTAAGTGAATCGCAGAAATTCGTTCGGGTTCTACCGAGTGAGAAAATAGTCGAAGTAAAATCAACCTTTTTTAATCAAATAAATTATGAAGAAAATTTTATGGGCAGCATGTTTGATGGCTGCGTTGAGTCTCGCAGGATGCAGCGACGACGAGAACGGTAACGGTGGCAATGGAGGCAACGGCGGTAGCGGCGAGGGCGGAAATCCGTCCGGTGGCGATCTGACGGAGATACTCTTCGAGGACGGGACCCAGATCGGCGACGGACGTCAGGAGTTCGAGATCAAGGGCGACTACACGCTTCCCAAAGGTACCTACCTGTTGAAAGGCTGGTGCTATATCGCCGACGGTGCGAGCCTGACGCTGGCTCCGGGTACGATTATCAAGGGCGACAAGGAGACCAAGGCAGCGCTCATCGTAGAGCCGGGCGGCCAGTTGTGGGCCAAAGGCACGCAGAGCGAGCCGATCGTCTTCACCTCCGAGATGCCTGCCGGCAACCGTCGGCCGGGCGATTGGGGCGGTATCATTCTCTGCGGTCGCGGTGTGAACAACAAGGGGACGATGCAGATCGAGGGCGGTCCCCGCACTACGCACGGAGGCAGCGACAATGCCGACTGTTCGGGTGCTTTGAGTTACGTGCGCTGCGAGTTCGCCGGCTATCCCTTCAAGGAGGACCAGGAGATCAATGCCATCACGTTCGGTTCGGTGGGATCGGCTACGCAGATCGACCATGTGCAGGTGTCCTACTCCAACGACGACTCCTACGAATGGTTCGGCGGTGCGGTAAATGCCAAATACCTGATTTCCTACCACACCTGGGATGACGATTTCGATACCGACAACGGATTCTGCGGCAAGGTGCAGTTCTGCCTGGGCGTACGTCAGCCCCGCATTGCCGATACCTCGGCGTCGAACGGCTTCGAGAGCGACAACAACGGCGAAGGCTCTGCAACCTCTCCTTTCACCTCCTGTGTCTTTTCGAACGTGACCTTCGTCGGTCCGGTCGGTCAGGATGCAGCATTCTCCAACACTTCCGACTATATTACCGCAGGCGACATGAACCCCAAGAACGGTTCCAAGCTGGGCCAGTTCCAGTCTGCCATGCAAGTGCGCCGCAATTCGCATCTGAACTGTTTCAATTCGGTGGCGATGGGTTTCCCCGTCGGTCTGATCGTGGAGAACGACAAAGGTTCGCAGACGCAGACTGCGGCGTCCGAGGGTACGTTGAAGATTCAGAACGTCTATATGGCCGGTATGACCGTCCTGGGCAGCGACGTGAACAAATCGTTCGAGGATGGTTTCTGCGACAACGGCGACAAGAACAGCATCGACAAGTCGAAGGAGTCCTTCTCTTCGACCTATTTCAAGTCGATAGCTTCGAACAAGTATTTCGATGCGATCGCCGATCTGAAACTCTCCCAGCCCAACAGCCTGCAAGCCAATCCGAACTACGGTCCGCTCTCCGATAGCCCGCTGCGCGGGGCCGCTTCTTTTACCGATCCGCTGGTTGCCAACGGTTTCGATGAGGTGACCTACATCGGAGCCTTCGCCGACGAAAACGACGGATGGATGTCGGGTTGGACGGAGTTCGATCCCCAGAACAAAGCCTATTAAACCGGGCTTTCGATCAAGCGTTAATAAAAAGTAAAAAGGGAAAGGCAGCGTTTCAAACGCTGCCTTTCTTCTTTTTGTTTTCGGTAAATCCGATTGTCGGATCTTCGACGTGAAAATGTCAGGAGTTCGGCTTTTTTCCGTCGAGCCATTCGATGCCCCGGTGAGTGGCGATTCCGCGCAGGAGAGCCCACCCGAAAGCATCCATTTCCCGACGGGTTCCTCCTTCGAGGTAGAGGCCGAGCAGTACGTTCATCAACCGTTTGGCGAACAGCTGGCAGTCCACATCGGGCAATACGCTGCCGTCGGCGACGCAATGTTCCAGTACTTCGGTAAACGAGTCCAGCCAGAAACGACGGTTTTTTTCGTAGGAATCGGCATAGGAAACCTTCTGTTGCAACTCCTGAAGCGAAATGCAACTGATCATACATACAGCGGCAATGTATTCTTGAATCAGATTCCGGGCCTGTTCGAGGGCCGAACCGGGTTGATAAAAGAGGTAGCCTGCGATCTTTTTCTCCTGTTCTTCCCGGATTTTGTCCCAGCACTGTTCGACCAGGGTGTCCTTATCGCTGAACAGTTCGTAGAGTGTCCGCTTGGAGATCTCCAGCTTTTGTGCGATCTCATCCACCCGGACGGCACGGATGCCGTTCCGGATGATGAGGTCCCGCGTCGTGCGGATGATTTCTTCGCGTGTTACCCTGCGTTTCATTGTTATTTATCGGTTTCGGATTCGATTTCACGGCCGCCGCCCAGGGCATGGTAGAGATCGACGATAGCCTGAATCTCCGAGAAACGGTCGTTGATTTGCGACAGTTGTGCCGACAGCAGGGTTTGCTGTGCAGTCAGCACTTCGAGGTACGTCGTGCTGCCGTGGCGCATCAGAAGCTGGGTGCTCTCGACGGCAGTTTCCAGCGAAGCGACCTGTTTCTGGCGCAGATCGACTTTGGAGCGTGCCGACTGGCATTTGGCGAGGGCGTTGTTCACTTCGGCTCCCGCGTTGAGCAGGGTCTGCTGGAACGACAGTAGGGCCTCCTGCTGTTGCGCTTTGGCGATTCGAAGCTGTGCCTGGTTTCTGCCCGCGTTGAAGATGGGCTGTACGAGCGATGCCGCAGCGTTGAAGATCCATTTGGCGGGATCGAGCGTCGTAACACCTCCATCGTTGGTCCAACCCAGCGTACCGCTCAGACTGAGGGCCGGATAGAACGCCGACCGGGCTCCGGCCGTGTTGTAAAAGGCCTGTGCCAGCGAGTATTCGGCATTTTTCACGTCGGGACGGTTGGAGAGCATCTGCGCGGGAATGCCGACCACCAGATTCTCCGGAAGAATTTGCTCGTCGAGCGTGCCGCGTTCGAAGCTGCGGGGAGCTTCCCCCAGCAACGACGAGAGGCTGTTTTCCATTTCGCGGATCTGGTACTCCAGGTCGAACAGCGAGGATTCGATCGAATAGTAGCTTGCTTCGGCTTGAGAAACCGCCGCTTCGTTGGTCATACCCGCCTCTTTCATGGCCCGCATCGTATTGACGGTTTCGAGCCATTTTTCAGCGGTTTCTGAAGATATCTCGTACTGAGCGTCGAGCATCAGCAGCGTGTAGTAGAGATTGGCGACGGAGGCGATGACCTGCGTGCGGACAGCCTGTTGGTACTCCTGGCTTTGTGCGAGAAGAGCTTTCGCCCGGCGCTTGCTGTTGGTGAGTTTGCCGAAAATATCGACCTCCCAGCTGGCCGTTGCGGGAACGGTGTAGGTCCACGTGGCGTTCCAAGGGTTGGTCAGGCTGCTCACGCCTCCGTTCGGAGCGAAGTTGAACGAGGGCAGGTATGCCAGGCGTGCCGACTTCAGCGTCGCTTCCGCCTCTTTTACGCGCCAGTAAGCCGACTGGAGGTCGGTGTTGTTGTCCAGTCCCTGCTGAATGAGCTGTTGCAGGTAGGGATCGGTGAACATCTCCTGCCAGGAAATGTTACCCAGGGTCATCGTATCGACCGTTTCGACTCCCTGGCCGTAAAGCCCGTCGGTTTTGATCTCTTCCGGGCGCGTGTAGGGCTTGTAAATGCCGCAGCCAGCCATGGCGGCTGCGGCAAGTATGATGATTAGCTTTTTCATGGTTTACTTCTTCTCTTCGTTTTCTTTTTTGCTGTCTTCGATCTCGGCTTCGATCATCCAGTCGGGAGTGTTCGTGAATTGGATCGGTTTGACCTTCTCCTGCAGGTGCTGGAAGACGATGAACAGGGACGGCACAAGGAACAACAGAGCCAACGTACCGACGATCATACCGCCGACGACGCCCGAACCGAGGGTCGAGTTACCGTTGGCGCCCACACCCGTTGCGATTACCAGCGGGATCATACCGAACACGCAGGTCAGCACGGTCATCAGGATAGGACGCAGACGGGCTTTGGCGGCCGAGAAGGCGGCCTGCGAGAGGCTCATGCCCGACTTGCGGCGGTCTGCCGCGTACTCCGTAATCAGAATCGCGGTTTTCGACAACAGACCGATAATCATGATAAGACCCGTCTGGAGGTAAATGTTGTTCTCCTGTCCGATGAGCTTGACCAGAATGAACGAACCCAGCAGACCGCACGGTACGGCCAGAATGACGGCGAAAGGAATCAGGAAGCTCTCGTAAAGAGCACTCAGAATCAGGTAGATCAGGATGATGCAAATACCGAAGATGATCGCCGTGTTGCTACCTGTCTGACTCTCCTCGCGCGTAAGTCCGCCGAAGTCGTAGCCATAACCCTTGGGCAGCACCTGTTCCGCTACCTCCTCGATGGCCTTGATCGCATCGCCGGTCGAGTATCCGTCGGCGACGGTACCGCTGATGGCGATACTGTTATACATGTTGAAGCGGCTCAATACCTCCGATCCATATACCTTGGTGAGCTTGACGAACTGACTGATCGGTGCCATTTCGCCGTTCTGCATCCGCACGTACACGTTGTTGAGCGATTCGGGATCGAGTCGGTATTTCGGATCGGCCTGGATCATCACGCGATATACTTTCGAGAAGCGGTTGATGTTCGACACGTACTGTCCGCCGTAGTAGCCCGAAAGGGTCGAAAGAATCTCTGTCGGAGAGATACCCGCGCGCTTGGCCTTCGCCGCATCGATGTCCACCATATACTGCGGGAAGTTGATGTTGAAGGTCGAATAGGCCATCTGGATTTCCGGCCGTTGGTTGAGCGCATAGATGTATTGCAAATAGATGTTGTAGAAGTCCGTTATGTCGCCGCCCGTCTGGTCTTGCAGATACATTTCGAAACCGGTCGAAGTACCGTAACCGGTGATCATCGGGGGAGCGACGGCGAAGATCTGCGCGTCCTTGATGTCGGCGGTCCGGGCATAGATTTGGCCGATTACGGCATTCACGGCGTCGGCCTTGTCGGGACGCTCCGACCAGTCTTTCAGTCTGACGATGCACATACCGTACGAGTTTCCCTGTCCGGCGATCATACCGTAACCGGCTACCTGCTGGAAGTCGCGGATCTGGGGAATGCTTTTCAGACGCTCGCCTACTTTGCCCATTATCTTGTTGGTTTCGGCGAGCGAGCTACCCGGAGCCGTCGTTACGTTGATCATGATCGTACCCTGGTCCTCGTCGGGTACCAGACCGGTTTTGGTGTTGTTCATCAGCAGCACCAGCCCGATCATTGCCAGACCCAGCGTTGCCCAGGTGAGCCATTTGTGCTTGATGAATACCATGACACCGCGCTGGTATTTCTTGAGCACGGCGCTGAAGGCCGTATTATAAGCCTTGCGGAACCGGGCCGCGAAGTTGTTCTTCACATTGCCGTCTTCATCTACATAGGGTTTGAGCAACAGGGCGCAGAGCGCCGGGGAAAGAGTCAGTGCGTTGAGTGCGGAGATACCGACGGCGACGGCCATCGTGATACCGAATTGCGTATAGAACGTACCTGAGGTTCCGCCCATCATCGACACCGGGATAAACACGGCCATGAAGACCAGCGTCGAGGTGATGATGGCCGAAGTGATGCCGCCCATGGCATCGACCGTAGCCAGGTACGATGACTTGTAGCCGCTGTCGAAGCGTGCCTGGACGGCTTCGACGACGATGATCGCGTCGTCCACCACCGTACCGATGGCGAGCACCAGCGCGAAGAGGGTCAGCAGGTTGATCGAGAAGCCCGCGAACGAAAGGAAAGCGAACGTACCCACCAGCGACACGAGGATCGAAATGGTCGGGATCAGCGTCGAGCGTATATCCTGCAGGAAGACGTAAACCACTAAAATGACGAGGATGATGGCCTCGATCAGGGTTTTGATCACTTCGTGGATCGAGGCGTACAGGTAGTCATTCACGCTCATCAAGTGGGTTATCTCTACGCCTTTAGGGAGTTCGGTTGCAATTTCATCGAGCATCGCGTCGATTTCCTCGACGGTTTGTGTGGCGTTCGTGCCTGCGGTCTGGAAGACGAGCGCCGAAACGCCGGGATGACCATTGACCATACCGTGATAAGCATAGGAGTCCTGTCCCAATTCAATGTCTGCCACATCTTTCAGACGCAGTACCTGACCGTCAGAAGTAGCTCGGATTACGATCTCCCCGAACTCTTCAGGTGTCATTTTACGGCCACGGTATTTCATGGTATATTGGAACGTATTTTCGGAGTTTTCGCCGAACGTACCGGCTGCCGATTCGATGTTTTGTTCCGCCAAAACCGCAGTGACATCCGAAGGGACTAATTTATATTGGGCCATTACGTCCGGCTTCATCCAGATACGCATTGCATAGTCGCCACCGAGAGCAAAGAATTCTCCGACGCCCTGGATACGCTGGATGCGCGGTTTGATGTTGATATTGAGGTAATTCGATAAGAAATTTTCATCGTATGAATCGTCTGGACTGCTCAGCGTGAAAACTTTCAGCATCGAAGACTGACGCTTCATGGTCGTAACACCGATTTTTGTAACCTCGGCAGGGAGCGATCCGGTTGCCGTCGCTACTTTATTCTGTACGTTGACGGCCGCCATATCCGCGTTGGTGCCCTGTTTGAAATAGACCGTGATCGATCCGCTACCGGCATTCGATGCTTCGGATTTGATGTACATCATATTTTCCACGCCGTTGATAGCCTCCTCAAGCGGAATGATGACGCTCTTCTGGATGGTTTCGGCGCTGGCGCCCGGATAGCTGGCATGCACCATCACCGTCGGGGGCGCGATGTCGGGGTACTGCTCGACGGGGAGCGTCGCAACACCGATAATACCGCCCAGGACGATTACGATGGAAATGACCGCCGCCAATACCGGGCGGTCTATGAAATGTTTTAGTGTCATATTTTACTGCTCTTTTGTAGGTTGTTCTGCAGGAGCGGTCGCGGTCGTTGCGGCTCCTTTGGGTTTGATCGGGGTTCCTTCGCGCATCAGACCGACGCCTTCGGTCACGATGACTTCGCCCGGGGTGAGTCCGGCGGTGACGATGAAATTCTTGCCGTCGCTCTGGGGCGATACGGTGATATTCTGCGAGGTGGCTACGCCGTTCTCGACCTTATAAACGAATTTCTTGTCCTGCAATTCGAAGGTAGCGACTTGCGGAACGGTGACTACGTTTTTGTAGATGTGCGGCAACAGGACATTACCCGAGCTACCGCTGTGAAGCAAGCGTCCGGGATTGGGGAATACGGCGCGAAGCTGTACGCTGCCCGTCGAAGTGTCGATCACGCCGCTGATCGATTCGATGCGTCCCTCCTGGGAGTAAAGCGATCCGTCGTTGAGCACAAGCTGCACGTTCGGCAACGCCGCCAGCGCTTTGTCCATTGAGCCGTATTCGCGGGTCAGGTCGAGCAGTTGATTCTCCGTCAGGGAGAAATAAACGTACATATCGGAGTTGTCCGATACGGTGGTCAGCGGTTGGGGAATCGATGCGCTCACCAGGGCACCCACACGATACGGCAGGACACCGACTACGCCGTTGGACGGACTTTTCACTTCGGTATAGGAGAGGTTGTTGGCCGCATTGACGAGCTGTGCCTCGGCCTGTGCCAACTGGGATTTTGCCGTCAGCAGGTTGTTCTGGGAAGTTTGCAGGTCGAACTGCGAAACGACGTTCTTGGCGAACAGCTCTTTTTTGCTGTCGTAGGTCAATTGAGCGGTGGCTACGCTGGCCTCGGCAGCTGCGACGTTGGCTTTTGCGGTTTGCAGGGCTGCCTTGTAGGGCACCTGGTCGATAATGAACAACAACTGTCCCTGGCGAACTACTTCACCCTCTTTAACGCACACTTTGGAAATGGTACCCGATACCTGCGGGTAAATGGCGATGTCCTGGCGCCCACGGATGGTTGCCGAGTGGGTGCTCGGAATCGTTACGTCCGATGTCGAAATTGTCATGACGGAATATTCCGCCTCGCCTCTTGCCGTCGGAGCCTGGCCGCACGATACGGCGAAAGCCATGCAGCTTCCGAACAAGACTGCCTGAATTAACTTCTGCTTCATAGTTTTTTGGTTGATTATTATTACTTTGAAAAAAATATTTTCCCGTTAAAAAACTTTTTGTCCTGCAAAAGTACCGTAAAAATCGGGGTGCAGGTCTTTTTCTTGCGAACAATTTTGTCACTTTTCGGTACATTTATAATATATTTGTACGATAATAATCTCAGGGGCTTTCCGTTTGTTCAAAAAAGAAGAAATCATTATGTCCGCAGCAAACCCCATAGCTGTTTCCGAAGAGGAACCTTTTGTTATCGGAAAATCCGATCTCGCTTATTTCTTCAATAATCCCTGCCGTTGCGATTGCGCACTGGTTCTGCTTTGTACGAGCGGTCATGCCCAGGTGACCGTCGATCTTCGCCGGGGACCTTTGCAGCTCAATACGATCGTACTCTTACTGCCCGGTAGCGTATTGATGCTCGATGATGCGTCGGACGACTTCTCGGTGAGGTTCGGCGCCTTCTCTCCCGACCTGTTCGGTGAGGCCGGATTTCGGCTGGGGCCCTCGTTTTTCAGCTTTTTGAAGGAAAATCCCATTTCTCAAGTAAACGAAAGGATGGCTGCCGGATTGTCCACCTGGTTCGAAATAATGGATTACACCTATCAGGATCGGGGTAATATGTTCCGAAAGACGATCGTGAGAAATCGGTTGCAGAATATTATGCTGGAGCTTTACGATAAGATTCAACGTAAGGTCAGCAGCCAGTGTCCCACGACTTCCAACCGGCAGATGGAGCTGTTTCATCGTTTTGTTTTTCTGGTACACGATTATTGTATCGAAGAGCGTGAGGTTTCTTTCTATGCGGACAAGCTCTGTATCTCGACCCGTTATCTTTCCGCCATCGTGCGCCGGACGACGCATCAATCGGCCAAGGAGTTGATCGATAAGATCGTAGTAATGGAAATTAAAGTATTGCTTCAGAACACTACCCTGCCGATTCAGGAGATCGCTTACAAAATGCATTTCCCGGATCAGTCTTATTTGGGGCGTTATTTCAAGAAACATACTGGGATCTCTCCATCGGCTTTCCGGCAGGAGAGCCGATAGTTTGCCGACAAGTTGCCCGGAACGATTTTACGGGCGGTCGCCCCGCTTCACCCGCACTGAAAAATCAGCGCGGGTGAAGCGTTTTTATGGACTTCCACTACGGAGCTCGATGTAGTTCTGTGGCTGGGTTATGAGTATTTCGGAAGACCGGGTTCGGGTCATTTTGAAATGTGGGCATCACCCCTCCCCTCGATCGTGTACAGGCTATCGTACGCTTCACGGCATGCAACGGCAGGTATTGCCTCTGCTTTTTGCGAATGTATTTTCTTTTCTTCGGAAGACGAAAGGCGGAACCTGTCCGTACGGCTGTCCGTTCCCCCATTTTCGGATAATGTTTTGTCTGTTAGCAAGTTGCATAACTATAAACATAGCAAATAAGTTATGGAGTTTTATAGATCAGTATATGCAGACGCCTAATGAAAAACTTCCCGTAATATAATTTATTATATTCGAGTTCATTTCAATTTCTTTACAAAATCGGTATTTTTGTTTGTGGTATTAAAATGACTTGTCGTTATGAAATTATTGATCGTGGAGGACGAATCCTCATTGCGTGAGTTGCTGGCACGTGCACTTCGCAAAGAGCAATATGTCGTGGAAACGGCCAGTACATACGCCGAGGCTTCGGACAAATTGGCAGCCTATTCGTATGATTGTATCTTATTGGACATTATGCTGCCGGACGGCAACGGGTTGCAACTTCTCGAGCGTCTTCGAAGAGCGGATAAACGCGAAAACGTAATCATTATCTCGGCTCGGGATTCTTTGGAAGACAAGGTCCTCGGGCTGAAAGAAGGTGCGGACGACTACCTGCCTAAACCGTTCCATTTGGCGGAACTCTCGGCGCGTATCCAGAGTGTCATTCGCCGTAGTCGCGGTGGCGGGAAAGGCGGCATTGCGCTGGGTAATGTAACTGTCTCTTATACACATCTCCGAGCCCACGAGACAC
>ENA-UADQ01000386-UADQ01000386.1-human-gut-metagenome-genome-assembly--contig:-NODE-386-length-14148-cov-5.153693_pt1 | contig 14148 bp, 12 predicted proteins | sample MGYA00244262_ERZ654258 | MGnify/ENA primary metagenome ERZ654258 (study PRJEB26926, sample SAMN06165206) | human gut metagenome | biome: ENVO:00009003; feature: ENVO:2100002; material: ENVO:00002003...
GGCTACAAACGATGACCGGGGAGGACGCCTGACCGTAGGCCCGCGCAAGTGCAGCGCCGCCGGGCATTGCGTCCCCAGTTCGTGCTTACCTTTTTGCCCGGTGGCGGCTTCGCCTTACCGGGCCTGGGCGCTGGTACCAGAGTAGCCCGGGTAAGACGCCTCGCGTCGCACCCGGGAACGTTGCTTAGCTTTTCGCGCGGCTGGCGATGATTTCATCCGCCACATTACGCGGCGCTTCCGCGTAATGGTGGAACTCCATGCTGTAGGTTGCCCGTCCCTGCGACATCGAGCGCAGCGTGGTGGAATAACCAAACATCTCCGCCAGCGGCACGTCGGCGCGGATGATCTGGCTGCCGAAGCGCTCTTCCATCCCCTGCACCATCCCGCGACGGGAAGAGAGATCGCCCATAATATTCCCGGCGTACTCTTCCGGCGTCTCCACCTCGACGTGCATCACCGGCTCAAGGATCACCGGGTCCGCTTTGCGCGCGCCCTCCCGGAAGCCGAAGATCGCCGCCATGCGGAACGCCATCTCCGAGGAGTCCACGTCGTGGTACGACCCGAAGGTCAGGGTCGCTTTCACGTCAACCACCGGATAACCCGCCAGCACGCCGGTGCCCATCGCTTCGCGCAGCCCTTTCTCCACGGAAGGGATGTACTCGCGCGGCACCACGCCGCCTTTGGTGGCGTCCTCGAAGACGAAACCGCTGCCCGGCTCCAGCGGCTCCAGGGTCAGCACGACGTGGCCATACTGCCCTTTGCCGCCGGACTGGCGCACAAATTTGCCTTCCACGTCCGTCACTTTCTTGCGCAGGGTTTCGCGGTAGGTGACCTGCGGACGGCCAATGTTGGCCTCGACGCCAAACTCGCGCTTCATCCGGTCGACAATGATCTCCAGATGCAGCTCACCCATGCCGGAGATAATCGTCTGGCCGGACTCTTCATCGGTATGCAGACGGAACGACGGATCTTCAGCCGCCAGCCGCTGCAGCGCGATGCCCATTTTCTCCTGGTCCGCTTTGGTCTTCGGCTCGATGGCCAGCGAAATCACCGGCTCCGGAAACTCCATCCGTTCGAGGGTAATGATCGCATCCGGGTCGCATAACGTATCGCCGGTGGTCACATCCTTCAGACCGACGCAGGCCGCGATATCCCCGGCGTGCAGTTCGTCAACTTCGTGACGGTCGTTGGCCTGCATCAGCACGATACGCCCGATGCGCTCTTTCTTACCCTTCACCGGGTTCCACACCGCATCGCCTTTCTTCAGCGTCCCGGAGTAGACGCGGATAAAGGTCAGCTGGCCGACGTAGGGGTCGGTCATCAGTTTGAACGCCAGCGCCGACAACGGCTCATCGTCGCTCGGATGGCGTTCCGCCGGCTGGCCTTGCTCATCGACGCCCTGTATCGCCGGAATATCCAGCGGCGATGGCATCAGCTCCACCACCGCATCGAGCATGCGCTGCACGCCTTTGTTTTTAAAGGCGCTCCCGCAGAGCACCGCCTGGATCTCCCCCTTCACCGTGCGCTGGCGCAGGCCGGCGACGATCTCCGCCTCGTCCAGCTCACCGGTTTCCAGGTATTTATCCATCAGCTCATCGCTGGCTTCCGCCGCCGCCGAGACCATTTTCTCCCGCCACTGCTGCGCCGTCGCCAACAGCTCGTCAGGGACTGGCCCATAGCTGAAGGTCATGCCCTGGGTGGCGTCATCCCACAGGATGGCGCGCATTTTCACCAGGTCGACGACGCCGGTGAAATGCTCTTCAGCGCCAATGGGGATCACAATCGGCACCGGGTTAGCCTTCAGGCGGTCGATCATCATCTGCACCACGCGGAAGAAGTCCGCCCCCGGGCGGTCCATCTTGTTGACGAAGGCCAGCCGCGGAACGTGGTATTTATTCGCCTGGCGCCAGACGGTCTCCGACTGGGGCTGCACCCCGCCGACGGAGTCGTACACCATCACCGCGCCGTCGAGCACGCGCATAGAACGTTCCACCTCAATGGTGAAATCCACGTGCCCCGGGGTGTCGATGATATTGATCCGGTGCGGCTCGAAGCTGCGGTCCATCCCCGGCCAGAAGCAGCTTACCGCCGCCGAGGTAATGGTGATCCCGCGCTCCTGCTCCTGGGCCATCCAGTCGGTGGTTGCCGCGCCATCGTGTACTTCACCCAGCTTATGGCTCATCCCGGTATAAAACAGGATGCGCTCGGTGGTGGTGGTTTTACCGGCATCGATATGCGCGGAGATACCGATGTTGCGATAACGTTCGAGAGGGATGGGTCGGGGCATGATGCGTCCTTAGTCGTTTTGACGGTCAGTCTGCGGTCGGAATGATCCGCAGTTCATTTAACTGCGTCTATCTTAGTACAACTGTACGAGTATATTCGAACTATTTTTGCTATCATTACGATTGGGCAGGTTGCGGCGGCGCGCGTGGTATCAGAACCGGAGTTTGGGTATAGTAGCCGCCAGCCGCCGATATGGGCTGCGGCTGCGATGCGCCGCGCCACCGCCGACACAGGATTATTATGATCGCCAATCACCCCGAACGAGAACAAATTCGCCTGGAAAATGTCCTTTCCGCGCTCGGTAACCCACTGCGACTGGAGATCATTCGTACGCTGGCCGACGGCAGCGAGCTGAGCTGCAACGCCCTGCGCCAGGAGGAGGTGGCCAAGTCCACCATGACCCACCACTGGCGCGTCCTGCGCGACAGCGGTGTGATCTGGCAACGGCCTCAGGGACGGGAGAACATGATTTCGCTGCGCCGGGAAGATCTGGACGCCCGTTTTCCCGGCCTGCTGGATACGCTGCTGAAAGTTATGGTGCAGGCAGGATAAGCTCTTCTGCCGGGTGGCGGCTGCGCCTGACCCGGCCTACGGCGGCCTCCCGTCAGCTTATGTCCCCCAAGCCCGGCAAGCGCCGCCCTGCAAAAAAATCAGACCTCGATGTCGAACCGGCGCAGACGAAAAAAAAGCCGGAGGTTTCCCTCCGGCTTTTCTCAATCACATCACGCTACGCCTTACGCCACATCTTCGTACTGCGGCACCGGGTTGCGGAAGCTTTTGGTCACGCAGGCCAGGTAGACCAGACCGATACCGGCCCAGATCAGGCCCAGAATCATCGAGCTCTCTTCCAGGTTGACCCACAGCGCGCCAACGGTCAGGGCGCCGCACATCGGCAGGAACAGATACTGGAAGTGGTCTTTCAGCGTCTTGTTGCGTTTCTCACGGATCCAGAACTGGGAAATCACCGACAGGTTAACGAAGGTAAACGCCACCAGCGCACCAAAGTTAATCAGCGCCGTCGCCATCACCAGGTCGAAGTTAATCGCCAGCAGCGCAATCGCGCCGACCAGGATGATGTTCATCGCCGGAGTGCGCCAGGTCGGGTGCACGTAGCCGAAGAAGCTTTTCGGGAACACGCCGTCGCGGCCCATCACGTACATCAGACGCGCCACGCCAGCGTGCGCCGCCATACCGGACGCCAGTACGGTGATGGTGGAGAAGATCAGCGCGCCAACCTGGAAGGCTTTACCTGCCACGTAGAGCATAATTTCCGGCTGTGACGCATCCGGATCTTTAAAGCGCGAGATATCCGGGAAGTACAGCTGCAGGAAGTAGGTGGCAAAGATGAAGATCAGGCCGCCGATCAGCGCGGTCAGGAAGATCGCGCGCGGAATGACGCGCTCTGCATCTTTGGTCTCTTCAGACAGGTTGCTGATGCCGTCGAAACCGGTAAACGAGAAGCACAGGATCGTCGCCCCGGTAATCATCGGGATCACGTGCGCGTCACCGGACCAGAACGGACGGCTGCTGGCCAGCGTACCGGCGCCCTCGCCTTCAAACACGCCATAAATCACCATGCCGAGGATAACGGCAATCAGCACCACCTGCAGCACCACGATCACGGTGTTGAAGTTGGCCACGGATTTAATGCTGCGCAGGTTAAAGGCGGTCATAAAGGCGACCAGCGCGATAACAAACACCCACGACGGAATCGAAGGCACCAGCGCTTCAAAATAGATTTTCGCCAGCAGAATGTTGATCATCGGCGCGAACAGGTAGTCGAGCAGCGAGGACCAACCCACCATAAAGCCAACGGTCGGGCTGATGGATTTCTGCGCATAGGTATACGCCGAGCCGGCAGAAGGGTAACGACGTACCAGCTTGCCATAGCTCAGGGCAGTAAACAGGATAGCGATTAACGCAAAGGCGTAGGCCGTCGGCACGTGACCGTCGGTCATACCAGAGACGATACCAAACGTATCGAACAGCGTCATCGGCTGCATATAGGCCAGGCCCATCATTACAACCGGAACTAACGTAAGCGTTTTACGTAATTCCACGCGAGAGGTATTTGGAGTAGCGTTATGCGACATAGTTATCCCCTTTTACGGTGAACGCCAGCGCGTAAGCAAAAAATTGCCCCATTTCTTTCTATTCCTCAGCGACAACGACTGTCGGTTTTTAGTAAATATCTATCCGGTACGAAGCCCGGCCTCTTGGTATTGAATGATGTGTCTTTCGACCAAAAAAATAACCGACACTTTAAAAAAAAGCGTCGGCTAGTCTCTGGTTTTCAGGCCGCATATTTTGCAACAAATTCAACGGCGTTGACAAGATGTTATGAAGTTCATTGCGTAAGCATAATTTTTAACGTGCTAATATCTATACGGTTTCCGTATGATAAATTGTAAAAATAGCACTATTTGCTAATAGCGTTTCCCGCCACCATTTGCCAGCCAAACCGCAGGTGGCGTCATTCCAGGCGATCCACGCGCGTTGACGAGACGATAGCCCGCGCACGGTCATGCAGACCAGCTCGCCGCTGTCCAGTAGACCCTGCACCTGATAGCGCGGCAGGCACCCCCAGCCCAGCCCCAGGCGCAGCAGCGCCAGCTGCCCCGCGGCGTCACACACCGTCAGGGTCTCCTGATCGCTGAGTAGCGCCCCGCCCTCGCCGGTGGCCACCGCCCGGTAACGGCGCAGGGTTCGCCAGCTTAGCGGTGCGCGGTGTCGCGCCAGCGGATGCTGTGGGGCAACGACCAGCAGCAGCTCCAGCTCGCCGAGGGGGAGATAGTCATAACCGCTCAGCGGCGGCGGTTCGCCAAGCGCCCCCAGCAGCAGATCGGCCTGCCCGTCAGTCAGCGGCCGCCAGTCCAGCAGGGAGGGGTTCAGCGTAAAGTGCAGCCGGGTCAGCGGCTGTTGTTGATAAAATGCCGCGATTGGCGGCGAGAGCAGCGCCACGGGAAAGGTGCTGTCCACCGCCAGACGAAGGCTATTCTCCCACCCCTGCTGCAGCTTAACCGCCCGGTTCTCCAGTTCGCGGGCGATATGCAGCACCTCCCGCCCTTTCTCCAGCAGCATCTGTCCGCTGGGAGTAAAGCGCGCGCGATGGCCGCTGCGGTCGAGCAGCTGAATATTGAGATCGCTTTCCAGGCGGTGAATGGTGTAGCTCAGCGCCGAGGGCGTTTTAAAGAGCTTTGCCGACGCGGCGGCAAAGCTCCCCTCTTTTTCCAGGGCATCCAGGATCACGAGGACATCCAGCAGTGGTTTCATCGCTACCCCCTTACGGTATGCGAATCACCGCTGGCGGATCACTCCATCGGCATCACCAGCGGATCGGGGTACTGGTACTCAAACCCCAGCTCATTGCAGATACGATTGCCATCCACAATCTTGCCCTGGCCGCCGTCCGGGCTGTCGCTGAACACCGGCGGCGGCAGACCGAGCTCGCGGGCCATCTGCGGATAAAAGAGGCCGCGCGCCGGATGGCGGGGCGCACATAGATTATAGATGTGCCCGCCCTTCGGGGCCTGCAGCAGCAGTTCGATAGCGGCCACCACATCCTGCAAATGCACCAGATTGACCACGTGCTGGCCATCCGGCGCCGACTTGCCGGCAAAAAAACGTCCCGGATGACGGGAAGGCCCCACCAGCCCGGCCAGGCGCAGAATATCTACCGACGTCCCCGGCAGGTTGTGCAGCCAGTCCTCCAGCTCCTTGAGCACCTGTCCGCTGGCGGTTTGCGGCAGACGCGGGGAATTCTCCTTCACCGTACCGTTGACGTTGCCATACACCGAGGTGGAGCTGGTGAAGACGATCCGCGGAATATGGTAAGCCAGCGCGGTATCGACGATCTCCTGCACCGCCTGTAGATAAAACCCTTCCCCTGCCCCGGTACGCCGGGCCGGCAGGGTGATCACCAGCGCATCGACGTTCATCAGCGCGTCGAGGTCCTCGGTATCACAGACCAGCTGCGGCTCCAGGCGCAGCGGATAGCTGTCGATCCCGCACATCCGCGCCGCCTCCACGCCATCCTGCGTAGTTTTACTGCCGGTAACCTGCCAGCCTCGCGCCGTCAACGACAGCGCCAGCGGCATCCCCAGCCATCCCAAACCGACTATCGCGACCTTTTTCATCCCAGGCTCCTGACTCTTTCGCTGTGCTGATTACAGGCTACGCCAGCCAGCGGCAACTGACAATTTCTTCGCTCAATATGAAATGAATTAATGATAGAAAAAAGCCCTTGCTTTCTGCGGCGGAAGTGGTTTAGGTTAAAGGACATCAAATGCATAGTCATTCACAGAGAATTTTTATGAACCGCGTTCAATTTAAACACCACCATCATCACCATCATCCTGACTAGTCTTTCAGGCGATGTGTGCTGGAAGACGTTTGGATCTTCCAGTGGTGCATGAACGCGCAGAGAGCCCCCGGAAGATTCACTTCCGGGGGCTTTTTTTTGGACCAAATTCGGACAGATTCAGACAGGTATTCAGAGGAAAAGAACAATGTTAGACAACACCCGTTTACGCATAGCTATTCAGAAATCAGGCCGTTTAAGCGAAGATTCACGCGAATTACTCAGCCGCTGCGGCATTAAAGTCAATTTGCACACCCAGCGTCTGATTGCGCTGGCGGAAAATATGCCAATCGATATTCTGCGCGTGCGTGATGACGATATCCCGGGCCTGGTGATGGACGGTGTTGTCGACCTCGGCATTATCGGCGAAAACGTGCTGGAAGAAGAGCTGCTCAGCCGCCGCGCCCAGGGCGAAGACCCGCGCTACTTCACCCTGCGCCGTCTCGACTTCGGCGGCTGCCGCCTGTCGCTGGCGACTCCGGTGGATGAAGCCTGGAACGGCCCGGCGGCGCTGGACGGCAAACGAATCGCCACCTCTTACCCGCACCTGCTGAAGCGCTACCTCGATCAAAAAGGTATCTCCTTTAAATCCTGTCTGCTGAACGGCTCCGTGGAAGTGGCGCCGCGCGCCGGCCTCGCCGACGCTATCTGCGACCTCGTCTCCACCGGCGCCACTCTGGAAGCCAACGGCCTGCGCGAAGTGGAAGTGATCTACCGCTCCAAAGCCTGTCTGATCCAGCGCGACGGCGAAATGGCCGACGCCAAACAGCAGCTGATTGACCGCCTGCTGACCCGTATTCAGGGCGTGATTCAGGCCCGCGAGTCGAAATACATCATGATGCACGCCCCGACCGAACGCCTGGAAGAAGTGGTTGCCCTGCTGCCGGGCGCCGAGCGGCCGACTATTCTGCCGCTGGCAGGCGACAAGCAGCGCGTGGCGATGCACATGGTCAGCAGCGAAACCCTGTTCTGGGAGACCATGGAAAAACTGAAGGCGCTGGGCGCCAGCTCCATTCTGGTGCTGCCGATTGAGAAAATGATGGAGTAATCGGCCAGCCGGTCACGGGACACACAGGGGAATACAATCATGAGCTTCAACACAATCATCGACTGGAACGGCTGTAGCGCAGACCAACAAAAGCAACTCTTAACGCGCCCGGCGATTTCCGCCTCCGACAGCATCAGTAAAACGGTGACGGAGATCCTGAATAACGTCAAAGCCAACGGCGACGCGGCGCTGCGCGAATACAGCGCGAAGTTTGATAAAACCACCGTCGCCGCGCTGCAGGTGAGCGAGGCGGAGATCGCCGCCGCCGGCGAGCGCCTCAGCGATGAGCTGAAGCAGGCGATGGCGGTGGCGGTGAATAACATTGAGACCTTCCACAACGCGCAACAGCTGCAGGCGGTGGATGTCGAAACGCTGCCGGGGGTGCGCTGCCAGCAGGTCACCCGCCCTATCGCCTCCGTCGGACTGTACATTCCCGGCGGCTCAGCGCCGCTGTTCTCCACGGTGCTGATGCTGGCGACGCCGGCGCGCATCGCCGGCTGTCAGCAGGTGGTGCTCTGCTCGCCGCCGCCGATTGCCGATGAGATCCTCTATGCCGCACAGCTGTGCGGCGTAAAAACCATCTTTAACGTCGGCGGCGCCCAGGCCATCGCCGCCCTCGCCCTCGGTACCGAGTCGGTGCCGAAGGTAGATAAAATCTTTGGCCCGGGCAACGCTTACGTCACGGAAGCCAAACGCCAGGTCAGCCAGCGTCTGGACGGCGCAGCCATCGACATGCCGGCCGGCCCGTCGGAAGTGCTGGTGATCGCCGACAGCGGCGCCAACCCGGACTTTGTCGCGTCTGACCTGCTGTCGCAGGCCGAACACGGCCCGGACTCGCAGGTGATCCTCCTGACCCCGGACGCCGACATGGGCAGCCGCGTCGCCGAAGCCGTGGAGCGCCAGCTGGCCGCCCTTCCGCGCGCCGAAACTGCCCGCGTGGCGCTCTCCGCCAGCCGGATCATCGTGGCCCGCGATCTGGTGCAGTGCGTGGCTATCTCCAACCAGTACGGCCCGGAGCACCTGATCATTCAGACCCGTCAGGCCCGCGAGCTGGTGGATAGCATCACCAGCGCAGGTTCCGTTTTCCTTGGCGACTGGTCACCGGAATCCGCGGGCGACTACGCCTCGGGCACCAACCACGTCCTGCCGACCTATGGTTACACCGCCACCTGCTCAAGCCTCGGCCTGGCCGACTTCCAGAAGCGGATGACCGTGCAGGAGCTGTCGCGCGACGGCTTTGCCGCCCTCGCCTCAACGATTGAGATCCTGGCCGCCGCCGAGCGCCTTGACGCCCACAAAAACGCCGTAACGCTGCGCGTTGCCGCCCTGAAGGAGCAAGCATGAGCATTGAAGATTTAGCCCGCGCCAACGTCCGCGCGCTGACCCCGTATCAATCCGCTCGCCGGCTGGGCGGCAAAGGCGACGTATGGCTCAACGCCAACGAATTCCCTACCGCCGTAGCCTTCCAGCTTACCGAACAGACGCTGAACCGCTATCCGGAGCCGCAGCCGAAGGCCGTGATTGAGAGCTACGCCCGCTACGCCGAGGTCAAACCGGAGCAGGTGCTGGTCAGCCGCGGCGCCGACGAAGGCATCGAGCTGCTGATCCGCGCCTTCTGTGAGCCCGGCGAAGACGCGGTGCTCTACTGCCCGCCGACCTACGGCATGTACAGCGTCAGCGCCGAAACCATCGGCGTCGAGTGCCGCACCGTGCCGACGCTAGCCGACTGGCAGCTCGACCTGCCGGGCATCGAGGCGCGGCTGGACGGCGTGAAGGTGGTCTTCGTCTGCAGCCCGAACAACCCGACCGGGCAGATTATCGACCCGCAGTCGATGCGCGACCTGCTGGAGATGACCCGCAACAAAGCCATCGTGGTGGCCGACGAAGCCTATATTGAATTCTGCCCGCAGGCGACGCTCGCCGGCTGGCTCAGCGACTATCCGCACCTGGTGGTGCTGCGCACGCTGTCCAAAGCCTTCGCCCTCGCCGGCCTGCGCTGCGGCTTCACCCTCGCCAACGCCGAGGTGATCAACGTGCTGCTGAAAGTGATCGCCCCGTACCCGCTCTCCACGCCGGTGGCCGATATCGCCGCCCAGGCCCTGAGCCCGGAGGGGATCGCCGCGATGCGCCAGCGCGTGACGCAGATCCTTGACGAGCGCCGCTACCTGGTGGAACAGCTGCGCGGCATCGCCTGCGTGGAGCAGGTCTTCGATTCCGAGACCAACTATGTGCTGGCGCGGATAACCGCCTCCAGCGCAGTGTTTAAATCTTTGTGGGATCAGGGCATTATCTTACGTGACCAGAATAAACAACCTTCATTAAGCGGCTGTTTGCGTATCACTATCGGTACCCGTGCCGAGAGCCAGCGCGTGATTGACGCCTTGACTGCGGAGAATGTATGACCCAGAAGTATCTCTTTATTGACCGTGACGGCACCCTGATTTCCGAACCGCCGGAGGATTTCCAGGTGGACCGGTTCGACAAGCTGGCGTTTGAGCCGCAGGTGATCCCGGCGTTGCTGAAGCTGCAGCAGGAAGGCTATAAGCTGGTGATGATCACCAATCAGGATGGCCTGGGAACCGACAGTCTGCCGCAGGAAGCGTTTGATGGCCCGCACAACCTGATGATGCAGATCTTCGCCTCGCAGGGCGTTAACTTTGAAGAGGTGCTGATTTGTCCGCACTTCCCGGGCGACAACTGCGCCTGCCGCAAGCCAAAAACGCAGCTGGTGCTGCCGTGGCTGGAAGAGGGGGTGCTGGATAAAGCCCACAGCTATGTGATTGGCGACCGGGCCACCGACCTCGAGCTGGCGGATAACATGGGGATTACCGGCCTGCGCTATGACCGTGAGACCCTGGACTGGCCGACCATCTGCGAGCAGCTGACCCGCCGCGACCGCTATGCCCACGTCGAGCGCGTCACCAAAGAGACCCAGGTGGATGTGAAAGTGTGGCTGGACCGCGAAGGCGGCAGCAAGATCCATACCGGCGTCGGCTTTTTTGACCATATGCTCGACCAAATCGCCACCCACGGCGGCTTCCGCATGGAGGTTAACGTCGGCGGCGATCTGTACATCGACGACCACCACACGGTGGAGGATACCGGCCTGGCCCTCGGCGAAGCCCTGAAGCTGGCCCTTGGCGACAAGCGCGGCATCAACCGCTTCGGCTTCGTGCTGCCGATGGACGAGTGTCTCGCCCGCTGCGCGCTGGATATCTCCGGCCGTCCGCACCTGGAGTATAAGGCGGACTTCACCTATCAGCGCGTCGGCGATCTGAGCACCGAGATGGTGGAACACTTCTTCCGCTCGCTCTCCTACACCATGGCGGTGACCCTGCACCTGAAAACCAAGGGCAAGAACGATCACCACCGCGTGGAGAGCCTGTTCAAAGCCTTTGGCCGTACGCTGCGCCAGGCGATCCGCGTCCAGGGCGATGCCCTGCCGTCTTCCAAAGGGGTGCTGTAATGAATGTGGTGATCCTTGATACCGGCTGCGCCAACCTCAATTCGGTGAAATCGGCGATTGGCCGCCACGGCTATGAGCCGGTGGTCAGCCGCGATCCGGAAGTGGTATTGCGTGCCGATAAACTGTTTCTTCCCGGCGTCGGCACCGCCCAGGCGGCGATGGATCAGCTGCGCGACCGGGAGCTGATCGACCTGATCAAAGCCTGTACCCAGCCGGTGCTGGGGATTTGCCTGGGCATGCAGCTGCTCGGCAAGCGCAGCGAGGAGAACAACGGCGTCGATCTGCTGGGCATTATCGAAGAAGAGGTGCCGAAGATGACCGACCACGGTCTGCCATTGCCGCACATGGGCTGGAACCGGGTGTATGCCAAAGCTGGCGATCGGCTGTTCCGCGGCATTGAAGAAGGCGCGTATTTCTACTTCGTGCACAGCTACGCCATGCCGGTCAACCCGTACACCATCGCCCAGTGCAATTACGGCGAGGCGTTCACCGCCGCGGTGCAGAAAGATAACTTCTTTGGCGTGCAGTTTCACCCGGAGCGCTCCGGGAGCGCCGGGGCACAGCTGCTAAAAAACTTCCTGGAGATGTGATGATTATTCCTGCTTTAGATTTAATCGACGGCACCGTCGTTCGTCTCCATCAGGGCGATTACGGCCAGCAGCGCGACTATGGCAGCGATCCGCTGCCGCGCCTGCAGGCCTATGCCGCTCAGGGGGCGGAAGTCCTGCACCTGGTCGACCTGACCGGGGCGAAGGATCCGGCGAAGCGCCAGATCCCGCTGCTGAAATCGCTGGTCGCCGGGGTTGACGTCCCGGTGCAGGTCGGCGGCGGCGTGCGGACCGAAACGGATGTCGCGGCCCTGCTTGAGGCCGGCGTCGCCCGCGTGGTGGTCGGCTCCACCGCGGTGAAATCCCCGGAGGAAGTGAAAGGCTGGTTCAAACGCTTTGGCCCTGAACGGCTGGTGCTGGCCCTCGACGTGCGTATCGACGCCGACGGCAATAAGCAGGTGGCGGTCAGCGGCTGGCAGGAAAACTCCGGCGTGACGCTGGAGGAGCTGGTGGAGAGCTATCTGCCGGTCGGCCTGCAGCATGTGCTGTGCACCGATATCTCCCGCGACGGCACCCTGGCGGGTTCTAACGTCTCGCTGTACGAGGAAGTCTGCGCCCGCTACCCGCAGGTGGCGTTTCAGTCATCCGGCGGCATCGGCGATCTCAATGATATTGCCGCCCTGCGCGGCACCGGGGTGCGCGGCGTGATTGTCGGTCGCGCGCTGCTGGAAGGTAAATTCAACGTAACGGAGGCCATTCAATGCTGGCAAAACGGATAATCCCCTGCCTCGACGTCCGCGACGGCCAGGTAGTGAAAGGCGTGCAGTTCCGTAATCACGAGATCATTGGCGACATCGTCCCGCTGGCCAAGCGCTATGCCGACGAAGGGGCCGACGAACTGGTGTTCTATGATATCACCGCCTCCAGCGACGGTCGGGTGGTCGACAAGAGCTGGGTGTCGCGCGTGGCGGAAGTAATCGATATTCCTTTCTGCGTGGCGGGCGGGATCAAGTCGCTGGAAGACGCGGCGCAGATCCTCTCCTTCGGCGCCGATAAGATCTCGATTAACTCCCCTGCTCTCGCCGACCCGACGCTGATCACCCGCCTTGCCGACCGCTTTGGCGTGCAGTGTATCGTGGTGGGGATTGATACCTGGTTTGACGCAGAGACCGGCAAGTATCACGTCAACCAGTATACCGGCGACGAGAGCCGCACCCGGGTGACGCAGTGGGAAACCCTCGACTGGGTGGAGGAAGTGCAGAAGCGCGGCGCAGGCGAGATCGTTCTCAATATGATGAACCAGGACGGGGTGCGCAACGGTTACGACCTGCAGCAGCTGGCGAAGGTTCGCGCGGTGTGCCACGTCCCGCTGATCGCCTCCGGCGGCGCGGGCACTATGGAACACTTCCTCGAAGCCTTCCGCGACGCCGACGTTGACGGCGCGCTGGCGGCCTCGGTATTCCACAAACAGATTATTAATATTGGCGAACTGAAAGCGTACCTGGCGGCACAGGGCGTGGAGATAAGGGTATGTTGACTGAACAGCTGGACTGGGAAAAAACGGACGGCATGATGCCGGCCATCGTGCAGCACGCCGTATCCGGCGAAGTGCTGATGCACGGCTACATGAACAAGGAGGCGCTGGAGAAAACCGAAGCCACCGGCAAGGTCACCTTTTACTCGCGCACCAAGCAGCGGCTGTGGACCAAGGGTGAAACCTCGGGCCATGTCCTCAATGTAGTGAGCATCACGCCGGACTGTGACAACGATACGCTGCTGGTGCTGGTAAACCCGATCGGGCCGACCTGCCACAAAGGCACCACCAGCTGCTTCGGCGAAACCGGCCACCAGTGGCTGTTCCTCTATCAGCTGGAGCAGCTGCTGGCCGAGCGTAAACACGCCGACCCGGAGAGCTCCTATACGGCGAAGCTGTATGCCAGCGGCACCAAGCGTATTGCGCAGAAAGTGGGGGAAGAAGGCGTGGAGACCGCGCTGGCCGCCACCGTGAACGACCGCTTCGAGCTGAAGAATGAGGCGTCGGACCTGATGTATCACCTGCTGGTGCTGCTGCAGGACCAGGGGCTGGATCTCGGGGAAGTGATTGATAATTTAAGAGCACGGCATAGGTAATATAAGACATGGCGGTTATAAAGCCGCCATTAATTACTCTTTCTAAATGAACCCTTCACGCAGCACTCGAAATACCTCCCAATATCCTTTACAACCTAATATTTGAGATGTGAATTGGATTCACATGATAGATGTAGTTTGTTAGAATGCTGCCGCTTTTAACATCCAATTGGAACGCTAGCGGAGTATATAATGCCAAGTTCAGGCCCATTATGGCAACTAATGAAATATGGGTTAGTTGGGATAGTCAATACACTAACTGTCTCTTATACACATCTCCGAGCCCACGAGACACTCGCTAATCTCGTAT
>ENA-UADQ01000392-UADQ01000392.1-human-gut-metagenome-genome-assembly--contig:-NODE-392-length-14022-cov-7.511635_pt1 | contig 14022 bp, 8 predicted proteins | sample MGYA00244262_ERZ654258 | MGnify/ENA primary metagenome ERZ654258 (study PRJEB26926, sample SAMN06165206) | human gut metagenome | biome: ENVO:00009003; feature: ENVO:2100002; material: ENVO:00002003...
TGGAAGCCCATTCGGAATGACCGCTGTATACCAGTCCGCGGTCGAAGTAGTTGTGCCCGGCGCAGAACACGTTGAGTGAGGCGTGAATCTCCAGTCCCAGCTCGTGTCCCTTCTCGATGAAGTGACCCAGATAGTCGAAGTCGCCGGCCTTGGCACCGTTCCACTCTTCCATCTTGGGGGCGTAGGCGCTTTCAAACAGCACTTCGCCCGTGATGGGGCGCACATCTACCACGGCATGGGTAAAGCCTAATGACTTTATTTTCTCCAGATAGAAGTCGATGGAGTCTTTCTGATTAAACCTTCCGAAGTTCGCTTCGGCATCAAACCACATCAAGGCGGGCTTGGTAGGTTCTACAGCGGCCTGCTGTCCGCAAGAGGTGAATGCTGCGCCACTCGTGGAAACCAGGACTGCCAGCAACAGATTTTTTAAGTTCGCTTTCATTGTCATTACGTTTATTTTTTAGTTTATACTTTATGCTTTATGCTTCTTCCTTTTATGGAAGTTATTCGAAAGTTTTCACTTCACTCCTTCCGTTCAGGGAGTTAAAAGCCGATGGCTCTCTTAAATGAAATCAGTCACTCTCTCCCTTTATATTTACCGCCCGCGCAAACGGGTTGCAAAGTTCGTCCGCCAATACGGCAAACTCCTTGCGGAGTATCGGACGTTGGGTGTCGCAGTCGCTCCAGGCATACTTATGGACTATCGCCTCCACTTGTTCCCACACGGTTCCCATTTCTTTTCCTGTGACGATATGCACCGCTTCGGCGATGCTGACCGTCCGTTCCGGCAAAGCCTTGTCATCAGGAGCATTCATTCCGTATTCCGCCAGGCAATGCAGGTCGGAGGCACGCAGCAGGAAGTCGGCATGAATCCACGTCTCGTTGCTCCAGTCCACGTTGCGCCCCTCCCCTCTCAGGATGCCTGTCGAGCCTATGCGCTGCAAGGGTTTGAAGTACGGGGAATCTTTCGGCACGTCGAGATAAGGCAGCAAGTAACCGCCTGCATCCAGCACGGCACGTTGCACCTCGCGCACCTGCACCTCGTCCACCGTACAGCCCTGCTTCACTGCCAAGGCAGCCAATGCCCCTGCCGCCTGGCCTATCTGCAGCACCACCGGTTGCAGGCGTGTGGAGCCGTTCATGATGTTGGACACTGAAATGGATTTCTCGGCCACAATCAGCCCTTGCCTGTCCGCAGGTATCAACGCACCGAGAGGCACGCCATACGAGGGCACAGGGTGGAAATGGAGATCGGGCAACGAGTCGGCTCCGGTATAGCGGGTATGGTGATGGTCTACGGGATAGTCGCCCACGGCAATGCAGGTGCGATAGAGCGGTTCGGGCTGTTCGTAGGGATGCATGGCGTGGTTCAGATTGAAGCGCACCTTGCCATGTATGCGGCGCGATTCCCGGTGATAGGGAATCAGCGGTAGGCGGTCTTCGGTGGGAAAGGTTTCGTCATCCAGCCCCAGGGTAGTCAGCCCCAGCTCGTTCTGTAGGAAGTAGAGGTAGCAGAGCGTTCTGTGCTTCGCCTTGGCGATTTCCGCTTCGCGTTCCTCGCGGCTCAGGTCTATCATGTTGGTATAGTAGTCGTTCCCCTCGATGGGCCAGTTTATCATGATTTTCCCTCCGGGCAGCCGTCCGTAGCTCATCATCATCTCTTTCGACCATACACGGTTCGGTTCGCGCGGATTGGTACACAGCGGGTTGGCACAGCAGCAGGCAAAGAGTGCGGGGTCATAGTCTTCGGGACGGGCTATCCGTACATCGTGCCCGTAGTCCTTCAGGATGGCCACATAGGTCAAGTCCTGCACAATGCCGTTGGCCGTTTCGGGGGCAATGTCTTCGTCGGTCGCCTCGCGACTCTCCATGCCGATGTCGTAGGGCACACCGAGTGCACGAGCCACGTCGCCCTGTTCGGTGGCATCTATCAGTACCCGAGCTTCCACGGTCTCCGTCTTGCCTGCGTGCTCCGTGCGGACTATCCAACGGCCTTTCTCGCGGCGGGCATCCACAAAGGCAGTGCCGTGCTTCACGGTGAGTAGCGGTTCGGCGGCAGCCATCCGGTGGAAGAGGTCGTTGCCCACAGCTGGTTCAAACAGCACGTTGCTCACCCAGCCCGTCTTGAGGCTGTCCGATCCGCCGTAGTGCATGACTAAGCTGTCGAGAAACTCGCCCCATATCCCGGCACGCAGGCGGTAGTTACCGTCCACGGCACTGACTCCTGCGGCGGTCAGCATGCCGCCCAGCCAGTCGGTCTCTTCTATAATAAAGGTACGCGCCCCCATCCGTGCCGATTGCAGCCCGGCAGCCACGCCGCTCGTGCCGCCCCCCACCACCAGGACATCCACCTTCTCGGCGGTGCGGAGGGAACAACCGGCCAGCACAACTGCGGCTGCCAGCATCACAACGGCTCTGTGGAAACACCTTCTGCTCATTTCACTTCTTGGGTATATACGTTGCCAAAACGGTCGGTCACCTTGACTTCCAACTTTGCTTTTGGGTTCTTGGGCGTGGCGCGGAACATGTGACGGGTGTGGATGGGGTTTATCCAGTCGTATTCCACAATGCTCTTGTCGGCACATATCTTGGCTGCCAGCGGGTCGTAGCCGGTGTAGTGGGTCATTTTGCCCATTACCTTGCCGTCTTCCATCCATTCCACTCTCCACAACTCATCCCAGTTCCATACGTTGGCAAGGATGTCTGCGGGATATTCGTCGCTGCTTCCGGCAGGATAGGCGCGGAACTGGTAGCCGTCCGGCTGTCCGGCACTCTTGTACAGCCATTTCACCCGGTTGCCGTCCACCTCGTACACGCCATATCCGGCAGGCGTGCCGTCCATGCTCAGTTCCGACTTCCACCAGATGCCGCAGGCAGCCGTGGTGTTGTGCTCCATCATCCTGTCGGTGAAGCATACGTTGTGGTTGAAGTGGGAGTGTCCCGTCAGGAAATGCACCTCCCTTCCCTCCAGCAGGTCGAACAGGGCACGGGCATTGCTCGTCTCGTCCTGGTGCAGGGTGTTCCATTCCAGTTCCTTCTCCGTGCTGATTTGGATATGGGCTATGACAAACACCAAGTGGTCGGCAGGCACATACTTCAGATCCTGCTCCATCCATGCCAGGATGCTCTCGTCCACATAGCCTATGTACTGGTAGTCGCGGTTCACATAGAAGTTGTTGTTGATGACGATGTAGTGTGCCTTGCCCTTGTTGAACGAGTAGTTCGAGGGGCCGAAATACTCCTCGAACGTCTTGAAGGAGTATTGCCAGGAACGTCCACCGTAGGTCATATCGTGGTTGCCTATGGCGCGGTAGACGGGCATGCCGAGCTTCGCCACCGTGTCTATGTAGGCGGGGAAGAGCTGGGGGGAGTCGCCCACAATGTCGCCGCAGTCTATGGAGAAAAGGTCGGTCTTGCCACGATACTGCTTCAGGTAGGCGTTCATGTCATCCAAGTATTTGCCGTAGAGGGCTATCTCCTTCTCGCTGGTCACTTGCGGGTCGGCCTGCACGGTGAAGAGATGCTTCTTGTCGTCTATCCGGTTCTTGGCCAGCTCGAAGTTGTAGACTTCGTTTGCCGGGTCTATCTTTTGATAAAACTGCCCGATGGTCTTGTTCTTGCAGGCCACTTGATAGCCTGCCGGGGTGGAGAGGTAGATAAAGCGGGCACCGCGGTTACGCTCCAAAGTATAGGCACCGTCCTTGCCGGTGGTCACACAGTCTATGCCGTCGGTCACGATTACGCCGGGCACGCCCTTGCCGTTGCAGGTCACTTTGCCGCCATACGGATTGGCGGCACTCAATGAAGCGAGTATGCCAAGGGTCATCAGGGTACAGATAAAAAGTCTTTTCATTATTTTAAGTTTTTAAGTTTATTAGTTCGTTAATTTTTAGCTACAAGTTACAAGCCACAAGATAGCACAGCCCATTAATCATTAACCATTAGCCATTTTTTCAGCTTAACTCCTGCATATAGTGGATGAAATCAGAAATCAGAAATCTTCTCCGCCTCTTCTCCTATCACATTATATGCGCGTACTTCGTAGTGTCCGTTTCCTTTGCCGGTCAGGTCGAAGGTGGCGGTGGCAGTATCCGGTGTGGCGGTTGCGGTCCAATGATTGCTTTGCACGTCACCTATCAGGATGCCATCCTTATATATATGGTGTCCCAGGAGGGTTGGCTCTTGGGGGTTGAATGTCCATTTCAGTAGGGTTTTCTCTCTGTCCTTTTCGATGGAGAGGCTGTTCACTTGGGCCGGGCGTGCTGCGGCAGGCAGTTCACTGCTCTTTGCCCATTGGCAATAGGCCCGGTGCAACGCCGGACGAATCCGCTCCGGCGAATAGTAATGGCTGTAAGCGAAGGTAATCATGTCGCTCACGTAGGGAGCCACGTTGTCCGCCTGCATCTTGATGCGGTTCAGCGGTGCGGTAGTCCAGAACCGTTGGTCGAACGATTCGATGTTTGCCCAGAAGTTGATTTTAGGCGAGGCGGGGATGACGGCGGCCAGTGCTTTGAACCATTGTGCCGTCTCTTCCGGTTTCAGGAATCCCGACCCTACGCAGTCCTGCGGTGCCAGTATGTCGCCGTCCTTGAGGTGGGCGTTGCGGAGTATGCCGCCCCACACCTTGGCGTGGGCTTCGGCAGTGCACCGTTGGCTGTTCATAAAGGGGGAGAGTATCACCGACAGGTCGGGTGTCAGCCGGGTTAGGCAGTCCAGATTGATGTTGAGGGCGTTCACCAGCAGGTCGCCCAGTTCGGGAGAGTTCACAATGAAAGAGGCTTCAATCTCCCATACCCAGTACCATCCCTTCAGCGTGCCGGGATAGCGTGAGCGGTAGTTCTCCGTGATTTCTTGGGCCACACGGTTGCCCAGCATCATCTGTTCCGTTATCCATTCGGGAGTCCATTTGCTCGTGTTCCACCACCGTTCGTCGAAGTTCAGCCCCACGATGACCTCGAACCCCGCCTTTTGTGCATTGCGCAGGCAGCCGTCCAGCAGGTCGTTTGTGCCGGGGGCGATACCCTCTATCCGGGTGGGATAAACGGCCTGTGCCTTTCCCTCCTTGTCCGTGTGTACGGTGTGCATGAAGATCAGTCGGTGTATGCCTGCTTCGGACAGCATGGCGTACTCCTGTTGCCAGCGGGCATCGTCCCAGTCGGCCACAAGCCAGGGTTGGATAAAACTTCCGCTGATGGCGGCAGCCGTCGGTGCTACCGCCATCAGCGGAAGAACCAGAGTCCACAAGATTCTTAACAGATGATTCATTGGAATTATGAATTTTGAATTATGAATTGGGTAAGGATTCCCTTACGATGCAATTATAATTTAGGCACGGATTACACGGATTCCGCGGAACTCACGCAATCCGCGCCTAAATCACTTTGATTTACTTTACTGTTTTCAGATAATTGTCTATCCCCTGCTTGCAGGCATCCCAATAGTTGTGCATGCGGATGTGGCAGAGGTCGAAGAGGAACATGCCGCCGTCGCAGGCGTTGATGCAGGCATTGATGGACTTGGGCACCTGGTTGGCTTGTCCTCCGTTCTCCCAGCCCGAGCCGTTGCCTATGTCCGGTCCGCCGGCAAAAGGCACGTCGCCCATCAGCTTGGCACCGCCCAGTTTGCAGAAGCCCTGCACAGTCCATTCCGTAGAACCATAGATTTTATCGACAGCCGCGTAGGCACCAAGGAAGATGAAGTCCAGGTGGTCGGCATAACCATAGTCCTTATAGTCGCTGTCCGCCCATCGGGAGTAAGAACCATCTGCTGCGGGATTGTACTTGGGGCTTGCCCAATTTACACCGCTAGTGTAGTAGGTGGAGTACCATGCTCCCACGTATGTTCCGAAGCGAGTGTCAGGGCTGACGGCTTTTACCTCATCGTGCGCCTTTATGATGAAGTCGTGTATCGTTTTGGCACGGAACGCATTCCAACGTTTATACCATTTTCCGGGGATATCCGTTCCGGGTTTCATGATGTCGGCAGGGAAGTTTTCCACTGATTCACCTATAAATAATTCAAACTCCGTTCGACTCTCCGGCGAGAAGTCGCTCATTAGGCCATAGTCGTCGTAGCGGCAACGGTCCAGTATTATGCCGTCAGGCTTGTACTTGGCCAGATCGGAGAGCAAGGATAGCAGATACTCCTGCACCTCATTGTTGGCGGGGTTGAGAAATTTCACTCCCCAGTCTGTTTCGTAGTTTTGCAGGTCCATGGTGTTCACTTGTCTGCCTGTGGCATTGATTACCGTGGCCCACTTCTTTTTCGAGGCATCGCGATAAAGCATACCTTCATAGCCTAATCCGTAGGGACAGAGATAGCCACCTACAAAGGTGTTGATACAGGCATTCACTTTCAGACCCAGCTTGTGCCCTTCGTCCAAGAAAGTCTGTAGATAATCCCATGTGGCAGTCCGCTCCGCCCATACGTAGCCCGCATTGCTCCAGATGTCGATTCTCTTCAGCGGTTCGGCCACGGATGACTTGAAGAGCACGTCACCCGTCGTGGGGCGCACGTCCACCACAATGTCGGTGAATCCGGTCTCTTTCACTTTTCGCAGGTCTTCCTTGATGTTGTCTATGCTGTTGGCATAGCGCTCGAAATTGCCGGCAGCATCTATCCAGACATACCGCGGCTTCTCTTTCGCCTCCGGCTTGTCTGTGCCTCCTTCCTCTTCTTCTTCGCCCCAGTTCCAGTCAGGCACTTTGTTGTCATCGCCCCCACAGGAGGCAAAGAGGCATAGGCAGAAGAACGAGGCTATCCATAATTTTTTTTTCATTCTGGTATCAATATTTTTAGGAGCCATACATACCGCTCCAAGTAAGTATAGTTTGTAGGATTTATTGGTTCTTTTTCTTATCCGGGATGCTTCATACTATAAGCGAATTGCCCGTTACACCTATAATTATAGGATGGTAGTGAATTTATTTGCACTAATTCCAGTCTATATCCGCATAAGGTATTCTTCTAATGGAAGGAATAATACCTTGCCAAGCTACGGAAAAGAGAAGCATCCGTAAGAGAAACGACAGGAGAGGTAAAACACCTATTGAAAACTTACTCTTTACTTTATGCCTCCTCCATGCTTCCTTTGGACGCTTGTTACGGAAAACAGAGGGTATTTCCCCCTCTACCTAATAAGGTAGAGGGGGAAGACGCCATCTGAAAACTTAAACCAGGTCAATCGGCAATACAGTCAGTGGCATAACCACCGATTACACCACTGTTGTGGTCGTAATAATAAACATACATCTTGAAACCATTGGCTGAGGGAGCTATCACCACGTCACCTGAAGCAATGCCTGCATCAGCTGTCTGATACCAGTCGATAGCATTATTTTTCATGGCCAATGCTGGAGAATCCCATACGTTGTCGCCCGAAATGGCAGCCGGGTCGTCGGCATTGAATACGTACAGTTCCGGTCCCATGCCCCAATGCGGGAAGTGGCTGACAACGAACAATGCTGCGTAAGTAGCGTTGTTGAACCGTTTCGTGTCGATACAGTTCGGATTCTTGCCCCAGCCGCTGGAGTCGGAGCCAAGTTCAACACCAATGCTGCCATCGCTCTTAATCCAATGGAAATTGCTCGGGTCGTACATAGATTCGAATACACCTGCTGTCGGGTCAATGCCTGCGGCTGCAATACCGGCTGTGTTGACGGGTGCACCGCCCCAAGCAACACCTGTCGATGCGATATTCATAGCCTGTACACCGGCCACAGCACCGCCACGAACCAAGATTACAGTAAATTCACTGCTACTTGATACTCCGGCAATACCTTCGTTCGGTACAATGATGATGGCATCCCCGTCGATGTTACCGATTACCTTTATCTTGGCACCCATCGGGAACGTTGAAGAATTGGTGAACGAGTGGAACAGCGTGGGCGCATCCTTCACGGAAGCCGTGCGGTAGATGTTCACCGTTTCGCCACCGTTGGCGTGGTTTACAATCAGTAAGTTCTCTGCCTCGTCGTTCGTCACGCTACCGGCCTGGGCACTGCCCAAGTTGATTTCACCCATCTTGGAACCGTTCAAGCCGTTCAGGTAAACCGGCGTAGAGCCGTCGCCGTAGCAAACTACCAGGCGGCCGCCCAAAGCAGCCAGTGTAGGACCTACTCCCACGGCATAGTTAGGCGCACCGAAGTTGGAAACCGGGTCGAAGTTGAAGAGCAGTTCCGTATGGTTGGCATTGAATCCCTTGGCTATCTTTTCGGGAATCTCCTTCATCACGGTATAAACGGCTTTGTCTACCCCGTTGTCTGCCGTTACGGTGAACTCTACCGGTTCGTTGTAGTTGATGGCGGCTGCCGACGGGTCGGGCGAGATGGTGGCATGGGGAGATACCTGTGCCTCGGCCAGGCAGGCGGACAAATCGTCCGGCGTAATCAAGGCAACCTTCTTGGCACCTTTGTTCACCACACCGGCCACGACCGGTTCGTTGATGCTGAAAGCCAGCAACTCACACTTGTTCGACTTCACCCGTTCGCCCGTGATACAGATTTTGCGCTGCACGCCCTGGGCATTGGTGTAGGTAAAGTAGTTCTCCTGAGTCAGGTCAAGGATACCCAGTCCCGGCTCAATGTTACAGTTGGGCTGCAACTCTGCACGCACACGCACCTTGCTCATGTATTGTGCAGTCTCGTCGTCCGATGTCTCGGGATAGTACCAGGGCACCTGGATGACATATCGGTCACTCGTTTCGTCTTCTGAGATGCTGAGCTTGGCCATCTCCTGGTCTACAAACGGACCGGAAGTGAAGATGGCAGTCAGGCTGGAAAGACCTTGACGGTCTGCGGTAGGCAGCACATACTCAGGTTCATGGCAAGCGGAAAGCAATGCCAAGGCTCCTACTAATAAAGTATATATCTTCTTCATAATTGCATACTTGTCTATAGTTTATTTCCATTCGGGGTACTGAGAGACTGCGGCATTGCTGCTCAACTCGCCAGACGGCAACGGAAAGCGGTACATCCGTTCGGGGAAGTTACGGTCTTTGTCATCCACAGATACATAGTTGTACACAAAGTCGCCGTTCGGCTGTTGCTCGATACGCAAGCCGTGCACCTGATAGCCGTTCAAGCCTGTAGGGTATTGCTCGTGTGCCACTTTCCAGCGGCGGAGATCCCAATACCACTGTCCCTCGTAAGCCAGTTCCACCTTGCGTTCCTGACGGATGGCTTTCCACAAGTTTTCGCCTGCCTTGTCCTGATAAGGCAGTCCTACACGGTCGCGGATAGCCTTCACGGCAGCATTGGCACCGGCAGCATCGTTCAGACGGTAGCAAGCTTCTGCCTTGTTCAGCAACACCTCGCCTAAGCGGATGATAGTGACAGGTTGTACACTTCCGTTTTCGTTGATGACGTCGTGGCTCTCGTCTACGCGCTTGCGCAGATAGTAGCCCGTCGTGGTGCGGCCTTGGGGCTCCGGTTCCTTGTTCCATACACAGAAACCGTCACTGCCTCCTACAAACGATTCGATGGTACGGTCTTTCCAGGATGCTCCGTTGTAGAGGATGGAAGCTTGGAAACGGGGTTCCAACTCTTCGTAGGGTGGAGTGTCCGTTACGCCTTCGGCATGCCATGCGCTCCAGTCCGGGAAACCACCTTCTTCGGCATATTCGTAAGATTCTACCATCTCCTGTGTAGGCGTGCCGTAACCGCCGCCGGTCTGTCCGTTCAGTTTATAGTCTCCGCCCGGAGTATAGTAGAAGTCGAAGCCGTAAGTGATATCCAGCTTGCGGTCGAAGCAGTATTGCAGAATGGCTTCTTTGTTTCCTTCGGTTATTGGCTTCATATAGCTGTCCGCATAGTCCGCTTCCAGAGCGTAGTCCAGCTTTTCCACCTCTTCGGCTGCTTTCTTGGCGGCTTCCCAACGCTCGGCATAAAGCATGGCACGCGACATGAAAGCCCATGCCTGTCCCTTGTTGGCACGGCCCTTGGCATCCTTAGCCTCGGGCAGGTTGGCTGCCGCGTATTCCAAATCCTGCTGGATGAAGTCCCAGCCCTCTTTTTCGGTATTGAGTGCCTTGTTTTCGGTGATGGCAGTCAGGTCTTCATCGTAAATGATGACCTCTTTGTAGCGCTTCATCAGGTCGAAATAGAGGTAAGCACGTACAAAGCGCATCTCGGCTTCCAGCCGCACGGCATCCGATTCTGCCAAGGTCCCGTACTTCTTCAGGGAAGAAATTTCCTGATTGGTTCTGCGTACAGCACTGTACCAACTACCCCAATAACCCAAATAGGCATCTACGTAGGTCGCTGTCAGGTTGCTTCCGCCGTAGGCTATCTCACTGGGAATGAAGCAAAGCGAATTGTAGTTATAGGAACCGTATTTCAATTGGTCGGTCAAGGCTTCCGTCTCTCCCGCCACGCACTGACTTGCTACCACATCATAAATGTAACTATATAGATAGTTTACAGAATATTCAGCTGTGCTGACATTGGTCCATACCCCCTTGTCGGAAATCTTGTCGGTAGGGGTCATATCCAGAAAGTCGTTACAGGAGGTCAGCCCCAGCGTAGCTCCCATAAGACACAATCCTGCTATAATCTTTTTCATATTTATCAGTTTTTTAGAAAGTTAATGTAAGACCACCCATCACAGTGCGCTGTTGCGGATAGTAACCGTTGTTCACGCCCGGCGATTCGGGGTCGATGCCTTCGGGCAGCCCGTCGATGGTAAAGAGGTTGCTGCCTTCCACGAAGATGCGCAGGTTCTCGATGTTCAGCTTGCTCATCCAGGCCTTGGGGAAGGTGTAACCGATTTGTGCCGACTTCAGTCGCACATATTTACCGTCTCTCCACCAGAAGGAAGAACTCAGACCGTTGTCGCCGCCGTGGCCGGGAGCACCCAGTGTGATGCGCGGGAAAGAGCCGTTCGGGTTGTCGATGCTATAAGCATTCTCCACCAAGAAGAGTGGGGAATTGGCTGCTTCTTTGAAAGTTTGTGTCCAGATGGTGTTGTCATCGTAGCCGTTATAGTAAGTACCGGTCATGGAAACGTCGAAGAGGGCACCGCCGGTGAACTGGGCGTTGAAGTCGAATCCCTTCCAAGAGGCACCAAGATTCAAGCCGAAAGTCAGTTGTGGGCGGTTGGAACGCCCAAAAGCACCACGGTCCTGACTGTCAATCTTACCATCACCATTCATATCCACATACTTGATGTCGCCCACACAGGGACGGCTTCCATACCAGGCAGAGTTGTCTATCTCTTCTTCCGTGCGGAACAGCCCGTCGGCTTTCCAACCGTAGATGGTGCCATAGGCGGTGCCCACTACCTTCTGCCATTCCACGGTGTTGGGCTCGTCCAGATACTTCAGCCAGCGTGTCTTGGAGTAAGTCAAGTTACCGCTGACGGTGTATTGCAGCGGACTTCCTGCCACATGGAATTTATTGCGGTGAGTCAGCAAAATGTCGATACCTTTTGAATCAAGTGCATTGTTGTTGCCATACGTGGTATAATAACCACCCATGGAAGAGGGTTTGTTGCCACCCATTCCTGTCAACACATCGTATGTGTAGTTATAGAAAGCATCCAGTTCAATGCCTAACAATCCATTCCAAAGGGTGGCATCAAAACCGGCATTCCAAGAGAGAGTTTTCTCCCAAGTCAGTGCGGGGTTAGGGATTCCACTGGTATAAATGCCCGGTGCTTTCACTGCAGAACCCGAAGGATAAATCACGCCGGTGGACCATGGACTGTAAGTGCCGAGGAATGCATATTCGGAAACGGCATCGTTACCCAGCAAGCCGACAGAGGCACGTACTTTCAGGTCGTTGACAAATTCGAGGCTCTCCATGAAGTTCTCTTTTGAGATTCTCCATCCCAATGAAGCCGAGGGGAAGAAACCCCAACGTTTGCCCATGCCGTAGAATTTGTAGGATCCATCGTAACGACCGGTGAATTCTGCCATGTATTTGCTGTCATAATCATACTTCAGACGGAATACATAGCCGGCTGTGCGTGAAGCTGCGCTCCATCCGCCAATCGGGGAGTCGGTAGGCACGCCACCGCCATCAGAACCGAGTTCCGGCAACTGGATGAAAGGAAGATTCTTGGCGTAGGCTGACAAACCGTGGCTTTTATTGTCACGTGCCTCCACCAGTGCCAGCACTTCCACATTGTGCAGGCCGAAGCTGTTGGCATAATTGATGCTTGCCTGGCCTACCATCTGTTCGTAATTAGTCTGTCCTTCGCCCAATTCCGTACCGTTGGCTGTACCGCGCGGATCTTCGTACTGGCTCCAAGTACCATTGTTATAACCCATGACGGAGTATAGCGTATTTAGGTTCTTGTTGTGTGAAGTGGAATAGTTGTAAGAACCATTGGCCTTCAATGCCAATCCTTTCACCCAAGGCACATTGTAGGTCAATTCCAGGTTGACGTTGCCCTCGAAACTGCGTGTTTTCTTGTAGCCGGATTCATAAATGGCTGCCAGCGGGCTGTTGGGCAAAGATGTGTTTTTCTGTATAGCTGCCGTGTACATATCGTTATAGCGTTCGGGCAGATAAGGGTGCATCTGGATGGTCTGGCGTGCAATGGAAAGGAAACCCACTTCTTCGTAGCCGTCATCACCACCACCGGAGTTGAATGCAGGTGTACTGCGGCGGCCTACTACGCCCGATACACCAAGCTTGAAGTTGAAATGCTTGGCAAATTCGCTTTCGATGTTGGCACGCAGGTTGTAGCGGCGGTATGTGAAGTTGTCGATGTTACCGTTCTGTCCTAAGTAGCCGAGCGAAGTGAAGTAACGCATCTTTTCGTTGCCGCCCTGCACGGTCACACTGTGCTTCTGGTTGGTACCCGTGCCGAATACCTTATCTATATAGTCCACGTTGTCCCATCCGTCCGTGGGGTCGCCGTTGGTCATGGCGGCAATGTTCTCCTGCGTATAGTAGGGTGTGTATTCGCTGCGATCCTTGATGGCCCCGCTTGCCAGCTGGTCCATCATCTGCGCCATGTTGTAGTAGTGTGCGTATTGCGGGCCATTCATGAATTTCGGGAAATTGGCATTCATGGAGACACCGTAGGAGGCATCGTAAGTCACCTTGGTCTTGCCGGCCTCACCGCGCTTGGTAGTGACGATGATGACACCACCGGCACCTGCCAAACCGTAAACGGCAGCCGAGGCACCGTCCTTCAGTACAGATACGCTCTCGATGTCGTTCGGATCCAGGTCGTTGATATTGCTCACGGGGAAACCGTCCACGATATACGATACGCTGTATACAGAACCACGAATCTTCAGCGAAGCCTGGTCCAAGCCCGGTTCACCGGATTCCTGCAAGGAAGAGATACCCGGCAAGCGGCCACCGAGCAACTGCGATACGTTGGTGGCGGGGGCTTTCAGCAGTTCGTCACCCTTCACGGCAGATACGGCACTGGTCAGTGATGACTTTTTGGAAGTACCGTAACCTACCACCACCACTTCGTCCAGCAACTCCGTGTCGTTCGTCATGGTAACATCTATCACCTTGCGGCCATTGACAGTCACTTCCTGTGACTTCATACCTACGAAAGAGAATACCAACGTGGCGTTCTTTGCTACATTCAGCGAGTATTTTCCGTCCACATCGGTCACCGTACCGTTAGTGGTACCCTTGATGGCAACACTGACACCGGGCAACGTGCCCATGGCATCAGATACCTTACCCGTAACGGTTATGTTCTGGGCATAACCACTCACGGAGCATAGCAACAGCGCGAAGAACGAAAGCAGCACGGCTTTCATCCATCGGGTGTTTTTCTTAGCATGAGTTTCTTTTCTCATTTTGTTTTGGTTTTGAGTTAAATTGATTACTTTGCGTAATCGACGCTTCTGATTTCCCTGACAACCGTAACTTTGATTTGTCCGGGGTATTCGAGTTCCGCTTCCAGCTTGTTGGCGATTTCTTTTGCAAGGAAAACCGTGGTGGTGTCGTCGACGACCTCGGGTTTGACCATAACGCGGATTTCGCGCCCTGCCTGAATCTGTCTCTTATACACATCTCCGAGCCCACGAGACACTCGCTAATCTCGTAT
>ENA-UADQ01000406-UADQ01000406.1-human-gut-metagenome-genome-assembly--contig:-NODE-406-length-13748-cov-10.928723_pt1 | contig 13748 bp, 9 predicted proteins | sample MGYA00244262_ERZ654258 | MGnify/ENA primary metagenome ERZ654258 (study PRJEB26926, sample SAMN06165206) | human gut metagenome | biome: ENVO:00009003; feature: ENVO:2100002; material: ENVO:00002003...
CGGCAAGGACGGCCTCATGCCGGTGGAAAAGACCATCATCGACCGCTGTGTGCGCTCTGTCTACCGGGAATACCTGAGCGACCCCCGCCCGGAAAAGATGCCGATTCTGGAGGACTTGTACAACGAGCTTCGCAGGCAGGATGAAAAGGAAGCGCAGTATATCGCCACGGCGCTGGAAATCTACGTCACCGGCTCACTCAACGTGTTCAACCACCGCAGCAACGTGAATATCGAAAACCGCGTGGTCAGCTTCGATATCAAGGAGCTGGGCAAGCAGCTCAAAAAGATCGGGATGCTGGTGGTGCAGGACGCGGTGTGGAACCGCGTCACAATTAACCGGGAACAGCGCAAGTCCACCCGCTACTATATCGACGAAATGCACCTTCTTTTGAAGGAGGAGCAGACCGCCGCCTATACGGTGGAGATATGGAAGCGCTTCCGCAAGTGGGGCGGCGTTCCAACGGGCATCACCCAGAACGTCAAAGACCTGCTCTCCTCCCGCGAGGTGGAGAACATCTTTGAAAACTCCGACTATGTGTATATGCTCAACCAGGCTTCCGGCGACCGGCAGATTCTGGCGAAGCAGCTCAACATCTCGCCCCATCAGCTCTCGTATGTGACCCAATCCGCCGAGGGCGAGGGGCTTTTGTTCTACGGCAGCGTGATCCTGCCCTTCGTAGACCGCTTTCCCAAGGATACGGAGCTGTACAAAATCATCACGACCAAGCTGTCCGACCTCTCCGAACAAACCGGGGAGGAAGCGAAGGACGCAATTACAGAGTAAAGAAGGAGAAAAGAATATGGATAACCACCTTATGATTTTTGAAAGCGCAGATTTTGGTCGGGTACGTTCCGTGCTGAAAGACGGTGCTCCTTGGTTTGTTGCGGTTGATGTGTGCAAAGCTCTCGGATTGAACCAGGTTACGCGCGCAATGTCCAGATTGGACTCGGATGAAGGTGGGTTACTTGAAGTACCCCACCCCCAGAACGCCGATAAGACGATTGAAATAAATGCAGTAAGTGAAGCCGGACTCTATCATTTGATCCTTTGTTCCAAAAAGCCGGAAGCGAGAGCCTTCAAGCGCTGGATCACCCATGAGGTCATTCCCTCCATCCGCAAGCACGGCGCGTATATGACGGACAGCCTGTTGGATGCGCTGGAGGAGCACCCCGAGGCCGTGCCGGAGTACCTGAACCGTCTGCGCAGCGAAAACGCCCGAAACCGGGAGCTGACCCGCTGTCTCCGGCTTGCCCTCCCCAAAGCGGAGTATTACGACGCCTTTGTTGACCCTGCGGACTGCACCAATATCCGCACCACCGCCAAGGAGCTGGGCGTTCCCGAAAAGCAGTTTACCCGGTATCTGGAGGAAAAGAAGTATCTGTTCCGGGACAAGAACCGCAAGCTCTTTCCCCGTGCGGTCAAAAAGAGCGCCGGTCTGTTTCTGGTGAGGGACTTCTACACCGAGCGCGGCAAGCTGGGACACTATACCCTCATCACCCCGGCGGGCAAGCGGCATTTTCTGGAGAGAACGGATGAAATTCTGTTTGAATAACGCTTTTAACCCATCAGCAGTCCCATCAGGAGGTGATGAATATGGCAAAACGCTCGCCAAGGCTGATTTTCACCGAGGAAGAACGCGCCCTGCCGAAGCTGGAGCGCATCGTCCGCAAGGCGGACAGGGCGGCGGTTAAGCTGGAAAAGGCCGAAGCGAAAATTCCCAAGAAACCCGTTAAGGTCAAAAAGCGCGTTGTGGACAGTGAGAGCGGCAAGGTCACGACGCGCCTTTTCTTTGAGGAGGCGGACAAAAAGCGTCCGCCCTCCAAGCTGGCGCACGCCGCAAGGAAAGCGCCGCTGGATACCGTCCGCAGCGCAGTCCACCGCAAGCTCCGGGAGGAGGGCGGCGACAACCCCGGCACGGAGGCGGCGAACACCCTGACCGAGACGGCGGAGCGCACCTGGCGCATTGCGGAATCGGCGCACCGCTCCCATGCGGAAAAGCCCTACCGCAAAGCGGACAAGGCGGAAGCCGCCGCAGACAAAGCTAATCTCAAGGCGCTGAACAAACAGTACGAGCAGGAATACGGCAGGGCTTCCAACCCCTATTCCCGCTGGCAGCAGAAGCAGGCCATTAAAAAGGAATACGCCGCCGCAAAAGCGGGGAACGGCGCGAGGAATACCGTCAAAGCGTCCGAGACCACCGCGAAGGCGGCAAAGCGCGCCGCCGAGGGGAGCAAAAAGGCCGGCAGCTTTTTTGTCCGGCACAAGAAGGGCTTCCTCATCGCGGGCGGCGTCGCCGCCGCGATACTGCTGCTCATGACCTGCATTTCCTCCTGCTCCACGCTGTTTCAGGGAGGAATATCCGGCATTGCGGCCTCCACCTATCCGCTGGAGGATGTGGATATGCTGGCGGCGGAAGCCGCCTACTGCGCCATGGAGGACGAGCTGCGGGAATACCTGAACAGCTACGAAAGCACCCACGATTACGACGAGTACCACTTCGACCTGGACGAGATTGAGCACGACCCCTATGTGCTCATTTCCATGATTACCGCCCTCAAGGGCGGAGAATGGACGATTGACGAAATAGGCGGGGTTCTGGAGATGCTGTTTGAAAAGCAGTATATCTTAACGGAAACCGTCACCACGGAAACCAGATACCGCACCGAAACGCATATCGGCTACTACACCGACGAAAACGGCAATCTGCAAAGCTACGAGTACGAGGCGGAGGTTCCCTACACCTGGTATATCTGCCATGTGGAGCTGGAAAACTTCAACCTCTCCCATGTGCCGGTGCATATCATGTCCCACAATCAGCTCTCCATGTACGCCGTGTATATGAGCGTGCTGGGCAACCGCCCCGACCTGTTCCCCGGCTCCCCGTATGTGAACCGGTACTACCACACCCAGTATGAGAAGTACGAGATACCCCCGGAGGCGCTGGCGGACGAGCAGTTCGCCGCCATCATCAAGGAAGCGGAAAAGTATCTGGGCTACCCCTACGTCTGGGGCGGCAGCTCGCCCGCCACCTCCTTCGACTGCTCCGGCTTCGTTTCGTATGTCTACAACAACTGCGGCCTGCATTGGAGCTTCGGCAGGCTGGGCGCGGAGGGGCTGCGGGGCATGTGCGCCTATGTCTCCCCGGAAAGCGCCCGTCCCGGCGACCTGATATTCTTTGAAAAGACCTACGACACCGCAGGCGCGTCCCATGTGGGCATCTATGTGGGCAATAACAGGATGCTCCACTGCGGCGACCCCATTCACTACGCTTCCATCGACACAAGCTACTGGCGAAGCCATTTTCTCCAGTTCGGCAGATTACCTTAACAACAACCATATCAACGCAAAAAGGAGGATGTTATGAACCCGCGACTTGAAAAGCTGCGTCAGGAGCGCGAGAAGCTGGCGGAAAAGCTCACATCGCTGACCGCACGGCTCAAAGCCCTGGACGAGCAGATTCTGAAGCTGGAAAACACGGATATTGTGGGCATCGTCCGCGAGAACGGGCTGACCATCGAGCAGCTCGCGGCGCTGATGGAGATGCTGGAAAAGCGTCCCACGGCGGCGCTGCCCGACGAATACAGAAAAACGGAGGAATTTGTGGATGAAGAATAAATGGAGATTTTTTGCCGTGACGCTGGCCGTCGTGCTCTGCATGACGGTCTTTTCCGTTACCGCTTATGCAGGCGGCGGCGATATGGATGAGCCGACCGATACCATGCAGCCGGAGGATGCGGAGATCTGCGTACAGGGCTGTGAGTTGACCGACATCGAACAGACCCTGACGGTGAACGTGACTGAGAACGCGGACGGAAGCCATACCGTGACCATCGGGGATCGGAGCTGGACGCTTCCCGCCAAACGGGAGCAGGCCGGAAAGGTGGTCAACGTCCGCACCTATTTGAACCTGCGCACCGGCCCCGGCACGGATTACACCGTGATCGGGCATCTGCTCAACGGCGCGGAGGTGAAGGTGCTGGAGGAAAGCAACGGCTGGTATAAGGTAGTCGTGCCGGAGCAGACCGGCTATGTATACGGCAAATACCTTGACGTCATGAGCGCGCCGACAGAAAACAGCGGAAACGATACGGATATGGCGGAACTGCCGGAGCTGCTGCTGCAATATTACGCCGCTGCCGGAGGTTCCGCTCCCCTGACCCCGGACGGCAACCTGACGCTCATGGACGATATCGGCTCCGCTTTCGGCGCAGGCAAGCAGTTCATCACCGTGACGACCAAGGGCGGCAACACCTTTTATCTCATCATCGACCGGGACGATAAGGGCCATGAGAACGTCCATTTCCTGAATCTTGTGGACGAGGCCGACCTGCTGGCGCTGACCAAGGACGGCGAGAGCATCGTCCCCGCCTGCACCTGCACGGACAAATGCGCCGTGGGCAAAATCAACACGGGCTGCAAGGTGTGCAGAACCAATATGAGCGAGTGCGCAGGCAAGGAAGTGACGGAACCCACGCCACAGCCCGCCGAGCCTGCGGAGACCGCGCCCGAAAAGAGTACCGGCGGCGCGGGGCTCATTGTGGTCGTCCTCCTGCTCCTGCTGGGCGGCGGCGGTGCGCTGTACTGGTTCAAGCTCCGCAAGCCCAAGGCCGACACCCGTGGGGCGGACGACCTGGACGATTACGACTACGGCGAGGACGAGGAAGATGAGGATTACGAGTTTGAAGCCGATGACGAGACGGACGCCGGGGAGGATGAAGAAAAGTAACACAGACTGTCAGCACAAAATCGCCCATGGAGATGTCTCCCCGCGAGCGGCTTATTCAGATCATGAAGCGCGAGCAGGCGCTTTTCATTCGGCAGACGCTCTCCCAAAAGCCCGGATACCGGGGCGGCAAGAAAGCCTTTGAATACTTCATCCGGCAAAAGATCGTAAAAGCCGTGGAAGCGGGCTGCGGGGATGCGGAAGCGCTGCTCCGCACCCCCAAGCCCGTCAAATCCATCTACTGCGACTTCAAATACTATTTCGACGAATACAGCTACGCAAACTACGACCTGTATGTGGAGAAGGCCATCGAGGACTGCGGGAACAACACCCTGCGCAAGGAGTTCCTGCGGGCAAAGGGCTGGGACGCGCCGGATGATTTCGATATCAACGATGAGGAGGAATAAAGGAATATGAACGAATACCGATTGGTTGTGTGTGAAAAGCCCTCCGTGGCAAGGAGCATTGCCGCCGTTCTTGGCGCAGGCAGGCGCGAGGACGGTTTTCTTTCGGGCGGCGGCTATCTCGTTTCCTGGTGCTTCGGGCATCTTGCGGAGCTTTCGGATGCGGACGCCTACGATGAAAAGTACGGCAAATGGCGAAGGGAGGACTTGCCCATCCTGCCGGATAGCTGGCAGTACACCGTGGCGAGGGACAAGCAGAAGCAGATGAACACCCTGCGCACCCTCATGCACAGAGAGGACGTTTGCGAGGTCATCAACGCCTGCGACGCCGGGCGCGAGGGCGAGCTGATCTTCCGCACGGCGTATAATCTCAACAACTGCCGCAAGCGCGTAAAGCGGCTCTGGATCTCCTCCATGGAGGATGCGGCTATCCTTCAGGGCTTTGACAATCTCCGCGACGGCGCGGAGTACGACAACCTCTACGCCTCCGCCCTCTGCCGCAGCAAGGCGGACTGGCTGGTGGGCATCAACGCCACCCGCCTGTTTTCCGTGATGTACCACCGCACCCTGAACGTGGGGCGCGTGGTATCGCCCACGCTTGCGCTGCTGGTACAGCGGGAAGCGGAGATCAATGCCTTTCAGCCGGAGAGCTTTTACACCGTCCATCTGGACTTTGACGGCTTCTCCGCCGCAGGCGAACGCATGAAGGAGCAGGCGGAGGCGGAGCGGCTTGCCGGGGACTGCAACGGCAAAACCGCCGCTGTTACCTCCGTCGTGCAGACGGAAAAGACAGAGAAAGCCCCGGCGCTCTACGACCTGACCACGCTCCAGCGGGATGCGAACCGCTTGCTTGGGTACACGGCGCAGCAGACGCTGGATTATCTGCAAAGCCTGTATGAAAAGAAGCTCTGCACCTACCCCCGCACCGACAGCCGCTACCTCACCGACGATATGGAGGGCGGCGTAAACGCGCTGGCGCTGTGCTGCGCGGGCGTCTGCGGCGCGGAGCCGCCCGCAGACGTCTGTTCGGAGCAGGTGTGCAGCAGCAAAAAGGTCAGCGACCACCACGCCGTCGTTCCCACCATGGCAGCGGGCGAAACGGACTTGGATGCGCTGCCCGCAGGCGAACGGGAGCTCCTGCGCCTTGTTTCCCTTCAGGTGCTTATGGCGGTCAGCGCGCCCTTCGTCTGTCTGGAGACCGAGGCAAGGCTGGCCTGCGGCGGGAACACCTTTGCCGCCAAGGGGAAAACAATCCTTAATATGGGTTGGAGGGCATACACGGAAAAGGGCAAGCAGGACAACACCACCCTCCCGGAGCTTTCCGAGGGACAGTCGCTTCCCGTTTCCTCCTGCGCGGTCAAAGAGGGAAAAACGACCCCGCCCAAACACTTCACCGAGGATACGCTTCTGTCGGCTATGGAGACGGCGGGCAAGGAGGATATGCCGGAGGATGCGGAGCGGCGCGGGCTGGGAACCCCCGCGACCCGGGCGGCTGTCATTGAAAAGCTGGTGGCCACGGGCTTTGCGGAGCGCAGAAAGGCGAAGAAATCTGTACGCCTCGTTCCCACCGAGGCGGGCGTGTCCCTCATTACCGTGCTGCCCGAACAGCTCCAGTCCCCGCTGCTCACCGCCGAATGGGAGCACCGCCTCAAGGAGATCGAGTGCGGCGAGCTGGGCGCAGACGAGTTCCTTGCCGGCATCCGCGATATGGTCGCAGCGCTGGTTCGGGACGCTGCGCCTGTGGACGGTGCGGAGGTACTGTTCCCCTCCGGCAGACCCGTTGTGGGCAAATGCCCCCGCTGCGGCGCAGAGGTCACGGAGAGCAAAAACGGCTATTTCTGCGAGAGACGGAGCTGCAAGTTCGGGCTGTGGCGGGACAACCGCTTCCTTGCCGCCAAGAAGATCAGCCTGACAAAGAAGATGACTTCCTCGCTCCTGACGCAGGGACGCGCCTACGCCAGCGGTATCTACTCCGAGAAAACCGGCAAGACCTACGACGCATTCATCGTGCTGGAGGACGACGGCGCGCGTTCCTCCTATAAGCTGGACTTCACCAAGTGACCCTCACAGGCTCCCGCACGGGCGTTTCATTCCCCTGCGGGAGCCGCTGTTTTTACCATGATCCAAAGGAGGTATGCACGAAATGGCTGAAAAACAGACCAACAAGGAACGGCTCAAAGACATCACCGACAGCATTGAGACGGGCATAAAGGAGCTGTTTGAGAGCGACAGATACAGGCAGTACCTTGCCACCATGAGCCGCTTTCACCGCTACAGCGTCAACAACACCATGCTCATCTATATGCAGCGCCCCGATGCCACCCATGTGGCCGGCTTCAACAAATGGCGCGATCAGTTTGGAAGAAGCGTCAAAAAGGGCGAAAAGGGCATTAAGATCATCGCCCCCACGCCCTTCAAGAAGAAAATCGAGCAGCAGAAATTAGACCCCGACACCAAGCTCCCCCTGCGGGACGAGAACGGCGATATTATCACGGAGGAAAAGACGGTGCAAATTCCCATGTACAGGCCCGTGGTGGTGTTCGACGTGCAGCAGACCGCAGGCAAGCCACTGCCGGAGCTGGCGGCGAACCTTACGGGGGACGTGCAGAATTACGGGGTGTTTATGGAGGCTCTGCGCCGCAGCGCGCCCGTCCCCATCTTCTTTGAGAAGCTGGCGGAGAATATGGACGGTTACTTCTCCGTGGACAAACAGCGCATCGCTATCCGCGAAGGCATGAGCGAGGTACAGACGGTCTGCGCCGCCGTCCATGAGATCGCCCACTCCAAGCTCCACAATAAGGACGAAATCGGGGAAAAATATCAGCAGATCGAGCTGTTCGGCAAGCCTGCGCTGTTTTCAAACGGGCGCATCGACCGGGATAAGCTGCCGGAGGGCTTGTATGTATATGACCTGCGCGGCTCGGATTACGATCCGGGTATGCCGGTAACGCTTGAAAGCCATGTCACCGTCAATCACGCCGCCTCTGTCATCACAGCAGCGCCCATTGAGCTGCCGGAGCAGGGCTTTCTGTATCTGGGCGAGGACGGGCTGAACTTCACGGGCGGCGAGCAGACCGTGAAGGAGTTTTGGCACGCACAGTATCCGGAAAAGGCAAAGCTCTCCCGCGCCGCCGAGGAGATTCAGGCGGAGAGCATCTCCTTCGCCGTCTGCGCCTATTACGGCATTGAGACAGGCGAAAACAGCTTCGGGTATCTGGCGACCTGGGCAAAGGACAGGGAGCTGACCGAGCTTCGCGCATCGCTGGAGACCATCAACCGAACCTCATCCTCCCTGATTACGGATATCGACCGCCATTACGCGGAAATCTGCAAGGAGCGCGGACTGGATAAGGAACCGGAGAGCCTTGCCGCCGAGCCGGTGCAGGAGATCGCCGTGCAGGAGCCGGAGCCGGTCACAGCGCCGGACAACGGCTGCGTCCCCGACCCTGCGATTTCTGTTGAGAGCATGAACGCCTACGGCTACACCGATTCCAATATGCTGCCGCTGACAAAGGAGCGCGCGCTGGAGCTCATGGAACGGGATGTAAGCGTGTATATGCTTCACACGGACAACACCGAGGCCATGGCCTTCGATGCAGAGGATATCCGCAGCTTTGACGGTATCTTCGGCGTGGAAGCCTCCGAATGGGAGACGGTCAAAGACCGCTTCGCACCGCCGGACTATGAAAAGGCGTTTCTCAGTAACCCTGCCGACAGCTTTGCCATCTATCAGCTTCGGGATAATGATAATACGGCGCAGCTTCGCTTTATGAACGCCGAGTATCTGGAGAAGAAGGGGCTTTCCATTGAAAAGGGAAATTACGCCGCCGTCTACGCGGGCGGCCTCGACCGCAGGGGCGATACGCAGGACAGGTTGGACGAGCTGTATGAGACCTTCAACATCCGCCGCCCGGAGGATTTTCGCGGTCACAGTCTGTCCGTCAGCGACATCGTGGCGCTGAAGCAGAACGGCGTGGTATCCTGTCATTACGTTGATTCCCGGGACTTCAAGGCGCTGCCAGACTTCCTAAAGCCGGAAAACTATCTCAAAAACGCGGAGATGGCCATGGAGGACGACTACGGCATGATTGACGGCGTTATCAACAACGGGCCGAAGCAGACCGTGGCAGAGCTTGAGGAACAGGCAAAGTCCGGCAAGCCCATCTCCCTCATGGAGCTGGCGCAGGCGGCGCGCCGGGAACAGGCGCAAGCGGCGCGCCGGGAACAGGCGCAGGCGGCACGGCAGGAGAAGAAGCCCTCCGTGCTGGCAAAGCTCTGTCCTCCCGTCAACGAGCCGAAAAAGACAGCGCGTTCAAAGCGCGCGGAAAGAGAGCTGCTATGATGAATTTTACCAATGATGAAATGAACCTCATGTGCATCTACCAGAGCGACAGCCGCAGCGGGCTGATTGCCGCCCTCACCGAAATGCGCGGATATCTGGACGAGGACGAAGCCGGGCTGCGGGAGCTGACCGACAGCGCCCTGCAAAAGCTGGGCGAAATCACCGATGAGGACTTCGCGGAGCTGGAGCTAATTCCCGACTTCGATACGGACGAATAAGGCGGATGCGGCGGGAGCGACTTTCGGGTCGCTCCCGCTGTGCTTCCGCGATTCTATTTCCCAAAATCGAAAAAATATTGATTTTGGGAAATAGAACGGGTATAATAAGAGCAGAGGTGATGAATATGAAACTGATAGACCGAGGTGTGTATCTACGAAAACTGATTGGTGTCATCGGAACGCCGGATATCAAGGTTGTCACAGGTGTCAGGCGCAGCGGAAAGTCAAAGCTGCTGGAAGCGTTCAAAGGGTATGTAGAAGCAAATATCGCGGACGCAAATATCGTGCATATCAATTTTAACCTGACAAAGTATGAGCAGTTCAAGGACTACCATGTCCTGAACAATTATATTGAAAGCTCCTATATCGATGGCAAGCAGAACTTTGTTCTGATCGACGAGGTGCAGATGTGTCCTGGGTTTGAGTTTGCTATCAACAACCTCCATGCGCAGGAAAGATTCGACATCTATATTACAGGCTCAAATGCTTTCCTTCTAAGTTCCGACCTTGCCACACTCTTCACGGGTCGAACTTTTGAAGTGAAGGTGTTCCCGTTTTCTTTCAGTGAATTCTGCGAGTATTATACCCTTACGGACAGATATGCCGCTTTTTCCCGTTATCTGCGAGAAGGCGGTATGGCCGGCTCGTATCTTTATCAGGACCCGGAAGCCAAGTACGACTATATCGCGGATGTATTCGATACATTGATCGTCAGGGACATACGGCAGAAATATAAAATCCGCAACCCGATCCTGATGAACCGCATTGTCGATTTTCTCATGGACAATATCTCAAATCTCACGTCTGCGAGAAATATTGCAGACGCTCTCACGGGCAACAAGGATAAAATCAACCACAAGACCGTCGGAAACTATATGCAGTATCTGTGCAATGCCTTTGCTTTCTATCGCGTTCGCAGGTATGACATTCAGGGGAAAAAGTATCTGGCCTCCAGTGATAAGTTGTATCTGAGCGACCACACCTTCCGGTATGCGAAGCTGGGAACCAAGAATCTGGATTATGGGCGCGTACTGGAAAACATCGTTGCTATTGAACTGCTTCGGCGCGGATATGAGGTCTATGTCGGGGTCTTATACAAGAAGGAGATAGATTTTGTTGCCATCAAGCGCAACGAAAAGCTCTATATTCAGGTTTCAGACAACATCAGCGACGAGAAAACCTTTGAGCGCGAAGTAAACCCCCTTCTTCAAATCAAGGACGCTTATCCGAAGCTGGTACTCGCCAGGATCAGAGATGAAGCGTACCAGTATGAGGGCGTTCAGATTATCGATATTGCGGACTGGCTGGCAGAGCAGCCGTCTACTTCCCAAAAATGAAAATAATCTGATTTTGGGAAACAGAAAACCAACATATAAGAGAAAGCGTCCCGTTTCCTGCACAGGATTCGGGGCGTTTTCATATATACTGCTTATACATAGAGCGTCCGTTCCGGGCGCTCTAAATTTTTGCCATGAAGGAGGAGCAATATGCCGAGCAAGCTGCAAACGTATATGCAGATGGCGGACGAGGCGCAGCGGCAGATCACCGGCAGCTACCGGGGCTGGACGGGCTTTCTCACCACCGCCGCAAGGCTGTACAAATACCCCTACGCCGAGCAGGTCATGATCCACGCTCAGCGTCCGGACGCCACCGCCTGCGCGGAGTACGACTTCTGGAACGAAAAGATGGGCCGGTATGTCCGCAGGGGCTCCAAGGGCATCGCCCTCATCGACAGCAGCGGCGAAAGGCCGAGGCTTCGGTATGTGTTCGACGTGTCGGACACGGGCGGCAGAGAATTTCCCAAGAGCCGCTACCTGTGGGAATACCGGGAGGAACACGCGGACGCGGTAAGCGCCATGCTGGAAAGCCGCTACGGTGTGGACGGAAAAGGAGGGCTTCCTGACCAGCTTGAGCGCATCGCGTCTCAGCTTGCGGAGGAATACTGGCGGGACTATAAGCGGGATATCCTCGCCATCGTTGACGATTCCTTTCTTTACGGGTATGATGAATTTAACGTAGGAGCGGCCTTCCAAAGCGCCGCCGCCGTCAGCATTGCCTACTCGCTCATGTCCCGCTGCGGGCTTGAAGCGGACGACCGCTTCGAGCATGAGGATTTCCTGAGCATCTTCGATTTCAACACCCCGGAAGCCGCCGCCGAGCTGGGCACGGCGGTGAGCAGGATCAACGGAGAGGTGCTGCGGCAGATCGAAGTCACCATCAAGAATTACGAGCGCGAGAAACTCGCGGAAAGGAGCCATAGCCATGACAGAGCTGACCTACACCAAGAACGGGGACTACCTGATTCCCGACCTGACGCTGAGCGAAACGCCGGAGGACGCGAGACCCCTGGGCAAGTACGGGAGACTGCGCAGGAGCTACCTTCAGGAGCACAGACCGGGGCTGTACAGCCGTCTGGTGCTGTCGGAGAAGCTGTTCCCGCATCTGCGGGAGATCGACGAGACGGCGAATCGGAGATTGGAGCAGATGATGCCGGAGCTGATGAAGTCGGCGGGCGTGACGGAGGAGCTGAAAGCCCGCGATCAGATGAAATGGGTGGGGCTGATGAACAGCCTGAAAGCGCAGGCGGAGGAGATCATCCTCAGCGAGCTGGTGTACAACTGACCAATGACGCGCCGGAAGCGGAACCGGCGCAGCCTCCGATACCGCAGGCATACCAACTGAGCCTGTTCCCCACGGAGGATGAGCAAATCGCATATATCGCAGAAGCGGAGAGCTGCACGCCCTCCGCTTTTTCCATGTCCGTCCCGCAGTCGGATATCGACCATATTCTGCGCATGGAGGGCAACGCCGACTATGCCCGCATGAAGATCGCCACGGAGTTCTCCAAGGGCAAGAGCGTGGAAGAAATCGCGGCGTTTCTTCAAAGCAGCTTCCACGGCGGCAACGGCGTCGTCACCGAAAACGGCAGATATTCCGCGTGGTACGCCGACGATGGCATCCACATCGCCAATGGGGACGCGGCAAGATACCTGACCTCCGCAAAGGTCGTAAGCTGGCAGGAGGCGGCGGAGCGCATCGGACAGCTTCTCACTCAGGGCGAATACGCAACCAACGTAGAGCTGGCGGAAGCGCCGGGGCACGAGCGCGCGGAGCTGGCGCAGTCCGTATGGTATCTACGGCAGGATTTAAGTGAAAAGGCGCGGGCGCAGGGCTATCTCTCCTGCCTGTCGGATATGCGGGGCGGCGGTTTCCCGGAGGAAACGGCGCGGCTTGCCGAGCGGCTGAGAGACCCTGCGTTCCGTGAAGTCCTCATGGACGATTTTGCACAGCTCCGATCCGACTACCGGGAGGACAGGAGCCTGCTGCGCTTCCATCACCACAAGCCGGACAAAATCGAGCAGGGTTTGCGGGAGCTGTCCCTGTCCCGCAGGGAATACCGCACCGAAATGGCGGAGATCCCCGCCGTGCAGCGGTTCATTACGGAGGACGAGATCGCCGCGACCCTGACCCGCGGCAGCAATATTGCGGGCGGCAAGGGACGTATTTATGCCTATTTCAAAGAAAAGCACAGCCCCAAAGAGCAGGCGGATTTCCTGAAAGATGAATACGGCATTGGGGGACGCTCCCACGCGGTATCCGGCGCATCCCACAGCGGTGAGGATCACAGCGGCAAGGGCGTCAGCCTGAAAAAGCAGGACTGCCCGGAAATCCAGCTGAACTGGGCGAACGTCGCCAAGCGCATCTCCGAGCTGATCCGCAAAGACCGTTTCCTGACCCCGGAGGAAAAGACACAGTACGAGCAGCTTCAGCGACAGACCGCAGCGCGAAGTGCAGCATGGAATGACTACAATGCCGTAAAGGAAGCCCACCCAGACGACATCGTGCTGTTTCAGGTGGGCGATTTCTTTGAGTTCTACGGTGAGGACGCAAAGCAGGCGGCGGGGCTGCTGGATATGAACCTGACCTCCCGCAGTATCCCCGGCGCTGGCCGTGTGGAGATGTGCGGTGTACCGTCGCACAATTTAGATATGTATGTAGAGAAACTGCGCGATAAGTATGATGTGACGATTGCCGAAGCGCCGGACTTTAGAGGTGAGCG
>ENA-UADQ01000408-UADQ01000408.1-human-gut-metagenome-genome-assembly--contig:-NODE-408-length-13689-cov-5.176544_pt1 | contig 13689 bp, 9 predicted proteins | sample MGYA00244262_ERZ654258 | MGnify/ENA primary metagenome ERZ654258 (study PRJEB26926, sample SAMN06165206) | human gut metagenome | biome: ENVO:00009003; feature: ENVO:2100002; material: ENVO:00002003...
CCCGTCAAGGGGCGGAAGCAGAAAGGAATTTCTGTCAGTTTTGCATTTGGCAAGAGGATTTTTCTTGGTTGGTGGAGAATTATATTCGCAGGATTTCGCGCCTGCGGGCGCGAGGAGGGGGCTTTCCGATCGCCCCCTCCACCCCTTCGGTGCCCTTCCATGTAACGGTGTGGTTATGCTTATAAAAAGGAACCGAAGGCACACCAACTAAAAAACTTTCGGCAAAAATTTAGTAGGAAGTTGGCGACGGGCGAAGGAGTCCAGAGGGCGACCGCAGACTTCGTCTGTTCTCATTGCCCTCTGGTTGCCGCAATAAAGACCAGTATTGATAAAGAAGTCAACTTTGCTCCCCGCAAATAAAATAAAAGGAAAGAAGATTGCAAGGAGGTGAATCCCCTTGGTAGAAGCCCGCCACATTACGATGGATTTCCGCATCGACCAGAACCGCACCACCAACCTCAAGGAGTTTGTCGTCGACGCCCTCCACCGCCAGACGCATACCACCACCTTCCGCGCCCTCGATGATGTGTCCTTCACCGCCGAAAAGGGCAGTGTCACCGGGCTGATTGGCCATAACGGCGCGGGAAAATCCACCCTGCTCAAAATCATCAGCGGCATTTACCCGCCCACCAGCGGCAGCGTCGCCCTGCAAGGCACGCTTGTGCCCATGCTCGAACTCGGCAGCGGCTTCGACGCGGAACTCACCGGGCGGGAGAATATCTTCCTCAACGGCGCAATTCTTGGCTACCCGAAGGATTTTCTGCACGACAAAGCGCCGGAAATCATTGCGTACAGCGAACTCGATCGTTTCATCGACCGTCCGCTGAAAACGTACTCGTCCGGAATGCTCGCACGTCTGGCGTTCTCCATCGCCACCGTCGTTCAGCCTGATATTCTGATTGTGGACGAAATTCTTGCCGTCGGCGACGAGCGTTTCCAGCGCAAGAGCCGCGCGCGGATGCTTGAGCTCATGTCCGGCGGCGCGACAGTGCTGTTCGTCAGCCATAATTTAAGCCAGATTCGCGAACTCTGCGACCGCGTGATTTGGCTGGAGCATGGCAGAATCCGCGCGCAGGGCGACGCAAAGTCCCTGTGCGACGCATACGAAAGGGAGGCAGCCCCATGAGTGAGCAGACGCCGCGCCGACGCCGGGCTGACCGGGTGTATACGCCGGAGGAAAACGAAGCCGCGCCCTGCCGCCGCCGCATGAATGCGGACAACCCCCCGCGCCGACGCCGAACGCACGAGTATTATTCGCCCGAGGAGTTCATCCCGTACCCTGCGTCGGATTCGTTCGACACCATGCCGCCAGACATCCCGTTCGATGTGCCTCCGGACACGCCGTCCGCGCCCCCGAAACGGAAATTCCGTCTGCCGCCGCTGGGCGAATCGCTGCGCAGGACGATGCAATTGCTCCGTTCTGCGCGCCCAGATTTCCCCTTCCGCCGTCCGCATGGGGTCGGCGACTTGCTGAACATGCTGCTGGATGCGCTGCTGTGGGTGCCAAAACTGATAGTACATTTGACGCTGTATGCCTGCCTTTACCTGCGTGCATCCGTCCGCTATGCCGTGGAGGGCGCAACGCCGCTCTGGCAGACGTTTCTGCTCCGCCCGTACAGCTGGGCGGGGTTCTATCTGCTGCTTGGAGGGCTGGCATTCGGCGGTGTTCATCTGATGTCGCGCGGGTCAACGGGCGCATTGTTCGCCGGATTCGTGCTGCTGCTCGCGCCGCTGGCGTGGGGCATCGCGCTGGGCTGGGCGGCGGCGAACGCGCTGCACCGGCACTGCTTCTTCTCCCGTTGGACGTTCGTCGCGCTGGAAGTGCTGTGCGTCCTCGGCATTGCGTGTGCGCTGCTGGGGTATCCCATTGCGCTGCTTGCGTCGGCGCCGCTGCCGCTGTGGATGCTCGCGGGCGCTCTGCTCCTGCGCCGCACGACGCTGCGCTCCTTCTCCCCTGCCGCCATCGTCGATTTCTTCCAGCGCCTGAAGCCGCGCTGGGAACTGCGGCGAATCGGGCTGCACACGGCAGCGACCGTCAGCTACACTGCACCCGTCAAACACAATCGCTTCTTTATTGAGTTGCAATGTACGCATCCGAGCACGGGGAATGCGCTGATTTTGTTTCATACGTCCACCATTGAACCGGCGCTGGGGCAGAAGGTGCATGTGATTCTGCATCCGACGGAGGAAGACATATATGAAGTGGACTTGACGACGAGCATTCCGCGGGTGAAGATTCGCAAGAATGACTTGTGGCGGAATAGGGAATAAGATAGCATCGGAGGTATCACCATGGAATCATCCCTCAACATTCAGAAAATCGTCAAGCCCTCCTTTGCCGTCATCGGCATCGAAGGCTCGACAGACGACGGCGAAGGCTTCATCCCCATGCTCTGGTCGGACGCAAACGCCCACTTCGACGAAGTCTCCCCCGTCGCCAGCCGCGACGAAAACGGCGCGCTGCTCGGCATTTGGGGCGTGATGAGCGACGAAACCCGTTCGTTCCTGCCGTGGACAGACGGCTTCTCGCACGGGTTGTACCTCGCGGGCGTGGAATGTCCCATCGACGCGGAAGTGCCGGACGGATGGACGAAGTGGGTCGTGCCGGGGTATGAGTACCTTGCCATAGAGAATCGCCGCGCGGACACATTCAGCCGCATGGTCGATTACTTCCGCGAAAACGGCTTGAAGCTCGTCGGCGCGGTGCAGGAATTCACCGACCCGAAAACGCAGCAGGAGTATCTGTACTTCCCGATTCGGGCATTATGACAGCTTGACGCATTCCCAAACGGATGCTATAATACCCCATGAATCTGATGCAGAGGTGAACATGATGGCAGAAGAATGTACGCATGACTGCTCCTCATGCGGGAGCGCGTGCGCATCGCGGCAGAAGCCGCAGAGTTTGCTTGCCCCGGCGAACGCAGGCAGCCGGGTGAAGAAGGTCATCGGCGTCGTCAGCGGCAAAGGCGGCGTGGGAAAATCACTGGTGACAGGTCTGCTCGCGTGCGAAACGGCGCGGCGCGGGAAAATCGCCGGGGTACTGGATGCGGACATCACCGGGCCGAGTATGCCGCGCATTCTGGGCATCCGCGACAAGGCGGTCGGCAATGAGCTGGGTATCCTGCCGCAGGAAGCTGAAAACGGCGTGAAGGTCATGTCCATCAACCTGCTGCTGGAGCACGACACCGACCCCGTTATCTGGCGCGGCAGCCTGATTGCGGGCACGGTGAAGCAGTTCTGGACGGATGTGTGCTGGGGGGATGTGGACTGCCTGTATGTGGACATGCCGCCGGGAACGGGCGACGTGCCGCTGACGGTGTTCCAATCGCTGCCGGTGGATGGCATCGTGATTGTCTTAAGCCCGCAGGAGCTGGTCGGCATGATTATGGAAAAAGCCGTCAAAATGGCGCAGATGATGAACATCCCCGTGCTGGGCTTGGTGGAAAACATGGCGTACATGACCTGCCCGGACTGCGGCAAGCGCCTGTATCCCTTCGGCGAAGGGCGCACGGCGGATGTCGCAAAGCAGTATGGACTGCCGATGCTGGCGCAATTGCCGATTCAGCCCGAACTTGCCAAGAAGTGCGACGAAGGCCGCTTGATGGACATTCAGTTGCCGGAAATGGGCAAAGCAGTCGATGCCGTGCTGAAATGCAAGGTTCGCAAGCATGAATAATCGAATCCCGTCGGAATCGTCCGGCGGGGTTTTTCATATCGAAACGGTTCTCGCAGCAGGAAAATCCGGCGCCCATGTCGAATTATAGTTGATTCAGCGGAACAAATCCGCGCTTTTCTTCGTCTAATCCAGCGGAAAGGGAGGAAAAGCGCCGCTTGTTTCGTTATATCATTGGAAGGCGCGGGCTTTTCGCCACTTTCCGGCAGGGGAAGTGCAATTTAGCCCTTGCACACTGCCCGATAAATGTGTACAATATAGATGGGCGATTGCCCATACGCCTCTTTCCGGCAAATCCGGCAGGAGGATAACACTTGCTCCGCTCGCCCTGAGTGTGAAGGAAGGGAATTATCATCATGAAGAATCATGCCGCTGCAACTGTTCGCAACCGCATTCTCAAGGGTGCTGCCCTGTGCGGTGTTTTGGCGCTGTCCATGACGCTGACGGGCTGCTTTGTGCCGCCGGACGACCTGTCGGGCGACCTGTCCAATCAGGGTGTTGTTTACAATACGGTTGCTGTCACAGCGCCCCCGCGCACCGCCACGCCCACTCCTTCGCCCACGCCGACGGTTGAATCCGTTTTTAATTTCGGCGCGAACACCGCTACGCCGACGACACAGCCGGGCGTGATTACGTCCAACGGCATTGTCACCGTGGTGACCACGCCGCCCGGCAGCATCGCCACCACCGCGCGGCCGACCGCAACGCCCACGCCGACTGCGGCTGCCGTTCTCAAAAAAGGCTCGTCCGGCGCTGATGTCAAGACGCTCCAGCGCCGCTTGAAGCAGCTGGGCTACTACACCGGCAGCGTTGACGGCGATTTCGGCGACGCGACGGAGAAGGCGCTGCGCGCGTTCCAAGACCGCAACAATCTGCTGGTGGACGGCATCGCGGGCAAATCGACGCTGGCAAAGCTGAACAGCTCCAACGCTGTCAAGGCAGCCGCCGCAACCGCTACTCCGCGCAAGACCGCAACCCCCAAGCCGAAAACCACCGCGACCCCGAACCTCTCCACTGAGTATTATCTCCAGAGCGGTTCGTCCGGCACACGCGTCCGCACGCTGCAGGCGCGCCTGATTGAACTGGGCTGGATGGCGGGTTCGCCGGACGGCAACTACGAGGGTGCGACCGAATACGCCGTCAAGGCGTTCCAGAAAAAGTACAAGAGCCTGTACACCGACGGTGTCGCCGGGCCTTCGACGCTGCAAACGCTGTATTCTTCCTCCGCGGCGAAATCCTCCACGCCCGTGTCCTCCATCGGCACGACGCTGGAGTCCGGCATGAAGAACAGCGGCGCCGTCAAGGCGATGCAGACGCGCCTGAAATCCTTGGGCTACCTGACCGGCACAGCGGACGGCTCTTTCGGCGACGCGACAAAGGCGGCAGTGATCGCCTTCCAGACGGCGAACGGCCTGAAGGCGGACGGCAAGGCGGGCACATCCACCCTGAACCGCCTCTATTCCGATGCGGCGATTGCTGCCAGCTCCATGCCGACGGCGACCGCTTCCACCTCCGTGGACGGCTACACGACGCTCTCCGAGGGCGACACCGGCACGGCGGTTCGCAATCTCCAGAAGGCGCTGAAAAACAAGGGTTACTATTCCGGCAGCGTGGACGGCAAATACGGCGCGGCAACGACGGCAGCAGTCGTCGCGTTCCAGTCGGCGCAGGGCTTGCGTGTGGACGGCAAGGCAGGTCCCGCGACCCAGCGTGCGCTGTTCACCACCTCCAGCAGCACGGATACATCCAAGTACACCACGCTCCGGCCGGGTGACAGCGGCGCGGCGATTCGCCAGCTGCAGACGACGCTGAAGCAGAAGGGCTATTATACCGGCACGATTGACGGCGATTACGGCTCCGGCACAACGGCAGCGGTCAAGGCGTTCCAGAAGAAGATGAACATCACGCCGGTGGATGGCATTGCGGGCGACAAGACGCTGACGCTTCTGTACTCCTCTGACGCGGTGGACAGCGACGAATACGCAACGCTGCGCCCCGGCGACACGGGCGCGGCAGTGCGCACCATGCAGGCGACGCTGTACGAACTGGGTTACTACGACGGCTCGCGCGACGGCGTGTACGGCGCAACGACGCAGGATGCTGTCCGCGCATTCCAGATTCGCAACAAGGTGACGCCGGTGGACGGCATCGCGGGCAACAAGACGCTGACAAAACTGTACAGCGGCACAGCGGTTGCGGCAGCGGCGAAAACGACGGAGTACAAAACGCTCCGCAAGGGCGACCGCGGCGACGAAGTGGTGCAGATGCAGGACAGCTTGCAGCAGCTTGGCTATCTGGCAGCCGTCACGGGCTATTACGATGATGCGACCGTCGCGGCGGTTCGCTCCTTCCAGTCCCGCAACGGGCTTTCCGTGGACGGCTCCGCGGGTCAGGAGACCCTCGCGGTGCTCTACGGCAGCAATCCCCGCGCGGCATATTAAGGGAGAACCCAAGGGGCGCTGCCCCTTGACCCTGCCAAAGGGTCTTCGACCCTCTGGACTCCCTTCTCGCGATTGAGTTGAGCACACTTTCATACAGTGTCCGCGTGTTTATTTCTAAGAATACAGTCCAGCTTGGCGCGTTTGCACGGCTGGACTGTTCTCTTATCCACAGCTTTTCCCCGTCTTCCACCGAAAGGAGGGATTTCTGTGCAGAAAATCCGCTTTCTCCCCCTGCTGTGCGTTGTGCTGATGCTCTTCACCGCCCCGACCCTGCTCGCCCAGCAGGAGCCGGATACGCCCTATCCGGCGGAAACCATGCTCTCTGTCCGCATGATGCCGCCCGGCGAACGTAGTCTGCGCAATTTCCTGTATCCAAAGCTCATGGCGCAGAAAGGCAGCATTCAACTTCCCGCCGGAACGTCCTACAATCTGCTGGTACAGACCTTGGATAACATGCGCAACGACTATCCGGAGCTGTTTCACATCGACTCCTACCGTGTCCATTATCAGCGCAATCAGCCGGATGTCGCCCAAAGCATTTCACCGCGCTACCTTTGTTCCGCCGAAGAAGCATCAGCCTTGCGCAAACAGCTGCTGGAAACAGCACAGTCGTGGGTGGACGAAAATCCCGACCCGCTGGCGCTGTACGAGCGGCTTGTACAGAATACAACCTATTCACCCGACAGCATGTGGCAGCACGCGGCCGTGGGCGCTTTGCTGTATGGCGAAGCCACCTGCGCAGGATATGCGCAGGCGATTTCACTGCTCTATCGACTTGCGGGCATTCCATGCGCAACCATCATCGGCGAAGCGTCAGACACAAGCGGCGAAACCGGTTTGCATGCATGGAATGTGACCAATTTCGGCTTTCTTGACGCAACATGGGGGGCCGCTTTCGACGGGCATGTGTTCCACAGCAACTACGCCATGGGTGAAGCGGATATGTCCATCGACCACACGCCCAATCGCGGGTACACTTTCCCCGACCTGAGCGGCGTTCCGAACTACTATCAGGCGCACGGGCTGTACGTCTCTACCGAGCAGGAACTGCTGACCCAGCTGATGCGTCTTGTGGACGGTGAAGCCGTGGAGATTCAGCTTTCGCCCGACCTGTACGCACGGTATACAGCGGCTATGAAGGACAGTCAGTCCGATATTGTCACCTTTTGCGCCGAAGCAGCCGGGGCGGAAATTCCCTTCTACGACCCATGCCGCATCCTGTCCGACAAGGCGCATCGCGTTCTGCTGCTGATTCCCCACCCTGAATTGGCGGAGCAGTAACAGCAGTTTGCACGAGCGTAAAGGCAGATTATTGCCCCTGAGCACTTGCATGTTCGGGGGCTTTCATGTTATAATGAAAGAGTAGTGTGTCTATTCGGGAATAGGTGCGCTCATATGATTATGATTTTCCAAATATTATCAGAAATTGTTTCTATATTGAAAGGAGAACTTTATGTTCGATTGGGTCAAAAAACTGCTGGGCAGCAGCAATGACGCGGAGGTCCAAAAGCTGCAAAAGACGGTCAACGCCGTGGAAGCCCTCGAAGATGAATACAAGGCGCTGACGGACGAGCAGCTGCGCGCCAAGACGGATGAATTCCGCGCGCGCTTGCAAAATGGCGAAACCGAAGATGACATTCTGCCCGAAGCGTTCGCCGCCATCCGCGAAGCCGACGCCCGCGTGCTGGGAATGCGCCCATACCGTGTGCAGGTGATGGGCGGTCTGGTGCTGCATCAGGGGCGCATCGCCGAGATGAAGACCGGCGAGGGCAAAACGCTGGTCTCCACCCTGCCCGCGTACCTGAACGCGCTGTCCGGCAAGGGCGTGCACGTCGTAACCGTCAACGACTATCTGGCGCGCCGCGACAGCGAATGGATGGGCAAAGTCCACCGCTTCATGGGGCTGAGCGTCGGCCTGATCGTTCATGATCTGGACAGCGCCGAACGCCGCGCTGCTTACGCCTGCGACATCACCTACGGCACGAACAACGAGCTGGGCTTCGACTACCTGCGCGACAACATGGTCATCCGCCAAAGCGAGCTGGTGCAGCGCGGCCACAACTTCGCCATCGTCGACGAAGTGGACTCCATCCTGATTGACGAAGCGCGTACCCCGCTGATTATCTCCGGCGCGGGCGACAAATCCACCGACCTCTACGCGAAGGTGGACGCGGTCGTCCGCACGCTCAAGCGTGACGTTCACTTCGAGATTGAAGAGAAGAAAAAGGCCATCAGCCTGACCGACGAGGGCGCCCAGCGCGTCGAAGCCGCGTTCGGCATCACCAACATCAACGACGCGGAAAATGCCGAGCTGAACCACCACGTCAGCTGCGCCCTGCGCGCCAACTTCCTGATGAAGCGCGACGTGGACTACGTCGTCAAGGACGATCAGGTCATCATCGTTGACGAATTCACGGGCCGCCTGATGATTGGCCGCCGCTACTCCGAGGGTCTGCATCAGGCGATTGAAGCCAAGGAGCATGTGACCATTGAGCGCGAAAGCCGCACACTGGCGACCATCACCTTCCAGAACTATTTCCGCATGTACCACAAGCTCTCCGGCATGACGGGTACGGCGAAGACGGAAGAGGACGAGTTCCAGAACATCTACTCGCTGGACGTCGTGCAGATTCCGACCAACAAGCCCAACATCCGCAAGGACTTGGACGACATGGTCTACAAGACGAAGAAGGCGAAGTTCAACGCCGTTGTGGACGCGATTGCACAGGTGCACGCCAACGGTCAGCCCGTGCTGGTCGGTACGGTCACGGTTGAAACGAGCGAAATGCTCTCCGCCATGCTCCAGCGCCGCGGCATCCAACATGAGGTGCTGAACGCCAAGAACCACGCCAAGGAAGCTGAAATCGTCGCGCAGGCAGGCCACTGGGGCGCCGTCACCATTGCCACCAACATGGCTGGCCGCGGCACGGACATTCTGCTGGGCGGCAACCCGGAGTTCCTCGCCCGCCGCGCCATGCGTCAGGACGGCTATGACGAGGAAATCATTGAAGCCGCGACGGGGCACGCGGAAGATGTGTCCGACGAAATTCTTGCCGCGCGCGAAAAGTACCAGTCCCTCTACAAGGACTTCAAGCGCACCACCGACGAAGCGCATGACCGCGTGCTGCAAACCGGCGGCCTGCATATCATCGGCACGGAGCGCCACGAATCCCGCCGCATTGACAATCAGCTGCGCGGCCGTGCGGGTCGTCAGGGCGACCCCGGTTCGACCCAGTTCTTCATTTCGCTGGAGGACGACCTGATGCGTCTCTTCGGCGGCGACCGCATCATGCCGATGGTCGAGCGTCTGGGGCTCAAGGACGACGAGCCGCTTCAGGCGGGAATGCTCACCAAGCAGATTGAATCCGCACAGAAGCGCATTGAGGGCCGCAACTTCGAGATCCGCAAGCACGTTCTGGAATACGACAACGTGATGAACCGCCAGCGCGAGATTATCTACGGTCAGCGCCGCCGCGTGCTGATGGGCGAGAACGTCCGCGACAACATTATCGGCATGGCGTACAAGCTGATTGACGCCGCGCTCTCCCGCCACTGCGCGTCTGACGACGGCACGGATTGGGATATTCCGCAGCTGACGAATTATCTGGAAAACCTGTGCATCCACCACGGCAAGATTGCCGAATTGGAGGATGTCGTCCGCTCCGGTGACCGCGACGCGCTGGCGCAGGCGCTCAAGGACGACGCGAAGGCGTTCTACGAGGAGCGCGAGACGGCGCTGGCGGAAATCGGGCTGGACATGCGCGAAGTGGAGCGCGTTGTGCTGCTGCGCGCGGTGGATGTGCGCTGGATGGATCACATTGACGCAATGGATCGTCTGCGCGATGGCATCGGCTTCCGCGCGTACAGCGGCAAGAACCCCGTCACCGAGTACCAGATTGAAGCGGGCTACATGTTCGACGAGCTGAATCACCTGATTCGCGAGGACACGGTGCGCCGCATGTATCAGCTGCGCATTGAGCGCACGCCGGAACGTGTGCAGGCAGCGGTTCGCCCCGTCGAGGGCAAGCCGATTGTGCCCGGCAACGGTCAGCCGCGCCAGCCCAAGCGGTTGAAGCCGTCGGAGCGCGTTGGCCGCAACGATCCCTGCCCCTGCGGTTCGGGCTTGAAGTACAAGAACTGCTGCGGGAAGGACAAAGAAACAAGGGAGTAACTCCCTTGACCCATTTTCGCGATTGAGTAGGTGGCAATTCCAATGTAATTTTCGCGTGTTTATGCAGGGATTTCGCGTCTGCGGACGCGAGGAGGGGGCTTTCCGATCGCCTCCTCCACCCCTTCGGTGCCCTCTTGCATAGTAGGTTGTAATTGTTGCTTTTTAGTTAGTGTACCTTTCGTGCCCAACTAACATAAACCAACCAGTAACATCCGGAGGGCGAATGCGAAGGGGTCAAGGGGGCGACCGCAGACTTCGTCTGTTTTCATGCCCCCTTGTCGCTCCCGCAGGAGCGAAACCCCCGCAACATAAAAAATCAAGCATCAATCCACCCCAAAAGCAAAATCATCAACCAGAAAAAAGCCTTTCCTGACGATTGAAGGAGATTAAACATGGCGCTCATAGATATTCCCCAGTATCGCAGCGAACTGGCAGAGATTCGCAAATCCCTGCTTGCCGCGGGCGATGCCCTCCACATTGACCATATCCGCGAACAGCTGGATGAGCTGACCGAGGAAATGAATCAGCCCGAATTCTGGAATGACCCGGATCACTCCGCGAAGGTCAACCAGAAGGTTTCCAACCTCAAAGGCAAACTCGAACACTACGAAAAGCTGCTTTCTTCCGCCGATGATATCGAGGTCATGCTCGAAATGGCGGAAGAAGAGAAGGACGAAGATACCGTCACCGAAGCGGTGAATGAGCTGGCGACGCTCAAAGAGCATGCCGACGCACTGGAGCTGGAAACCCTCATGCGCGGCGACTATGACGACAATGACGCGGTGCTGTCCCTCCACGCGGGCGCGGGCGGAACGGAAGCGCAGGACTGGACGTCCATGCTCTACCGCATGTATACCCGCTACTGCGAGAAGATGGGCTTCACTGTCAAGCTGCTGGATTTGCTGGACGGCGACGAAGCGGGCATCAAGTCCGTCACCTTCGAGGTCAGCGGCGACCACGCCTATGGCTACCTCCGCGGCGAAAAGGGCGTGCACCGCCTCGTCCGCATCTCCCCGTTCGACGCAAACGCCCGCCGCCACACGTCCTTCGCGTCGCTGGACGTCGCCCCCATGCTGGAGGACGATGATTCCGACATCGAAATCAACATGAAGGATGTCCGCGTGGACACCTACCACTCCAGCGGCGCAGGCGGTCAGAACGTCAACAAAACTTCTTCCGCCGTCCGCATGACGCACTACCCGACCGGCATCGTCGTCTCCTGCCAGACCGAGCGCGATCAGGTACAGAACCGCGCGACGTGTATCAAAATGCTGAAGGCGAAGCTGCTGGAGCTGCGCGAGCGCGCCAAGGAAGAGGAAATGGCGAACATCAAGGGCGAAATGAAGAAGATTGAATGGGGCAGCCAGATTCGCTCCTACGTCTTCCAGCCCTACACGATGGTCAAGGATCACCGCACGAACTACGAATCCGGCAACATTGACGACGTGATGGACGGCAACCTTGAGGGCTTCATCACCGCCTATTTGAAGATGCAGTAATGCCGAAACCCTCTCAGTGTCTGCTGGGAGGGTTCTCGCCGTTATATTGCTTTCCCCGGAAAGGAGATTTTCCGGTGCGCTATCAACTCGTTTCCATCCTGTCGGCGTTTCTGCTTTGCCTGACCATGCTGGCAGCCATCGTTTACGGGGTCGGTACGCAGCCTGCCCTGATGCAAACGCTCATGCTGCGCACCGCTCCGCCTGAAGCAACCGGCTTTCCGGCGGAGCAATACGGTGCCGCCGCCAAGCTGATTACCGATTACCTCAAGGGCGAGGGCGACTTCCAGCTCGTATTTTCCATGAACGGCATAGCATACAACGCTTTTAACGAGCGTGAGCAAACGCATATGGCGGACGTGCGGACGCTGTTCAGCCTGTGCCGTCGTTTTTCGCTGGGCAGCATCCTCCTGACGCTGGTCGGTTGGCTCTATTCCCGGAAACAGCGGTTCTTCTGGCGAATCGTCCGGCGAACCGCCTGCTGTATGCTGGCGTTTGTCGCCCTCCTTGCGCTGCTGGCGGCGATGGATTTTGACCGGCTGTTCATCCTCTTCCATCAAATCGCCTTCACAAACAACCTGTGGCTGCTCAATCCGCAAACAGATTTGCTCATCCGTTTAATGCCGACGCAATTGTTCATTGACTATGCGCAAATCATCGGCATTGTCTGGGCGGCACTGATGGGGATTCTGCTCATCATTGCCACCGTGAGGCTACGAAATCAACAATAAGGGGCGTATTCCCATGACCTACACTGAATCTGCCCGCGCGCAGCTTAATGCCTTGCAGACGAAAGACCACGTTCGCATTCTGGCGCTGGAAACGTCCTGCGACGAAACCGCTGCCGCCATCATCGAGGATGGGCGCACCATCGTCTCCAACATCGTTTTCAGCCAGATTGATCTCCATGCGCTCTATGGCGGCGTCGTGCCAGAAATCGCCAGCCGCGCGCACGTCGAAGCCTGCGACCGCGTGATTGACGAGGCGCTCCGGGCAGCGAACATGCGCTTGCAGGATGTCGATGCCCTCGCCGTCACCTACGGGCCGGGGCTTGTCGGCGCGCTGCTCACCGGCGTCAGCTGCATGAAGGGCTTGAGCTACGCCGCAAGCAAGCCGCTCATCCCCGTCAACCACATCGAAGGGCATGTGTCCGCGAACTACATCTCCAATCCGGACTTGAAGCCGCCGTTTCTGTGCCTTGTCGTATCGGGTGGACACAGCCACATCGTCCGCGTGAACGACTACGGCGATTACACCCTGCTTGGTCAGACGATGGACGACGCGGCGGGCGAAGCGTTCGACAAGGCGGCGCGCGTGCTGACGCTCCCCTACCCCGGCGGTCCGCGCATCGACGCACTGGCGGAGGAGGGCGACCCGCATTTCCTCTCGCTCCCGCATCCGCACACCCCCGGCAAGTACGACTATTCCTTCTCCGGCATGAAAACGGCGTTCCTGAACGCGGCGAACAAGATGGAGATGAAGGGCGAGCCGCTCCCGAAGGCGGATATGGCGGCGTCGTTCCGCTACGCCGTCGTATCGGCGCTGGTGGAAAAGGCGATGCTGGCGGCGAAGGATACTCATGCCCCCGCGCTTGCAATGGCGGGCGGCGTTTCCGCGAATCGTCTGCTGCGCCGGATGATGCAGGAGGCCGCCGACAAGGCGCATCTGCCGCTGTACATGCCGCGTCTCGACCTGTGCACCGACAACGCGGCGATGATTGGCTCTGCGGCATACTATCGGATGAAAAAGGGCGAGCTTGCGCCCCTGACGCTCAACGCCACACCGTCGCTTCGTCTGGTGTAATACTATTTCCTGCACTCGTCTGCGCCATCTGCTTGCGCCTTTTCCGCTCTGGCGTCCGGTCGTTCCATTTAGCGTAGCGCTGCTACGCTGCATTTCACTCCC
>ENA-UADQ01000418-UADQ01000418.1-human-gut-metagenome-genome-assembly--contig:-NODE-418-length-13427-cov-7.550329_pt1 | contig 13427 bp, 16 predicted proteins | sample MGYA00244262_ERZ654258 | MGnify/ENA primary metagenome ERZ654258 (study PRJEB26926, sample SAMN06165206) | human gut metagenome | biome: ENVO:00009003; feature: ENVO:2100002; material: ENVO:00002003...
AGCCCGGGGGTACAGGGGGCGGCGGCGACTGGCCGCCCCCTGTGCGCTCCCTGCGGCATAAGAGACATAACGTAGAAGATCAACCGGGAGCGCAATCTGCCGGGAATTAACATAGAAGTTGTAGCCCTGCTAAGCGTAGCGCGAGCAGGGAAAATCCCGGATGGCGGCGCGTGGTGTCTTATCCGGACTACAAAAGCGTCAAAACCACGCCTTAACCTCCAACGCCGTGGCCCATTAACGCCAGCGCGTGGCTGACGATGGTCTGACGGTTGACCGCCTGTAAACGCGGATCGCTGTGAATGCGTGAAAATGGCACCAGCACCAGGCTAATCACCGTGGTAAACAGCAGTTCCGGCGCCAGCGCCGGGTTAATTTTCCCCTCCTGCTGCCAGCGATGCACCGTCTCCAGCATCACCTGAAAACGCTCCTCGCCGAAGCGGGCATCCATATGCTGGCGCAGAATCGGCATCTCGCCGATGATCTCCTGCATCCACAGCGGCGCGAACCAGGCGTTTTTCTCCGCCATATGCCCCAGCGTTTCGACCATCATCGTCAGCGCCAGCACCGGGTCCTGTGGATGATCGACAAAGATGCGGCTGATGTGATTGCGCAGCGGCATAAAGCGCTCCTCAATCAGCTGAGTCACCAGCGCATCCCGCGAGCTGAAGTAGTAATGCAGCATCGCCGGCGTCACCCCGGCCTCTTTGGCGATGGCGTTCAACGATACGCGGCCCGCCCCGTCGCGGGCAAACAGCGTCAGGGCGATGTCCATCAACTGTTCGCGGTTGGCGGTACCCGGTTTTTTACCGCGCGGCCGACCCGGGCGGCGGGGAGCATCCTGATCCTTTTGTGCTGTCATGATATGGCGATCTCTTGACCCGACTCATTCTTTCACTAAATATTAATTATGCATTTAATTAATTTCAAGCGAGCGTTGTAATGACTACTCAAGTAGCAAACCCACCGGTGCAGTCGATACGCCTGCTGTTCAGCGCATTGCTGCTGGTGATGCTGCTTTCAGCGCTGGATCAGACCATTGTCTCCACCGCGCTGCCGACGATTGTCGGCGAACTGGGCGGGCTGGACAAGCTTTCCTGGGTGGTCACGGCCTATATCCTCAGCTCCACCATCGCGGTGCCGCTGTACGGTAAATTTGGCGATCTGTTCGGCCGCAAAATCGTGCTGCAGGTGGCGATTGGGCTGTTTCTCGTCGGCTCCGCGCTCTGCGGGCTGGCGCAGAATATGACCCAACTGGTGCTGATGCGCGGCCTGCAGGGGCTCGGCGGCGGCGGCCTGCAGGGGCTCGGCGGCGGCGGCCTGATGGTGATCAGCATGGCGGCGGTCGCCGACGTCATCCCGCCCGCCAACCGCGGCCGCTATCAGGGGCTGTTCGGCGGCGTTTTCGGCCTGGCGACGGTGATCGGCCCGCTGATCGGCGGTTTTCTGGTGCAGCACGCCTCCTGGCGCTGGATCTTCTATATCAACCTGCCGCTCGGCCTGTTCGCGCTGCTGGTGATCGGCGCGGTATTCCACAGCAGCAATAAACGCAGCCAGCATCAGATTGACTGGCTGGGGGCGATTTATCTCAGCATGGCGCTGCTGTGCATCATCCTGTTTACCTCGGAAGGGGGCAGCGTCCATGCGTGGAATGACCCGCAGCTGTGGTGCATTCTGGCCTTCGGCATCGTGGGGTTCATCGGCTTTATTTACGAAGAACGGATGGCCGCCGAGCCGATTATTCCGCTGGCGCTGTTCCGCAACCGCAGCTTCCTGCTGTGCAGCCTGATCGGCTTCGTCATCGGCATGTCGCTGTTCGGGTCAGTCACCTTCCTGCCGCTCTATCTGCAGGTGGTGAAGGAGGCGACGCCCACCGAAGCCGGGCTGCAGCTGATCCCGCTGATGGGCGGCCTGCTGCTGACCTCGATTATCAGCGGGCGGATTATCAGCCGTACCGGTAAATATCGCCTGTTTCCGATCCTCGGCACCCTGCTCGGCGTGACCGGCATGGTACTGCTGACCCGCATTACCATTCACTCGCCGCTGTGGCAGCTGTACCTGTTTACCGGCGTGCTGGGAGCGGGTCTGGGGCTGGTGATGCAGGTGCTGGTCCTGGCGGTGCAGAATGCGATGCCGGCGCAGATGTACGGCGTCGCCACCTCCGGCGTGACCCTGTTCCGCTCGATTGGCGGCTCCATCGGCGTGGCGCTGTTTGGCGCGGTGTTCACGCACGTGCTGCAGAGCAACCTGCAACAACTGCTGCCGGAAGGCGCGGTGCTGCCGCCGGGAATGAATCCGGTGGCGGTCCAGCACCTGCCCGCGGATATCCGCCTCGACTACCTCGACGCCTTCGGCGCGGCGATCCACGCGGCGTTTCTGATGGCGGCCGGCATTATGGCGGTGGCGTTTGTCCTCTCATGGCTGTTAAAGGAGGCGCCGCTGAAGACCGCGACGCATTAAGCGGCCCCGGCGATGCGCAGCAGTGCCTGACGCAGCGCCGGTGCGGCAAAATCGATAAATTTGCGCAGCTTAAGCGGCGCCAGATCCCGAGCGGTATACAGCAAATGGACCGGCGCCGGATCCGGCTCGACGTTTTCCAGCAGCAGACGGAGCTCCCCGTGGCGCAGGCCATCCAGCGCCTGATAATGCAGTAAGCGGGCCACCCCCACCCCCAGCCGCGCGGCATCGGCGGCGCTCTCCGGCGTGGTAACGGATAGCACCGGCGGCAGGTTAATCAGCTGGTCCTCGCGCTCAGCGGCGCGAAAGCGCCAGCCGCGATAGGGCATCGGCGATTCAATGCGGATGATCGGCAGCGCCGCCAGATCGCGCGGCCGCTGCGGCTCGCCGTATTTCGCCAGCAGCGCCGGATGGGCGCAGGCCACAATCCGCATGGTGCCGAGGCGGGTGGCCACCATGCTGCTGTCCGCCAGGTCGCCAATCCGCACCGCCAGATCGACATGGTCGCTCACCAGGTCGGCATTGCGATCGCTGAGCAGCAAACGGACGCGAATTAGCGGGTAGCGGGCGATAAATTCACTGATTACCGGAAGAACGTGCTGGCGTCCAAACATCGTTGGCGCGGAGATCACCAGCTCGCCTTTTGGCTCCTGATATTCGCCCGTCGCCTGGCGTTCGGCGTTTTCCACCTCCTCAAGGATCCGCCGCGCGGCGGCAACATAATCGACCCCGGCGTCGGTGAGCGTCAGTTTGCGGGTGGTTCGCGCCAGCAGGCGTACGCCCAGCGCGCTCTCCAGTTCGCCAATATGGCGGCTGACGGTGGTCAACGGCATATTCAGCGCCCGCGCTGCCGCCGACATGCTCCCCAGCTCGGTCACTTTCACCAGCAGCGCCATCGCGCTTAATCGATCCATTATTCTCCCGTTTTGCGGAAAGATGATTGCCACTTTACCCGTATTATCATTCTTTACAGTACAGTCCATGATGGCGCCAGACAACAGGAGGCGCTATGGCAGCAACCTTTCTCGATATCGCTATCACCCCGGACGTGATGGATGTGCAGCATGAAATGGGCAGCGACTCGCTGTGGCAAACGCCGCGCAGTCGCCGCCAGGCCGACCGCTTCGGCGACAGCGAAGCGGGGATGATCGCCACCCGCGACAGCTTTTATCTGGCGACGGTGTCGCAGAGCGGCTGGCCCTACATTCAGCATCGCGGCGGCCCGCCGGGGTTTCTGCATCTGCTGGATGACACCACCCTGGCGATGGCCGATTTCGGCGGTAACCGCCAGTACATTACTACCGGCAATCTGCGCGGCAGCGACCGGGCCTGCCTGTTTTTGATGGATTATCCGCGCCGTGCCAGGCTGAAAATCTACGCCACCGTCGAGGTCCTGGCGGCAGAGGACCACCCGCAGCTGCTGGCGCAGGTGGCGCCGGCCAACTATCGCGCCCGCATTGAACGTCTGTTTCTTTTTCATTTGCAGGCGTTTGACTGGAACTGCCCGCAGCACATTACGCCGCGCTACAGCGCGCAGCAGGTGGCGGAGTACAGCCAGAACCTGCAGCAACGTATTCATGACCTGGAGCAGGAGAATCAGCGCCTGCAGCAGCAATTAGCCCGTAGAGGAGAGTAAGCATGACCGAACAACGTCCCCCGTTACCGCCGTTTACCCGCGACAGCGCTATCCAGAAGGTCCGCGCCGCGGAAGATGGCTGGAACAGCCGCGATGCGGAAAAAGTCGCCCTGGCCTACACCGTGGATAGCGAATGGCGCAACCGCAGCGAATTTGTCCACGGTCGGGGGCAAATTGTTGAGTTCCTGCAGCGAAAATGGCGCAAGGAGCAGCAATACCGGCTGATTAAGGAGCTGTGGGCATGGCAGGAGAATCGCATTGCCGTGCGCTTCGCCTATGAGTGGTGCGACGACAGCGGCAACTGGTTTCGCTCGTATGGCAATGAGAACTGGGAGTTTGATAAGCATGGACTGATGCAGACGCGCTACGCCTGCATCAACGACCTGCCGATCGCCGAAAGCGAGCGCCTGTTCCACTGGCCGCAGGGGCGCCGCCCGGACGATCATCCGGGGCTCAGCGATCTGGGGCTGTAAAACCGGCGCTGCGCGACGGATTAATCGGCTTTCGGGAAGTCGACCACCGTGTCGTTAACCCGGTTCACCATGTTGGTGAACAGGATGGCGCTGATGGCGCTGATAATCTCAATCACCTGCTGGTCGCTAAAACCGGCGTTGCGCAGCGCGGCGACGTCGGCTTCCGGCAGCGTACCGGTGGTGGTCACCAGGGTCTGCGCGAATTTCACCAGCGCATCAAGCTGCGCCTCTTCCGCATACTCCCCGCGGCGCAGGGCATGGATCTGCTCGCTGCTGAAGCCGGCTTTTTTCGCCATCAGGGTGTGCGCGGCCAGGCAGTAGTCACAGCCGGTGGCTTCGCTGACCGACAGATTAATCGCTTCCAGCTGCTGGGCGCTGAGGCTGCCTTTATGGAGCATCGCATTGTGCGCCAGCGCCTGCTGCAGCGCCGCCGGCGAGTGGCCGCCGATGGTGAGATAGGCGTTCGGCACTTTGCCCATCGCTTTTTTAATCCCGGCGAAAATATCGGCGGCTTTGCCGGTGGCGTCTTGTTCACGGATATCTGCTAAACGGCTCATGGTTAACTCCTGTTGTTATCGAGGGTGTGTTGGCAATGGGGTCATCTTAGGCGCTTGCCGCATGCTAGACTGGCGGTCTTCGTCTCACCTTTTTGTCTTATCGTCTCAGGAGAAGCATGGACAGTCTCAGTCATCTGCTGGCGCTGCTGGCGCCGCGCTGCGAAGTGAACCTGCACTGTCGCTTCGGCGGCCGCTGGCAGGCCGGGCACCAGCAAATGCGCAGCGGCGTGGTGCCCTGGCACGTGGTGCTGCGCGGCGAGGGGCGGCTCAACGTCGGCGGCCAGACTCATCACCTGCGCGCGGGAGATGTCGTCCTCCTGCCGCACGGTTCGCCGCATCTGATGGAGAGCCTGGTGGAGTGGGGCCAGGTGCTGCCGGTGGCGCACCGGTTTAACGGCACGGTGACGGAAATGCGCGCCGGCCCGGCGGAGGGGGCGCTGGAGATGCTGTGCGGCGAATTCTATTTTGGTCCGCACGTCAGCTGGCTGTTCAGTGAAGCATCGACGCTGATCCATCTCCATACCGATGCGCGTGAAGACTGCCCGGAGCTGGACGCGCTGCTTAATATACTGGTGCGCGAGAGCCTGGCGCAGCGTCCCGGCGGCAGCGCTATCGTGCGCAGCCTCGGCGATACGCTGCTGGTGCTCCTGCTGCGCATGCTGCTTGGCGAGCAACAGCCGCCCGGCGGGCTGCTGCGCCTGATGAGCGATGAACGCCTGATGCCGGCGGTGCTGGCGGTGATGGCGACCCCGGAGCAACCGTGGACGCTGGAGAGTATGGCCGCCCGCGCGTTTTTATCACGGGCCACCTTTGCTCGTCATTTTGCCCGCGTCTATCACCTGACGCCGCAGGCGTGGCTGTCGCAGTTGCGAATGGCGCTGGCCGCCCGGCTGCTGCGCCTGGAGCGTCAGACCAACCTCGAGGTCATTGCCGAACGCTGCGGCTTTCAGTCGCTGGCGTCCTTCTCGAAGCGCTTCAAAATGCGCTATGGCGTGACACCGGGCGAGTGGCGACGGGGCTAGCGCCTCGCGTTTCGCGAAGATGATTTTATTTCCAGTTGCGTGGTTTGCTGTTTATTACCCGACCCGAAAGTCGCTATAGTTTTGCACGAAAAAAAACAATGACATTCAGGACAGACAGGGTGAAGAGGATGAGATTACGTTTACGGGCCGCCGCCGCAGTGATGCTGGCGGGTCTGGCGCTGGTCGGCTGCGACCAAAAGGGTAATGAAGCGAAGCACATTAAGGTCGGTGTGATTAACGGCGCCGAGCAGGATGTGGCGGAAGTGGCGAAGAAGGTGGCCAAAGAGAAGTACGGTCTGGAGGTCGAGCTGGTGGGGTTCAGCGGCTCACTGCTGCCCAACGAGTCGACCAACGCCGGGGATCTGGACGCCAACGTCTTCCAGCATCGGCCTTTCCTTGAGCAGGACAACAAAGCGCATAATTATCATCTGGTGGCGGTCGGGAATACCTTCGTCTTCCCGATGGCCGGCTATTCGCGCAAGATCAAGTCAGTCGCCGAACTGAAAGACGGCGCGACGATCGCTATCCCCAACGATCCGACCAACCTCGGGCGGGCGCTACTGCTGCTGCAAAAAGAGAAGCTGATTACCCTCAAAGCCGGGACCGGCCTGCTGCCGACGGCGGTGGATATCACCGACAACCCGCATAACCTGAAGATCATGGAGCTGGAAGGGGCGCAACTGCCGCGCGTACTCGACGATCCCAAAGTCGACGTGGCTATCATCAGCACCACCTACCTGCAGCAAACCGGGCTGTCGCCGGTTCGTGACGGCATCTTTATCGAAGATAAAAACTCGCCCTACGTGAACATCATCGTGACCCGGGAAGACAATAAAGACGCGCAAAACGTGAAGGAGTTTATGCAGTCGTACCAGTCGCCGGAGGTGGCGAAGGCGGCAGAGACTATCTTCAACGGCGGCGCGGTGCCTGGCTGGTAAGCCAACACACAGGGAGAGGCGCGTATGGTACGCCAACGGCAGGCTGACCTGCTGCTGATTGCCGCGACGGTGATTGCCGCCTGCGGCTGGATATTTTCCCGCGAGGCGATCGCCGGCATGCCGGTGTTCGCGTTTCTTGGGCTGCGTTTTTTCTTCGCCGCGCTGCTTCTGCTGCCGTTCTGCCGCGGTTTTCGCCCGCAAAAGCAGCACTGGCCAAAACTCATCATCAGCGGACTCTGGTTTGCGCTCAACCTCTGCCTGTGGATCTATTCGGTCTCCACGACGGCGTCGCTCGGCGAAGGGGCGTTTATCATGAGCCTGTCGATGATGTTCGTCCCGCTGACCGCATGGGTGATGATGAAGGTGCGCCCGCCGCGCGCCTGGTGGGAGTGCCTGCCGATTGCGGTGGTTGGCCTGGGGCTGCTCAGTCTGCATATGCCGATAGCCTTCCACCCCAGCCAGGGCTGGTTTTTGCTGACGGCGCTGGTGCAGTCGATCTGGTTCTGTTACACCAGCCGCTGCGCGCGTGAAGTACCGCTGATCCCCCTGACCACCGTGCAGCTGGCGATCACCGGTATCGTCGGGTTGACCATCTCCGCTGCCGTTGAACGCTGGGACCAGCCGATGACCCTGCCGACTCTCGGCTGGCTGGTGGCCAGCATTGTCATCGCCACCAGCCTGCGCTTCGGTCTGCAGATGAAGGGGCAGAAGTACGCGGCGGTGGCCAGCGCGGCGATCATCATGGTGCTCGAACCGCTGCTGACGGTCATTGCCGCCGCGCTGTGGTACGGCGAACAGCTGCCGCTGCAGAAGATTATCGGCGGCGTGCTGATCCTCGTGGCCCAGCTGTGGTTCCGCTGGCGGATGCTTAAGCCGTAAGCGAGCCGCTTCGCCGCTGCGCCATCAGCTGCAGCAGCGGCACCAGCGACAGCCCGTCCGGCATCTCGCCGCGGGCGATCAGTTGGTTTATCTCGTCGAAGGTAAACCAGCCGGTCTCCATCACCTCATCCTGATCTGCATCCATTCCCACCCAGCGTAAACCGGTGGCCAGCCAGGTGATAAACAGCTGATCGCTGCTGCCGTAGGAGGGGTTAAAGCGAATGATCTCCTCAACGCGTTGCGCCTGCCAGCCGGTCTCTTCCCGCAGCTCGCGCAGCGCGGCGACCGCCGGGTCTTCCTCTTCATCGACGCCGCCAGAAGGGATCGCCCACACCACCTTATCGATCAGGTAGCGGTAGTGGCGAATCAGCAGCACTTTCTCATCCTGGATGGCCACAATCCCCACCGCCGGGCGCGGGTAATGAATGGAATAAAAGTCGCGGCGCTCGCCGGGGGCAACATCAATACCCACCTTACGCATGCTGAACCACGGCGTCTCGGCGATGACCTGCGGGTCGTGCATATCGGCGGCGGTCAGTTTCTTTTTCATCCTGCCACTCCTGTCAAAAATTGAGCCTTAAGAACAACATAGCCGGAGGCGGATGGCAACCGCCGCAGGTTGGCCCGATTTCATCGATCATTGCCCAAACGGCCCTGTTGAGCCAGGCGGGGACTCAGTACGATGTTCGTCAGATGACCCCAGAGGAACGCCAACATGAACATCACCCACATCCGTAATGCGACCCAGATTATTCACTACGCCGGGAAAAGATTTCTCATCGATCCGATGCTGGCGGACAAAGGCGCCTGGCCGGGTTTTCCGGGCACCGCGCGCAGCGAACTGCGCAATCCGCTGGTTGAGCTGCCGTTTTCCCGCGATAAAATTGTCGACGTTGACGCGGTGATCGTCACCCACACCCATGACGATCACTGGGACGCGGCAGCGATCGCCGCGATCCCGAAAACCCTGCCGGTGTTCGTCCAGCATGAGGCCGACGCCGCGCTGCTGCGCAGCCAGGGATTTCAGGATCTGCGCCTGCTGTCGGCAGACAGCGAATTTGCCGGCGTGCGCCTGCAGAAAACCACCTCCGGGCAGCATGGCAGCGACCGCACCTACGCGGTGCCGGCGATGGCTGAACGCCTGGGCGAGGCCTGCGGCGTGGTGTTTCGCCATCCGCAGGAGAAGACGCTGTGGCTGGTGGGGGATACTATCTGGCGCGATGACATTGCAGCCGACCTGCTGAAGCTGCGCCCGGACGTGGTGGTCCTCAACGCCGGCTACGCCCACGTCATCGGCTTTGGCCCGATTATCATGGGCAAGGAAGATCTCCTGAACGTGCACTTCGCCCTGCCGGAAGCGAAAATCATGGCTATCCACCTCGAGGCGGTCAACCACTGTCTGGTGAGCCGGGAAGAGATGCGCCAGTATGCGCTGGATAATCAGATTGCCGATGTGGTGAGTATCCCGCAGGATGGAGAAACCGTCGTTTATTAACATGCGTAAGGGGAAGAGACGATGAAAATCACCGACGTGGCGATTGTCGCCGTAGAGGGCTTTAGCCCGTTTCACTACGCCGTCCCCTGCATGCTGTTTGGCGATTCGGTTTCGGAAATCAAACGCTTTAATCTGCACATTTGCGCCGAGCGGCCGGGGCTGCTGCGCGCCCGCGATGGTTTTGCGCTGTACGCCACCGGCGATTATGCCGCGCTGGAACAGGCGGATATCGTGGTGGTGCCTTACTGGGGCGAGGTCGATCGACGTCCGCCGCAGGCGCTGCTTGATAGCCTGGTGCGGGCCCGGGATAACGGCGCGGAGATTGTCGGCCTGTGTCTCGGCGCGTTTGTCCTCGGCTACGCCGGGCTGCTGGACGGCAGGCGAGCGGCGACTCACTGGGAGTTCGAGCAGGATTTCCAGCGCCGGTTTCCGCAGGTGCAGCTGGATATCAACGCCCTGTACGTCGACGACCAGCGGATCATTACTTCGGCGGGCACCGCGGCGGCGCTGGACTGTTGCCTCTACATCATCCGCCAGCGTTTCGGCAGCCTCGCGGCCAACCAGATCGCCCGGCGGATGATTGTTTCGCCGCACCGCGAGGGCGGCCAGGCGCAGTTTATCGCCCAGCCGGTGCCGAAAAACACCCGCGATGCGCGAATCAACTGCCTGCTGGATTATCTGCAGCAGCATATTGCCGAGCCGCACAGTCTCGATTCGCTGGCCCGGGTGGTGGCGATGAGCCGCCGTACCCTGACCCGCCACTTCGCCCGGGCAACCGGGATGAGCATTACTGACTGGCTGACCGCCGAACGTCTGCGCCGCAGCCAGACTCTGCTTGAGGCGGGCGATCTGCCGGTCGAGCAGGTGGCGGAGGCGGTGGGCTATCTTTCAGCGGTCACCTGGCGCCAGCAGTTTAAAGCGCGCTTTGGCGTCAGCCCGACGGAATGGCGGCGTACCTTTCGTCGCGGCGCTTAGCCGGCGAGGGTCGCACTGTCGATCACGAAGCGGTATTTCACGTCACCCTTGACCATTCTTTCCCAGGCTTCGTTGATCTCATCGCCGCGGATCAATTCGATATCGGCGACGATGCCGTGTTCGGCGCAGAAGTCGAGCATCTCCTGAGTTTCCGGAATACCGCCGATCATCGAGCCGGCAATTGACCGGCGGCGGAAGATCAGATTGAACACTTCCGGCGACGGATGCGGCGTGGCCGGGGCGCCAACCAGCGTCATGGTACCATCGCGTTTCAGCAGCGTGGTGAAGGCATCGAGATTGTGCGGCGCCGCCACGGTGTTGAGGATGAAGTCGAAGCTTTTGACGTGGGCCGCCATTTCGTCGTCGTTGCGCGACACCACCACGTCATCGGCGCCCAGCGCTCTGGCCGCATTACGCTTGGATTCGGAGGTGGTAAAGGCCACCACGTGGGCCCCCATGGCATGGGCCAACTTGATCCCCATATGCCCCAGGCCGCCGATGCCGACCACGCCGACTTTTTTACCCGGCCCGACGTGCCAGTGGCGCAGCGGCGAGTATGTCGTGATCCCGGCGCACAGCAGCGGCGCGACGGCGGCCAGCTGCGCTTCGGGATGGGTTATCCGCAGCACGTAGCGTTCATTGACCACGATCTGCTGTGAATAACCGCCAAGCGTGTGTCCCGGCGCGTCCTGGGTCGGCCCGTTATAGGTCAGCACCATGTGGTCGCAGTAGTTTTCCAGCCCCTCGGCGCACTCTTCGCACTGTTGACAGCTATCGACCATACAGCCGACGCCCACCAGATCGCCGACGGCGTAGCGCGAGACGGCGTTGCCGACCGCGGTCACCCGACCCACAATTTCATGCCCCGGCACGCAGGGATACAGCGTTCCTGCCCATTCCGATCGCGCCTGGTGGAGATCGGAGTGGCAGACGCCGCAGTAAGCGATGGCGATCTGTACATCCTGCGGCCCCGGGTCGCGGCGGGTGATGGCCATTGATTCCAGCGGCTGGCTGGCGGAGTAGGTACCAATAGCGTTGATCAGCATAGCGAAACCTCTTCTTGATGAATGGACTCAATAGAACGGGAGGGGAATGCGGGTGGTCAGTGGCATCGATAAGCGTAGCCTGGACTGGCCGAGATGCGAGGGGGAAAGCGGTAGAGGAACCCTCAGGCGCGGCGTTAGCCAGCGCAGTAAATAATAAGGTGGCCTTATCTTTATCGCCGCTAAGCCTTATAGGTAATTAAGGCTCATCGTATTTTTTATTCCTGTAAAATAGAGATAAATAGTTATTGCAGATAATGATGCTTACACTCTTTTTATCCTCGTAACGTCTTGTCTTTTATTCGTTAATTCACCTGTTGATACTATGATTCTCAACGAATCACTTTTTCAACCTGACCTGATGGCATAAAAACCATGTCGATCCCTGCAGCCAGCCTCTCTACTGACCAGGCGTTACCGTCTTTTTATTACGGAAGACAGACAAAGCCGTTATTCGCGGTGGAATCCCTGTTATCTGCGTTCCTGCCCGCCAGCTCACCCTTTGCGCTGCCGCGATCGACCTATTATCGTTTTCCGCCGACCCAGGCTGAATCCGGATTAATTCTGCTCGAAGAGGGGATTGCCTCGCTATGCCATGCGGAAAACAACATGGTGATATCAACGATATTTGCCCCTTCGCTATTGGGATTAATCGATGGTTACGGCGTCTTTAACGGTATTCCGGAAAAACACCACTGCTCTCTGTTTGCTGAGACAGATTTGCGCGGACGCTGGATAGGACACCAGGCCGCGGTCGAGATCCTCAATGCGCAAAACCTGTGGCAGGAGATGGCCCATGTTCTGGCGCAGCGGCTGATGGTGTTGAGCATGCGTTCGCAGGAGATGGTGGGGGTGGATTCTTATCCGATGGTGCGAACCCTGCTAACAGAGCTGGCGGACTATCCGGAGGCATATCGTCGCCAAATTAATGCGTTAAGCTTTATACAGCGCCGCACCAACCTGTCGCGCAGCCGTGTTATGTCGATTCTGGCAGAGCTGCGCAAAGGTGGTTACATTACGGTCCATCGCGGGGTGCTGGAAAAGATAACCCGCACGCTTCCCGCCCACTTTTAAACCCGCGCGGCGGAGGGGCGTGATTTTCCCACCCCTCGTCAGCCGGTGGGCTAAGGCTCAACCGGCGTCAGAAAGTCCAGCCGCAGCGGCTCAGCCAGCAGAGACTCCATCTGCGTCATAAACGCCTGAAAATAGGGCATCGCGACATGGGCATCGAGGGCGTCCTGTCCCTGCCACGCCTCGCGCATATAGAAGGTGTCCGGCGCGTCGCGCAGCTGAAACAGGGCATAGTCGAGGTTGCCCGGCTCCTGTCTCGTCGGTAGGAGCAGCGCCTGCAGGGCCTGACGCAGGGCGTCCGTTTGGCCCGGTTTCGCCTTGAGCACGGCGATAAGCGATATCATCTTAAAACCCCTCCAGCACGATCTTGCCGACGGCGCGTCCGGTTTCCAGCTGGCGATGCGCTTTCTGCAGATTGGCGGCGGTGATGGCGCCGTAGTGTTCGCCAAGGGTGGTTTTGATAGTGTGGTTGTCGATCAGCGCCGCCACGCGGTTGAGCAGCTGATGCTGGGCGATCATATCATCCGTCTCAAACATTGAACGGGTGAACATAAATTCCCAGTGCAGGGACAGGCTTTTCGCTTTCAGCGGCACCACGTCCAGGGTCTCCGGGTCATCAATCAGCGCCAGCTTGCCCTGCGGGGCGAGGGCGTCGATCAGCGCGTTGAAGTGCTGCTCGGTATTGGTCAGGCTGGCGACATGGGTTACCGACGTGATACCAATGCGCGCCAGCTCGTCGGCGAGCGGCTTGCTGTGATCGATCACATGGTGCGCGCCCGCCTCGCGGACCCACTGCTGGCTCTCGGGACGCGAGGCGGTGCCGATCACCGTCATGGCGGTCAGTTTACTGGCCAGCTGGGTCAGGATAGACCCTGTCTCTTATA
>ENA-UADQ01000425-UADQ01000425.1-human-gut-metagenome-genome-assembly--contig:-NODE-425-length-13326-cov-5.802050_pt1 | contig 13326 bp, 10 predicted proteins | sample MGYA00244262_ERZ654258 | MGnify/ENA primary metagenome ERZ654258 (study PRJEB26926, sample SAMN06165206) | human gut metagenome | biome: ENVO:00009003; feature: ENVO:2100002; material: ENVO:00002003...
GGCGGGCACGGTGGTATGGAACAAGTATCAGCAGAAAATGCGCGCGCAGAATACGTCCGCCCAGGCGCCTGAGACGGCAGCGGCGCCGACGGATGTCGATCCGCGCAGCGTGCGGCTGATCACGGCCCTGGTATTTGCCGCGAAAAGCGACGGTCATATTGATGACCACGAGCGGGCAAATATTGAAACTCAGCTGCGGGCGGCCAATATTGACGTTCAGGCCCGGGTGCTAATTGACCAGGCGCTAGCCCAGCCGCTGGATCCGCAGCGTCTCGCCGAGGGCATCATCGACCCGCAGGAGGCGCTGGAGATCTACTACGTCAGCTGCGCGGTGATTGATATCGACCATTTTATGGAGCGTAGCTACCTTAATGCGCTGGGAGACGCCCTGGCGCTGCCGAAAGATGTCCGGGCCGATATAGAACAGGATATCCAGTCACAAAAACAAGCGCTAAGCGTCTAAATCATCACGTTTCGCTTGCATCGCTCGCGTCTTTTGCCACCCTTATAGACACGTCATCATTCAGGCGCTACCCTGCGGCCTGAATGCTCTTGTGTCACGATAAAGCAGCAGAAGAATAACATGCCACCTAAAGCTAAACGGATCCCTCACGCCATGACCTTGCATGGCGATACACGCATCGATAATTATTACTGGCTGCGCGACGATGAGCGCGCGCGACCTGACGTGCTGGAGTATCTGCACGCGGAGAACGCTTACGGCAAGCAAGTGATGGATTCGCAGCTCAGCCTGCAGGAGCGTCTGCTGAAGGAGATTATCGACCGCATTCCGCAGCGGGAAGTCTCTGCCCCCTACAGTAAAAACGGCTTTCGCTACCGTCAGGTGTATGAGCCGGGCTGCGAATACGCTATCTACCAGCGGCAGTCGGTGCTGAAAGAAGAGTGGGATGAGTGGGAGATCCTGCTCGATGCCAACCAGCGGGCGGCGAAGAGCGAGTTCTACACCCTGGGCGGACTGGGCATTGCGCCCAACAACCAGCTAATGGCGGTGGCGGAAGATTACCTTTCCCGCCGCCAGTACGGCCTGCGCTTTTGCGACCTCAGCAACGGCGAGTGGTACCCGGAAATCCTCGAAAATGTCACCTCCGGCTTTGCCTGGAGCAACGATTCACGCTTTGTTTGGTATGTGCGTAAACATCCCACCACGCTGCTCCCTTATCAGGTCTGGCGCCACACCGTCGGGACACCGGCGCAGAGCGACGCGCTGGTCTACGAGGAAAAAGATGAGACCTTCTACGTCAGCGTGCATAAAACCACCTCCCAGCAGTTCGTGGTAATTTATCTCTCCAGCGCCACCACCAGCGAAGTGCTGCTGCTCAACGCCGAACTGCCAGACGCCGAGCCGGTCTGCTTTCTGCCACGGCGTAAAGATCATGAATACAGTCTTGATCACTATCAGCACGCTTTCTATCTTCGTTCCAACCGGGAGGGGAAGAATTTCGGCCTCTACCGTACCGTACTGCGTGATGAAGAACAGTGGACCACGCTGATCCCGCCGCGTCACGACGTGATGCTCGAAGGATTTACCCTGTTTACCGACTGGCTGGTTGTGGAAGAGCGTCAGCGTGGCCTGACCAGTCTGCGGCAAATTAACCGCAAGACCCGGGAGGTGGTGGGGATCGCTTTTGACGATCCGGCCTATGTCACCTGGCTTGCCTATAATCTGGAGCCCGAAACGTCGCGACTGCGCTACGGCTATTCCTCCATGACTACGCCGGATACGCTGTTTGAACTGGATATGGATACCGGCGAACGAAGAGTGATCAAACAGCAGGAGGTAAAGGGGCTGGATACGAGCTGCTACCAGAGCGAACACCTGTGGGTGACCGCCCGCGATGGCGTCGAAGTCCCGGTCTCTCTGGTCTACCATCGCGAACATTTTCGCAAAGGGAGCAACCCGCTGCTGGTCTATGGCTATGGCTCATATGGCGAGAGTATCGATGCCGATTTCAGCGCCAGCCGGCTGAGCCTGCTCAACCGCGGCTTTGTCTACGCCATCGCCCACGTCCGCGGCGGCGGCGAGCTGGGTCAGCAATGGTATGAAGACGGTAAATTCCTGTGTAAGAAAAATACCTTCAACGACTATCTGGACGTCTGTGACGCGCTGCTTGCCCAGGGGTACGGCGATCCGCGGCTTTGCTACGGCATGGGGGGCAGCGCCGGCGGAATGCTGATGGGCGTGGCCGTGAATGAACGGCCAGAGCTGTTCCATGGCGTGATAGCCCAGGTGCCGTTCGTCGATGTGGTGACCACCATGCTGGATGAAACTATTCCGCTGACCACCGGTGAATTTGAAGAGTGGGGAAATCCGCAGGATGAAACCTATTATCACTATATGAAAAGCTACAGTCCCTATGACGGCGTGAGGGCGCAGGCCTATCCCCACATGCTGGTGACTACCGGTCTGCATGATTCCCAGGTGCAATACTGGGAGCCGGCTAAATGGGTGGCGAAACTGCGGGAACTGAAAACCGACGATAACCTGCTGCTGCTCTGCACCGATATGGATTCCGGACATGGCGGAAAATCCGGGCGCTTTAAAAGCTATGAAGGGGTGGCGCTGGAGTACGCCTTTTTCATCGCCCTGGCGCAGGGGACACTGCCGGGAAAAGCGGCAGTGTAGGCGCTATTCCCCGAGGTAATGCCTGAGCGTCAGGCGCAGTTCGGGGCTCATGCGGTCGAGATTGTTGAATAACCAGCGCAGATAGCCTGGATCGTTTTCAGCAATCTCGGCGACGGCCTTACCCCGGTATTTGCCGAAGGTAAAAGTAGTCAGCAGCGCCGGCCGACCGGTGATATCGGCCATTTCGTCAGGGGTCCAGCCGGAAACATTGATGATATCCAGCAGCAGCGCGGCGGTGATATAGCAGTCATACAGCGCCCGGTGGTGATGCAGTCCCGGCGGCGTAGTCACGTTCAGCTTACGTGATTTATATAACCCCATATTGCTGTATTTGATTCCCGGCCACAGGCGTCGGGCCAGCTTCATCGTACAGATCCACTCGCCGTGCATCTCCGGCAACACCCGGCGATCGAAGCTGGCGTTATGCGCGACGTACCACGGGCTGCCATGATAGTGCGGAATAATCTCCTCAATCCACGGCTTATCAGCGACCATCTCTTCCGTGATCCGGTGGATAGCCATCGCCTGCGGGCTGATGGGCCGATCGGGACGCACCAGATGGCTCATGGGATTGGTAATTTGCCCGTCGACTATATCGACCGAGGCGATTTCAACGATGCCCCCCTGCAGGCCGCAGGTTTCGGTATCAATGACGCGCAGCATGGCTCGCTCCAGAGCAAAACAATAAGCGTAATGGAATTGGCCGGGCTTGCCAACCGACGGGGAGGAGGCGAGCGCGCATTATTTCTGTTTCGGCTCCCACGGTAGTCGCGAAAGGGAGACGGAGGCCAGCCGATGGGCGATCAGTCGTTCACGGAACCAGTCGCGCAGATGTGCAGGCTGTTCACGCTCGACTAAATCAGCGACCACCGGCATATTGTACCGCTCCTTAAAAGCAACGCCGGCGGCGGCGAGATCGACATTGACTTTATCCATCTCATCTTGCGAAATTTTGGCCAGATTTCTTTCCATCATCCACTCCACTCTGCTTATAAATCCGGTCAGGGCCAGATGCCTGGCTCGACTCTGGCATTATACAGGGTTATTCTCTGTGCTACAGACATAACAAAAGGGAATGACGAATATGCGACTTCTTGCTGGACGCGCGTTGCGTCTCTCCGTTGCGCTTGCCGGGATGTTAACCGCGGCGGGCGCCTTCGCCCACGCTCACCTGCAGCAGCAGATCCCGACCGCCGGGGCGCAGCTTTCAGCTTCCCCACAGACGTTGACGCTCAGTTTTTCCGAAGGTATTGAACCCGCATTCAGCGGCGTGACCGTCACCGGTCCGCAGCAGCATGCGGTGGCTACCGGAAAACTGACCCGCAGCGCCGATAATCCGGCCGAGGTCACGTTACCTTTGGCGGAAGCCTTGCCGCCGGGAGAGTACACCGTGGCATGGCATGTGGTCTCGGTGGATGGTCATAAAACCAAAGGGCAATATACCTTTAGCGTGAAGTAAGCGATGCTGACCGGGCTCTATATTACCCTGCGCTTTGGGCACTTTATCTCCCTGATGCTGGCTTTTGGCTGCGTGCTGTATGGCGCCTGGTGGGCGCCGGTACCGCTGAGACGCGTGCTGATGCTGCGCTTTTATCCACTACTGCGCCCGCTGCTGCTGATCGGCGCGATCTCTACGCTGGCGCTGTATCTCCTGCAGGGAGGAATAATGGGCGAGGGCTGGACGGATGTCTGGCGACCCGCCGTCTGGCAGGCGGTGGCCGGGACCCACTTTGGTGGAGTGTGGATCTGGCAGATCCTACTGGCGTGGATCGCGCTTGCGGTAGTGTGGATCCGTCCCCGTCACGGCGCCCGCCAGCTGGTGGCCCTGCTGGCGGCACAGCTGCTGCTTTCCGCCGGGGTAGGGCACGCCGCTATGCACGATGGTCTCACCGGCGTGCTGCAGCGGACAAACCACGCTGTGCATCTCTTCTGCGTCGCCAGCTGGTTTGGCGGTCTGTTGCCCTTTATCTATTGCCTGCGCCTGGCGCAGGGGCGCTGGCGGCCGGCCGCGGTCTATATCATGGCGCGCTTTTCACGTTACGGGCATCTGGCCGTCGCCGGCACGATTGCCAGCGGAGCGCTCAATGCGCTGTTGATCCAGGGAGGATTGATTGGCGCATCGCCGTGGGGACGCATGTTGTTGATCAAATGTGCGCTGGTCGCCGGGATGGTGGTAATTGCGTTAGTGAACAGGTATGTTCTGGTACCGCGCATGTCGGCAAGCGGTTCGCAGGCGGAAAGCCTGATCCTGCGAACCACGCAGGCTGAAATAGGGCTGGGCGCGCTGGCGCTGCTGGCCGTCAGTCTGTTTGCCACCTGGGAACCTTATTGAATTAACTGGCAAAATCATGAAAAAAATTGTTCTGACCATGTTGTTACTGGCAAGCTCCGGGGCTGCTCTGGCAGCGCCACAAATTATCACCGTGAGCCGTTTTGAGGTGGGGAAGGAGAGCTGGGCGTTCAACCGGGAAGAGGTTATGTTGACCTGTCGACCGGGTAACGCGCTTTACGCCATCAACCCGAGCACGCTGGTTCAGTATCCGCTCAATGAGGTGGCTGAGCAGCAGGTCAAAGCCGGCAAAACCACCGCGCAGCCGATCTCAGTGATCCAGATCGACGATCCGCAGCATCCGGGACAAAAAATGAGCCTCGCGCCCTTTATCGAGCGAGCGCAGAAGCTCTGCTAAACTTTCTCGCTATCCTGCTGTAATAACATCAAAAAAACCGCCCTTGCCGGACAACGGCAGTGGCGGTTTTTTCGCTGGCAGAGGCCCCCTTTCCAGGAATTATGCAGCCACTTTGGCCGCGGACTGGAAAAGCTGACGCGTTAAACTATTCTTATAGTGCAAGGCGACTTAGCCTGCATTAATGCCAACTTTTAGCGCACGGCTCTCTCCCAAGAGCCATTTCCCTGGACCGAATACAGGAATCGTATTCGGTCTCTTTTTATCTTTATCTGTCTTCTTTCCCAAGAGCCAGCGACATCCTGTCAGTCAAACACCCGCTGGCCTCTGGATGTCCCGTTATAGCACACCGTTTTTAGCATACACAATTCATTTACACATAAATCGCATCCTGTGGAAGGGGAGGTGGCAACGGTGGAACCGTAAACGAGGGCGGAGAAAAGAAAAAACCTGCACCTAAACAGGCCCGGCGTGCAGGTTAACTGGCGGGCCAACATCGGAAGCCTGCTAGTATACATATTTGTATGATAAATAAAATAAGCAAAATCTAAACGATTTGGCAATTCATGCGATTACACCTCGCCGGCTGACGAGGTGGCATAAATAATAAGCACGAGCACTTTTGCGGGCGGAAAATATTATTGCGGAACGCTGAATGTAGGGTATATCTGGCTTTCCAGATAGCAGAGCAATAGCCAAATTTCATCGCTGAAAATAAACCATATGCTCCCGAGCAGAATGACCGCCAGAATAATCAGCAGAAAAATTTCGGTTTTACTCATTATGCAAGCGACTATCCGGTGGCCTTCGGGGACCCTGATAGTAGCGAAATATTGACATAATAAGCAAACGCCATGTTGTAATTCGGCTTCACCGACAGTGCAATTTAGTCACCGGCATGCCGCTGCGTCAATATTGCCACCTGCTCCGTCAGCTGATCCAGCAGCTGGAATCGCCGCCGATATTCAGCCCGTTTTTTACTGGCGATACTCTCCAGCGATTTTCTTTCCAGACATAGCGGTAGCCGCCAGCGCCAGGGGCTTTCCGGCTGGCCGTCGATAGACTGCCAGAACTCGTCGTAGCTGGCGTGGAAATGGCGGCCTTTGCTCAGGCGATAGCGCAGGGCGCGGAACACGTGACCATTATCGCTGACGCCGTAAATAGCCGCGATTTGGCTGCGCGCGGCCAGCTGCCAGATAAACTCCAGCAGCAGGCGCTTCGGAAACAGGCCGTAGCAGGCGCGAGTCGCCTGCTTAATCACCTCATGAGAAACGTGACGTCGTGGCCCCTGCAGACCGCCGATAACCAGCTGCCAGGCATCGTGATCACGGGTTACGCTGAAGGTGGCGCTGGCCAGCAGGGTGTGGTCGCTGTCGCGCAGCCACAGAGTGGTTTCACCCTCACGTTCGGCTTTGCCTGCCGAGGAGGCATAAAGAGTAAACCGGCGGTCCTCTTTTCCGTTTAACGTCAGCAGCGGGACCTCAGACACCGCGGTCATAGCGTGCGCCAGCCGCGATCCGCGTAGGGTGTCGATATAGCGATAATGGTTGATTACCGCCACCGCCCGCTGCCAGGCGTTGAGATCGCGGGTCAGATATTGACGGTGTACTTTGCCCGGCAGCGTAGCCTGCGCGGCCAGCAGCTGATTAAAATCATCCCGAGCGCTGAGCGCTTCCAGCATCGCTCTGGTGGCGTTATAAAATAAGGCCGTGCGCAGCAAAAACTTAAAGCGGTAATTTTTTTGCCGCCAGATGGGGGCAGGTGTCAATCTGCCCATCACCAGATCGGCAATAAGATGCGAGCGCGGCGCTAGCACGCCGGATGAATGCAAGCTATTGTCTGTCACGATAAACACCTCGTTGTGATTTCCCCCTATTTTAAAGCGAGCCACTGACAAGCTTAATCCTCTGGCGGACTATATTTGCCGTCTGTTTAAAATTGATTGAGGTGTAAATTAAATTCCGTGGACCTTTGCTGGAATTACCTATAATTACCGCTGAGAGGTAATTATATGTATCAACGTATTAACGGCAGCGACTGGCGTAATATCTGGCTGATGGGCGATCTGCATGGCTGCTTTGCGCTGCTGATGAATCGCCTGCGTCAGTTGCGCTTTGATCCCTGGGCCGATCTGCTGATCTCGGTGGGCGATCTGATCGATCGCGGGCCGCAGAGCGCCGATTGTCTTGGCCTGTTGCGCTGTCGCTGGTTCAGGACCGTTCGGGGGAATCATGAGCAGATGGCGCTGGAGGCGCTGGAGAGCGGAGATATGCGGCTCTGGCAGATGAACGGTGGCGACTGGTACGTCAAGGGCGATGCGCGGCAGCGGGCCGACGTCGATCGGCTGCTGGCGCACTGTCGGCGGCTACCGTTGATTATTGAAGTGGAATGCGGGAAAGCGCGGCATGTGATCGCCCACGCCGATTACCCGGCGCCGGTCTATCGCTGGCAGCAGCCGGTGGATCCCCAACGGGTACTATGGAGCCGCCATCGTCTGAGTGAACACCTGGCGGGGCGCCATGGCGCTATTGGCGGCGCAGACCATTTCTGGTTTGGCCATACGCCGCTTCAGGCGCGTTATGACCACGATAATCAACACTATATTGATACGGGCGCTGTGTTTGGTGGGATGCTGACGCTGGTGGCGCTGCAGTCGGCAGGCTAAAAGTCGCTGTATTCGCTGGCGGGTTGCCAGAAGCCATCAATAAAATCTTCTATCGGGTAGCAGCCACCGTGGCGGATCCGCTGATCCTCCATCCATCGCCACTAAGCACTGCGTTTCCTCGCGGTAGACGTCAACCACAATGTCCTCGCAGCCGCCATCCAGATAGCAAATAAACAACACTAAGGCAAACATCCTGGCCTCATGCTCGGGTTCACATACTATTTAGTGTAGGGGATGACGGCGGGACGGGGAAATAAATAACCCGTCTCAGGCGACGGGTTCATTGGTGTCAGGCAAGGCGCATGACCCAGGCATCGGACTGGCGGTCGTAATGTTTACGGTAGAGAACGGAATGTTCGCCATTGAGAATCGCGGGCACGCTGGTGTCGGCATCCCAGGCGTCAAGCTGCATACATAAGTCTGGATCGGATTTGCAGGGTATGCTTAACGTTCGCTCACCCTGATGCTCACCGTGCAGTTCGGCATCGTCTATTTCGAACGCGCCGATGCGGACATTGGTTTTACTCATCGCTTCACCCCATTTTTCAGCTGAGTTGTGGTACGACCAGTTATGGCCGTTATTTTTCAGCGTAGTCAATGGGGCGAAAAGCGCCAGTCAAAAAGTGCGCATTTTTTGCGCGGCCTCACACCTTGCCGGCAAAAAGTTTTCCATCGCGCACCAGTTCGCGCGGATAGCTGTTCTTCAGTCGGGAGCCGACGCGCTTCGCCAGGCCCAGCGGGACGCCCTGGAAGGTCACAATGGTTTCATCCTGCCCAGGCGCGGTTTGCGGATAGACGTCGCGCCCGCGATACCATTCCTCCGCTTCCTCCTGCGACAGCTCGAAGGCGCGCTGCGGCGCGGCAAAGGCGATAACCGCCTCATGCTGCCAGCGGTACCCCTTATTGTGCAGCTCCGCCAGGCGCACGCCGATGCGAGAAAAGCGCACCTTGCCGAACAGGGGCTCCAAAGCCAGCGGAAACAGCCACAGCTCTTTATCCCGCTGCCACAGCGTATGGCCTGCGTCCCACTCCAGGCCAACAGCCCTGGCGGCGGCAGTTACCGCGGCGGCCTCCCGGTCCTTCAGCGGCGTAAACGGGAATTTACCGACCTTATAGCCTGGCGCCGGGAGCGGATCGATCGCCGCAGTTTTGCGCAACCTCGCGACAAAGAAGCCTTCGCAATCGTAAATTTGCGGAAAAACGTGCAGAAAACCTTCCGCGGTTAAGGCGTCGGCTGCGCCGGGAAACAACTCTCCCAGCGGCAGGATCTCCACCGCCTGCGGATAGCGGGACAGCAGCCACTCAATGACCGATTGATTTTCTTCACGATTCAGGGTGCAGGTGGAATACACCAGCGTCCCGCCAGGGCGCAGAGCATGGAAGGCGCTGTCGATAAGCTCGCGCTGAGTGGCGGCGATGTCGAGGTTGCTCTCCGGCGACCAGTTTTTCAGCGCGTCGGCGTCTTTACGTACAACCCCTTCGCCGGAGCAGGGGGCGTCAAGCAGGATGGCATCGAAGGTTTCGGGCAAGGCCGCGCCAAAAACCCGGCCGTCGAAGTGGGTCAGAGCGACGTTGCTGATGCCGCAGCGGCTGATGTTGGCATGCAGCACCTTCACCCGGCTGGCGGAGAATTCATTGGCGAGAATGCCACCCGCGTTGCCCATTCGGGCTGCAATTTGGGTGGTTTTCGATCCCGGGGCGGCGGCAACGTCCATCACCCGTTCGGGCTGCCGGTTATCGGCGAACAGGGCGGCGACCGGCAGCATCGAACTGGCTTCCTGAATATAGAACAGCCCGCTGAGATGTTCGGCGGTACTGCCCAGCGGCAGCGCGTCGTCATCCTCTCGCTCGATCCAGAATCCCTCTGCGCACCAGGGCACCGGCGCGAGCTGCCAGCCGTAGGGGGCAACCAGAGAGAGGAAATCATCGACGCTAATCTTCAGCGTATTGACGCGAATACTGCGGCGTAGCGGGCGCTGACAGGCGGCGATAAAGTCGTCGAAAGAGAGATGCGCTGGCATCGCCGCGCGCATTTGAGCGAGAAACGCTTCAGGGAAATAGACAGTATTTTCAGCCACGGGCAGCGCACCACAGAAAAAAGGGTGCGCAGTTTAGCACAAACGCCCCGGCGCGTGACACCGGGGCGTGCGGTTTATCCTCTCCCCGCGCCCGGCGTTGCCCGGGGCGGGAGAAGGGGGCATTACTGCGGCAGAGCGGTGCCCCACTCCCGCCACTCTTTCGGCTCGCTCTCCTGCAGCAGGAAGTGCTTGCCATCCTGGGCCTTCGGCGCCAGCGGCGTGCCCGGCGGCGTGGCAAAGCCGATCCCGCCGCGGATAAACTGATTGAAGGTACCGGTTTTCACCACCCCGCCAATCAGGCCGAAGTCGAGGCTGTAACCCGAGGCCAGCCAGAACACCGAGTTATTACGTACCAGGTACTGGTAGCGCTTACTGATGCGCAGCTTAACCATCACCCGGTCAGACATCGACCCCAGCGACAGTCCGGTAACCGTCCCGACTTCCAGTCCGCGGAACAGGACCGGCGTACCGATGCCAAGCGACCCCGCCTCCGGCGCTTCCACCACGATGTTCAGGCCGTCGATATAACGCGAATCGCTGATCGTCGTATCCTGGATCTCAAAATCGCGTCGTGCCGGGCCGCGGCCGGGCTCAACGTTGATGTAGGCCTGGAACAGGGTGTCGAGATGTTCCACGCCCGCGGCGGAGATTTGCGGAGTGATCACCGAGAAGCGGGTCCCGGCGCGGGCGAAGGTGCCGACGTATTCCGGATAGAGCACCGCTTTCGCCTGCACTTCGTTTTTGGCGGTGATTAGCTCCAGCGACTGGATTTGACCGATGTCGATGCCGAGATAACGAATCGGCATCCCGGCCGCCATCTTCCCGGCGTCGTACGCGTGCAGGGTGATTTGGCCGCCCACGGCGCGCGCCGCCGTTTCAGATGCATAAAGGATACGTTTGTTATTCAGCCGTGCTCCGGCGCTGCTGCCATTGAGGTTATCGAAACTGATCGCCCCTTTGATCGCGCGCGCCAGCGGCGAGGCCTGCACGGTGAGTCCGTTACCGTCAAGCTTGACCTTCGCACCGCCTTCCGCCCAGAAGACGCTGTTGTTGGTCAGCAGGTAGCGGTACTCCGGCTTGATATGCAGATCGATATCGAATGCATCCTTGCGCGGTTTGACGGCGATGATCTCGCCGACGGCGAATTTACGATACAGCACCACCGAGCCGGCCTGAACGTCAGGCAGCGTCTCAGCAGACAGGCTCAGGGTAGTGGTCGGCACTTCGCTCAGGCTATTTTCCTGCGCCTTTTCAAGGTTAGCGTACAGCGGATAGCTGCTTTGCATTTTGCCTTTTTCGCCGGGGATCACCCTGATCCCGCCGTTCACCCATTCGCTGGCGCTGGCGCCCAGCACCTGCACGCCGTCGAGCCCCACTTTGACGTCCAGACGACTGTTAACCACAAATTTGCTGTCGCCGTGAATTAGATCGCGGTATTCAGGGTCAATGGCAACCTGAAAGGTTACCCCTTTGGCCGTCAGTTTACGCTCCAGCACCTGGCCGACTTTTACTCCGTGCAGCACCAGCGGCTGACCGCCGTCGATGCCGTAGCTCTCCGGCGCCGAGAGAGTAACGGTGGCGACGTTGGGCTCATCCAGCAGCGCTTTATCCGCCGGCATTACCGAGAAGTGATTGCGTGGCTCGCCTTCGCCGGGCACCAGCTCAAAGGTATTGCCGGTGAGCAGGGTGCTAATGCTGGGGTTATCGAGGGAGAGCTTCGGCTTCTTCATCTGAATCAGCGTTTTCTCCCGCAGCAGCGTCACCACGCTCGGGTCGACGGTCATCTCGCCAGTAACTTTGCCGCCGGGGTTTAGATTCAGTTTGCTTAACTGGCCCACCTCCAGCCCCTGATACATGAGCGGCGTCGAGCCCGCTTTCAGTCCATCGCCATCAGGCAGATCGAGGGTCACTACCACGCCGCGCTGGCTATGCGCCAGATCTTCATACAGGTGATATTCATCGTTTTGCGAGGCGACATGCGAATCGGCGGGGGAGTCAAAGGCGATGGCGCCGTTCACCAGCGCGGACAGGTTCTCCAGTTGCACTTTGGCCCCGCTCAGGCCGACGTCGGCCTTGACGCCTGAGACGTTCCAGAAGCGGCTGCCTTTTTTCACCAGATTGGTAAACCGGCGCTCAATTAGCACATCGATGGTCACCCCCTGATTATTGGCATTCAGGGAATAGTCATACACCCGCCCGACCGGGATTTTTCGGAAGTAGACCAGCGAGCCGCTGTTCAGAGAGCCAAGATCCGGCGCCTGCAGGTGGATCATTAGCTCGCCGTTGTTGATGCGGTATTTAGGTTGGGTGTCGAGGGCGACAAAGTGATCTTCGGGTTCACCCTTGCCCGGCATCATGCCGATGTAGTTCCCGCCCACCAGCGCATCGAGGCCCGATACGCCGGCCAGAGAGGCTTTCGGCGTGACCAGCCAGAACTGGGTCTCTTTGCGCAGCGCATCTTTCATATCGCGTTTGATGCTGGCCGAAACCTCAATCTTACTCAGATCTTTACTGAGGCTAATATCCTGGACGGTGCCGACTTCAACCCCCTGATAGCGGATCGGCGTCCGTCCCGGCACGATGCCGTTCGCGGACTGGAAATCAATCGTAATCGTCGATCCGCGATCGTCAAAGCTGGTCCAGATTAGCCAGGCGGCAATCAGCAACGCGATGACCGGCAGCAGCCAGAATGGCGAAATACGGCGTTTGGTTTTTATTCTGGCTTCAGTCTGCGAAGCGGGCGTTTCCTGACTCATGTGCGTCCCAAAGTAAGCGGCTGTCCAGCCATTCAACTGCAAGAATAGTTAAAATTACCGCGCCGCCAAAGTAAACCGCAGCCGGCCCCATGGTGAAGGCGAGGAGCTGATCGCGATTTATTAGCGACATGGTGAGTGAGATAACAAACAGATCCAGCATCGACCAACGGCCAATCCAGGTGATTAGCCGCAGCAGCAGGATGCGGGTGCGCAATCCCTGCTCGCACTTGAATTGTATGCTGAGCAGCAGGGTAAATAACACTATAACTTTGGTGAATGGCACCAAAATACTGGCGATAAACACGACCCCGGCAATGGCGATATTGCTGCTGGCCAGGGAGATGATCCCCGAGAGGATCGTGTCGTCCTGGCGCGCGCCGTTGACGTAGATGATGGAGATTGGCAACAGGTTGGCCGGAAAGAGGAAAACCAGCGAGGCAATCAGCGCCGCCCAGCTGCGCTGCTGTCTCTTATACACATCTCCGAGCCCACGAGACAC
>ENA-UADQ01000433-UADQ01000433.1-human-gut-metagenome-genome-assembly--contig:-NODE-433-length-13117-cov-5.047007_pt1 | contig 13117 bp, 10 predicted proteins | sample MGYA00244262_ERZ654258 | MGnify/ENA primary metagenome ERZ654258 (study PRJEB26926, sample SAMN06165206) | human gut metagenome | biome: ENVO:00009003; feature: ENVO:2100002; material: ENVO:00002003...
CGCGCGAGCCGAGCGCCCCGATTCCGACTTTGCCCGTTTCCTCTACCGGCAGGATGTGCGGGAGCTGAAATTGGCCGCTTTCTGGATCGCCGATCCCGTGCAGGTGACTTCCGTCGAATTTTCCGACTGGGGCGAAGGTATTGCCAATTCGGAGATGGCCGAAGAGTGCGCCTTCGCGCTGATGTCCCGGTCGCCGCGCGGCGACGAGTGGGGCAGAGCCTGGTGCGATACGGGGAACGAATTGCTCGGGTATGCCGGCTTGTTGGCTCTTTCCCGTATTCCGCATCCCGATTTCAGTTCCTTGGTCCCGGTGCTCCGGCGGCTGGTCGTGACGTATCCCGAATCGAATTTGGTCGCGCAGGGTGTCGTGGCGCTGCTGGCGGCGATCATGACGAATCCCGCCGTACAACGGCGGGACATCGAAATATTCCTCTCTTCGCTCGGGCCGGGAAAAACGGCCCGTTACATCGAGGAGGAGATGACCTGGCGGCTGGAGTACTAATTCAGGCAGACGTGTTCGACTGTTTCGACCTGTTCCTGGAGCGCCAGCAATTCCTGATAGGTCAGCGGGCCTTCGCAGCGTCGGATCTCATCCCCTTTGCGGAAGTAGATCAGTGTCGGCGTCGTGCGGATCATATAACGGTAGAGCAGGTAGGCATTCTCGTCCGCGTCGGTGTTGATCCGGTAGATGTCCACGCGTCCGGCCATGCGGCGTTCGAATTGGTCGAGCACAGGCTCCATGGCTTCGCACGGAACGCATTGACTGGTGAAAAAATAGATCATCGTGATCGCGTTGCGACCTATTATCTTATCGAAATCTTTCATATTTAAGCGGTATTTTTTGTTTTTGCCGATTTTCGAATCCTTTTCTGAATGACAGGTGCCGTATCTGTTTCTCGAAGAACTCTTCCTTTTTGAGGGAAGTACCAAAAATAGTGCCCCGATGAGTTATCATCGGGGCTTCTCGTGCAAGTTTTTAAAAGATACCGGGAATTCTGCCTATCCTTCCGCGAACAGGGCACGCGGCAGTTGGTCGATGCTGTTGATCGTGACGATTTCGATACCTTTGGGTTTTTTGATCGAACGGCCTAGGTAGCCCGACACGACGATCCGTCTGAACCCGAGCCGGGCAGCTTCGCTGATACGCTGTTCCGTACGGGGGGCGGGGCGCACTTCGCCCGACAAGCCGATTTCTCCCGCCAGGCAGATCCCTTCGCCGATCGGACGATCGTAGTAGGAGGAGATCACCGCTGCCGTGACCGCGAGGTCCAGTCCCGGATCGGCGACCTTGAATCCGCCGGCGAAGTTGAGGAATACGTCCTTCGAGAACATCTTCATTCCCACGCGTTTTTCGAGCACGGCGAGCAGCATGTTCATACGTTTGTTGTCGTAACCGGTCGCCGTGCGCTGCGGAGTGCCGTAAGCCGCGTTGCTTACCAGTGCCTGCACTTCGATCAGGTAGGGGCGGATGCCGTCCACCGAAGCTCCTACGGCGATGCCGCTGAGCGGGGTTTCGTAGTGCGAAAGCAGGATTTCCGACGGATTGTCCACCTCGCGCAACCCTGCGTCGAGCATCTCGAAAACGCCGATTTCGAACGTAGCTCCGAAACGGTTCTTGATTCCTCGCAGAATACGGTATATCAGGTTGTTGTCCCCTTCGAACTGAAGTACGACATCGACGATGTGCTCCAGGATTTTCGGGCCGGCGATCGTGCCGTCCTTGGTGATGTGACCGATGATGAAGATCGATGTTCCGGTCGCTTTGGCGTATTTGAGCAGCGATGCCGCACATTCGCGGATCTGCGAAACGCTCCCGGCCGACGATTCGATGATGTCGGTATAGATGGTTTGGATAGAGTCTATGACCACCAGGTCGGGCCGTTGCTCTTCGATCTGGGCCAGAATATTTTCCAACAGGGTTTCGGCATAGATCAGACACCCTTCGTTGCCGATGCCCAGACGCAGGGCCCGCATCTTGATCTGCTCGGCCGACTCTTCGCCCGAAACATAGAGGGTTTTCAGGCCGTTGTCCGCCAGGGCGATTTGCAGGCTGAGGGTCGATTTGCCGATACCCGGCTCGCCGCCGAGCAGCACGAGGGAGCCGGGCACGAGCCCTCCGCCCAACACGCGGTTCACCTCCCGGTTTCCCAGGTCGATGCGGCGGTGTTCGCTTTCGTGGATGTCGGCGATTCGCTGCGGACGGGCTTTGGGCAGGTTGGCGACAGTCGCAGGTCCGCCGCCGCTTTCACGGGCGATCACCTCTTCGGTGAATGTGTTCCATTCCCCGCAGGAGGGGCAGCGTCCCAACCATTTGGGGGCTTCGAAGCCGCAGTTGCGGCAGAAGAATGCTTTCTTGACCTTTGCCATGTCGTATCGTTTTTCCGGGGAGTGCCGATGCTGCCGCGACGGGCATCCGCATTCCTTGTTATAATCCCATTTCCTCGTCGATCAGAATCACGGTAATCCGCTTGCGGGGAAAGCAGCGCTCCATCCGCAGATGCGTGTTGCAGATGCGCCCTTCCGAGTCGCAGTCGGCGCAAACGCCCGTCACTGCACAAGGGGTTTTCTGTCCCAGCCGGGCGACGTTCCGGGGTGCCGCGATGTCGCGGATGCGTGCCTCGGCCGCAGCGCGTGTCGCCACGATCTTGTTGCGCCCTGCGACCAGCAGCACCTTGCGGGGGCCGAAGGCGATCGCCGCTACCCGGTTGCCGATCCCGTCGAGCCAATAGAGCGCTCCCTCTTCCGTGATGGCATTGATTCCCGAAATGTACAGATCGGCCAGCAAACCCTGTCGCCGGATCTCGATCCGCTCTTCGGGCGGTAAGGTGTAATCCACTCCGTCGAACAGGCGGTAACGCCCCTTCCGGCGAAGTTCATCGACGATGCCCGTCGCCTCCATCGTCATGGAGCCTCCGAAAGAGATCGTTTCCGGGGCGGCGGCCCGAATCTCCTCCCGCAGGATCTGCCGGGCCTCTTCGGTCGTTGCGGCGATCCGGACTTCGAATCCTCTGCGGAGGAGGTTCTTGCGGCACTGTTCGAATGTTTCGTTCATATCGTCAGTAGAAAATCGTAATCTTCGGTTTCGTTCTCTTCAGGGGCCTTTACAAGCCGAGGTCTTCGTCGATCAACACTACGGTAATCCGCTTGCGGGGAAAACAGCGTTCCATCCGCAGGTGCGTGTTGCAGATACGGTCTTCCGAGTAGCAGTCGGCGCAGACACCCGTTACGGCGCAGGGCGTGCGGAATCCCGGATGCCGGGCTATGTTCTGCGGGGCCGCGATGGTGCGGATCCGTTCTTCGGCCGCTTCGCGGGTCGGTGTAATCTTGTTGCGTCCCACGACCAGCAGTACTTTGCGCGGCCCGAAGGCGATCGGGGCGATGCGGTTGCCGATCATGTCGAGCCACAGCAGGGCACCGTCTTCCGTGACGGCGTTTATACCGGTAATGAAGAGATCGGCCAGCAAGCCCTGGCGCCGGATTTCCAGCTTCTGCGGCCGAGGCATCGCAGGGTCGAAACCGTCGAACAGGCGGTAGTGGCCGTCCCGATGCAGGTCATCGACGATACCCGTGGCTTTCATCGTCATCGAATCCCCGAAACAGATCGTTTCCGGGGCGGCGGCCCGAATTTCTTCCCACAGAATTTGCCGGGCCTCTTCGGTCGTTGCGGCGATCCGGGCTTCGAATCCGCGCCGGACGAGATTCCGGCGGCAGCGTTCCAATGTTTCGTTCATGGCGGCGTTATTTGATGAAGAATCGGTAAATGTCGTTTCCGTTGGCATAGACCAGCAGCGCCAGAATAATCATCAGGCCGACGTATTGGGCCACCTCGAGGAACTTTTCGCTCGGCTTGCGGCGCGTGATGATCTCCCACAGGGTGAACAGGGCGTGTCCGCCGTCCAGTCCCGGGATCGGGAGCAGGTTCATCACCGCGAGGATGATGGACAGGAAGGCGGTCTTGAGCCAGAAGTCATGCCAGTCCCAGCTACCGGGGAAGATGCTGCCGATAGCCACGAATCCGCCCAGTTCCTCGTACATTTTGGTTTTGGGCTGCACGATCAGCTTCAGTTGGTCCCAGTAGCTCGAAATCGTCTTTCCGGCCTTGTGGATGCCTGCCGGGATGGACTCCCAGAATGTGTAATATTGTGTTCGAAGCGAATAGGGATTCGTGACCGTCACGCCGATCCGTCCTTCGGCATCGACGGGCAGTGCGAGCGAATCGATGAGCGCACCGTCGCGGCGGACGGTCAGCAGAACCTTGTCGTTCTTGTGCTTTTGCAGGTAGTCGCGGTATCGGGGGTAGTCCGCATCGCGCAGATCGTCGATCGCTACCACTTCGTCGCCGGACTGGAGGCCCGCTTCGACTGCCGAGGTGTAGGATACGCTGTCCACGATGAAGGGGAGCCGCAGGGTGAAGAGGTCTTCGTAAGCCTTTTCCTGCCGCATACGGAGCAGGGATTCGAAGGGAATGTCGAGCGTTACCGGCTCTCCGCCCCGTTCGACTACCACGCGGCGGCCGCCGTCGGTAATCAGCAGGTCGTTTTGTACCCGCATGACGTTGTCGATCTCCTCGCCGTCGATCGACACGAAACGGTCGCCGTCCCGGAAGCCCATTTCGTGAGCCGTCGGGTTGAAATTATAGCCCCATTTCGCGTCCTGGTTCGAAAAGTAGGAGTCGCCCCAGGTGTAGCAAACGGCGCAGTAGATGACGATGGCCAGCAGGACGTTCATCATGACGCCGGCCACCATTACCAGGAGCCGCTGCCAGGCGGGTTTGGCCCGGAATTCGTCGGGTTTGACCGGCTGTTTCATCTGTTCCTTGTCCATCGATTCGTCGATCATGCCGGCGATCTTGACGTAGCCGCCCAGCGGCAGCCAGCCCAGACCGTACTCCGTGTCGCCCCGCTTGAACTTGAAGAGCGAAAACCACGGGTCGAAGAAGATGTAGAATTTTTCGACGCGGATCTTGAAAGCCCGGGCCATCAGGAAGTGCCCGAGTTCGTGAATGCCCACGAGGATCGTGAAGCAGAGAAAAAGTTGAGCGATTTTGATAAGAATATCCATTGCTTAAGCGTTCGTTTTTCAGTTTGTTTTCTATGTCAGGTACGGCGGTAACCCCGTTCTGTCTTTACCTGTCGAAAACATTTATTGTAAGAATGTTCTTTGCCGATAATCAGAGCCGCAGGTATTCGGCGGCCAGACACCGGGCTTCGGCGTTCGTTTCGCCCAGGTCCCCGAGGGACGGCACGGCTGCGAACGAGGATTTGCCCAGTGCGTATTCGATGCTGCGCACGATCTCCAGATAACCGCACCGGCGGGCGAGGAAGGCTGCCACGGCCACTTCGTTGGCGCCGTTCATCGTACAGCCGGCCGTGCCGCCGCGCCGCAGACAGTCGTAGGCGAGGTCGAGGGCCGGGTATTTGATCCGATCGACCTCGGCGAAGGTGAGGGTGGGGTGCTCTGCGAAGCTGAAAGGCGCCACCGGACGGTCGAGGCGCTGCGGAAAACTGAGCGCATAGGCGATCGGTGTCCGCATGTCGGGCGATCCCAGCTGGGCCTTGATCGCTCCGTCGCCGAATTCGACCATCGAATGAACGATCGACTGGGGGTGTATCAGCACCGATATCCGTTCGGCCGGTACGCCGAACAGCCAGTGCGCCTCGATCACCTCGAATCCTTTATTGACCAGCGTGGCGCTGTCGATCGTGATCTTGTCGCCCATCCGCCATTGGGGATGCTTCAGTGCCTGTTCCACCGTTACGTGAGCCAGCTCCTCGCGGCTGCGGTCGCGGAAAGCTCCGCCGCTGCAAGTGACGATCAGCCGTCGCACGGGCGACTTTTCTCCCGCCAGGCACTGGAAGATCGCCGAGTGTTCCGAGTCGATCGGGACGATCGGGGCTTTGTGCCGGGCCGCCAGCGGCATCACGTAACAGCCGCCCGCCACCAGCGTTTCTTTGTTGGCCAGCGCCACCTTTTTGCCCGCTTCGACCGCCGCTATCGTCGGCATTAGGCCGACGTAGCCCACCAGGGCGTTCACGACTACATCGACCTGCCCGCTCTGTACGACTTGCCGCAGGGCTTCCTCGCCGGCATATACCTTGATCGACGTGCCGTCGAGTGCCTGCCGCAGGGCGTCGTATTGCCGTTCGTCGGCGATCACCACGCTGTCGGCGTCGAACTCCACGGCCTGCCGGGCGAGCCGCTCCCAGTTGCGATGGGCCGTAAGGGTCGTGATCTCGAACAGTCCGGGATTTTCCCGAACGATGTCGAGGGTCTGTATTCCGATGGATCCGGTCGATCCGAGCAAGGCGATTCTTTGTTTCATAACGAAGGTCAGAAGACGATATAACTCTCCGGATCGACGGGCTTGCCGTTGCTCCAAAGTTCGAATTCGAAAATTTTGGCGTCGCCGCCGTCGGCCAGCACTTCCGTATTGGATCCGATGACACCGCCCCGTTTTATTCGCTGTCCTTTGGCTACTAACGATTTGGACAGGTTTTTATAAATCGATATCAGGTTGTTGGAGTGCTGTATTTCGATCAGGTAACCCGTTTCGGGGGTCCAGAGATTCATCACCACCACGCCGTCGTCCGCCGCGACGATCTGGGTGTCGGGCGATGCGGCGATGCGGATGCCGAAATTCTCGCGTTTGATGTCGAACCGCTCGATGACGATGCCTTCGATCGGGGCGACCATTTCGATGGGCTTGCGTGCGGCACCGCCGCCTGTGCTCTGCCCGAGGCTGTAAGGACCTTCTCCCTCCAGTTCGGCCCGCAGCAGCGAATCTTCGCGGCTGGGCACCACGAGTGTCTTGTTCGTGCGGATGCTGTCTTCCTTGCCTACGGTTCGCACCACCGGAGTCTTGCCCTCCATGATGAGGGCGATGTTGTTGTTATAGGTAATCATGTCGTTCATCATCCGCTCCATGGAATCCAGACGGATGACGCTTTGCATCAGATTTTCGCGCGAGCGGGCCGCTTCGACGCGGTAGCCGGGCAGGAGTTCCAGCACCGGCGTATAGGCCACGATCGACAGAATGAGGATGAAAAGCAGCAGCGCGAAAGCCAGAAACGCGGCGAGCAGACCTGCCGGGGAGATGTGGGTGTACCACTCCTCGACGTTGTCGGTCGCATTGAGCATGCTCAGGCGGCGTTTGCGGGAGAAGCGTTTCCACCACGAGGATATGGAATGAAATGCGTTCATGGTTCTGTTTTTGATCGTTGTTTGCGATTGGACCGAAATCCGCAGGGGTTTCTGCCGGTCGAAAAGCCGGGGCTGTCCGTTTCGTCTTTCCGGTCCGGCATATCGAACGGGGCCGATGGTATTCCTGCCTTTTCGCGCCGGAAAGTTGAATTGTACAAAGGTAACAATAAATCTTTGAATTTAATGCCGGTTTCCTTACCTTTGTACGTTTCTTTGAAACGAGTAAAAAACTGAATATAGTATGATAAAACCGACATTATTGGTGTTGGCTGCCGGCATGGGATCCCGTTACGGATCGCTCAAGCAGATGGACGGGGTAGGTCCCGGCAACGAAGCCATCATCGACTATTCCGTATATGACGCCATTCGTGCTGGCTTCGGCAAGGTGGTATTCGTGATCCGCCACAGTTTCGCTTCCGACTTCCAGGAGGTTTTCACCGAAGAGCGTTTCGGTGGCAGGATCCGCGTGGAGTATGTCTATCAGGAGCTGGATTGCCTGCCCGAGGGGTTCACCGTACCCGAAGGGCGTGTGAAACCCTGGGGAACGAACCATGCGATTCTGGTGGCGAGGGATGCCGTTCACGAGCCTTTCGCCGTAATCAATGCCGATGATTTTTATGGAGCGGAAGCGTTCCGTACCATCGCCGAATACCTTCGCGGATTGGATGGAGCGTCGGGACGCTATTGCATGGTGGCGTACGAGTTGAGCCGGACGCTTTCCGAAAACGGGACGGTGTCGCGCGGCGTCTGTTCGGTAAACGCTGCCGGCGATCTTACGGGAATGGTCGAGCATACGCAGATCGAACGCACGGCGGCCGGGATCGTCGATCACGGTGCGAACGGGGATGAACCGTTGGCCGAAGATACGCCCGTGTCGATGAATCTTTTCGGCTTTACTCCCGATTACTTCGCCCACTCCGAGGCTTTTTTTCGGTCGTTTCTGCAGGAGAATGCCGGGAATTTGAAAGCCGAGTGTTACATTCCGTCGATGGTCAATAAGCTGATCGCCGACGGCACGGCTTCCGTTCGGGTCCTCCGTTCTCCGGCGCAATGGTTCGGCGTGACCTATAAGGAGGATAAACCGTTGTTGGTCGCTAATTTGAAGAAGATGATCCGGGCGGGGATTTATCCCGAATACTTGTGGCGATAGACAAATCGTCGTCGGTCCGGTAATGGAAAATCGCCGATCCAAACGGATCGGCGATTTTGATTGGTTTTCCTGCACTCGACGAAGTCGGTTTGCGAGTAGAAGGCTTTTACAAGTTTGGGTGTCGTCCCAAGTCCTGATCGAAAGACCAGGCTATTCCGTTCGTCTTTCGCTTTCTGTGCCCGATGCCCCTGAAAGGCCGCTCGTTGTTGTTACCAGCCACCTGTCAGCCTCTCTAAAACGAGGTTTAGGCTCTCGACCACCTGTCCGCCGGCTCCGATTCGGAGGTATTCGTGATTCCGGGACAGGTGAAATACCCGGGCTTAATCCAGGTAACCGGCTTCTACCAGTTGTTGGCGGATTTTCACCCAGTCGGCTACCGGACGGGCTACGCCGTCCATAAAGCGGATCGGACATCCCAGTGCACTGTCGTCGATATAAAGGTCGGCGTGGACTTTCGGCGACGAAGTCCAGGACTTCTGCCCGGGATTCTCGTTGATGGCGTACAGCGGAATTTTCTGTTCCTTGAACCATTGGACGGCTTTTTCGAGTAGTTGTCCGCTGCGCATGGTGTACAGGATGAGTTTGCAGTCGTTCGCCACGAGCTCCTTGAGTACGGGAACCGCACCTGCGTCCATCCCCATATGCGGATAGGCGTGTGTCACGACGGTTCCGTCGAAATCGATCGCTATGATTGCTCCTTTAACGGCCATATCGGTTATTTCTTTTGAAATTTATTACGTGTCCATTCGCATAATTTGCCCCAGAAACCCTTCTTTGTCGTGGTTTCCTCTTCGTCGAGGCCGTACCCGTAACCATAGCCGTAGCCATAACCGTACCCGTGACGTTTTGTCGAGCTGGCTCCGTTGAGGATGATGGCCATGTTATGGAATTTCTTTTCGCGGTACAGCCGTTCGATATCCGGCAATTGACGACGGTCGAGCAGGCCTTCCCGTACTACGTAAATGCTGAGATCTGCCAGACGGTCGGTGATGATGGCGTCCGCTACGGCCATCGCCGGAGTGCTGTCGATAATTATGTAGTCGTAGTGGAGTTTCAGTTCTGCGATCAACTCTTCCATCCGCTGGCTCAACAACATTTCGCTCGGGTTGGGTGGCTGGATGCCGGCGTAGATGATGTCGAGTTTTTCCGACAGTTTGGATTTGCGGATGATTGCCTGAAGCTCCGTGCTTCCGGACAGGTAGCTCGAAACCCCGTTGGTATCTCCGCCGTGCCCCATCTGTTTGGAGAAGGTGCGGCGCCGCAGGTCCAGATCCATGATGACGACCTTCTTGCCCGTCGTGGCGAACGTCATGGCCAGGTTGGTCGAAACGAACGTCTTTCCGGCGTGGGGATTCGACGAGGTGACCATAATGACTTTTATCTCGCCCTTGCCCAGGTTCATGAAGTTCATGTTCGAGCGGATCATGCGGAAAACTTCCGACACCGGATCGCGGCCGTTTTCGCGTACGACGAAGCTGCCCCGTTGTTTTTCTCCCGAATATTGCGGAATATCCCCCAGGAACGGAACCGAAAGGTTGTCCTCGATGTCCTTCCTCCCCCGGATCGTGGTGTCGAGTATCTGGATCAGGTAGATGATCAGGAAGGGGATGCCCAGTCCGAACAGGAAGGCGATTCCCGCAATCAGCACGGTATTGGGCGACACGGGGCGCGGGGAGCCGTATGCACTGTCGATCGTGCGCGAGTTGCTTTCCGTGATGACCATCGTGATGGCGTTCTCCTCGCGTTTGTTGAGCAGGTAGAGGTAAAGTTCCTCCTTGATTTTCTGCTGACGGACGATGTCCAGAATCTGTTTTTCCTGCGTCGGTACCGAGGATATTCGTTGATTGGTCAGCGCCTCTTCCTTTCGTAAAGCAGCCAGTTGGATCTGCAACGTGGAGATATAGGAGTCGAGCGTAGCGATGATCGACCGGCGTGTGGAAGCCAGTCCGTTGCCGAGATTCTGAATGATCGGGTTGTTCTCCGAACTCTCGGAGTTGAGCTTCATATAGCGTTGCAACTCGGTATTGTAGCCCTCTATCTGGGAGTTGATCGCCGGGCTGTTGATCGAGAGCGTTCCGGGAATCAGTTCATTGGTTTTGGTCGGGTCCAGCAGGTATTCTTTGAGGAATTCCGTCATTCGGATCTGGTTTTCCAGCGAGAGGCCGTCGGTTTTATATTGGGCGCTTTCGGTAATCGTCTGCTCGGCTTCCGATACGATATCGTATATTTTGTTGTCTTTTTTGAATTTTTCGATGTTGCGGTCCACTTCGCTCAGTTCTTCGGAGATGATCTCCAACCGATTGTCGATGAATTGTCCCGTGCTTTCTGCGATCCCCCGTTTGTCGTCGATCGCATCTTTTTCGTAAACCGCGATCAGCGTATTGATGACATCTTCCGCTTTTTTGGGAACGGAACTTTTCATAGAAATGGTGATGATCGAGGCCTGTTTGTTGGCTACGAAACTTTTGACTTCATGCTGGTAGAACTGCGTTACTACGCCCAAGTTGCCTTTGGTGACCCGGATCGGAGCCTTTTCGTAGTAATCGGGGGACATATAGAGAGTCGGCCGGATAATCATTTGGCCGACAGGCGTGGAGATCGTATCGCCGAATACGGCCGAAATTTCCTGTTTGAATTTCTGTTTGTCGGGACCGAATATTTCGAAGTAGTTGAGTTTTACGATGCTGTCGGGGCGCAGCGAAACTTCGAACCGGAATCCCTGCCGGTCGTTATCGTTGATGAACTCCACTGCGATCGGACTTTGTCCGTAGAGATCCTGGGGACGTAATCCGTCCTTCGTTTCGTATTGAACAGTCAAACCCAGCTGTTTGACCACTTCCGTCATCAGGCGGCGCGATTGGAGAATATAAATTTCGTTGTCCACATTGCGGCGCTGTGACAGGCCCGCCAGGTCGCTCAGGGTCGCCAGGTCGGTATCTCCTCCCTTGCGGCTGTCTTTCACGAGGATGTTGGCCGTGCGGCTGTATATTTTCGGGGTGCGTAAAATGTAGATGTAACCGCATCCGACGCATACGAATACCGAGATGACGAACCAATACCAGTTGGCGATTACCGTCTGGATCAGATCGTGCACCGAGAAAGTAATGTGTTCCTCCTGCTTTGTATCGCTGTTCGCGGAGTTCGGGTTGATATTGTTAGGTGTCATGCCTTGTTGTGAAAATTAACGGGTGAGTGTGACGATCAGAGTCGCTACGGACACGGCGGTACTGATCAGCGAGATATAGAAACTGCGGTTCTGGCTGATTTCGCCGGCCTGGGCCCGGTACTTGTTCGGCTTCACGTAAATTACGTCGTTCTGCTGGAGATAGAAATAGGGCGAATCGTAAATGTCCTGCGAAGTCAGATCGAGAGATGCCGTGGTGCGGACGCCGTTTTCCTCCCGGATTACCTTGACGTCGGAGCGCACGCCGTAGATGGTCAGATCACCTGCCAGCGACAGGGCGTCCAACAGGGAGATGCGGTCGTTGGTGATGTCGTACTGTCCGGGACGGGCGACCTCTCCGATGACCGAGATTTTCATATCGGCGAACTGTATATTGACCGTCGGGTCGCTGATGTATCCGCCTTCCCGGATTTTGTCCGCGATTTCCTGGGCCAGTTCGCTGCGGGTCTTGCCCTTGCATTGAATGGGGCCGATGATCGGCATATCGAGGTCGCCGTTTTCATCGACGGTCCTGATCTGTAATGACGCACTGTTCGACGAATAGGTCGAAAGAGGGGTTCCGGTCAGGGAGTTGAGAGAGGTCGATGTATTGAACGGCGCAGCCAGTTCCGGGTCCCGGCTGTTGACCACGACGGTCAGACGGTCCAGCGGCTTGATGCGTATTTGATAATCCTGGGCGATTTTGACCTGCTCGTCGGCTTGAGTGTCTTGCAGGTAGATGACGCGCTTCTGGGAGGCGCATGACGCAAGAACGACGACCCCGAACAGGAGGGCGAAGGCCTTTATTCGTTTCATTTCGAAATAGTTTTGTAGTACACGTGTAATTTTGGTATGCAAAGGTAGAAAAAATATATGAATGGGAAAGGTTTTTGTTTGCTATATTTGCGATTACTGTATTTTATAACGCTAAAAGAGACGATTGATTATATGATGAATGCTGTGTGGAGTCGGAATGCCGTGTTGTACGAGATGAATCTGCGGCAGACGACGTCCGAGGGAACGCTTGCCGCTGCTGCGGAACGGCTCGGTTTTTTGCGGGATTTGGGCATCGATGTCGTTTGGCTGATGCCCCATTATCCCATCGGGGAGGTCGGTCGCAAGGGATCGCTGGGTTCCTATTATTCGATTCGGGATTACCGGGCCGTCGATCCCGAACTGGGGACGCTGGCCGATTTCGACGCTTTCGTTCGGAGGGCTCATGCCCTGGGAATGAAGGTCCTGATCGACTGGGTGGCCAATCACACTTCGCGCGATGCCCGCTGGCTCGCGGAATGTCCGTCCGACTGGTACGAGCGGGACGCTTCGGGCCGGCCCGTCGTTCCTAACGGGTGGGACGACACGGCCAAGCTCAACTACGCCAACCGCGCCGTGTGGCAGGGGCAGATCGACGCCATGCGCTTCTGGCTCGCGGAGCACGGCGTGGACGGGTTCCGCTGCGATATGGCCATGCTTGTGCCCACGGCCTTCTGGCAGGAGGCTGCGGCGCAGCTGCGCGAAGTGAAGCACAATCTCTTCATGCTGGCCGAAGCCGAGGAGACCTACCTTTTCGACGGGGGAGCCTTCGACGCCTGCTATGCGTGGGA
>ENA-UADQ01000436-UADQ01000436.1-human-gut-metagenome-genome-assembly--contig:-NODE-436-length-13069-cov-3.325188_pt1 | contig 13069 bp, 16 predicted proteins | sample MGYA00244262_ERZ654258 | MGnify/ENA primary metagenome ERZ654258 (study PRJEB26926, sample SAMN06165206) | human gut metagenome | biome: ENVO:00009003; feature: ENVO:2100002; material: ENVO:00002003...
TTTGAACATCCCCGTAACGGTTGACAAAAATAAAGTCGTCATAGCCGTCCACTCGGCTCTTACTGCTGATTTCAGCCTGAGATTGAAACTCTCGCTCCATTAGCCCACTCCTGCTATGACTACCGGATGCCCGGCAAAAAGGACGATGTATCTTTTGCCGTCACCCGTCTGGATATGGAGCGGGGTGTGGCTGTAGGTATTATCACCCGGATCATCCGTCAGAACCTGTAAGCAAAGTGCCTGGGAAGCGGCGGCGAACTGTTTCCCAGGCTTGCTTTTTATCATTACCGAAACTCCCACCGCATATCCTCTCCACACGACTATCCTCTTAAACCCTCTATATAGATTTTTATTTTTCGTTTGCGTTGATTTTTCACAAAAATGCGGATATAATATATTATAACAAGGATTTAGGAGGTTGTTTTATGCTGATTCAATTTAGTGTAGAGAACTTTCTCTCTATCAAAGATAATGTCGTGTTATCCCTGCTTGCCAGTAAGGATAACGAACATCCAGAGCACCTGATTGTGGACGGAAGCAAAAAGCATTTGAAGTCTGCCGTGATTTACGGCGCCAATGCTTCCGGAAAGTCCAATGTATTGAATGCGTTTTGGTTCATGGTAAATTATGTGCTGACTTCGCATAACCAGCAGCTCCACAAAACCATTGAGCGTTCGCCGTTCAAGTTTGACCGGGAAACACCCTCTCGCCCCAGCAGCTTTGAGGTCATCTTCACCACAAATGGCATCCGATATGCGTATGGCTTTTCTGTAACAGACAAGGCTGTTATTGAAGAATATCTGTATTACTATCCCAATGGCAGGCAGGCACTCATTTTTGAGCGAAAAGACACAAAAGATTTTCGCTTTACCGTTGATGTCGATGAACAAAACACTCTCAAGGATCGCACTTCGGCCAACAAGCTCTATCTGTCTGTCGCATCAAACTGGAGCTATTCCAAAGTGATTCCGGTTCTGGAATGGTTTGCTTCCTGCCAGATCATCACGAAAAATTCTGTTGCAGACGCCTACGGCCTTGAAGCAGAACAACTCAAAGATGATGACTACCGGCATGTGATCGCCTCTATGCTGCGTGTTGCAGATTTTGGCATACAGTCCCTTCAGATGCGTGATGCAGAACCCGCTCCTTCTCAGCGCAATGATATCTTTACCAATATTGAGGCCATTCACACGGTACAGGATACAGAGGGAAATACTTCTTCCTACGCGCTGAACATGGCGGAGGAATCTGATGGCACCAACAGTTATTTCAAACTGATTGGTGTTGTAAAAAAGGTGCTGGATGAAGGAACGCTTCTTGTCGCTGACGAGATGGACGCCCATCTGCACCCTCTTCTGACAAAGCATCTGGTCTCGCTTTTTAACAGCGTGGAGTTCAATCCAAATGGAGCCCAGTTGATTTTCACATCACACAACACCAATCTTCTTGACCTGGATGTGCTGAGGAGAGATCAGATTTGGTTTACCGAAAAAGACGAGCAAACAGCGGCTACCGATCTGTTCTCCCTTTACGATTTTTCCATCCGCAAGGATGCCAAGGTGGAGAAGGGCTATCTGATTGGCCGTTATGGTGCGATCCCCTTTATCAAGGGAGGGCTGTAAAATGGCACATGGAAAAATTGAAAAGCGTGGACAGCGACGCAGAAAAATAAAGCCTGTCATTCTGATTGTAACGGAGGGTTCTCAAACTGAGCCTAAGTATTTTGAACACTACCGCAACCGTCAGACAAACATTGATATTCGTGTGGTCGGCAGCCGCACCAGCGGAGGTGAAACAGATTATCTCAGCCTGATCCGGAAAGCCGTGGAATATCAGAACAAAAATCAGATTTCCGTATCAGAGGGAGACTCTGTATGGGTAGTTGCAGATGGAGATGTGAACTACAACAACCCTGACCCCATCACTGCAAAGGACAGTCTGCTCTCCAAGGCAAGGAAAATGGCAGATGCGAAAGGGATTCAAATTGCACTCTCCAATCCCTGCTTTGAATTTTGGTATCTGTTGCATTTCCAGTACACCACCAAATTTTTCAAAGACTACCCCGCAGTGAAAAACGCATTGACCACTTATCTCCCTGATTATGAGAAAGCTGGCGATGTATATAACCAGTTAGCAGAGCATACAGCCATTGCGATTCAGAACGCCAAACGTGTAGAGCAATACCATCTTCAAAATGACAGCAGCAAACCGTTTGGAATTGCTGTCAATCCATTTACCGACATCCATCAGCTGGTGGAATCACTGCTGTAATGTTTCAAAGAAACATGGTTGGCACAAAATTGTCTCTACATTGGCACAGTCCTGCCCTTTCGCCGTAAATCCATATCTGTTATACTTGGTACAGTCAAAACTTTGCATAGCAGCCGCTCCGGTTTGGAGCGGCTGTTTTCAATTTCAGTAAAGGTGGTGGTTTCTATTCTCTTTCAAAAAGCCCGGAAAATGCTGAACAACGAACGGGGCGAGGCCAACTATTTCAGTACGGTGGTCTTTATCTTCATCGCTGTCCTGCTGCTGGCCTTCATTATTGACCTGTTCAGCATTATTTCCACAAAGCAGGAACTTGACCATGCCGCCGATCAGATGGTCAAACAGATCCAGCTTTCCGGCGGTGTCAACGGCGAGACTGATGAACTGTTTGAATTTTTGAGTTCTCAGATCGAAGGAGCCGAAAATATCTCCTACTCCATTGACGCTACCCTCATCCTCTTCACTGGTCAGTCCCAGACCACTGTGTAATGTTCGGGCATCCTCAAAGCCGGTACTCTCCGACATCCTGCGGCTTGCCCGACCGGTAGGTGCCATAAGAGCAATTTTGCCATCAGGGTGTAGCCGCCGGTAAACCTCAAGTATCGTCCGTAGCACTGTTGTTTTACCAGTACCAGGAGAACCCGTAATTACTGACAAGCCATGCCTAAATGCTGCATAGACCGCAGCCTCCTGCTGTGCAGACAAGCGCAGTCCCATTTCAACCTTGACCTGTTCCAGCACCGGCGCAATATGCTCTACTGGCATCTGGGCGACCAGACGCTGGGCGATCCGGCGCGCCGTTTCGTCCTCTTGGGCAAACACTCTGGGAAGATAGATATTATCCTTCACGGAAACGACTGCTCCATTCAGGATCATTTCCTGCATCATATCCCTGACTTCCTGCTGATGCAGGCGAAGCTCCGGTACAGGTATCTTCTCATTGAGCAGTTTCAGCGCTGATTTCTCCAGTTCTTCAGAACTGATGTACAGATGGCCTCGTTTACTCTTGCCCTCATCCAGCGCACAAAAGACAGCCCCTTTGATACGCATAGAGTCATGGAGATTGCCCCCGCTCTTTTGTACGATTGCATCTACCCGCCGAAATCCAAAGCCGGAGATCTGGCAAAGCTCAAATGGGCTCTTTTCCAAAATCTCTACGCTGGTCGGGCCGAAATATTGATATATTTTCAATGCCGTCTTGGGAGTAATCTTAAACGGTGCCAGCAAGGTCATAATTCCTTGGAGCATACGGTTTTCTGCATAAGAAGCTTTGATGTCCTCCAATTTACTTTCCGTAATGCCCCGGATCTCCAACAGCCGCTCCGGCTGGTGTTCCAGAATATCCAGTGTGTCCACACCGAACCGCTCCACAATGTCTGCGGCAGTTTTGGGACCAATCCCTTTGATAAGCCCGGAGGCAAGGTAGCCCTCTACGCCGTTTTTTGTTCTGGGCACAATTTCACGCCACTGCTCCACCTGGAGCTGGACACCATACTTGCCCTTTGTCCATTCACCATCCAGTTCCAACTCTACCGCATCTGTCCGTGGAATCTCATACCCCACAGCTGTAAAGCGAATCAAATGGTCTTTGTATCGCCTGTTTGACCTGGCCTCGGCTGGCACGCTCTGATCTGCGGTTTTTACACTGACGATACAAAACTTATTGGCAGGATTATAAAAAATCGTCCCGTCGTAGGTACCAATACAATTCATCCTTTTTCACCTCACTAAGCGGCCTCCATAATCGAGGCTCTAACACTGAACCGTCTGGATTCGGATACTGTAACAAACTGCTCGTAAATATCCGGATGCTCCAGTTTCAACCGAAGCAGGTTATCCTTGTCGATGATGGACTTGCGAACAGGGGTATAGGTAACCGTATAGTTCACTCCCTCCTGCTCACAGACTGCAGTGCAGCTGGTACCCATTTCCGCAATCAACAGTGCCTTCAGACGCTGAATATCCTTGTCGATTTCTTTGGAGTACACCTCTGCATTTTTCTTTTCATCCAAAAGCCGCAAATACTGCATGAGTTTTGCAGTCATATCCAGGTCGAGTGCAACGGCCGGGGCATTTTTATCTGCCGGGCCAAAGTGTTTGCGTGCGCTCTCAATAATCAAGGCCCCACTTTCTGTATAGGGCGGCGGCACATGGCGCTGCACATGGTTTTCCCAGAAATACTGCTCCAAAAAGACCATCTCAGCCTCATACTCGAAATCACGCTTGACCTCCCGGATAATAACTTCCTCCTCGTTGTTACCATACAGGCAGCAAAAGAAACATCGGTCAAGATCCGTTACTGCCATATAATGACGCCCCTGAGATTCATAGTAGACTGGAACAGTCTCCTTCCCATTCATCCACCAGTTATCTCTGGCATTATAGTTTGTGGTCTTGATCTCAAGGATCGCTGTGGTGCCATCCGACAGTTCCACAAAGTAGTCCACATCAGCCAGCATCCAAGGATACTGTGGGTGCTGGAACATCTTTTTGATTTGGTAGACCCGATATCCGGTTTTCCGCTCGAATATCTTTGCTACCAGAGGCTCCAGCAAATGCCCCATTTCCATGGCAACCCAGTTGCCCTCATCATCTTCCACTGACGCTATGTTCAGTTTGTCGTAGTACAAATCCCTGGCTGTCCGGAATGGAGAAGTGCCAAAGATTGCTGATACATCGCTGCCGCCGATTCCACGGCGCCGGTAATCCAGCCAGTCTTCTTCCGAAAGATCTGCCGTTTCTACCAGCACCAGCGGTTCATGCCGCTTTCGTTCAGCACTATTGCTGCCAGACATATCAAATCCCCCTTCGTGATCTTCGGGGCAAAATAACTGCCCTCGCCATTGGTGCAACATTTCGGGGCCGGAGCGAAGATACTGCCTGTCTCTTCATCTTCCAGTCCGTGGAGTGTGCCGGCTTGACCCGCCGACCATTCTGCTTTCTTTTCTGCTTCACATTCATGTACATGACCTGCCTTTCTCAGTTTTGATTTATCCTTAAAGCCCTTTCAGGCTTACAGGCAATAAAAAAGCGAGAATGACAGACGGCATAAAGCCTGGCGTCCATAGTTGCCTATGAACCGATGTCATTCTCGCAATGGTGGGTAAATCCCGTAAAATAAAAAAAGCCAGCAATATACCGGCCTGAAAAGGCGCAGTGATACTACTGACACAAGTACAAAATTAACAGCGTGTGCAATGCAGTCATTACTCCGCAACACAAGCCCTAAAGCCTGTGTACCCTGACGGGCAACGCACAAAAATCAATTACATTGCAATTCTAACACAATATATAGTGCTTGTCAATTCAAACATTCTATATATTGATTTTGGATTTTCTTTAAATTTTCTTTCCTCTTTGCAGAAGTTCTTTCTTCCCCGCCTATTTATAGGATGTATCGGATCATTTGGTAATACCGGATGATCCCTACGCTCTTTTAGTACCTTGACAAGTTCATAACCTCTATGGGGAGTTATACAGGAATTCTGGACAGTGTGCGATGACCACAGAAGCGCGCCCATAATCGAAGTGCTGCACAGCAGCAGCCTGAAATACACGGCAGAACCGTTCTGGCGTAGGAAATGGCCCCATTAGAGTTCTTTTGTTATTTCAATACCTCCTGACCTCAAGACCGTTTTCATTGTTTTTGTTGAAAACCTTCTTCTACAAATCGTAAGGGATCATTGTAATCGAAAAAAGGAGGACGATTATGGAGAAAAGAAAACCGAATGACCTACCGCCGGAGCAGTGCTTGGCTGTTGATACCGATACCCTTTGCAAACTGTTGTGCTGTGGAAGGCACACTGCAGTACAGATTGGGGATCTTGCCAATGCACGCATTACTATGAACACCCGTGTCCTATGGAGTGTCCAGCGTATCAAAGAATATCTTTATGATATTTCCGGCTAAATAACCATGCCAATAAGGCGCACTACACTTTTATAATCAGGAGGTACCAGTAATGGCAAAAGTGAGAAAAGACAACAAAGGACGAAATCTTCGGCCCGGAGAAACACAACGGGCAGATGGCAGCTATATGTATGTCTACAAATTAGGCACTAAAAAGAAATATCTTTACGACTCCGATCTCGCAAGTCTTCGTGTCAAAGAAAAGCAGATCAACAAAGATAAGGATGATGGCATCCGTACTCAGGAAGCCATGAAGCTTACCCTGAATGATATGTTCAAGGTCTACATGAATAACAACATCAAACTGAAGCCCTCTACCAGAGCAAATTATCTTTACCTGTGGGACTTCTATGTGAAAGAAGAGCCTTTCGCTAACATGCCTCTGCCACAAATCCACAGAAGTGATATTCTCGCGTTTTATACCAAACTGCTGAAACACGGCTTTGCTATCAACTCACTGGAGAGCATCAACACCATTGTTCACCCTACGCTTGAAATGGCCGTGGACGACGATTACATCCGCAAGAATCCCAGCAAAGGCATTTACCGCAAGCTCAAGACGGATGGCAGCGCTCCAAAGCCTAAACGGCGGATCGCACTCACTAAAACGCAACAGCAGAATTTCCTGCGTTTTATTGCCAAGTCCCCTACATACAGCCATTGGCTCCCCATCATGACTGTGCTCCTTGGAACAGGAATGCGTGTAGCAGAATGTACCGGCATTACCAAAAGCGATATTAACTTGAGTGAAAACACGATTTCGGTCAACCACAACTTAATCTACCGGGTCATTGACGGAAAAGCCGGATTTCACATTACCACTCCCAAAACTGAGAGCGGTACACGAATTATCCCTATCCTCTATCCAGAGGTGGCCGAGCAGCTTCGCCTCCAGATTGAAACCATCGACGCATTGTATCCAGACGATCAACTGGTGTTAGGAGGAGTTCACGGTTTTGTTTTCCGCAACCGAACCGGCTCATTCATGAGCGCCCACAATATCAATCGGGCGATTGAGAGAATCAGCGTAACTTACAACATGGAGGAAATGGATCAGGCTGAACTGGAAGACCGTGAACCGGATCTGCTCCCTCATTTTAGTGTTCACAACTTGCGGCACACCTTCTGTACCCGGCTCTGCGAAAGCACCAACGATGTTAAATTCATTCAGCAAGTCATGGGGCATGCCGATTTCTCTACTACAATGGACATCTACACCCATATCACACAAGAGAATATGCAGGAGAAGGCAAAAAACATTAGTGTGAACATGAAGCTGATGTAAAAAAGAAAGGCGAATCTGCATTTTATAAGCAGATCCGCCTTTCATATTGCTTCATCCGGTTTCGTAGGGTCTCGCGCAAAAGTTGTAGAAAAGTTGTAGTAACGCGATTTTTTGTAGTAAATGTCCTCTTTAGTACAGCTTTGCTCCTGCCGGAATACTGTCATCCAGCATCAAAAGATTTAAGCCTTCCCGTCCGTCATACTCGTACACTGCGGAAATCAGCATACCCTCGGAATCAATACCCATCATCTTTCTCGGCGGCAGGTTTGTGATTGCCACACAGGTCTTACCAACCAGCTCTTCCGGCTCGTAATACTCGTGAATACCGCTTAAAATGGTGCGTTTCCGGTCTGTTCCGTCATTCAGTGTGAATTTCAGGAGCTTCTTGGACTTCGGCACTGCCTCACAGGCTTCGATCTTAACCACTCTGAAATCAGACTTGCTGAATGTCTCAAAGTCTACATCATCTGCAAACAACGGCTCGATTTTCACCTTGGAAAGATTAATCTGTACGCTTGGCGCGGACACGGTTGCATCCTCTGCAGAACCATTTACCACTGCTTTTTCGGCTTTGTTTTCAGCCTTCTTTGGGTCCAGGGTCTTCATTGTCGGGAACAATTCACGGTATACTCTATCTTGTCTTATTATGCTTTATTACCTCATATTTCACATGAAATCCAAAACTTTTTTACCCATTTTGCTTTTATCTTGTTTTATCTTGTGATAGTCAAATGTGGTATAATTTGTGGTAACACCTTAAAACCTCAGATAGGCTTCGTGGTTTGTGTACACCTTATATATTATACACACCAATACCACCCATGTCAAATAGAGACTATTAGCAAAAAAAAGAGGGGTACATTTCTGTACCCCTCTTCATTCATACAAGGAACCCACCGTTTTCCTCATGGTCTTGGTATACTCGCTTAATGTTAGCAATAGCCATGACCGCTCGGTTGTTCTTATATCCGGGGTGTGTTTCACAGAATCTCTCATACTCGTCGATGTCAAGGAGCATATCATTAAAACACTCAAGTGTAAAGTCCTCACCCCTCATAAGCTCAATGTTGAACCGCAGAATACGCTGGCGGTGCATATTCGCATCTCGCTCATCATCATCCTGAATATGTTTTTCGAGCTTATCCTGTGTCTCACGTTGTTCCTTTTTGATGTCGGCGATCTCATTCAACACCTCACCGTTGATTGCCCTGCCAATCTTCTTTGCCAACCCCGACCAAGGATTTACCTTGATCGGGGCGACCTGAACAAAGGTCATAAGCAAAAGGAGCGTCCCGCCGCTCCATCCCAAGATCTCTCCCATATTCATGTCATGTCCCTCCAAAGTGCTTATCGCGCCGTATTGGAGGTACCGTTGACAATCTTGCTCATATCGCACAGACTGTCAATCAGATCGGAAATCTTGTCCATATCGAGATCATAATTTACAGTATCGGCAGAAGCCTTAACCATAGCCATGACCCATTCCTTCCGATCTGCACCCTTCTCGAACATCGTCTCGGCGCGTTCCATGTAACTGGTAACGAGCTTAACAACTTCCGGCCAGTTTTTGTCCTGGATCGTTTTCCGCACATACTTCACCAGCTGGATTGCCAGCGGGATAGTTGCGGCAAGACCAGACAACACCGATACAATCAGTCGTACCCATTCAGAATCCATAGCACTCTATCCTCCTTTTTTATATTGCAGGGCTTTCTTTGCTGCCCTCTATGCCGTCCTCACAAAAATTGTGTGCTTTAGCAGTTGCGAATTTAATTCCTTCTCCATCAGCACCAGAGTTTTCTACCTCGCTCTTGTGTACAATTTTACTGAGCACAATACTGCAGGCAGTTCCTATCGGAGCAAAAGCTGCCGTGTAGCAAGCCAGTGCCCCAGTATACCCATATACGATACTCAGTCGAGCAAGGTAAAAGCCGCCGGCCAATCCAGCGGCAAGGAAAATCATGATACATACAGCAAGCCAGTTGGTAAATCCAAGGCGTGGCCTCTTCGATTTCGGCTTGCTTTTCTTCTTACCACGCTCGATCGAGATGGTCATTTTACGCCTTGCCCATCATCTGAGTCCAACGATAAAGAACGGTGACGAACTGCTCGCGGGTCAAAATGTCGCCCCACATACAATTCGGCTCGCCGCTGACGGTCGTACCATTACCGGCGATCAGACCATTCTTCGTTGCCCACTCGCGTGCTTCTGCGCTGTATGCGCTTGCGTCATTGTCCTGGAGTTCCTTACGCATTTCGCCCCAGAGTTCTTTGAAACGTGTTACATCCATGTCATCATCCTCCGTTTCGCCATTGAGAATTTCCTGAACTTCCTTCCGCAGAGCATCCATGCTCTTGCCATGCTTCGGCCACCACTGCCCCACGTCGCCATGGTTAGAGCCGTAGCCGGCACGATATGACTCTGCATGATCGCTGATCCCAGAAATCGGATATCCGAATTTCTTGACCATATAGACATTCCATGCCACGACCATTTTCCACATCCGGTCGAAATAGCCCTGGTTTTTCGCCACGTCGTATCCGACCATCGTGCCGCCAGCATAGGTGTGGCCTGCGGGTTCGCAAATCTCCCACTGCACTTTCGTGTTATTCCACGAACCCTTACTGCCGGAACCGCATCCCCACGGGCGACCATTCCATTGCAAAGCGAGAATAATTCGTCCTTCACCCTTATGGAAGTCACCAAGGAGAGCATTAACACCCCAGCCCGCACTGGACTTGTTCATCGTGTTGAAAAACACATCGACAGAAGGTTGGGCGCAGCCAACAGAATGGTTTACGCAGCCAGCAGGCTTGATCGTTCTTCCGCTGGTATAAGCTCCGTTATCCGTCGCAGGACGGATCTCCAGATGGCTTTCAACGTACTGGATACATTCTTGAACTGTCATCACTTCAAACCACCTCCACGTATTCTCTGCCCCAGTAAGGCTCGCCGCCGTCCTCTGATGTCTTCAGCACAGCATACCAAGCCTTACCGCCGTCTTTACGGAAACGCGGATCGAGTGTCTTAGAGCAGAACCCGAAGCCACCCTCATCCTCTGCCCCGTCACCCCGACACATTTCACGATTACATTCCGTGTTTTTTCTGGGATCACACTCATAGAACAGGACTTTCTCTCCTGTTGAGCCGTCCACCAGGTACCCACCACGGGATACAATGTTGTTGATATCGACCATTGAAGTTCACCTCTTTATTTCCGAACGGTCAGATATTTTCGTTACTAACCGTAGATACTTTTCATGCCGGCGACCCCATGATTTGAGCAAGACGGTAGAGCACCGTCACGAACTGTTCACGGGTAACAAGGTCTTGCCACATATAGTTGGGTTCACCATTGATGACAGTCCCGTTGCCGGTAATCAAACCCATATCCAACGCCCACTGCCGCGCCTCAGCGCTCCACTGGCCGCAGTCGTTGTCCTGCAGTTCAGCTCTCATTTCCTGAAAGAGTTTTCTGAACTGTTCCAAATCAGAGTCGGGCGCAGGAGCCGTCTGTGAGGCAAACTGGTCATAGTACCGCTGCCCATACTCAGCACGCTTCTTCTGAACATCCTTACTCTGGTTTGCCGGCTTCTCAAAGTTCAGCAGCACGGCATTGGAAGCCTCCAATACAGAGGTTGCCGCCCGCAACATCGCCAGCACGCCGGGGTAGCTCTCGGACAGCTCTTTCCAAAGAAAACCCAGCTGCATAGCGAGATCGCCGATAGACTTTCCAGACGACTTAGCAAAATCCAGCAGGGCTTGCTTCCGAGTCCAAAACGTCCACTGGGCGAGGCCAAAGCCGGCCTTGTCCTGCACGAAGTTTGTATAGGTGCCGTTATCCACAGCAGCTACATAAGCATTGTCATTCATGCCAAGGACGTTTTCATAACTGTTCTGCAAATTCCGAGGATTAAGGCCGCTTTCGGCAAACAAGTTGCCCATTAACCCAGCGATCCCATACTCATTCAATCCCTTCTTTTGAAGGTAGTCATGAATTGTCAGTTCGTTCATCTCGCACCTCCTTACAGATCAGAAAGCGCGGCTTGCTTCTGTCCGACGATTTCACCGTTCATGCAATACTTGCCGATTTCGTCCTCATCGTCGATATCCTTGTAGATATCCACCATTTCCAAGCTCTCCCATCCAATGATGGTCTTGATCACAGAATCGGGCAGGTTTGCCTTGGCAAGTGAAGTCGTAAAGAAGTGCCGGAGACTATGCCAATACACAGGGATATCCAGAATATTGGAGAAGGTCTCCGCCCAGCTGTTCAGCGTAGAGATAGGCACCGTCTTCGTAGGATCGTCCCTGTCAGGGAACAGCCACTCACTTTCGATACCCAGATCTGCCCGCTTCGCCATCCACGCATCGAAGTAGGGCTTGAAAGGCTTTGCCAGCACATAGCAGGTAAGCATTTTTCCATTGACGCCCTTGCCCTTCGTTCTGACTTTCTCAGGCGTTTTGTAAAACGTGCCATAGATGATGTTCTCGTCGTCGAAGTACGACACTTTGAATCGCGTCAGCTCAGACTTGCGCCGTCCAGAATACCGCGCCAAAGCGAAGCAGCAGGCTTTCTCGTACTGCCCGCGCTCCATCAGATAGTCCAAGAGTTGATCGGCCTGTTCGTCGGTCAGCACCGTCTTCTCTCTGGTCGGCTCATTTACCGGGTTCTCGATCTTGCGGACGATTGACCGGAAGTTGGGAAGCTCGTCATCCAAGATTGCTTCGATGTAGTTGCTCAAAGATGACAACGTACTCTTCAGCCGGCGCACACGGGCGGGAGAGTTCTCGTTGTTCCGCAACAGCCAGTTTTGGTACGAGATGATGTCACGCTTGCTAATCTCCGGGAAATACTTGTTGTCCGCATTTTGGAGTACCCACACGAAGAAAATATACAAATCGCTCGTATATGCCTTAACGGTGGAATCCGCCTTGCCGATACTCCGCAGGTATTCCAGAAAATCGTTCATCAGCCGAATGTTCTTCGGGTTGATCTGGGCGATCAATTCCGGGCTGGTGATCTTGTTTTGTCTCGTCTTCCGTCCCATAACTCTCACCTCCTTTTTCGTATGAAGAAAGAGCCGCACCTTTTTTCGGTACGGCTCTTAAAAATGGTTAGCAAATAGCTGTTTTATTCTGTTATGTGTAGCGGGGCTTCTCTCCACCCTCTACCGCATACCTCATCCAGTCCAGTATGACAATACCCACAACGGATAGGACGAGCCACAGCAAAGTAAACTGCGGGCAGATTTGTCCCAGGATGTTCCCGGCCAAGTGCGAGTAATCCCACACTCCCAAACCAAGCCACACATTCAAAACAAGTCCGGTAACGAACTCTAACGCTGTAATCGCGGCAGCACAGATACACGCCTGCCCTACCAGCGGCATTCCCCAGGGAAGCTCTGCTCCGAAGCGTTCCAGGGGGACGGCCAGAATAATCGCCAACGCAAACATCGTCCAGCTGATCGTTTCTGGCCTACCCTGAGAAGTCTTCCAGATGACCTCGCCGAAGAAATACACACCGCCAGTCCAAAACCAGAGCAGAACAGAAACTGTCTCTTATACACATCTGACGCTGCCGACGACTTAATAGGTGTAGATC
>ENA-UADQ01000470-UADQ01000470.1-human-gut-metagenome-genome-assembly--contig:-NODE-470-length-12539-cov-7.111423_pt1 | contig 12539 bp, 8 predicted proteins | sample MGYA00244262_ERZ654258 | MGnify/ENA primary metagenome ERZ654258 (study PRJEB26926, sample SAMN06165206) | human gut metagenome | biome: ENVO:00009003; feature: ENVO:2100002; material: ENVO:00002003...
GAGATTAGCGAGTGTCTCGTGGGCTCGGAGATGTGTATAAGAGACAGAACTAATAGTGCGCCATGGAATATTACAGACATATCACCATGGTTGAAGGTATCACCAGAAAAGGGTGATAATGATACAGTTATCACCATCAGTTATACTGAAAATACAGAAACCGAAGAGCGTGAGGGAACAGTATGTTTTGCTGCAGGAGATTACATGGAAAAATTTACAGTAAAACAAAGTGCAGCAAATACAGCCATCAGTATTACACCTTCCATACAAGAAGTAAAAGCTGCTGCGGGTAGTTTCAGTATAGACATAAATACCAATAACATCCATTGGACTACCTATGGGGTACCAGAATGGGTAGAACTTAGCGAATCTTATGCCACTGGAAATAAAAGAATTACAGTATCTTACAAGAAAAACACATTAAACAAAAAACGTTCTTGTGAGATATATTTCAAAACAGAATCAGCATCGCAAACCTTAACCATTATACAAGAAGCCGCCGATGCAGTAATCTCATTAAATATTTATTCTCAAAAAGTCACTAATATAGCAGGTTCATTTGACATAACCGTTACTACTAATGAAGCTCCATGGGAAACAAATATAAGTAACAATAGCTGGGTAACCCTATCCCCACCATCCGGAAATGGAGAGACCAAAGTAAAAGTCAGATATTCAGCCAATACCGGTTATAAAGAACGGACTGAGCAAGTACTTTTCAAAAGCGGAGAGATTATACAAGTCCTTAATATAACACAAGAAGCAACAGAAATCTTCTATCCCGAAATAGCTCTTGACATTACGTATAAAACAGTATCAGCAGAAAAGGGGTATTTCGAAATCAACGTCTCATCAAATGCGGACTGGCATACTGAGAATGTGTCAGACTGGTTATCAGTCAATCCATCAGAAAAACAATTGAAAGACATGCCAGCTGGCAAAATCCCAGTCAAAATAGGATATGAGGCCAATACTAAAAGTAACAAACGTATAGGCTCTGTAACATTCAGGACTAAAGAGGACGGTGCAAGTGCGACTCTTAGAATAGAACAAGAAGTTAAATCTATTATTGGGATATATCAGGGAAGCATTAATATAGGCGAGGAACAAGCTACTCTTATTTTACAATTTGCAAAAAACAATGTTGCTAAATTAACAATTAAAGGAGATGGAGAAACTGAAACTATGACAGGAACATGGGAACAAAATGAAGAAAATATAAAGGCCACATTCCATATAGATGATGCCATAATAGCTATCAATGGTATGTTAGACGAGAATTACCAACAGATATATAGCTCATTAGATTATTCCGACCCGGAGGATAAAGTTTCACTACCACTTAAACTATCAAGAATTGACTAAGGGTACTTTCAGGAGATAAGATGAAATTATACCCGAATACAGTTAAAAAAATTACCCATCACTAAAAAAGGTAATACTTATAGCCTTTGAAGATGGATAAGATTTATAGTTATTACCGGGTATTCCTATCAATATAAACGGAGTTACCTCAAAAACTTCAGTCTACAGTTCAAAGGTGACGCTCCGGAATCAGAGGCTTTGGCACGTTTGCTTAATATACCCGCCGTAACGATGTAACAGCGTTATAGCATCTCTAAGTTCCATAACCTTTTGCAACAGATAGGCCTAAAGACATTGAACCGCCTCACTTCTCATTATGGCTATCTCTCATCCCAGGCGAAACAGAAGCAACGGTGTAGGCGTAACCAAGATTTCCCTCCAGTCTCCCCAGGCAAACGTTCCCTCACCACCATAGATGGTGAAAAAACATACAATATCTACTACTTTTCTGTGAATAGGAACTGATAGATTAGCTATTCTCTCCTCTATGGAGGAACAAAATAAGAATAGGCATCTTTCTCTATGCATTGCAAATCATACAGTTTTATCTAATAAACGTCCATTTTTAGAGTATTTAATGAAAATACCTAAAAAGAAGGAGTACATCTTCTCCAAAAAGTACCTATTTTTGCCCTCCGAAACAATGTCAAAACGACAACATGATTAATTTAACAACTCTAACCCCCAAATCCTATGTTGACCCAACTTATCAACGCCCGCATCCTTACCCCGCAAGGATGGCTTAAAGACGGCTCTGTACTCATCAGAGACGGAAAAATATTGGAAGTGACCAACTGTGACCTTGCCGTAATCGGTGCACAATTGATAGACGTAAAAGGTATGTATGTACTCCCCGGTGGCGTGGAGATTCATGCTCATGGCGGTGGAGGCCGTGATTTTATGGAATGTACCGAAGATGCCTTCCGTGCAGCCGTCAAAACCCATATGAAATATGGAACGACCAGTATTTTCCCCACCCTCTCCTCCTCCACCGTCCCCATGATTGAGCAAGCAGCCGAAACCTGCACCAAGCTGATGGAAGAAAAAGACAGCCCTATCCTCGGCCTGCATCTGGAAGGGCACTACCTGAATATGGCGATGGCAGGCGGACAAATCCCCGAGAACATCAAGAGTCCCGACCCCAACGAATATATTCCCATCGTAGAAACCTGGTCTTGCATCAAGCGCTGGGACGCTGCCCCCGAACTTCCGGGAGCCATGCAGTTCGGAAAATACATCACCGCCAAAGGTATCTTGGCATCGGTAGCCCATACGCAAGCGGAGTTTGAAGACATCCGTACAGCCTACGAAGCTGGCTATACCCATGCCACCCACTTCTACAATGCAATGCCCGGTTTCCACAAACGCCGCGAGTACAAATACGAAGGCACGGTAGAAAGCATCTATCTGCTGGACGACATGACGGTGGAAGTGGTGGCCGACGGCATCCATGTCCCTCCCACCATCCTGCGACTGGTCTACAAGATAAAAGGCGTAGAACGCACCTGCCTGATAACCGACGCCCTGGCATGTGCCGGAAGCGACAGCCGGGAAGCCTTTGACCCGCGCGTTATCATCGAGGACGGAGTCTGCAAGCTTGCCGACCATTCTGCCCTTGCCGGCAGCGTAGCCACCATGGACCGACTGATACGTACCATGGTACAAAAAGCCGAAATTCCGTTGGCAGACGCCGTACGCATGGCTTCTGAAACCCCGGCAAAGATTATGGGCGTATACGACCGCAAAGGCTCCCTCCAAAAAGGCAAGGATGCCGACATCATCGTCATGGACGAAGACTTGAACGTAAGAGCCGTATGGGCCATGGGCAAACTTGTACCGGAAACCAATACAATCTCTTAATTAATCTTCAACAACATGCGAATGAACATTGTTTTTCGTATATTTGTTGATTGAAAGAACAGCGCAATACTTAATCATTTATTAATATTCAATTTATGAAAACCAATCTAAGCTCTCAAATCACTCTCAACAGAGTCTCCCCCAGGTACTACAGACCTGAGAATGCATTTGAACGGTCGGTATTGACCCGACTGGAAAAAATCCCGACAGATATTTATGAGTCTGCGGAAGAAGGCGCCAACCAGATTGCCCTTGACATTGCACAGTTAATCCGTGACAAGCAAAAGGCGGGACGTTTCTGTGTCTTGGCACTGGCAGGCGGTAACTCTCCGCGCAATGTATATGCAGACTTGGTACGTATGCACCAGGAAGAGGGATTAAGTTTCCGCAACGTAGTCATATTCAACCTCTACGAATATTATCCATTAGCTCCCAATGCCATCAACAGCAACTTCAACGCATTGAAGGAAATGCTGATAGACCATGTGGACATTGACAAACAGAATGTTTTCACCCCCGACAGCACCATCGCCAAAGACGCCATCTTTGAATATTGCCGTCTTTACGAGCAGCGCATTGAAAGTTTCGGTGGCTTAGACATCGCTTTGCTGGGCATTGGCCGTGTAGGTAATATAGGTTTCAATGAACCGGGTTCACGCCTGAACTCTACCACTCGTCTGATATTGCTGGACAACGACTCCCGCAATGAAGCTTCCAAGATGTTCGGTAGCATTGAAAATACCCCCATCAGCTCCATCACCATGGGAGTAGCCACCATCCTCTCGGCAAAGAAAATATATCTGCTGGCATGGGGTGAGGAGAAAGCGCAAAAGGTGAAAGAATGCGTTGAAGGTCCGGTAACAGATACTATCCCTGCATCTTATCTGCAGACTCACAACAATGCACATGTAGCTATCGACTTGTCTGCCGCCGCCAATTTGACGCGTATCCAACGCCCCTGGCTGGTAACCTCCTGCGAATGGAACGACAAGCTCATCCGCAGTGCCATCGTCTGGTTGTGCCAACTCACCGGAAAACCCATTCTGAAACTGACCAACAAGGACTACAACGAAAACGGTCTGAGCGAACTGCTGGCATTGTTTGGCTCAGCCTATAACGTGAACATCAAGATATTCAATGACCTGCAACATACCATCACCGGATGGCCGGGCGGCAAGCCGAATGCTGACGACACCTATCGTCCTGAGCGTGCAAAGCCCTATCCAAAACGTGTGGTCGTATTTTCTCCGCATCCCGATGATGACGTTATCTCCATGGGAGGCACCATCCGTCGTCTGGTAGAGCAGAAACATGACGTGCATGTGGCTTACGAAACTTCCGGTAACATTGCCGTAGGCGATGAAGAAGTTATCCGCTTCCTGCACTTCATCAACGGGTTCAACCAAATCTTCAACAACAGCGAAGACCAGGTCATCAATGACAAATATACTGAAATCCGTAAATACTTGAAGGAGAAGAAAGACGGTGACATGGATACACGCGACATCTTGACCATCAAGGGACTGATTCGCCGTGGCGAGGCACGCACTGCATGTACATACAATAATATCCCTCTGGATCACTGTCATTTCCTTGACCTGCCATTCTACGAAACGGGCAAGATACAGAAGAATCCTATCAGCGAAGCAGACGTGGAAATTGTACGCAACCTATTGCGTGAAGTGAAACCCCATCAGATTTTCGTTGCCGGCGACCTGGCCGACCCGCACGGCACACACCGTGTTTGTACGGACGCCGTATTTGCCGCCATTGACTTAGAAAAAGAAGAAGGTGCCAAATGGTTGAAAGAATGCCGTATCTGGATGTACCGCGGTGCATGGGCCGAATGGGAAATCGAAAACATCGAGATGGCTGTGCCCATCAGCCCGGAAGAACTGCGTGCCAAGCGTAACTCTATCCTGAAGCATCAATCGCAGATGGAAAGCGCACCGTTCCTGGGCAATGACGAACGTCTGTTCTGGCAACGCAGCGAGGACCGTAACCGCGGAACAGCTGCCTTGTATGACAGCCTCGGACTTGCTTCCTATGAGGCGATGGAAGCCTTTGTGGAATACATTCCGCTATAAACGGATAAAATATTAACAATAGGATGAGATGTATTGCTCCGGCAATGCATCTCATTTTTTCATGTCTCAGCCTTCTTATATTCCCAAGGAATATTTGCAGATATAAAAACAATCAAATAATTTTGTTACTTATTTATCGAAACGACAAAACTTAAAAACAAACACCATTATGAAAAAGTATGCTATCAACATCCTTGTCATTTTATTCCTACTCACGCCATTTACATTGTTTGCAAATGGATGCCATGCCAATAACGACACCATCAAAGTATTGGCAATAGGCAACAGCTTTTCACAAGATGCAGTAGAGCAATATTTGCACGAACTGGGAGAAGCTGAAGGTATCACCATGATTATCGGCAATATGTTTATCGGAGGATGTTCACTGGAACGGCACGTGCAAAACATACGCAACAACGCTCCGGCCTATGCCTATCGCAAAGTAGAGAAAGACGGGGAAACAACAGAAACCCGGTCAATGACTATTGAGAAAGCACTGGCCGATGAGAAATGGGACTATATCAGTGTTCAGCAGGCCAGCCCTTTGTCTGGTATCTATGACAGCTACAAAGCTTCCCTACCTGAATTGGTTAACTATATCAGGGAACGAATTGGAAAGGAAACCGTATTAATGGTGCACCAGACATGGGCTTATGCTACCAATGCCAACCACACCGGATTCAAAAACTATGACCAGAACCAAATGAAAATGTACACCAGCATTGTGGATGCAGTAAAGAAAGCCGCCAACCTGGTGGGTATCAAGAAAATTATCCCTTCGGGAACCGCCATACAAAATACACGTACCTCCTTTATCGGCGACCATATGAATAGGGACGGATACCACCTTGACTTAACCATAGGCAGATATACAGCTGCCTGCACATGGTTTGAGGCATTGACCCATCAGAATGTAACAGAAAACCCATATTCTCCCGAAGGAATGGACCCAATCCATAAGAAAGCAGCTCAAATGGCTGCGCACAACGCCATCCTCTATCCGGACAAAGTTACGGAACTGACAGAACTGAAAAAGATTGCCGATTAATGCTTTTTAATTCTTAAGACTTACTTATATGTCTGCAAAATAATAAAAAGAAAGTAACCCGCTCATCAGTGAAGCTTTCTTTTATGTACTTTTGCACGCACCACCGTCTGATAAAAGCAGATATTGGCAACTTCAATATTTCATCAATATGAAAAAACTTATCCTAACCGGCATATGGCTCTTGTGTGGATTCCTCCTTCCGGCACAAGAACTAGAGCAGAATGTGGAAGAACGCCTCCAGACATTCTTTAGGGAATACACCACCCATACGGCCAACATCGGTACCTGCAAGCTGGATAGTTTCCGCATTGACTTCCGGAAGAAGAAATTGCTTGTCTATACAAACGAGCGCTTTGCCTACCAGCCTCTACGGCCTGAAACCGTTGATGCCATTTACCGCCATCTGGGACAAATCCTGCCAGGACCGGTGAACTATTTCGACCTCACCGTCTTTGCTGACGGGAAGAGCATCGAAGAGCTTATCCCCAACCTCTACCGGAAAGGGAAGAAAGACAAGGCACGCCTGTTCAGCCACCTGGAATACAAAGGTACCCCCTGGGTAACCCGTACCTCGCGCCCCTACGACATCACCCGCGGACTGGAAGGACGCCACATCGCCCTTTGGCAAAGCCACGGGAAATATTATATCAATGACAAGGACAAATGGGGATGGCAACGCCCGAGGCTGTTCTGCACTACAGAAGACCAGTTCACCCAATCCTTCATCCTGCCCTACCTCCTGCCCATGCTGGAGAATGCAGGAGCCAATGTATTCACTCCCCGCGAAAGGGACACGCAGAAGCAGGAAGTCATCGTAGACAATGACGGTAGCCTGAGCGGACATGGAGGACAAGGTTCCCTTTATCTGGACGTGAAAAGCCGGAAAGCACGTTGGGAACAGACCTCCCGACCCGGATTTGCCCAACGGAAACGAATCTATCAGGACAATGAAAACCCTTTCCTCTCCGGCACGGCACGCTTTGCCAAAACTGAAAAGAAGAAAGACAAGGCTTTTGCCGAATGGGTACCCGATATTCCGGAAACGGGAGAATATGCTGTATACGTATCTTACCAAACACTGCCGGGCAGCGTAAGCGATGCCAAATATCTTGTATTTCACAATGGAGGCGTCACGGAGTTCAAGGTGAACCAGCAAATAGGAGGCGGCACATGGGTGTACCTCGGCACATTCACTTTTGACAAAGGCCGGAACGACTACGGCATGGTGGTATTGAGCAACGAAAGCAAAGAGAAAGGCGTGGTCTGTGCCGATGCCGTCCGCTTTGGAGGAGGCATGGGCAACATTGCCCGCGGGGGACAAACCAGCGGCTTGCCCAGATACCTGGAAGGCGCACGCTACTTTGCCCAATGGGCAGGCATGCCCTATCCCGTCTATGGAGGCTATGAGGGAAAGAATGATATGAACGACGACATCAACGTACGTTCCCGTACAGTGAATTACCTTGCAGGAAAATCACTATTCAACCCGACGGAAGAAGGTTTGGGCATCCCCTTTGAAATGAGTATGGCCCTGCATAGCGATGCCGGTTTCAGTAAGGAAGATGAGATTATAGGCACTCTCGGCATTTATACCACCAACTTCAACAACGGCCGACTGCATGCCGGTACAGACCGCCATGCCTCCCGTGACCTTTCGGACATTCTGCTAACGCAGTTGCAGCGTGATATCCGCTCTACCTTCAACGTAGACTGGACACGCCGCAGCCTATGGAACCGCAACTACAGTGAAACACGCCTGCCCGCCGTCCCTTCCACCATCGTAGAACTGTTGTCGCACCAGAACTTCGCAGATATGCGCTTGGGACATGACCCTAACTTCAAGTTCACCGTCGGGCGTGCGCTCTATAAAGCCATTCTGCAATACATATGCAGCCAGCACGGCAGAGACTACGTTGTCCAACCCCTTCCCGTCAGCCACTTTGCCATCCGCTTCGGTCAAAAGAAGAATACTTTAGAGCTTTCCTGGCAAGGAGAGGAAGACCCGTTGGAGCCGACTGCCAAACCACGTGAATACATTGTATATACACGTATCGGTCGTGGAGGATTTGACAATGGCGTACGCGTCAGCTCCCCATCCCACACCGTAAAAATAGAACCGGGCATCGTCTATTCCTTTAAAGTAACCGCCGTAAACCGGGGTGGCGAAAGCTTCCCTTCGGAAATTCTTGCCGCCTACAAGGCAAAGCGTGAAAAAGGACAGATACTTATCGTCAACGGATTCGACCGCATCAGCGGGCCTGCCGTTATAGACACCCCCGATGCGGCAGGCTTCGACTTGTCACAAGATCCCGGCGTACCCTATCTCTATGACATCTCCCTCTGCGGCGCCCAGCAGAATTTCAGCCGAAAGGAAGCAGGACGACGTCTGGGAGAGAGCAGTGACGAATACGAAGGCATGAAAATCATCGGAAACACTTTCGATTACCCCTTCGTACATGGCAAAGCCATCCAGGCAGCCGGAAATTACAGCTTCGTCTCATGCAGCGACGAGGCTGTGGAAAAGGGCATCCTCTCATTAGAGGATTATCCGATAGTGGACTATATCCTCGGACTTGAGAAAGAAGACAATTCCAGCAATCCGGCACGCAATACCTACTACAAAACATTCTCCTCGCCCATGCAGCGCATACTGACTTCCTATTGCCAGTCGGGAGGTCATCTCCTGGTCAGCGGTGCCTACGTAGGCAGCGATATGGACAGCTCGCAGGGCAATAAAGAATTTATTCAGAATATCTTGAAGTACCGGCATGGCAACTCTCTGAAAACAGACGGGGACAAAATCGCTGTCCGGGGACTGGGGCATACCTTCACCCTTCCCCGCCTGCCGAATGAGCAAAGCTATCCGGTCACTTCCCCTGATTGTATCCTGCCCATGTCTCCCGCTTTTCCAGTCATGACCTATGCCATCGGCAACACACCCGCCGCCGTAGCCTATCAAGGCAGTGATTATCGCACTTTTGTCATGGGATTCCCTTTTGAAAGCATCCGGGAAGAAACATCCAGAAATGCAATTATGGCCTCCATACTCCGCTTTCTCACCACAGATTACACAGATTAACACAGACAAAATAGCAATCCCTATAAATAATCTGTGAAAATCTGTGTAATCTGTAGTGAAAAAACTATCTTTGCTTCCATTAATCATTAAACATTAACCACTAAACATTAAACATCATGTACACTATACAAGCCAACCCCAGCGGAACCCGTAGTTTAGAAGTTTCTGAAGAGAATCTTGCCACCATCGAGAAATACGGCCTCTTCCGCCATCTCATCGACAGCAACGGTATTGTGGACGAAACCGTGCTCGACAAGTTGAAACTGAACATCCGCTCCCTCATCGCCGCGCAAGAGGAAGACAGCAAAGACCTGCTCGACCTCTGTATCGACGTTATCTATCACAACAACATGAAGGCCTTCGGACTACAACAGCTCATCAAGCTCTATCTGCAATGGCTTTCCCAACAAGACACCATAGAAGAAGAATAAATGAAAACCATCGACACCTGCGGACAACAGCATTACAGCCCTTTAATCCCTGCCATCAAAGCCATGTGCGAGGCCGGAAAAGGCGAGAAGCTGGAAATCATCATGGACGACGCTGCTGCCTTCAATGACATGAAAGAGTATCTTTCCGAGCAGCAGATAGGCTTCCGTGAGATTTACGACGGAGAACGGATGACATTACAGTTTTTAATGTGCAAATGAAAGAATATCGCCTTACAGACTGGCTTCCTACTACCAAGAAAGAAGTGGAACTGCGTGGTTGGGACGAATTGGATGTAATACTTTTCAGCGGTGACGCCTACGTGGATCACCCTTCTTTTGGAGCCGCTGTCATAGGCCGCATCCTCGAAGCAGAAGGATTGCGCGTAGCCATCATCCCCCAACCCAACTGGCGCGACGACTTGCGCGACTTCAAAAAACTGGGACGTCCCCGTCTGTTCTTCGGCATCAGTCCCGGCTGTATGGATTCGATGGTCAACAAATATACTGCCAACAAACGCTTGCGCAGTGATGACGCCTATACCCCGGATGCACGTCCGGATATGCGTCCGGAGTACCCTTCCATTGTATATACCCAGATATTAAAGAAGCTATTCCCCGATGTCCCCGTCGTACTGGGCGGCATCGAGGCAAGCATGCGCCGCCTGACGCACTATGACTATTGGCAGGACCGTGTACGCCCCAGCATCCTCCTCGACAGCGGAGCCGACTCACTCATCTACGGTATGGGAGAGAAACCGGTGGTGGAACTTGCGGAAAGGCTGAAACGCCAACAGACACAGATGGACGCCCCAAGCTTCAAAAAGCTCATCGCCGATATTCCCCAAATGGTTTACCTTGACAAGGAAGTAGTGGTACAAGAAGGGGATATCACCCTCTTTTCCCATGAAGAATGTCTGAAAGATAAAAAGAAAGAAGCTGCCAACTTCCGTCATATCGAGGAGGAAAGCAACAAATATACAGCATCCCGCATCTTGCAAAAGAGCGGCAAGCTGACGGTAGTAGTCAATCCTCCCTATCCCCCTTTGACGGAAGCTGAACTCGACCGCTCTTTCGACTTGCCATACACGCGCCTGCCCCATCCCAAATACAAGGGGAAACGTATTCCGGCATACGACATGATAAAGTTCTCCGTCAACCTGCATCGCGGATGTTTCGGAGGATGTGCCTTCTGCACCATCTCCGCACACCAGGGCAAATTCATCGTAAGCCGCAGCAAGGAGAGCATTCTGAAAGAGGTGAAAGCCATCACGGAGCTGCCAGATTTCAAAGGTTATTTGAGCGATTTGGGAGGCCCGTCGGCCAATATGTACCGCATGAAGGGACGGGATGAGGCCGTCTGCAGGAAATGCAAACGCCCGTCGTGCATCTACCCCAAGGTATGCCCCAACCTGAATACGGACCACCGTCCGCTGCTCGACATCTATCATGCCGTAGATGCCCTGCCCGGCATCAAGAAGTCCTTCATCGGCAGCGGTGTACGCTATGACCTGCTGCTGCACCAGAGCAAGGACCCGAACACTAACAAAAGTACGCAGGAATATACCCGCGAGCTCATTGCCTGCCATGTCAGCGGTCGCCTGAAGGTAGCACCGGAGCATACGTCAGACCGCGTGCTCAACATCATGCGCAAGCCTCCGTTCAGCCAGTTCGGTGAGTTCAAGAAGATATTCGACAGGATTAACCATGAAGAAGGACTACGCCAGCAGCTTATTCCTTATTTCATCAGCAGCCATCCCGGATGCAAGGAGGAAGATATGGCAGAACTTGCCGTCATCACCAAGCGACTGGACTTCCATCTGGAACAAGTGCAAGACTTTACCCCTACTCCCATGACCGTTGCCACCGAAGCATGGTACACGGGCTTCCATCCTTATACGCTGGAACCGGTATTCAGCGCCAAGACACAGCGCGAGAAACTGGCTCAACGCCAATTCTTCTTCTGGTACAAACCCGAAGAGCGCAGGAACATCATAAACGAACTGCGCCGGATAGGACGGACGGATTTGATAGACAAGCTATACGGGAAACGATAAAAATACGATATTTCCAAGAAACTCACAGCAACTGCATGAAACGATTCCTCCTCCTCTGCCTATCCCTACTCCCCATTGGAGCGACAGGTCTGCTGGCACAAAGCGAATGCCTGCCGCAAAATTACAGTATCATCTTCGGTGGCGGTGTATCCTTACCTCATGTAGAGGGAAACCGTAACGACTTCTTCAGCAAGAATGGCAACCGGGTGGGATATGACCTGATGACAGAAGGCCGCTACTACATCACGCCCCTATTTGCCGCAGGACTTCAATATGACTATCTACGCATGGCACGCCTGCCGGATAAGGCACATCTGCACTGCATACGCCCCAACATCACATACCGGCCCTTGTGGAGCAACGGAAATCAAGGACTGTTCCTCTCGTTCGGCATCGGGTATATGAACTATCAGGAACGGACATATAAACGCGGTGAACGGAACGGACACCTTTTCCATAAAGGATATTGTGGAATAACTTTCGCAGCAGGCTATGAGTTCCGCATCAGCCGTAAACTCTCGGGCATGATTCGCTGTGATTTCCTGACAGCAGACTGGTTTGCCAACCCCGATGCACGACTTTATAACACAGACGGGTATGATGACGGAGTAGACC
>ENA-UADQ01000471-UADQ01000471.1-human-gut-metagenome-genome-assembly--contig:-NODE-471-length-12534-cov-6.285039_pt1 | contig 12534 bp, 8 predicted proteins | sample MGYA00244262_ERZ654258 | MGnify/ENA primary metagenome ERZ654258 (study PRJEB26926, sample SAMN06165206) | human gut metagenome | biome: ENVO:00009003; feature: ENVO:2100002; material: ENVO:00002003...
GGAGATGTGTATAAGAGACAGCAGCCGGTACAGCCCGGCGTTATCTTCGATATCCAGCTGCAGCCAGCGATCGTCCTGGCTGGCGCGGATGGTAATTTCGCCGACGCCAAGATGTTGCGATGTACCATGCTTAATGGCGTTCTCCACGATCGGCTGCAGGGTAAAGGCCGGCAGCTGGTGATGCGCCAGCCCTTCCGGCACCGCCATCTGGATCTGCAGGTTAGCCTGAAAGCGAGCCTTCTCAATCTGCAGATAGGCGTTAACATGCTCGATCTCATCGGCAAGAGTGACAATTTCCGTCGGCCGTTTCAGGTTCTTGCGAAAGAAGGTCGATAGATACTGCACCAGCTGGCCGGCCTGATCGCTGTCGCGGCGGATCACCGCCTTCAGCGTGTTAAGCGCGTTAAACAGGAAGTGCGGGTTGACCTGGGCGTGCAGGAGCTTGATTTCGGATTGCGTCAGCAGCGCCTTCTGCCGCTCGTACTGTCCGGCGAGGATCTGCGCCGACAGCAGCTGGGCAATCCCCTCCCCGAGGGTGCGGTTGATCGAACTGAACAGGCGATTTTTCGCCTCATACAGTTTAATGGTGCCTATCACCCGTTGGTTCTCGCCGCGCAGGGGGATCACCAGCGTCGACCCCAGCTTACAGTGCGGATGAATCGAGCAGCGGTAAGGCACCTCGTTGCCGTCGGCGTAGACCACCTCCCCGGTCTCAATCGCCCGTTGCGTATACGAGGAGGAAATAGGCTTGCCCGGCAGATGGTGGTCGTCGCCGATGCCGGTAAACGCCAGCAGCTTGTCGCGATCGGTGATCGCCACCGCGCCGATGTCCAGCTCCTGGATCAGCACCTGGGCCACCTTCATGCTATTCTCTTCGTTGAATCCCTGACGCAGGATCCCCTCGGTGGACGCCGCCACCTTCAGCGCCGTGGCGGAAAAGGCGGAGGTGTACTTCTCAAACATCGCCCGTTTATCCAGCAGAATGCGCATAAACAGCGCCGCTCCGACGGTATTGGTGACCATCATCGGCGCGGCAATGCTCTGCACCAGATGCAGGGCGTCCTGGAACGGGCGGGCAATCAGCAGAATGATCATCATCTGCACCAGCTCGGCCACGAAGGTGATCGCCCCGGCGGTCAGCGGGCTAAAGACTTTGTCCGGCCGGCCGCGTTTGACCAGCACGCTGTGCACCAGACCGCCCAGCAGCCCCTCAACGATGGTGGAAACCATACAGCTTAAGGCGGTCATTCCCCCCAGCGAGTAGCGGTGCAGGCCGCCGGTGAGCCCTACCAGCCCGCCGACCACCGGCCCGCCGAGCAGGCCGCCCATCACGGCGCCGATGGCGCGGGTGTTGGCGATGGAGTCTTCGATATGCAGACCGAAATAGGTCCCCATAATGCAGAAAATGGAGAAGGTGACGTAGCACAGCAGCTTGTGCGGCAGGCGAACGGTGACTTGCATCAGGGGGATAAACAGTCGGGTTTTGCTCATCAACCACGCGATGACCAAAAATACGCACATCTGCTGAAGCAGCAGCAACACCAGATCAAACTCGTACATACCCGCAAACCACACATGCCTGAAAGCGCGTACCATACCCTGCCTGGCGAAAACTTTCTTTGAAGCCCTGCATAAAAATGAAAAACGACGGCCAGGATCACACTTTTTTGCGGCGCGTTGCGCAGCAAACGCGGCAAAAAGCCCGGCGCGGCGCGCTAAACCGCAATTAATGTTTCATTAACACCTGCGCTTCACCGTATAATCCCCCTGTTAACATCAGGAGCCTATTATGAAGCCAGCGAAAATCGCGGTCGTCACTCTCTTCTTACTTATGGCCATCGGCGGGATCAGCGGCGTAATGCTGGCCGGCTATTCCTTTATTGTGCGTGGCGGTGTCGGCTGATCCAGCGGGTCAGACGCTCAAACGCGCGGTCGACGATAATCGCCGCCAGGGCCACCAGCAGCGCCCCCTGAACAATATAGGCGGTATTAAAGCCGCTCAGGCCGATGATGATCGGCGTCCCGAGCGTACTGGCCCCAACCGTCGAGGCAATGGTCGCGGTACCAATATTGACGATGACCGAGGTGCGGATCCCCGCCAGGATCACCGGGGCCGCCAGCGGTAGCTCCACCTTATACAGACGCTGCCAGCCGGTCATTCCCATCCCTTCAGCCACACCTGACACCCCCGGCGGTATCGAACCCAGCCCGGCCAGCGTCCCCTGCAGCACCGGCAGTATGCCATACAACGCGAGGGCTATCAGCGCCGGCAGCCAGCCAAAGCCCAGCACCGGCACCGCCATCGCCAGCACCGCCACCGGCGGAAAGGTCTGCCCGATAGCGGCGATGGTCTCCACCAGCGGACGAAACGCGCCGCCGGCGGGCCGGGTGACCGCCACCCCAGCCCCCAGCCCGATTGCCGTTGCCGCGAGGCTGGACGCCACCACCAGCCAGCCGTGATCGAGAGTGAGCGCCCAGAAGCTCTCCTGCTGGTAGACCGGCCGCGGCAGCTCCGGGAACAGCCGACTGAACAGCGGCGCGCTGTAGGGCAGCCCTGCCAGCAGGCCGATAAACAGCGCGATAAGCCACCACAGCGGCTCACGAAGCGCCTTCATGGCTCATCTCCTGGCGCAGCAGATCGGCAAAATGCAGCGTACCGCAGGGCCTGCCTTCGGCATCGACCACCGGCAGCGTCTCGCAGCGCCGGGCGACAAACTGCGACAGCGCTTCCCGCAGGGTCATGGTGACGGTCAGCCCCTCGCCCGCCAGCCGTTCGTCGGGACGCAAATAGTCCCCTACCTCGCGCAGCGACAACAGGCGCACGCCCAGCTCGCTGCGGCCAAAAAAGGTCTGTACAAAGCTATTTTTCGGTCGCAGGAGCATCTCCAGCGGCGCCCCCTGCTGGACCACCTCGCCCCCGTCCATCAGCACCAGGTGGTCCGCCAGACGCAGCGCTTCGTCAATATCATGGGTCACCAGCACAATCGTCCGTCCCAGCAGACGGTGGATGCGCAGCATCTCCTGCTGCAGCGCCTCGCGGGTCACCGGGTCGAGGGCGCCGAAGGGCTCATCCATCAACAGCACCTCCGGATCTGCCGCCAGCGCCCGCGCCACCCCCACCCGCTGCTGCTGGCCGCCGGAGAGCTGATGCGGGTAACGGTCGCGCAGCGTCGCCTCCAGCCCCAGCAGCGCCATCAGCTCGTCGATCCGGTCGGCGATCCTTGCCCGCGGCCATCTTTGCAACTGCGGCACGGTTGCGATATTCTGCGCCACCGTCCAGTGGGGAAACAGGCCGATGGACTGGATGGCATAGCCCATCCGCCGCCGCAGGGTCAGGACCGGCTGCTGGCGAATGTCCTCGCCGGCAAAGCGAATAGTGCCCCGGTCCGGCTCCAGCAGACGGTTGATCATCTTCAGCGTCGTCGACTTGCCCGAGCCGGAAGTCCCCACCAGCACCGAGAAAGCGCCTTCGCGCAGCTCCAGGGTCAGGTCCTTCACCGCCGGGTGGCCGGCAAACACTTTGCTGACCCCTTGAAATTCAATCATTGGCCTCTCCTTTTAGCCAGGCGCCCCACAGGGCGAACAGGGCATCCACCACCACCGCCAGGGCAATGGTCGGCACCACGCCCAGCAGCACCAGATCCAGCGCACTGCTCAGCAGCCCCTGAAAAACCAGCGCGCCAAAGCCGCCGGCGCCGATCAGCGCGGCCACTACCGCCATGCCGACGGTTTGCACGCTGACCACCCGCAGGCTGCGCAGCAGTACCGGCATCGCCAGCGGAAGCTGCACCTGACGAAAGCGCTGCCCGGCGCTCATGCCCATTGCCGTCGCGCTTTCCAGGGCATCCTGCGGTACCTGCTGCAGGCCGGTCACCACCCCGCGCACCAGCGGCAGTAGCGCATAGAGAGTGAGAGCGATCAGGGCTGGCGCCACGCCGGTCCCGGAGACGCCCAGCTCGCCCAGCGTCGGGAAATAACGCGCCAGACCGGCAAGCGGCGCAATCAGCAGGCCAAAAAGCGCTACCGACGGAATAGTCTGGAGCACATTGAGCGCGGTGAAAGCTGGCGCCTGCCAGCGCGGACGCCGCCACAGCCATACCCCCAGCGGCAGGCCAATCAGCAGGCCCGGCAGCAGGGTGCCGAACAGCAGAAGCAGATGCTGGCGCAGGGCGTCATCAAATACCTCCTGACGGTTGGCATACTCCTTCAGCAAGGAGAGCTGATCGAGCGCCCCGATAGCGAGCAGGATGATGGGCAACAGCCAGACTTGCGCATTGAGCAGCCAGCGCCAGAGCGGCCGGACGGTAAGATGACGGATGGCCTCGCTGGCCAGCAGCAGACAAAGCGCCAGCGACAACCACAGGCCGCTGCCGGGCGAGGTGCGCGCCAACGGCGAGCCATGGCGGGAGAGCTCAAGCGCCGCCTGGCCGCTGCCCCAGATAAGCAGCGGGAAGAGCAGTTCGGCCAGCAGCAGGTGAAGAAGCGGCGCGGCCCTGCCCGGCAGCCAGCAAAGCAGCATCCCGGCAAGGGCCGCCGCCAGCTGAACGCCGGCGAGCCAGGGCATTACCTGCCACAGCCCGCGCCCTTCGCCGGAGAGTAAGCGATTCGGCGCGTAAGTAATAAACGGCAGCGCCAGCGTAACCAGCAGCAGACCTGTCAGCAGCAGGCCGACGCGATGAGTACAGCGAATGGTCACCGGTGGCTTACTTCAGCAGGCCTTTCTGCTGCAGATAATCTGCCGCCACGCGCTTCGCATCCTGGCCCTCCACCGCAATGCGGGCGTTCAGCCGCTGCAGCGTTTTTTCATCGAGGCTGGCGAAGACCGGCTGCAGCCAGTCGGCGATCTGCGGGTAGGCCTTGAGCACCGCCTCGCGCACCACCGGCGTCGGGGCATATATCGGCTGCACGCCCTGCGGGTCGCTCAGCGTCTGTAACCCCAGGGCCGCCACCGGGCCATCGGTGCCGTAGGCCATCGCCGCGTTAACGCCGGAGGTCTGTTGCGCCGCCGCTTTGATGGTCACCGCCGTATCGCCCCCGGCCAGCGACAGCAGCTGGTTCTGGTTGAGGTTGAAGCCATACGCTTTTTCAAACGCCGGCAGCGCGTCCGGGCGCTCAATAAATTCCGCCGAAGCCGCCAGCTTAAATTCGCCGCCCTGCTTCAGGTAGCGACTGAGGTCGGCCAGCGAGGTCAGCTTATTTTTCTCCGCCAGGTCCTGGCGCACGGCGATAGTCCAGGTGTTGTTGGCCGGCGCCGGGGTGAGCCATACCAGCTGATGTTTCTCCTGATCGAGGCGCTTCACCTTCTCATAGCCCTGTTGGGCATTCTTCCACGCCGGGTCGTTTTCATCTTTGAAGAAGAAGGCGCCATTGCCGGTATATTCCGGGTAGATATCCAGCTCGCCGGCGACAATCGCCCCGCGCACCACCGGCGTGGTGCCGAGCTGGATTTTATTAATCGTTTTTACGCCGTGGCTTTCCAGCACCTGCTGGATCATATTGCCCAGCAGCGCGCCTTCGGTATCAATTTTCGAGCCGACCTTCACCGGCTCCGCCGCCTGCAGCGGTAAACTTATCAGGGCGGCCAGCGCCAGCGCGCCGGACCATTTCATTGCCATCTTCATCCCGCTTCCCTCAGTTCTTTTGCGCTTCGCTTACAGAAGCTTAAGAGAAAAGCGTAGCCCATTTGCCAGCGATGCGAAAAAGAAAAGGCCGATTAATCGGCCTTTAAAGCGTGACGTTGGGCTTAAGAGCGATACCTTACAGCAGCTCAAACTCGCTCTGCTTCACGCGGGCGGAGTCCACGCCGATAAAGACATTGAATTTGCCCGGCTCAGCAACGTATTTCATTTGCTGATTCCAGAACTTCAGCGCGTCGACGTCGATTGGGAAGCTAACGGTTTGCGTTTCGCCCGGTTTGAGGGTGACCTTTTTAAAGCCGCGCAGCATTTTCACCGGCCGGCTCATGGAGGCGGTGACGTCCTGCAGGTAGAGCTGGATCACCGTCGCCCCTTCGCGATTGCCGGTGTTGGTCACCTGCACGCTGGCGGTCACGCTGCCATCGCGCGGCATGGTGGCCGACGACATGTTGACATCGGAGACGCTAAAGGTGGTGTAGCTCAGGCCGTAACCAAACGGATACAGCGGGCCATTGGCTTCATCGAAGTAACGCGAGGTGTACTTGTTCGGCTTCTCCGGATTATACGGCCGGCCGGTATTCAGGTGGCTGTAGTAGGTTGGGATCTGCCCCACCGAGCGCGGGAAAGACATCGGCAGCTTGCCCGACGGGTTGTAGTCGCCAAACAGCACGTCGGCGATGGCGTGGCCGCCTTCGGTGCCAGCAAACCAGGTCTCCAGCAGCGCATCGGCTTGCTGATCCTCTTTCACCAGCGCCAGCGGACGCCCGTTCATCAGCACCAGCACCAGCGGTTTGCCGGTGGCTTTAAGAGCGGCAATCAGATTGCGCTGGCTCTGCGGCAGGGTGATATCGGTCCGGCTGGAGGCCTCATGCGCCATGCCCTGCGCCTCGCCCACCACGGCGACCACCACATCGGATTGCTTCGCCGCCGCGACCGCTTCGTCGATCATTTCCTGCGGCGAGCGTGGGTCAACCTGCACCGCGTTCTCATACAAATTGAGGAAATCGACAATGCCTTTGTCATCGGTAACGTTCGCCCCTTTGGCGTAAATCACTTTGCCGTTATCGCCCAGCGCTTCTTTGATGCCGGTCAGGACGGTCACCGACTGGTCGGCCACCCCGGCCGCGGACCAGCTGCCCATCATGTCGCGCTTGCTGTCCGCCAGCGCGCCCACCACCGCGATAGTGCCGGATTTTTTCAGCGGCAGCGTATCAAGACGGTTTTTCAGCAGCACAAGGCTCTCGCGAGCCACTTCGCGCGCCTCTTTACGATGCAGACGACTTTCCGCATTGGTGTCCTGCGGGTCAGAATCTTTCGGTCCCAGGTGGCTGTAGGGATCGTTGAACAGTCCCATATCATATTTCACGTTGAGCACGTGTCGGGTGGCATCATCCAGCTCGGCCATGGTCACCTTGCCGGACTTCACCAGCCCCGGCAGGTACTTGCTGTAATACTCGTCGCTCATGCTCATGTTGATGCCGGACTTCAGCGCTACGCGCACCGCGTCTTCCGGGTCGGAGGCCACGCCGTGCTTAATCAACTCTTTGATGGCGCCGTGGTCGGAAACGGTGATGCCTTTAAAGCCCCACTGGTCGCGCAGGACGTCTTTCAGCAGCCAGGAATCAGAGGTCGCCGGGGTGCCGTTCAGCGAGTTCAGGGCTACCATCACCGCGCCGCTGCCGGCATCAAGCCCGGCTTTATACGGCGGCATATAGTCGTTGAACAGGCGCTGCGGGCTCATGTCGACCGTATTGTACTCTTTCCCGCCCTCTACCGCGCCGTAGGCGGCGAAATGCTTGACGCTGGTCATCACCGAATAGCGGTCCGCCGGGCTCTTGCCCTGCATCGACTCCACCATCGCCTGGCCCATCATCGTGGTCAGATAGGTGTCTTCCCCGAACCCTTCGGAAGCGCGTCCCCAGCGCGGGTCGCGGGAGACGTCGACCATCGGCGCCCAGGTCATGTTCAAGCCGTCATCGGCGGCTTCATAAGCTGACACGCGGCCCACGGTCTTCACCGCATCAAGGTTAAACGACGAGGCCAGGCCGAGGCTTATCGGAAACACGGTGCGCTGACCGTGCAGCACATCGTAGGCAAAGAACAGCGGGATCTTCAGGCGGCTAAGCTGCATCACCTGATCCTGCATTACACGGATATCCGGGCGGGTAACGGTGTTAAAAATCGCCCCCACCTGACCGTTCTTGATCATTTCACGGATCGCCTCTTTCGGGTTATCCGGGCCAACGCTTATCAGACGCAGCTGGCCGATTTTCTCGTCCACCGTCATTTTTTTCAGCAGGTCGGTGACAAAGGCATCCCGCGCCTGCGGGGTCAGGGGGTGGTTACCAAACAGTTCATCCGCCAGCGCGGGTTGCAGCGCCAGACTCACGGCGACGCCTACAGTGCAGAGCCATTTCATTGTTATCTCGCTTTATCTCAGACGGGGACTCGGTAAAACATAATAAAAACCGCAGTTTGCCATATATATAAACAACGCGCCCGCAGAATGCTAAGGTTCTTCTCTGATTTTTGCGAAACATTCATGCATCAAATTGTCATACAAAGCGCTATGCTTATCCTCGATATTTCGCGCACCACCACAAGGAGTGGAACATGTCATCTGCACCCACTGACACCCATAAAACGTTTCTGGCTGACCTGGCGCGCCTGGTTGGCCCTTCGCATCTGCTGACCGACCCGGCAAAAACCCAGCGCTACCGCAAAGGCTTCCGCTCCGGTCAGGGCGAGGCCCTGGCGGTTGTCTTTCCCGGTACCCTGCTGGAGCTCTGGCGCGTGCTCAACGCCTGCGTAGACGCCGATAAAATAATTCTGATGCAGGCGGCCAACACCGGCCTGACCGAAGGTTCGACCCCCAACGGCAATGATTACGATCGCGAGATCGTGATTATCAGCACCCTGCGCCTGGACAAACTGCATCTGCTGGACAAAGGCGAGCAGGTGCTGGCCTGGCCCGGCACCACCCTCTATTCGCTGGAAAAAGCGCTCAAACCGCTGGGACGCGAACCGCACTCGGTGATCGGTTCGTCATGCATCGGCGCATCGGTCATCGGTGGGATCTGCAACAACTCCGGCGGCTCGCTGGTGCAGCGCGGGCCGGCCTACACTGAGATGTCGCTGTTCGCGCAGATTGACGCCGACGGCAAGCTGAAGCTGGTCAATCATCTGGGCATCGATCTCGGCAGCACGCCGGAGCAGATCCTCAGCCGCCTCGATGACGAACGGATTAGCGATAGCGATGTGCTGCACGACGGCCGCCACGCCCACGATCACGACTATGTCACCCGCGTGCGCGATGTCGATGCCGACACCCCGGCGCGCTATAACGCCGACCCGGACCGCCTGTTCGAATCCTCCGGCTGCGCCGGCAAGCTGGCGGTTTTCGCCGTGCGTCTCGATACTTTCCCGGCGGAAAAGCGCCAGCAGGTGTTTTACATTGGCACCAACCAGCCACAGGTATTGACCGAGATCCGCCGTCATATCCTCGCTGAGTTCCAGCATCTGCCGGTGGCGGGGGAATATATGCACCGCGATATTTACGATATCGCCGAGAAGTATGGCAAAGACACCTTCCTGATGATCGACAAGCTCGGCACCGACAAAATGCCGTTCTTCTTCACCATGAAGGGGCGCACCGACGCGATGCTGGAGAAAGTCTCGCTGTTTAAGCCGCACTTTACCGACCGCTTTATGCAGAAGCTCGGCCACGTCTTTCCGGCGCATTTACCGGAGCGGATGAAAACCTGGCGTGATAAATATGAACATCATCTGCTGCTGAAGATGGCTGGCGACGGCATCGAAGAAGCGCAGCGTTGGCTGACGGAGTACTTCCAGCAGGCCGAGGGGGATTTCTTCGCCTGTACGCCGGAGGAAGGCAGCAAGGCGTTCCTCCATCGCTTTGCCGCCGCCGGCGCGGCGATCCGCTATCAGGCGGTGCATGCCGACGAAGTCGAAGATATTCTGGCGCTGGATATCGCCCTGCGCCGTAACGATACCGAGTGGTTCGAACATCTGCCGCCCGAAATCGACAGCCAGCTGGTGCATAAGCTCTACTATGGCCACTTTATGTGCCATGTGTTCCATCAGGATTACATCGTCAGGAAAGGGGTCGACGCCCACGCGCTGAAGGAAAAAATGCTGGAGTTACTGAAAGCGCGCGGCGCCCAGTACCCGGCGGAGCATAACGTGGGTCATCTATATGAGGCCCCGGAGAGCCTGCAGCAGTTCTATCGCCAGAACGATCCCACCAACAGCATGAACCCGGGGATTGGTAAAACCAGCAAGCAGAAATACTGGGGTGAAGCGGCCCCAACGCCAGCCTCTCCGGCGGATCCGCAATAATCGACGGCAGGACTATTCAGCCTGGCGCTTCTGTATTACGCTGCACGCCGGAGAATGTTTCTCCGGCAGATTCAGGAGCGCCGCCATGCCCGCAGAGGCCCCGTTACTCGACAGTGATTTAGAAATTCGCGAAGCGCTGCCCGACGATGCGCACGCCATCGCCGCGCTGTATGTCTGGCACGTGCTTAATGGCCGCGCCTCCTTCGAAGAGATCCCCCCCACCGTTGACGAAATGCGTAAACGGATCCAGACCGTGCGCGACAACGGGCTGCCGTGGCTGGTAGCGCTGTGGCGCGGGGCTATCGTCGGCTACTGCTATGCCACCTTCTATCGCCCGCGTCCGGCCTATCGCTACACCCTCGAGGAATCGATATACGTGGAATCCGGAATGGGCGGACGCGGCATCGGCAGCGCGCTGCTGTCCAGGCTAATCGCTGAGTGCGAGAAAGGCCCGTGGCGGCAGATGCTGGCGATCATCGGCGATGGCCATAACAATGCCGGCTCGCTGGCGATCCATAAAAAGTTCGGCTTTACCGTGGCGGGTCAGCTGCGCAGCGTCGGCTACAAGATGGGCGACTGGCGGGATACGTTGATTATGCAGCGCGCGCTGGGTGACGGCGACTGGACGCTGCCGGAGTGATATCCGGCGTCAAATCCCCGGCTCGCGGCGTAAACGCCTTAGCCGGGCTACCGTTCAGCGCGGTTCCGGAGAGGCGTCAGCCGCCATCCGCCACAAACACCGGCACTCGACCTGATTGCCCGGCGGCGCTGCGCTTGCCGGGCCTGCGAAGGGGGCAAACCCGGTGCCAAATCACGTAGCCCGGATAAGGCGCAATGCGCCGCCATCCGGGAGACATGCAGATTAATCGTTCTGCGCGGTCTGCGCGCCGCCTTTCAGCATCGCCTCCGCCATCTGCGCTTCGCGCTGCTTTTTATAGCTCAGCGCCGAGGCGGGTACCGGCATTACCTTCCCGGTTTCAATCCAGGTCCGCAAGCGGCTGGCGTCAGCGAAGTGGGTATATTTGCCGAAGGCATCCATCACCACCAGCGCCACCGGACGTTGGTTAATCACCGTGCGCATAATCAGGCAGTGGCCGGCAGCGTTGGTGAAGCCGGTTTTGGTCAGCTGAATGTTCCAGTTATCGCGATACACCAGATGGTTGGTGTTGCGGAACGGCAGGCTGTAGGCCGGATGGGCGAAGGTGGCGGTCTCTTCTTTGGTGGTGCTCAGCTGGCCGATCAGCGGATACTGCTCGCTGGCGATCAGCAGTTTGGTCAGATCGCGGGCGGTGGAGACGTTATGCACCGACAGGCCGGTGGGCTCCACGTAGCGGGTATGGGTCATGCCCAGCGCCTGGGCTTTGGCGTTCATCGCGCGAATAAAAGCGTCGTAGCCGCCCGGATAGTGATGCGCCAGGCTGGCGGCCGCGCGGTTCTCGGAAGACATCAGCGCCAGCAGCAGCATATCGCGGCGACTAATCTGGCTGTTGAGGCGCACGCGGGAGTAGATCCCCTTCATTTCCGGCGTATGGCTGATATCCACCGTCAGCATCTCATCCAGCGGCAGATGGGCATCGAGCACCACCATGGCGGTCATCACTTTGGTGATCGACGCCATCGGGCGCACCAGATCAGGCTGGCTGGCATAAATGATTTTTTTCGTGGCCAGATCGACGATCATGGCGCTGCCGGAGGCAATTTCCGGCTGCGAGGCGGTCACCGCCGTCGGGGTTTTTGCTAACGCCTGGGGCGCAAAAGGCACAGCCAGCAGCAAGGTCAGGCTGAGCAAAGAGACTCGAAATTTCGGCATCATGGGCATTCTGAAAAGTATTTTTGCACGTTATGGAACGTACGCCGCGAGGTAAAGTGGGCAACTTCGCTGGCAAACGCCATCATACCGCGCCGTAAGGCCCTGTGCCTAATAAGAATCGTGAAGAAATGCTGCATTGCCGACATAAAATACATATTTGCCGGCAATGCATATTTACCCGTGCCGCCCGATCAGAAGAGTCGGTAGCCATACCCCCAGAGCACCACGGTGATGGCCAGCAGCACTTCCAGCACCAGTACCCCAATAGCTAGCGTCGAGCTGGCAAAGCTTAACCCCTCTTCCCGATTAATGCTCAGGAAGGTCGGAATGCCGAGATACAGCAGATACCCGGTATAGAACAGCGCAATAGTACCGACCAGCGCGCACAGCCAGACCAGCGGATAGAGCGCCACAATCCCGCTCAGAAACAGCGGGGTGGCGACGTAGCCGGCAAACACCATACAGCGTTTCAGGGAAGGCTGCTGCGGATACTGCCTCGCCATCCACCAGATGACCCGCCCCATGATCGCCACCCCGGCAAGCATCACGGCGTAAAACAGCACCGCCAGCGCCAGTCCGGTCAGCATCGACAGTTTAATCACGGTGCCATCGCCGAAGTTCCAGCCCAGCTGCGTGGTGCCGATAAAGGCGCAGACTACCGGAACCGCCGCCATCAGCAGCACATGATGCGTATAGTGATGAGAAATGGTTTCATTCTCGCTCTTAATC
>ENA-UADQ01000479-UADQ01000479.1-human-gut-metagenome-genome-assembly--contig:-NODE-479-length-12327-cov-6.542862_pt1 | contig 12327 bp, 9 predicted proteins | sample MGYA00244262_ERZ654258 | MGnify/ENA primary metagenome ERZ654258 (study PRJEB26926, sample SAMN06165206) | human gut metagenome | biome: ENVO:00009003; feature: ENVO:2100002; material: ENVO:00002003...
ACGAGATTAGCGAGTGTCTCGTGGGCTCGGAGATGTGTATAAGAGACAGCCGTGGAACTGATCGCCGGGCGCAAGGGCCCGGGGCCCTACAACCTGATAGCCCCGACGCTCGCCGAGGCGCTCCTGCAACACGAGCCCGGAGCCAAAGCCGTCTCGGTTGCCACCGAGGCGATGTCGGCGGTCATCATGGCCGGGCACGGCGGCGAGGCCTTCTGGCTCGATTCGGCGCGCTGCGGCTGGGAAACGTCGCCCTATTACGCCCCCGAAGTACCCGAATGGGTAGCCCGCAGCAACCGCGAACGCTACAACCTCTCATACATCACCCCCGAGTGGCGCACGCTCTACGAAAAGGGACGCTACCTCAACACCCGCAACTGGGACATCGTTCTCACAGGCAAAAGCAGGAAAGACAAGGACGAGCCGGGGGAAGGGCGCCTGAAACTCACGTCGGACTACGACAAAATGCTCTACACCCCGGCGGGCAACACCGCCGTGCTGGGCTTCGCCAAGCAGGCCATCGCCCAGTTCAAACTCGGCGACGACGCGACGCCCGACCTGCTGAACATCTGCCTCGACACGCCGCGCCGCATCAGCGAGGCCTACGGCCCCGAGTCGGTCGAGGTCGAGGACATGTACTACCGCCTGGATCGCGACCTGGCCGATTTCCTGACCTTCGTCTTCGCCCAGGTCAGAAACGGCGAGGTGCTCGTCGTCTTCACCTCCGACCACGGCACCAGCCCTTCTTTCGACACGGGGCACGAAGAGAGCGACCGGTTCAACACCCGCCAGTTCGAGGTGATCGTCAACGGCTTCCTCAACGTCCGCTACGGCATGGGCGACTGGGTGCTGGAGTACGAGGACAAATGCGTCTACCTGAACCACAACCTGATCTACGAGCGGGGACTCGACCTGGCCGAGGTGCAGAACGAGGTGGCGATCTTCGCCATGCAGTTCCGGGGCGTGTCGCACGCCCTCTCGGCGACGGCCATGCGGACGAGCTACTTCGGGAGCGGCTATGCCCGCAAGATGCAGAACAGCTTCTACCCCCGCCGTTCGGGCGACGTCATCCTGAACCTGATGCCCGGCTGGATCGAGGAGCAGGAGCGCTGCTGGTCGTCGTCGGGGTCGATGTACGGCTACGACACACAGGTTCCGCTGGTATTCTACGGCGTCGGCGTCGGGCCGCAGCGCATAAAGCGCCGCATGGACATGACAGCCGTGGCTCCGACCGTGGCACGTATGCTGGAGATCACCGAGCCTGCGGCATCGGAAGGCGAAGTACTGCCGGAAATAATAGATTTGTAAGGATTTAAAGCAAAAGATATGGACAAGATACAGGAGGAGATCATCGGGGAGTTCTCGGTATTCGACGACTGGCTCGACAAATACGACTACCTCATCGGCCTAAGCGACTCGCTCCCGGCCATCGCAGCCGAGCACCGCACGGAACAATACCTGATCGACGGCTGCCAGTCGCGCGTGTGGGTAGACGCACGCCTGGAGGACGGCAAGGTCTACTATGCCGCCGACAGTGACGCCATAATAACGAAGGGCATCATCGCGTTATTGATACGCGTGCTGAACGGGCGCACGCCGCAGGAGATCCTCGACACCGACCTCTATTTCATCGACGCCATCGGCCTGAGCGCCAACCTCTCGCCCACGCGCTCGAACGGCCTGTTGTCGATGGTCAAACAGATGCGGCTCTATGCGCTCGCGTTCGCAAGCAAAAGCGAAAAATAACAGACAGCCATGACACCCGAAGACATACTTAAGGTAGAGAAGGACATAGTCCTTACGCTCAAGAACATATACGATCCCGAAATCCCGGTTAACATCTACGACCTGGGATTGATCTACGAAATAGACTACACGCCCGACGGCGTGGCGAACATCCGCATGACCCTCACGGCGCCCAACTGCCCCATGGCCGACATGCTCGTGGAGGATGTCAACCAGCAGGTTGCCAAGGTCGACGGCGTAAAGGCGGTGAATGTCATCCTCACGTTCGACCCCGTATGGGACAAGAGCATGATGTCGGAGGAGGCGCTGCTCGAACTCAACATGTTCTGACATGGGCGCGGAACAGGAGCATCGGATGCTGAACCGGCTGCAGGCCGGGGCCGGGACGTACGCCTGCGGCGGGTACCTCGCCGGGCTGGGCTCCCTGCAGCGCAGCGAAATATGCACGGCACTGCTCTTCAGCCGGCTGGAACGCAAGATGCGCATGGTCGACGCCCTGCGGGAAGAGGCTTCCGAGAACTGGAACCAGACCTTCTACCTGCTCTATTTCCGCACGCTGGGCGACCGCCGGAACCAGGAGGCGTATCTCTCGCTGGCACGCCGCGTCCCCTACAAGGTCGTCCTGCGCGAACGGCTGGCGCCGCGGGCCGTCGAAGCCATGTTCTTCGGGGCTTCGGGGCTGCTGACGCTCTATCCGCACGACGCGTACACGCTAGACTTGGCGCGCGACTTCGAATACCTGGCGGCCAAATACGACATCGAACCGCTGGATGCCGGGGTCTGGGAACTGGACGAGATACGCCCCGCCAACCATCCCGTACTGCGTCTGGCACAGGCGGCCGAGTTCTTCATACAGGACGAATTCGTAATGGAACGCGCCATGTCATGCCGCACGGAAGAGGATATCCGGCGGCTGTTCTGCATCGAAGCGTCGGACTACTGGCGCACGCACCACATCCCGGGGATCGCAAGCGACGAACACCCCAAGCGGCTGGGCGCGTTCAAGGCCAATATCATCGGCATCAACCTCGTTTCCGTCCTGCAATTCGCCTACGGCAGCGTCACCGGGCGCGAAACGCTGCGCGACAGCGCCCTCACGCTGCTCGAACGCCTGCCAGCCGAGGACAACCGTTACATGCGCAACTGGCGCAACACGGGCGTTATGATCCGCAACGCGTTCGAATCGCAGGCGCTGCTGCAACTCGCCACGGAATACTGTCCTGCAAAACGCTGTACGGAATGCCCCGTCGGACGGCGCATCCTGCAAAGCATAAGTTCAACCGAATAACAGGCAACGATGGAAAAGCAATCCCCCCTCATAAGCGTCATCATGCCACTCTACAACGCAGAGCGATTCGTCGGCGAAAGCATCGGCAACATCCTCGGACAAACCGTCGGGGATTTCGAGCTGATCGTTATCGACGACGCCTCGACGGACTCCTCGTACGACATCGCAAGCCGTTATGCCGCGCAAGACGCACGGATCGTCCTGATGCGCAACGACGCGAACCACGGCGCCGCCTATACCCGCAACCGGGGACTGGAGACAGCGCGCGGGAGTTTCATTACGTTCATGGATGCCGACGACCGCTGTTCGCCGGAACGTTTCGCCCGCCAGACAGCATTCTTCGGACAGCACCCGCAGATCGACCTGTGCGGCAGTTACTATACGATGTTCGGGCCGGACGATGCCCGGGAACAGAAGATCCAGGATCCCATCACGCACGAAGGAATCCGGATCCAGATGCTTTTCGGCTGCCCGTTCGCAATGTCGGGGGTCATGATGCGCCGCGGGGCCTTCCTGCGCTCGGGCGTCCGGTTCCGGGCGACCATGGCGGAAGACTACCTGTTCTGGGCGGAACTTTCCGGGCACATGCGCATGGCCAACATCCCGGAACACCTCTCGTTCTACCGCAGGTGGGAAAACCAACTTTCGACCAGCCAGTTAGACCGGCAAACCCTCAGCGCGCAAGCTATCCAGCGGGATCTGCTGCGCACAACCCTCGGCATGACGCTCACCGACGAGGAATCGCGGATATACACGCAGATGAACCTCCGGGTCGGGACACTGCGGCGCGACGAACTTACGACCTACCGCGGCCTGCTCAAACGACTCTACCGCGCAAACTCCGAACGCAGGGCCTACGATCCGAAACTGCTGCGCAAACGGCTGGTTTACCGTTACAAGCTCGCCTGCAAATGTTTCTATCCCTCGTGGACCGTAAAAATCAGGAAACGCCTGCTGTGGCTCGAACTCCGGTGATATGAAAAAAGTCAGCATCATAATCCCGTTGTACAACCTCGAAAAACTGATCGGGAAATGTATTGCCTCGGCCCTTGCGCAGGATTTATCTCCCGAGGAGTACGAAATTCTGGTCATCGACGACGGGTCGACGGACGGGTCGCTCGCAGCCGCCGAAAAGGCGGCGCAGGGGCACCCCAACGTACATGTATATACCAAACCCAACGAGGGGCTGAGCCGCACGCGCAACTACGGCACCGACCGCGCCGCGGGCAGGTACGTCATGTATCTCGACGCAGACGATTACCTCGAACCGAATGTCCTCGGGCGCCTGGTGGAAACCATGGAGTGCGGAGGGCTCGACATGCTGTGCTTCGAAATAGCGGGAATCGACGAAAACGGCAACGACGTCCCACTCTGGAGCGACGGGATTTCCGCAGGCAACGGCTCCGACGTGCAGCGCGGAGTCGATTTCCTGCAACGCGACCGGTTCCTGCCGATGGTATACGCCTACCTCTACTCGCGGGAGATGCTCGACGCCAACTCGCTGCGGATGACCCCGATCTGGCATGAGGACGAAGAGTTCACACCCCGCGCATTGTATTACGCACGGCGGATCCAATACCTCCCCGTCCGGGTTTACAACTACCTGCAACGCAGCGACTCGTTCATGGGCAATTACAAGCCACAAAGTCGCTTAGACCTCGTACGCGCAATGAAAAGCCTGACCTGTTTCGCCTCCCGCATCGGGGCGGAAGACCCCTCAGGCGCCCGTCTGATGCGCCTGCATGTGGGCAAGACCATGAGCCTGGCATGCAAACAGACCGTGGTGAGGCAACTCGGCAACGCCCGCGAAATGCTCCGGGAAGCCCGCCGGCAAGGCATCATGCCGCTCGAATTCCGCCGCCGGGATTTCCGGCATTTCCTGATAAACCGCCTGCCGGGCCTGTACGTTCTCTACTATAAGTTACACAAAAAGCGGAAATAGGCGGTCGCGCCAATTATCATCCGGAATCATTCGTTCGCCGCCCGGGGTGCGTCGGGCATATAGCGGCGCAGGACGTTTTCCAGCTCCGCGCCCCGCAAATTCCAGCCTTTTTCGAGAATGCGCCCGTCGGGGCCGAGAAGCAACAGCGTCGGGAAAAAAGTAATCCCGTAAGGGTTTCGCCGCACCTTCCCGTTATCACGGTCGGCGATCACCGTCCACGGCATCGCATACTTATCCATAAAGCCGCGCAATTCGGCTGCGGTATTGTCCGCGACGCCGACGATCTCGAATCCGCAATTCCTGAAACGGGCATAAATATCCGGGTAATAATTACGGATTTCATACACACAGGGGCCGCACGACAACGCCCAAAAATCCAGCAGTACATACTTTCCGGCGAAATCACCGGGGAAATGCACCGTCCGGCCCGCCATATCGACGGCCGTGAAAGCATAGGGCCGGAAGCCTACCTGCATGGCTTCCCGGCCTTCGGCATCGGGAACGCACTCCAGACGCAGGTAACGTCCGTCGGGCGCCAGGCTGTCGAGCAGGTACCACGCATCACCCAAACGGGCATATTCTTTCAAGTCATACTCCGCACTTCCGTTCCGGGTCGCGATCTTAATTGTGCATAAATGCCGGTTGTACGAACCCTCAGGCACGATCGTACATGCGTACTCCACACCGTCGAGCGAGAACCGGCCTTGCGTCGTCTCCCACATCAACAGGTTACGCTCCCCGAACCGATCCGAAAGCTCCACCCAGGTTATATCCGGCACGATTTTCTTGTTTACGACGCGTTCGTAGGCCATCCTTACCAGCGGGGGCTGCTCCCCAAGCCGGTAATCGGTTTCGTCCGAAAAATCGTAGTCGCCGTCGGTATCGAACATCACATGTTCCACCCCCGAACCGTCGCGGCCGAATGCAACCATCAGAAATATCCGCACGGGGTACGGAGAATAATCCGTCGTATCCCGCTGCCATGCCTCGAATTTCCGCATGCAGGTCTGCTCATCGACCTTCCCGGCACAAAAACCCTGATAGAGAGCCTGCGGGAAGTCGTCCGTCACGGAATAAGCCTTCCACTCGTCAGGCAATCCGGTCGCCCGGGGACGGAGTTCGGCCAAAGGTACGGTATCGTCCTCAAGCGGGAATGCCCATATGGTTGACTTTACGGCCGGTTTCTGTTTTTCGAGATGTACCTCGATGACCCGGGACTGGGCATGACAACAAAACGCACAGGCGAGGAAGAGGATTGCCAGGGAATACCGGGCCGGAAGAAGTTTAGGCTCCATGAACGACAGATTAGTGGGGTTAACGCAAATTGTTAACAACCATAAGGGTTTTGCAGGGAAATCAGGAATTTACGGGCAAATATATTTTTTTGCGGCAAACGGGGACTCCTCCCCGCAATATTTTGTGGTTTTGAAAGAAATCATTACTTTTGTAAGATTTACGGACACAACCCCGAAATAACTGAAATCACATATGGAAATAGTTGCAAGTTTAATCAAACTTTTCTTCGGCTCGAAAGCCGACAAAGACCGCAAGCAGATCGAGCCTTACCTCGAGAAGATCAAGGCGGTATGCCCTTCGATAGAAGCCCTTTCGAACGACGAGCTGCGCGCCCGGAGCGAGGCGCTGAAGAAGCAGATCGCCGATTTCATCGCCCGGGACGAGGCCGACATCGTGGAACTGAAGGCCAAACTTGAACTGCCCGAAACCTCGCTGGAGGAGAAGGAGCGTATCTCGAAGGAGATCGACGAGACGACCAAACGCATCGACGAGAAGATCGAGGAGAAGCTCGACGAGATACTGCCCGAAGCCTTCGCCATCATGAAGGATACGGCACGCCGCTTCGCACAGAACGACGAGGTGGTCGTCACGGCCAACGATTTCGACCGGGATCTGGCCGCCGAGAAGGACTTCGTCCGTATCGAGGGCGACAAGGCCGTCTATGCCAACCACTGGATGGCGGGCGGCAACGACCTGAAATGGGACATGATCCATTACGACGTACAGCTGTTCGGCGGCGTGGTGCTCCACAAGGGCAAGATCGCCGAGATGGCGACGGGTGAAGGAAAGACACTCGTAGCGACGCTCCCCGTATTCCTCAACGCGCTGGCCAAGAAGGGCGTGCACCTGGTCACGGTGAACAACTACCTGGCCAAGCGAGACTCGGAGTGGATGGGCCCGATGTACCAGTTCCACGGGCTTTCGGTAGCCTGCATCGACGACACGCAGCCCAACTCCGACGCCCGCCGCAAGGCATACATGGCCGACATCACCTTCGGTACGAACAACGAATACGGCTTCGACTACCTGCGTGACAACATGGCCTCGTCGCCGGCCGACCTGGTGCAGCGCAAGCACCACTTCGCCATCGTCGACGAGGTCGACTCGGTGCTGATCGACGACGCCCGTACGCCGCTCATCATCTCCGGCCCGGTACCCAAAGGCGACGACCAGCTCTTCGAGCAGTACTGCCCGGCCATCGACCATCTCTACAACCTGCAGAAAAACCTCGTGACGGGCCTGCTGGCCGAGGCACGCCGGCTTATCTCGGAGGGCAAGAACGACGAGGGCGGCGTGAAGCTCTACCGTGCCCACAAGGGCCTGCCCAAGTACAAGCCGCTGATCAAATACCTCTCGGAAACGGGCGTCAAGGCACTGATGCAGAAGACCGAGAACACCTACATGCAGGACAACAACCGCCGTATGCCGGAGATCACCGACGACCTGTTCTTCGTCATCGACGAAAAACTCAATTCGGTGGAACTGACCGACAAGGGACACGAGGTGCTGTCGAAATATTTCAACGAGGACGGGTTCTTCGTGCTGCCCGACATCGGCGCCGAGGTGGCCGAGCTGGAGAAGAGCAACCTCTCGGACGAGGAGCGTGCGCAGAAGCGCGACCAGGTGGTCAACGACTATTCGATCAAGTCGGAGCGCGTGCACACGATCCACCAGCTGCTGAAAGCCTACGCCATGTTCGAGAAAGACGTCGAATACGTGGTGATGGACAACAAGGTGAAGATCGTCGACGAACAGACGGGGCGTATCCTCGACGGGCGCCGCTATTCGGACGGCCTGCACCAGGCCATCGAGGCCAAGGAGCACGTGAAGGTCGAGGCTGCGACGCAGACCTTTGCAACGATCACGCTGCAGAACTATTTCCGCATGTACCACAAGCTGGCCGGTATGACCGGTACGGCCGAAACCGAGGCTTCGGAGTTCTGGAGCATCTACAAACTCGACGTCGTGGTGATCCCGACGAACCGCCCGGTGATCCGCGACGACCGCCAGGATTTGATTTACAAGACCAAGCGTGAGAAATACAACGCCGTGATCGAGGAGATCGTGAAGCTGGTCGAGGCGGGACGCCCCGTACTGGTGGGCACCACCTCGGTCGAGATTTCGGAGTTGCTGAGCCGCATGCTCAAGCTCCGCGGCATCAAGCATAACGTCCTCAATGCCAAGCAGCACCAACTGGAGGCGCAGGTCGTGGCCGAGGCGGGCCGCTCGGGACAGGTGACCATCGCCACCAACATGGCCGGCCGTGGCACCGACATCAAGCTGACGCCCGAGGTCAAGGCAGCCGGAGGTCTTGCGATCATCGGCACCGAACGCCACGAAAGCCGCCGCGTCGACCGCCAGCTGCGCGGACGTGCCGGACGTCAGGGCGACCCCGGATCGTCGCAGTTCTTCGTATCGCTCGAAGACGACCTGATGCGCCTGTTCGGGTCGGGCCGCATCGCCTCGATGATGGATCGCATGGGGCTGAAAGAGGGCGAGGTGATTCAGGCCGGCATGATGACGCGGGCCATCGAGCGCGCCCAGAAGAAGGTCGAGGAGAACAACTTCGGCATCCGCAAACGCCTGCTGGAGTACGACGACGTGATGAACTCGCAGCGCGAGGTGATCTACACGCGCCGCCGCCACGCGCTCTACGGCGAGCGGATCGAAATCGACCTGAACAACATCATGTACGACTACGCGGACAACTTCGTGGAGGTCAACCGCGGCATCGAATTCGAGGATTTCCGGTTCGAGCTGATCCGCGAAGTCGCCATCGAGCCCTCGTTCGACGAGGCGACCTACGGCTCCGCAAAACCTGCCGAGCTGGCCGAACTGATCGTAAAAGACCTCAAGGATGCCTATGCACGCCGCGCGAAATCCGTGGCCGACACGGTACGCCCCGTGATGGAGCGCATCTACGAGGATCGGAAAGAGCAGTTGGATTCGAACATCTATTTCCCGATCACCGACGGCCACCTGGGTTACAACGTCCCGGTAAACCTGCTGAAATGCAAGAATTCGGACGGGGCGGAGATCTTCAGGGTATTCTCGAAGGTGGTGATGTTCACCTCGATCGACGACGCATGGCGCGAGCACCTGCGCGAGATGGACGACCTGCGCCAGAGCGTGCAGAATGCCACCTACGAGCAGAAAGACCCGCTGCTGATCTACAAGTTCGAATCGTTCGGGCTGTTCTCAAAGATGATCGTCAAGGTCAACCGCGACGTGCTGGCCATCCTCAACAAAGCCTACATCCCGGTGCGCGACCAGAACGCCGAGGCCGTACAGCGGGAGCGTCAGGAGCGTGCCAAAGTCGACGTCAACAAGTTGCAGGCCTCGCGCATGCAGGCTGCGGCTCAGGCCGGGCAGCAGGACAAACAGAAACCGATGCCCCTGCATGTCGAGAAGAAGGTCGGCCGCAACGACCCGTGCCCCTGCGGAAGCGGCAAGAAATACAAGCAGTGCCACGGAAAAGGAATTTAACCACCTGCAAACAAGTTCGCCCGTACGGTGAAAACCCTGATAAAATACAGCATAACAGCCGCGGCATTCTGCCTTGCCTGCGGGGCGGGCCGCGCAGCTGCGCAACAGCAAGGCAAAGCCCCGAAGCAATACGACGTGGCGGCCTATGTCTACCCCGCCTATGCATCGGACGACCCGCGCCTGCGGCCTTTCTGGCCGATGGGGATCGGGGAATGGGAAACCGTCATGACCATGCAGCAACGCAATCCGGGGCACTACTGGGATCGCAAACCGCTGTGGGGCTATGTCAACGAAGCCGACCCGGCGGTGATGTCGATGGAGATCGAGCAGGCGACCCGTCACGGCGTGAACGTCTTTATTTTCGACTGGTACTGGTACGACGGACGGCCTTTCATGGAGACCACGCTCGACAACGGGTTCCTGAAGGCCGGCAACGTGGACAAAATGCGGTTTTACCTCATGTGGGCCAACCACGACGTACTCAACCATTGGGATACGCGCCTGGCGCGCGTACACGAGCAGAATGTGATCTGGACGGGAAAGGTCGACCGCGAGGAGTTCGAAAAAATATGCCGGCGAAACATCGAAAAGTATTTCAAGCACCCGCAATACTACAAGATCGACGGCAAGCCGGTCTTCATGGTTTACGACCTGCCGCAACTGATCGCGGGACTGGGCGGCGTGGAGCAGACGGCCGATGCCCTGAAATGGTTCAAGAAGGAGGTGAAGAAAGCCGGATTCCCGGGGCTGGAACTCCAGTTTGCCATGTGGTCGATCAACCTCAATTACAGCGGGTTCGATGGCGGCAAAACCGAAAACCCGGAGAACGATTTTATCAGGACGCTGGGATTCACCGGCACCACGCACTACCAGTTCGCGCATTTCGCCAATGTCGACCAGGACTACCTGACCATCCTGGAGCAGGTGCGCGACGAATGGGCGAGGATCGACACCACGTACGATTTCACCTACTACCCGCATATCAGCGTCGGCTGGGACAACAGTCCCCGCACGGGGCACAGCGCCGTGGTGAAGAACAACACGCCGGAAAATTTTGCCAGGGGGCTCCGCATGGCACGTGAGTACATCGACGCACATCCCGACCGGGCACCGCTGATTACGGTCAACAGCTGGAACGAATGGACGGAGACCAGCTACCTGATGCCTTGCAACGTATTCGGGTACGGGTATCTCGAAGCCGTCAAAAAGGTATTCATCGACATACAATAAGCCTCCCGCACGGAGGGCGACAACGGATTATGGGTTACAACGAGGAAAAACAACGCCAGCTGGACATGCGTTACCTGCGCATGGCCCGCATCTGGGCTGAAAATTCGTACTGCGTACGGCGCAAGGTCGGGGCGCTGATCGTCAAGGACAAGATGATCATTTCCGACGGTTACAACGGCACGCCCTCGGGCTTCGAGAATGTCTGCGAGGACGAGAACGGCAAGACCAAACCCTACGTACTCCATGCCGAAGCGAACGCCATCACGAAGGTCGCCAAAAGCGCCAACAACTGCGACGGCTCGACGCTCTACATCACCGCGGCGCCCTGCATCGAATGTTCGAAACTCATCATCCAGGCAGGTATCAAGCGAGTGGTTTACTGCGAGGAGTACCGCTCGGAAGAGGGGCTCGACCTGCTGCGCAAGGTCGGCATCGAATGCATACAGCGCGAAATCGACGAACGCTGACATCCGGCCTGTAAAACGGATACCCCTGTTGCTCACCACCCTGCCCTGCATATCCGGCGGGCTCATCTCCTCGCGGGGTCAGGAGCCTTCCGCACAGCACCCTGCAAGCATTGAGGCGCTCAACTACATGGTCGGCCGGGGCTGGTAATTCGTACAGGCCTACGTTTCGGTGAATGAGCACCAAACCACGCATTTCCTGCTGCGACGTGCCTCCTCGTGCCTGTCCGACACGGAAAAACGGCTGTTGCTTGCTGAACCCCGCACGCATAAGGAAGCGCCCGAAAAGAGAAAAAAGGGAAAACGACAGGAAAAGAGCCGAATCACGGTTCTTTTTTACTTTCCTCATTCCCGGATGCGCAACGGAGAGTTATTTGCATTTCCCGAATAAAGCCTTTATCTTTAAAAGGTAAATCATCTAAAACCGACCGGTATGAAACGTATCGTCATCGTAGGCGCCACATCAGGCATAGGGCTCGAAGTGGCGAAATTGTGCATCCGCGAAGGATGGCGCGTAGGCGCAGCAGGAAGGCGTGAAGAAGCGCTCGAGGCGCTCCGCGCCACAGCCCCCGAACAGGTTGAGACCGAACCGCTGGACATCACGCGCGACGACGCACCCGGACAACTCGCCCGCCTGATCGACAAGCTGGGCGGCATGGACATCTACCTGCATTGCTCGGGCATCGGCAAGCGGAACACCGACCTGCTGCCGGAGATCGAGCTCGACACCCTGCGCACCAACGGCGAAGGGTTCGTGCGCATGGTTACGGCGGCTTTCGGCTATTTCCGGGCCAACGGAGGCGGGCACCTGGCCGTCATCAGTTCGATCGCAGGCACTGTCTCTTATACACATCTGACGCTGCCGACGACTTAATAGG
>ENA-UADQ01000480-UADQ01000480.1-human-gut-metagenome-genome-assembly--contig:-NODE-480-length-12323-cov-6.074177_pt1 | contig 12323 bp, 10 predicted proteins | sample MGYA00244262_ERZ654258 | MGnify/ENA primary metagenome ERZ654258 (study PRJEB26926, sample SAMN06165206) | human gut metagenome | biome: ENVO:00009003; feature: ENVO:2100002; material: ENVO:00002003...
TCGCTCCTGCGGGAGCGACAAGGGGGCTTTGCGGTCGCCCCCTTGACCCCTTCGCCTGTACTCCCCCATGTTTCTTGAGTTTTATCGAAACTGCTTTTCGTTAGTGTACTTTCCATTTTCCAAAATACGGCATAAATCAACCGCAAATAACCACAGAAGTTCCTTTACCCAAGGATTCCCTTCCAAGCGAAATCCTTCCCCCACCTTGTAAGGGGCGCGCCTGCTCCAACGCAAATCGTCCCGAACCCTGACGCGCCAATCGAACGCGCGGGATTCTCCGTGCAAATGCGCACAGCCGCTTCCGGTGTCTGCCCGTAGCGCAGCAGCAGGTTCTGGAACGCCTGCCGCATCAGCAGCACCGAGCCCGCCAGCGTGCCGTCGTGCAAACGCGCCTCGTGTCCGCGCACCGTGACCGCCTGCCCGCCTAAGGCGTATTCGCCGTCCGGCAAGCCCGCTGCTTCCATGCTATCCGTAATCGCAACGGCTTTGTCCGCCCCCTTGCAGCGTAGAAGTACCTTCACCGCGTCGTCGTGCAGGTGAACACCGTCGCCGATGAACTCCGCGAACAGGCGGTCATCCGTCAATGCCGCGCCGGGAACGCCGGGTGCACGGTGCGTGAACGGCGTCTGTGCGTTGTAGGTGTGGGTGACGCGGGTCGCGCCCCAGTCCGCCGCCTGATGCACCTGTTCGTCGGTCGCTGCCGTGTGACCAATGGAAACGTGGATACCGTTCTCCGCCGCCTTGCGGATGAATGCTTCCGCGCCGGGCAGCTCCGGCGCCATCGTGATGACGCGCACTGCCTGAATGTCGCCGCCTGTCAGATCAAGGAACGCCTCCCAGCTCGGATGCAGAAAAAATGCCTTCCGCTGCGCCCCTGCCTTCTCCGGCGATAGGAACGGCGCTTCCATATGCACCCCCAGCACCCGTGCTGCGCGCTGCTCCGGCGTATCCATCACACGGCGGATGGCGGCAATCACCCGGCGCGTATCCTCCACGCTGGCGGACATGGTCGTCGGCAGGAACGCCGCAACGCCCTCCTGATACAACTCCCGTGCCATCTGGCGAATCGCATCCTCGCCCTGCATCGTGTCATGCCCGCGGAAGGCGTGGATGTGCGCGTCAACGAACCCCGGCAGGACAAAATCCCCCTGCAGGTCTATCACAGCTTCGCCAGCCAACGGCGCTAAGTCCTCGCCCATCGCTGTCACGCGCCCGGTCTCCACCCTGACACACAGATTTTCCCCAAAATGGCCATCCGCAAAGAACAGCCCATTCCGCAGCAGCACCGTCAACGCACCTCGCATTCATTTTCTCATGAAACTCTCATGCAATTATCATACCACAAAGAAGGGTTTTTTTCAATCGGCGCAGAATTCCTTATAGGTTGAAACCATGCGATTTTCGGATGAAAATGCGCCAAGACGCAGGCAGCGGGCGCAGGTGAATCCGAAAATTGCAAAAATGCGGGTATCCGCCGAATTTGTTGCGGTTTCTTCTTCATTTGTTCACATTAGGCTCAAATTCGGGGTGTATACTATGCTCCGAAAGCAAAGGAGGAAATCACCGATGTCCTTTTTCTCGAAGATGCAGAACGCCCTCGTGAACTGGATGCAGGGGCGCAACGGTCCGGATAATCTCGGCTTCACGGCACTCGTCGCCGCTATCGTTTTCAGTTTGCTTTCGCTGTTCCGCCTGCCGCTGGCGAGTTTCCTGTCCATGCTGTGCTATGTGTATGCTCTGTGGCGGATGCTGAGCCGCAACGTCGCCAAGCGGCAGGAGGAAAATCGCCAGTTCATGGACAAGACGGGACACGCGCAGACGGAAATCCGGCAGTTTTTCCTGCGGCTCAGGGGCATAAAGACCTACAAGTATTTCCGCTGCCCGCAGTGCAAAACGCGCCTGCGCCTCAAGCGCGGCTGCGGCGAAAAGCACGTCACCTGCCCCAAATGCCAGCACAAGTTCGACGAAAGGGCGTAAGCAATGTTCGGCTATGTCAGACCCTGTCTGGAATCGCTCGATGAGGCGCAGAAAAAGCGCTATCGGGCATGGTACTGCGGATTATGCCAATCACTGGGCGACCGCCACGGCTTTCGCGGCCGCATGACGCTCACCTACGACATGACGTTTCTGGCGATTTTCCTCTCTGCGCTCTATGAGCCGGCGGAAGCGCACGGGCAGATGCGCTGTCTGCCGCACCCGAAGGAAGCGCACGATTTCGTCCGCACGTCGATGACGGATTACGCTGCCGATATGACCATCGCGCTGGCGTATTTCAAGGCGCTGGACGACTGGCAGGACGACCGCTCCCTGCCGGGCGGGCTGACCGCGCAGCTGCTGAAAAAGCGTTACGAGGCGGTCAGCGCGGATTATCCCCGCCAGTGCGCCGATTTGGAGAAGAACCTGCGGGCGCTGAGCGAGGTGGAAGCGGCGCACAGCGATTCCCCCGATGCGGCGGCAAACTGCTTCGGGGCGCTGATGGCGTCGCTGTTCGTGCGCGAGGAGGATTACTGGTCGCGCACACTGCGGCTGTTCGGCGCGTCGCTGGGGCGGTTCATCTACATGGTGGATGCCGCCTGTGATTACGATGCCGACACGCGCAAACACAGCTACAATCCCGTGCTGCTGATGGGGCGTCAGCCAGAGGATATGCGCGACGTGCTGACGCTGCTGCTTGGCGACGCTTCAGCGGCGTTTGAGTCGTTGCCTATCGTCTCCGATGCGGATATTCTGCGCAACATCCTTTACGAGGGTGTCTGGCAGAGCTACAACGAGTCCCTCCACCGCCGCGCCGAAAAGCAGAAGAAGCACAGCGGCAACACAACCAAAGAGAATGGGGACGATTCCCCGGTGAAAGGAGGCTGACGAGCATGGTCACAGACCCGCGGAAAGTGCTGGGTGTATCCGAAACCGCCAGCCAAGATGAAATCAAGCGCGCGTATCGCCGCAAAGCCAAGGAGTGTCATCCGGATTTGCATCCGAACGACCCCGACGCGGCGAAAAAGATGAACGAACTCAACGAAGCCTACGACATGCTGATGAACCCGGAGAAGTACGCCAACCGCCAGCAGCAGAATCCGTATGGTGGGAATCCGTATGGCGGGAATCCGTATGGCGGCAGCAGTTACGGCGGCAACCCGTACGGCTCTTACGGCGGCAATTCCTACGGCGGACAGCAGCAGGGCAATCCGTATGGTCAGCAGGGCGGCTATGACCCGTTCAGCGACTTCTTCGGCGGATTCGGCTACGGCAGCTACGGCGGCTATCAGACGCAGGTCAACCCGCCGCAGGAGCAGGCGGGTGATTCCGAGCCGGTTCGCGCTGCCATCCGCGATATTCTCGCCGGACGGTACGCGTCGGCGTGTTCCATTTTGCAGAACGTCCCCAGCACGGGGCGGAATGCGCGCTGGTACTACCTGTCCGGCGTGGCGAACCACGGCGCGGGGAATCAGATTCAGGCGCTGGAACACATGAAGCGCGCGGTGCAGCTCAGCCCGAACAATGCGACCTATCAGGCGCTTTTGCGGCAGTATCAGCAGGCAGGGCAGACGTATCAAACGAATGCATCCGGGTACAACACTTGGGCGATGGATCCGTCGAAGCTGTGCATGAGTTTGTGCTTTTTGCAGATGTTCTGTCCGCTTTGCTGCCGGTGCTATTAAGAAGCTGTGGCAAGCCCCTTGATTTAGCAGAATTTTCCCATGCTGCTTGATTTGTTTTGTTGCAGGGGGGGTCGCCTCTGCGGAGTGAAATCCCCTGCGCAACACAAAAAAACTGTATGCAATGCGCGCAACTGAATCGCGCAAAAGGTCAAGGAATCAGTTTCCTTGAGAAAGTGTAACTTTATGGGCAAAATCATCGGTATCGACTTGGGTACCACCAACAGCTGCGTCGCCGTGGTTGAGGGCGGCAGCGCAACCATCATTCCGAACGATAAGGGCGAGCGCACAACGCCGTCCGTCGTGGCATTCACCGACAGCGGCGAGCGGCTCATCGGCAGCGCGGCGAAGCGTCAGGCAGCAGTCAACGCCGACCGCACGATTGCGTCCGTCAAGCGCCATATGGGCACGGACTGGCGCAAGACCATCGCCGGGAAAAGCTATACGCCGCAGGAAATCAGCGCCATGATTCTTCGCAAGCTGAAGCAGGACGCGGAAAGTTATCTCGGCGAACCCGTCACCGACGCGGTGATTACCGTCCCAGCGTATTTCGGGGACATCCAGCGTCAAGCGACGAAGGACGCGGGGCGCATTGCGGGCTTGAACGTCCGCCGCATCATCAACGAGCCGACCAGCGCCGCCCTCGCCTACGGGCTGAACAACGGCGCACCGCAGAAAATCATGGTCTACGACCTTGGCGGCGGCACATTTGACGTATCCATCATCGAGATTGGCGAGGGCGTTATCGAAGTGCTGGCGACGTGCGGCGACAACCACCTCGGCGGCGATGACTTCGACGAGCGCATCGTGAATTTCGTCTGCGATGCTTTCCAGCGGGAACATCACGCTGACCTTCACCGCGATTTGGCGGCCATGGTGCGCGTGAAGGAAGCCGCCGAGCAGGCGAAAAAGGAGCTGTCCGCCACCGAGATGACCACCATCAGCCTGCCGTTCATCAGCACAGTCGGCGGTCAGGCGGTGCATTTGGAGCAGACGCTGACCCGCGCGAAATTCAATGAATTGACGGCGGATTTGGTTGCGCGGACGGAAGGTCCTGTCCGCAGCGCCCTCAGCGACGCAGGCATTGCCGCCAGCGAGCTGGGCAAGGTGCTGCTGGTCGGCGGTTCGACGCGCATTCCCGCCGTGCAAGAGAAGGTGCGCCAGCTGACCGGCATCACGCCGAGCAAGAGCATCAACCCCGACGAGTGCGTGGCGCAGGGCGCGGCGATTCAAGGCGACACGCTGAATGAACACACGACGCTGACAAACTCCACGGGCTTGCTGCTGCTGGACGTAACCCCGCTTTCGCTGGCGATTGAGACGGTCGGCGGCGTCGCGACCCGCGTCGTCGAGCGCAACTCCACCTTGCCTGTGCACTATCAGCAGGTATTCACCACAGCGGGCATGTTCCAGTCGTCAGTAGAAATCAACGTCCTGCAGGGTGAGCGCCCGATGGCGCGGGACAACAAGAGCATCGGCAAATTCCGTCTGAAGGGCATCCGCCGCGCAATGGCAGGCGTACCGAAAATTGAGGTCACGTTCGATATTGACACCAACGGCATCCTGACTGTCTCCGCGCGCGACCAGGACACTGGACGCGCCCAATCCATCACCATCACCGCCGACAACAAAATGAGCGAGGATGAAATTCAGCAAGCGATTCGCGATGCGGAGCAGTACGCCGCGCAGGACGCTTTCCGCCGCGACCTGATGGACACCATCAATCAGGCGCAGCACCTCTTGGCGCAGGTAAGCGCTGCCTTGAACCAGTGCAGCAAGCAGCTGGACAAGGACGAGAAGAAGCGCGTTAAGGACGACGAGGCTGCCCTTCGCCATCTGATTGGGCGCGCCAAGCCCGACAAAATGACGGCGGATGACCTGTCCGCCATCAAGAGCGCCATGGCAACCCTCGAAAGCAGCAGCGCCCACCTGATGAGCCTCTTCGACCCGAACGCGCAGAGCGGCGGGCAGTCATGACGAAGCCGCACCACGTCCGGCGTGCGCTGCTGATTGCCCTGACCGTCGTGGCGATTCTGCCGACGCTGCTGGGCAGTCTGGAATAACAAATAAGGGGATTGCGTCCATGATTTCGGACACAATCCCCTTTTTCGTTGCAATGATCATCAGAACAGCAGCAGAATTCCCTGCGCCGCCAGCACCGCCGCACACGCCGCAAGCGCCACCGTCAGCAGGCTCTTCCCCTTCCACGCGAGGAACACCGCTGCCACCAACCCAACCGTCGCCGTGCGCATATCCCCCGTGGAATACAATACGTCGGGAATCGTCATTGCCCCCAGCACCGCGAACGGCACATAGTGCAGGAATGACTTGACGAACGTTGATTTGATTTCCTTGCGGAAAATCGTCAGCGGCAGCATCCGAATCAGGTACGTCACACCCGCCATCACAAGCAGGTAAATCGGAAAATTTGCCGTCATTGCGCATCACCCGCTTTCGTTTCTTCCTCCCGCACGGGGAAGAGCCACGCGCCCAGCGCCGAGGCGGCAATAGCACAGATGATGATGACAAACCCGCTGGACACCTGCGAGAGCATCGGCACATAGCGGAAGCACAGGCTCATCGCGATAGCCATCAGCACGACGATGCGCACGGGCTTCTCCTTGCGCGCGGGCGGCAGGATGATGGCGAGGAACATGCCGAAAATCGCGATACCGAGCGCATTGCGGAGGAAAACCGGCAGCAGCGTGCCCGCGACCGCGCCCAGAATCGTACCGACCGACCAGCCGAGGTACGGCGCGGTCATCAACCCATACAAATACCAGTGACTGACCTTCCCCGGCTGACTGGATGCGACAGCGAATATCTCGTCCGTATTCATGAAAGAGAAGAACAGGCGGCGCGGTGTGTTCATATCCGAATCCATCTTCTGGGAGATGGACAGGCTCATCAGCGCGTAGCGGAGGTTGATAATCAGCTGCGTCAGCGCGACTTCGAGGTACGACGCCTGTGCGAGAATCAGCGGCAGCCCGGCGAACTGTCCCGCACTGGTGACGTTCGTCATGGAAATCAGCAGCGCTTCGAGCGGCGACAAGCCATCCGCCACTGCCTTCATGCCGAACGTGAACGCGACGGATAGGTAGCCCAGCCCAATCGGGATTCCATGCCGGAAGCCCTTCGCAAAGAGTTTACGATTCATCGTCATTGATGCCTTCTTGTCGAAAAAAGTCGGAACACAGCGTCTATGATAGCACGAAGTCCGTCCCTTCGTCAACGTCTGTGCAGCAAAAGAACAGCAGGGGACTTCGTCTCGTTTCATTTGTCCCTGCACCCATCTTGCGATTGGCTGATGGCGGAAAAGACATCACCCGACGCGCCGCCGAGTTGTGTGGTATTGCCCATGCAAAACCGGCAGCTGATGGCACTTCATCGACTGCCGGTTTGCGTCTGTTCCTTTTGCAAACATAAGCAGCCACGCACCGTAGCGCACGACTGCTATGGATATTGATTCAGTTCGATAAACTGGAAGTTGTCTTTATCTTATTTATCAAAATATTTATCACAGTATTCAAGTGATAGATTGATAAACTCCTGCAATTTATCAATATCATTATACATTCCATGGTTCGATTTTGGAAATTCAACATAATCGTATGGCACACCATTTTCTTTCAATGCATCTATTAAAGGGTATTTAAGTTGAGTCGGCACACAATGGTCAATTAGTCCATACCCCATTAAGGTCGGCACCGAGTTTGCATCCACCAAATATGTAGGCGAAACAGAGTAAATATACGGAAGATACTCTTTTGATGCCATCATTTCATCTGTAATTCTAACCCCTGTCATCATGGTTGCAAAATCCGCATCTGTGGTTATATGGTCTATCGACTTCAGCAAACTCCAATCGGATGGCTCAAATGAAGCAGGACCTGCGAGTTGAAAGACAAACTTTACTGGGATTGCAGAAATGTCAGCATTTTTATATGCATAGTTCATCGCAAGTGTTCCACCTGCTGACACCCCACAGGTAGCCATTTGTGTTAAATCAATTCCAAGCTGCGATGCCTGCTCCTTGATTGCGGCAACACAACTTAGAATTTCTTCATTCATTAACTCAAGACTGGCGTTGAGTAATTCTTCTTCACTTTTTTCCTTCTTTGATTGCAATGTGTAATCAACCGTTGCTGTTACGTATCCTTTTGACGTATAATATTTGCACCACGCATCGCCATCTTCTTTGCTCCCGGAATTAAAACTACCTCCGTGTATATAAAGAATCAGGCATTTTGACTCTGGCGTATCAAGATTTTTCGGCACATACAAATCATATTTGTGGTCGCTCGGATTTTCATAATCAAGATTTTCATACACACATCCTACTGTATCATTCCATTCAACCTGGATAAGCTTCATCGGTAAAGACCCAAGACGTTGAATGTTGATGAGCATACCCACAATAAAGGATACAACAAACAGAAAAATCAACATACCTATTTTACGATTTTTATTTGTACTGAACATGACATTTCTCCTTATATGATGTGGTCTAAAACAAGTTTTCCGGTAATACCGCCAAGTATTACACCGGCGATAATAACTCCACAACTAAGGAGAACCCATGCTAAAATTTGTTTCTGTTTTGTATTCATACTTATTTATCTCCTCAATTTCAGATTGTCATTTTTGCAATACTATCACTTAATTGTCATCAAGTTTCTTTGACAAATCCCGATTTGTCGCTTTGTTTATCATGCAGATTCTATCATATTGGTTTCTTCTTTATGGAACAGAAGCCCGAAGGCTGCCCCACACGTCAAGCTGCTCCTTTTTCCATAGGTTCATTATCACCTTCGTCGGCGGATCTATCCGCATCATCAACATCCAGATTAGGCCCTGCCGCTTCCTGTTCTTTTTATGCCAGCTGAAGCTCATACAGCTTCTTGTAAATGCCATCCTGCTTCAGCAGCTCCTGATGCGTGCCGGATTCGCGAATTCGCCCGTGGTGCATCACGATAATGCGGTCAGCGTGCTGAATCGTCGAAAGGCGGTGCGCGACCATAATCGACGTGCGGCCCTGCATCAGCCGCTCCAGCGCTTCCTGAATCCACTGTTCCGTCTCCGTGTCGATGTTCGCCGTCGCTTCGTCCAGAATCAGAATTTTCGGGTCATGCGCCAGCGTGCGGGCAAACGACAGCAATTGCCGCTGACCCGCGGAGAACGTCGCACCGCGCTCCGTCACATGCTCATCGTAGCCGTTCGGCAGCCGCTCGATGAACCGCGAGGCATTGGTGTATTCCGCCGCCTGGTGCACCTGCTCATCAGTAATTTCCTCGTCGCGCAGGCGGATGTTGCTCTTGATGTCGCCCGTGAAGATGAACACATCCTGTTGTACCTGCCCGATTGCGGCACGAAGCTGGTCGCGGGTCAGGTCGCGCACATCCACGCCATCGACGCGGATGCTGCCCTTCTGCACGTCATAATAGCGCCCAATCAGATTCAGGATGGAGGATTTACCCGCGCCCGTCGCGCCGACGAACGCCACCTTCTGCCCCGGCTCGATGGTGAAGGACACGTCCTTCAGCACCCAGTTCACGTTGTCATACGCAAACCAGACGTGGTCGAACTCGATTTTGCCGCGCACAGCGGGCAGCTTCTTCGCGTCTTCCTTGTCGGACAGCATGGGCTTTTCGTCCAGCAGGGTGAAGATTTTCTCGGCAGACGCAATGGCGCTTTGCAGCGTCGTGAACTGCTCCGCCAGCTCCTGCACGGGCGTGAACAGCTGGGAAATGTACTCCGTGAATGTGTACAGCATACCGATGGAAATCACGCCGTCCAGCACCAGTGCGCTGCCGCCGCCCAGAATAATCGCCATTGCGATAACGGACAGGAAGTAAATCGACGGGCGGAAAATGGCGAACACCATCATTTCGCGCACGCCCGCGCGGTAGAGGGATTCGTTCTTTTCCTCAAACTCGGCGCATTTCTCCTTCTCACGCGCGAAAATCTGGATGACCCGCATCCCCGACAAATGCTCGCTCAAAAAAGTATTCAGCGTCGTGATGCGCGTCTTGACGATTTGGTACGTCTTGCGGCTCAATTTGCGGAACACTGCCGTCAGCACCGCCATCACCGGTACCAGCACGAACGACAGCATTGCCATGCGGAAGTTCATCACCATCATAATAATGGCAAGTCCGATGATTTTGACGACGTTGCGGAACAGGCGTACAATCGTGTTGGCATACAGGTCATTGACCGCCTCGGTGTCGTTGGTGATGCGCGTAACGATTCTGCCCACAGGCGTCAAGTCGAAGAAGCGCATGGAGAGGCTTTCGACATGCGCCATCAGCTCATTGCGCAGGGTATAAACGATGTTCTGCCCGGTTTCCTGAATCTTCAGGTACTGCAGGCGATTGCAGACAAATTGCAGCAGCAGAATCGCCACATACAGCCCCGCCGCAATCAGGATGCCCTGAAATCGCGTTTCCGGCGGCAGATCCTGCGCGCTCTGCTGGGTGATGTACTTGTCAATCGCGTCGCCGATGATGCGCGGGCGGGCAATGTCGAACACCGTCAGCAGCCCCACCAGCACACAGCACAGCGCAACCGTTTTCCAGTAGGGCTTGATGTAGCCCATCAGGCGCAGGAAGGCGTTGCCGTGATACGAAACGTCCTGCGGCTCGTTATCCCCGAACTTACTCCGCATGTGCAGCGCCTCCTTCCTCGTGAAGTTCCTTTTCCAGCTGCTGCTTGCGGTACAGGCTTGCGTACAGCTTGCCGTTGTTCAGCAGCTCCTCGTGCGTGCCGTACTCCTCCACCTTGCCTTCGTCCAGCACAAGAATGTGGTCGGCATCCTGAATGGTGGAAATGCGGTGCGCTACGATGATGGTCGTGCGACCCTTGCGCAAGCGGTGCAGGTTATCCAGTATTTGCCGTTCCGTGTCCGTATCAACAGCAGAGAGCGCATCGTCCAGCAGCAGAATCGGCGCATCCTTCATCAGCGCACGGGCGATGGAGGAACGCTGCTTCTGGCCGCCGGAAATCGTCACGCCGCGTTCGCCCACCAGCGTCTGGTACTGCTTGGGGAACTCCATGATGTTATCGTGGATGCAGGCGTTTTTCGCTGCCTCCTGCACCGCTTCCAGCGACTTGTTGTCCGAGCCGAACGCGATGTTGTTCTGCAGCGTGTCAGAAAAGAGGAAGTTATCCTGCGGCACACAGGCGATATTCCTGCGCAGCGCCGCCAGCGGGATTTCGCGCAGATTATGCCCGTCGATGGTAATCATGCCGTCCGGTACGTCGTACAGGCGCATAAGCAGGCTCGGCAGCGTGCTTTTGCCCGAACCGGTGCGCCCCAGCACCGCCAGCGTCTCGCCCGCCTTCACATGCACCGACACATCTTCCAGCACCGGCACGGTCGGCTGGTCGGGATAGGCAAAGGACAGGTGTTCAATGTCGATATCGCCCTTGAGCGTCTGAATCGAAGGGTCCACCATGTCGCCGTCCACGATTTCCGGCTTCGCGTCAAAAATCTCCTGAATGCGACGCAGGCTCGCCAGCCCCTGGCTGACGCTCGTGATGCACTCGCCCACCGCCATCATCGGCCACACCAGCATCGTCACATACGAGTTGAAGCTGATAAACTGCCCGATGTTGATTTCGCCGTAAATCGCCAGATAGCCGCCGTAAGCCAGCGTCAGCAGACTCGCTATACCGACAATCAAGTCCAGCAGCGGCATCACCAGCGCCTGTAGGCGCACAACGCCGAGGTTCTTTTCCTTCGTGAACAGCGTCGTCTTCGCAAAAGCGTACAGCTCCTTGCGTTCCTGCACGAAGGATTTAATCACGCGGATGCCCGACACCGTTTCCTGCACTTGGTCCGTCAGCGTCGAAAAGGCCTGCTGCTTGGCCAGAAAGCGCTTGTGCATCACCTTGCCGTAGAAGTAATCGCCGAAGATGATGAGAATCAGCGGCAGCACCGCCACACCCGTCAATTTCGGGCTGACATACGTCATCATCTGCCACAGCACCAGCAGCAGCATCACCGTCGCGTCGAATGTGCTGATGACGTTCATGCCCACCAGCGTGCGAACCGCCTGCAGGTCGTTGATGAAGCGCGCCATCAGGTCGCCGGTCTTGTGCTCGTTGTAATAGTGCGGCGAGAGTGAGGATAAGTGCGCGAACAAATCGCTGCGCAATTCCTTCTCAATCGACCGCGCCGACCCGAACAGGAAAAAGCGCCACGCAAAACGCCCCACCGCGATAATTACGCCAATCAGCACAATTTTCCAGACCAACCCCATCACGCCGCCCATATCCAGCGTGTGCTGATCCAGCCCGTTGGTAATTTCGCCTGTGAACCGCGGCACATAGGTATTCACCTCGTCCACAATGAACAGCGCCAGAATGCCCAGAATGTACTGCCACCAGTGACGGCGGACATATCGCCACGCCAGCTTCAGCTCCTTCATTGCTGCCTCCTTATGCTTCGTAACGACTCATTGTAGCACATTTCGGCGCAAAAAGACACACATTCGCCGAAAATTCCGCGCAGGTTTACAATCCGGGCGGGCGTTTGTTTCCTTGCGGGATGGAAAGGGAAAAAGATGCCCCCGGAACGGCGGGTTTTGCGCGTTCCGGGGGATTATTTTTTATACTATTTCCAGATAAGAATGCGCCAAGATGCGCCGCGAATTTTTCATTCTG
>ENA-UADQ01000494-UADQ01000494.1-human-gut-metagenome-genome-assembly--contig:-NODE-494-length-12055-cov-5.206417_pt1 | contig 12055 bp, 10 predicted proteins | sample MGYA00244262_ERZ654258 | MGnify/ENA primary metagenome ERZ654258 (study PRJEB26926, sample SAMN06165206) | human gut metagenome | biome: ENVO:00009003; feature: ENVO:2100002; material: ENVO:00002003...
CTGCACGACCCACCAATGTAAAAAGGCGCCCTAAAGGCGCCTTTTTGCTATGCGCAGAACTCAACGATTCGACAAAATTGTCGGGAACAATTTTGAACAACGCGGCAGCGTTGGCCCGCAGGGCGAGTCTCAGGATGAGACGAGTTTCTCTGCAGCAGGTTCGAGTCGAACGCAGTGAGACAACGGAGCCGCTTGCGGCGACGGCCCGCAGGGCGAGGCGAAGCCGAGTCATCCTGCACGACCCACCAATGTAAAAAGGCGCCTTTTTGCTATCTGCATTTTCCCTGCCACTCATCAATGTTAATACTTTCTTAATTCATCATTTTCCCACGGTCACGCTGCGCTTATCGTGCCTGCACAGGATACGAACCGGTCGTTCGGGCAGATGCGCAGCACCGTCCCCGGGAAAAGGGTCTGATGTACAAAATTCATCACGACTTTTAGCTCGTAATCGGCTATCTTGTTTAGCATATAAAACACCATGACCGTGTTAAGCCGCCGAAAGGCCATACTGACGGTTGTAGAGTTAAGCCAGTAAAACGAGATTGCATGATGAGCGTAATGTTTGATCCTGAAACGGCGATTTATCCTTTCCCTGCTAAACCGCAGCCGCTGACCGTCGACGAAAAGCAGTTTTACCGCGAAAAAATCAAGCGCCTGCTGCGCGAGCGCGATGCCGTGATGGTGGCGCATTACTACACCGATCCTGAAATTCAACAGCTGGCGGAAGAGACGGGCGGCTGTATCGCCGACTCGCTGGAGATGGCGCGCTTTGGCGCCCGCCATTCGGCCTCCACGCTGCTGGTCGCCGGGGTGCGTTTTATGGGGGAAACCGCCAAAATTCTCAGCCCGGAAAAGACCATTTTGATGCCGACCCTGAACGCCGAGTGTTCATTGGATCTGGGCTGTCCGATTGAGGAATTCAACGCCTTTTGCGACGCCCATCCTGACCGCACCGTCGTGGTCTATGCCAATACGTCCGCCGCGGTGAAGGCCCGCGCCGACTGGGTGGTGACCTCCAGCATCGCCGTGGAACTCATTGACCATCTGGATAGTCTTGGTCAAAAGATCCTCTGGGCGCCGGACCGCCACCTTGGGCGCTACGTTCAGCGTCAGACCGGCGCAGACGTGCTGTGCTGGCAGGGGGCGTGCATCGTGCACGACGAGTTTAAAACCCAGGCGTTGATGCGGATGAAGGCTCTGCATCCCGAAGCCGCCGTGCTGGTCCATCCCGAGTCGCCGCAGGCGATCGTTGAGATGGCCGATGCCGTAGGCTCCACCAGCCAGCTGATTGCGGCGGCGAAAAGCCTGCCCCAGCGCCAGCTGATCGTGGCCACCGATCGCGGTATTTTCTATAAAATGCAGCAGGCGGTGCCGGAGAAAACGCTGCTGGAAGCGCCCACCGCCGGCGAAGGGGCGACCTGCCGCAGCTGCGCGCATTGTCCGTGGATGGCGATGAATGGCCTGAAAGCCATTGCCGAGGGGCTCGAGCAGGGCGGCGCTGAACATGAAATCCATGTCGACGAAGCGCTGCGAACCGGCGCATTAATTCCCCTTAACCGGATGCTGGATTTTGCGGCTACACTACGGGGATAACCTATTGTCGCGTCGCCAGACGCTGAGGGGAGGAAATGGATTTTTTTAGCACGCAGAATATTTTAGTACATATACCCATCGGCGCTGGGGGGTACGATCTCTCCTGGATAGAGGCCGTGGGGACGATTGCCGGGCTGTTGTGTATCTGGCTGGCGAGCCTGGAGAAGATCAGTAACTATGCTTTCGGGCTGGTCAACGTCACGCTGTTCGCCATCATCTTCTTTCAGATCCAGCTGTACGCCAGCCTGCTGCTGCAGCTGTTCTTTTTTGCCGCTAACGTTTACGGCTGGTATGCATGGTCGCGACAAAGCAGCAACCATGAGGCTGAGCTGCAGATCCGCTGGCTGCCGCGCAGCAAAGCGCTGGGCTGGCTGGCGGCCTGCGTGGTAGCGATCGGCTTGCTGACCCTGTTTATCAACCCGTTCTTTGCTTTCCTGACGCGGATCGCGGTCAGCCTGATGCAAGCGCTCGGTTTGCAGGTCACTATGCCGGAACTGCAGCCGGATGCTTTCCCGTTCTGGGACTCCTGCATGACGGTGCTGTCGGTGGTGGCGATGATCTTAATGACCCGCAAGTATGTTGAAAACTGGCTGCTGTGGGTGATCGTCAACGTGATAAGCGTGGTGATTTTTGCCCGTCAGGGCGTCTATGCCATGTCGCTGGAATACCTCTTGCTGACGTTCATTGCGTTGAACGGCAGCCGGATGTGGATAAACAGCGCGCGTGAGCGAGGTTCTCACGCGTTTTCTGGCTAATGGTGGTGGTGATGATCGTGCCCGGCGTGCATCGTGTTGAGATGGCACTCCGGGCCGCTGCAGGGCTGGTACTCCATCTGCACCGTGGCATGCGCAATTTCATATTTATGTTCCAGGAAATGCAGGATGCGGTTGAGTAACGCGTCATGATCGTGCGGTGGAACGACCTGTACATGGAGCGTCATCACCGGTTTTTCCCCCACCAGCCAGACGTGGACGTGGTGAACATCGCGTACCTCCGGGATAGAGCGACGGATATCCCGCTGCAGGGCCGCCACATCCAGCGAACGCGGCGCGCCTTCCAGCAATTCATTCAGACTCTCTTTCAGTAATCGCCAGGCACTACGTAATACCAGGCAGGAAACCAGCACGGAAAGAATCGGGTCGACAGGCGTCCAGCCGGTGGTGAGGATCACCACGGCCGCCACGATCGCGCCGACCGAGCCCAGCAGGTCGCCAAGCACGTGTAGCGCTGCGGCGCGTACGTTAAGATTCCGCTCCTCGCTACCCCGATGTAGGATCCAAAACGCCAGCACGTTGGCCAGCAGACCGGCGACTGCAATGACCATCATCGTCACGCCGGCTACCGGCTGCGGATGCTGGAAGCGCTGAATCGCCTCCCAGACAATCAGCATGGTGATCACCACCAGAGCAATAGCATTGAGAAACGCCGCCAGGGTGGTTAAACGCAACCAGCCAAAGGTATGGCGGGCATTTGGTGGGCGGCTGGCGAAGCGAACCGCCAGCAGCGCAAACAGCAGAGCGGCGGAGTCGGTGAGCATATGGCCGGCATCCGCCAGCAGGGCCAGCGAGCCGGAGATCGCGCCGCCGACGGCTTCAATCAGCATAAAGCCGGCGGTGACGATAAACGCCCATAGCAGCCGGCGGGCGTTGCTGTTATCCGGAGCCTGGACAGAGGAGTGCGAATGCGAGTGCGCCATAGTGTCGTCCCTTAATAGTTATCATTATTACGCTATGACATCATAAACAGAGAGCGATAAAAAACGAAGAAAAGGCGAGACCGGCTCGCCTTTTCTTCGATCTGCCCACCTCATGTGTTACTGGGTGGTGCCGTCGGTTTTGCTGTTGTCTTGGGTCGTATTGCCGCCGTTGTCCAGTTTTTTACCGGTGTCCGGACAGCGGCCGTCTTTACACATCGAGTTTTTATGTACCTCATCGCTCGACATATTATCCTGGGTCATCGTCGAGCCCGTGGTGCCCCCAGAGCCAGAGTTGATCTGACTATTGTCCACGTTGTTCGGCGCCACGTTCTCACGGGCATCCGGCGCCACCTGACCGGCATCCGCGGAAGAGTTGGCCTGGCCATTATTGGACTGGGCGCCGGTATCTGCCGCCAGGGCAGCGCCGCTGGCAAGACCTAAAGTGGCGGTGAGCAAAAGGGTCGTCAGTTTTTTCATGTTCATCGGATACTCCTGTTGGGTCGGGAAGCGGCAAATACGCCTCCAGCGGTGAGTGTGCCAGGGATCTGACTCGCTATGGTTTAAGACTCCGCAGACGATCGCAGTGTCACTATATAATCCTGAAACGTAAGGCTTAATTAGCTTTAACAGTTAAATATTGTAGTTCATGAGCCTGGTTTCGCTACTTTATGGCGTATTTTTGCCTATTTCCAGGATTATTCCATCACTACTGTAAAATCACGTTTACACTATTTCAGCGAAGAGATAGATTGGAGGGATTGCATTTCATTGAATAAGTATGGCAACGCTGGAAAGAAGATGAATTATCAGAACGACGATTTACGCATTAAAGAGATCAACGAATTATTACCTCCCGTTGCGCTCCTGGAAAAATTCCCTGCTACCGAAAATGCTGCAAACACCGTTGCACATGCTCGCAAAGCGATCCATCAGATCCTCAAAGGCGACGATGACCGTCTGCTGGTGGTGATTGGGCCTTGTTCTATTCACGACCCGGCGGCGGCGAAAGAGTACGCTTCCCGCCTGTTGCCCCTGCGCGAGGTGCTGAAGGGCGAGCTCGAGATCGTCATGCGGGTCTATTTTGAAAAACCGCGCACCACCGTCGGCTGGAAAGGGCTCATCAACGATCCCCATATGGATAACAGCTTCCGCATCAACGACGGGTTGCGCATCGCGCGCAAACTGCTGCTGGACATTAACGACAGCGGCCTGCCGGCGGCGGGGGAATTCCTCGATATGATCACCCCGCAGTATGTCGCCGATCTGATGAGCTGGGGCGCCATTGGCGCGCGAACCACCGAATCCCAGGTGCACCGTGAGCTCGCCTCCGGACTCTCCTGCCCGGTGGGCTTTAAAAACGGTACCGATGGCACCATCAAGGTGGCTATCGATGCGATCAACGCCGCTGGCGCACCGCACTGTTTCCTGTCGGTCACCAAGTGGGGCCACTCCGCCATCGTGAATACCAGCGGTAACGGCGACTGCCATATTATTCTGCGCGGCGGCAAAGAGCCGAACTACAGCGCGAAGCACGTGGCGGAAGTGAAAATCGGTCTGGCGAAAGCGGGTCTTCCGGCCCAGGTAATGATTGATTTCAGCCATGCCAACTCCAGCAAGCAGTTCAAGAAGCAGATGGAAGTGGGCGCCGACGTATGCCAGCAGATCGCCGGCGGCGAGCGCGCCATTATGGGCGTGATGATTGAAAGCCATCTGGTGGAAGGCAACCAGAGCCTCGAGAGCGGTGAACCGCTGACCTACGGCAAGAGCGTCACCGACGCCTGCATCGGCTGGGAGGATACCGAAACGATCCTGCGTCAGCTGGCGGAAGCGGTGAAAACCCGCCGCGGCTAAGCTACTCCGCGCTAGCGCAGGTCATAAAAAAAGCGTGGAGATTTCCACGCTTTTTTGTTCTCACCAGGAGAAATTACTTCGCTTTACCCTGGTTGGCGACGGCAGCAGCTTTCGCCGCGATCTCTTCCGCGTTGCCCAGATAGTAATGTTTGATCGGCTTGAAGTTTTCATCGAACTCATATACCAGCGGTACGCCGGTCGGGATGTTCAGTTCGAGGATCTCGTCTTCGCCCATGTTGTCGAGGTATTTCACCAGCGCGCGCAGGGAGTTACCGTGAGCGGCGATGATCACGCGCTCACCGCTTTTCAGGCGCGGCAGAATGGTTTCGTTCCAGTAAGGCACGACGCGGTCGATGGTCAGCGCCAGGCTTTCAGTGGTCGGCAGTTCGGCGTCGGTCAGTTTTGCATAGCGCGGATCGTGGCCCGGGTAGCGCTCGTCGTCTTTGGTCAGCTCCGGCGGAGTGACAGCGAAGCCGCGACGCCACTGTTTAACCTGCTCGTCACCATATTTCTCAGCGGTTTCCGCTTTGTTCAGGCCCTGCAGCGCGCCGTAATGACGTTCGTTCAGCTTCCAGGATTTCTCAACCGGCAGCCAGGCCTGATCCAGTTCGTCCAGCACGTTCCACAGGGTGTGGATGGCACGTTTCAGCACGGAGGTATAAGCAAAATCAAAGCTGAAGCCTTCAGCCTTCAGCAGCTTACCCGCTGCTTTCGCTTCGCTAACGCCTTTCTCGGACAGATCCACGTCGTACCAACCGGTGAAGCGGTTTTCGTTGTTCCACTGGCTTTCGCCATGACGAACCAGTACCAGCTTAGTTACAGCCATTCTCTCACTCCTCTCTACACGCCATCCCTCGCGCCGCGAACGGTACGCTGAATGTGATGGTGTATGTGTTATTGATTGATAACTATTCTCATTATATTGCCGTGATTTGGCGCACGGCAATGCTTATCCCTAACCATAGCGAAAATAGTGGCGCAGTGTAAGGTGCTTGTAATACACAGGTTATTTTTTTGTCCTTTGGTGACGGAAAATAGAGCAGGTTGCTGAAAAAAGAGGCGGCAGAGAGGAGGGCGGGGACGAAAAGCAGCGCCCCCTGATGGAGGGCGCTGGCGATTATCGGGCGATAAACTGATATTCCGTCAGGCTGACGTACTCCTGGCCCGGACGTAATACACAGTCCGGCTGCGGCCATTGCGGATGGTTCGGCGAATCCGGCAGGAATTCGCTCTCCAGCGCCAGCCCCTGCCAGTCGGCGTAGGGCTCCGTCGTCTGCGACGGGGTGCCGCCGAGATAGTTGCCGGAGTAAAACTGCAGCGCCGGAGCGGAGGTATAGACCGTCATCTGCAGCTTGCCATCCTGCGACCAGACCTGTGCCGCAGGCTGGCTGGCGTCGCCTTTGGCATCCAGCAGGAAGGCATGATCGTATCCCTTCACCTTTTGCTGATCGGCATCCGCGAGGAAGTCGGCGGCGATGGTTTTCGGCTGGCGGAAATCAAAGCTGGTGTTAGCAACATCTTTCAGTTCGCCACCCGGGATACCGTCGCTTTCCACCGGCAGATACCTCTGGGCGAGGATCTGGAGCTGATGCTGGCGCACATCGCCCTGCTCACCGTCGAGGTTGAAATAGACGTGATTGGTCATATTCACCGGGCAGGGTTGGTCCACGGTGGCGCGATAGGTAATCGCGATGCGGTTATCGTCGGTCAGACGATAGTGCGCGGTGGCCTGCAGGGTGCCCGGAAAGCCTTGATCGCCATCGGGCGAGGTCAGGGCGAACAGCACTTCCTGCTCGTCGGCGCGGACAATGCGCCAGCGGCGCTTATCAAATCCTTCCGGGCCGCCGTGGAGCTGGTGACCCGCGTCGTTTGACGGCGTGACGTTGACGACCTGGCCGTCAAGCGGGAAGCGGCTGTGGCCGATACGGTTGGCGTAGCGGCCTACCGAGGCGCCAAGAAATGCGGCCTGGCGAGCATAGTCTTCCAGCTTTGCGCAGCCCAGCAGCGGTCGGCGCAGGCTGCCATCGGCCAGCGGCACCTCGGCGCTGAGCAGCGTCGCGCCCCAGTCCGCCACGGTGACGGTCATCCCCGACTTATTGCGCAGGGTCACCTGCTGCCATGGCCGGCCGTCCGGGGCCAGCGCGGTGGTTTGCGTTAGCATTGGCCAGCCCCCTGTGACGGTTTGCAGACATAGAATGTCTCTTTAATACCGGTTTTCGCTTCATACTCGTTGGCAACGGCCTGCTGAACGGTATCGACCAGATCTTCCGGGATTAACGCTACCACGCAGCCGCCAAAGCCGCCGCCGGTCATGCGCACGCCGCCCTTATCGCCGATCGCGGCCTTAACGATCTCCACCAGGGTGTCGATCTGCGGGACGGTGATCTCGAAATCATCACGCATCGAGGCGTGGGACTCTGCCATCAGCTCACCCATCCGCTTCAGGTCGCCTTTTTCGAGGGCGCTGGCGGCTTCCACAGTGCGGGCATTCTCCGTCAGCACGTGGCGTACGCGCTTCGCGACGACCGGATCCAGCTCATGGGCGACGGCGTTAAATTGCTCAAGGGTGACATCGCGCAGGGCGGGCTGCTGGAAGAAGCGCGCGCCGGTTTCGCACTGTTCACGACGGGTGTTGTACTCGCTGCCGACGAGGGTACGCTTAAAGTTGCTGTTGATGATCACCACCGCCACGCCTTTCGGCATCGAGACGGCTTTGGTGCCCAGCGAACGGCAGTCGATCAGCAGCGCGTGGTCTTTTTTGCCCAGCGCTGAAATCAGCTGATCCATGATGCCGCAGTTGCAGCCGACGAACTGGTTTTCCGCCTCCTGGCCGTTGAGGGCGATTTGCGCGCCATCCAGCGGCAGATGATACAGCTGTTGGAACACGGTGCCGACGGCGACTTCCAGCGAGGCTGAGGAGCTTAACCCCGCACCCTGCGGTACATTACCGCTGATCACCAGATCCGCGCCGCCAAAGTGGCTGTTCCGCTGCTGCAGATGCTTTACCACGCCGCGGACATAGTTCGACCACTGCTGGGTGTCGTGGCTGATAATCGGCGCGTCGAGAGAGAACTCATCGGTCTGATTGTCGTAATCGGCGGCAATCACCCGCACCGTACGATCGTCGCGCGGCGCACAGCTGATCACCGTCTGGTAGTCGATAGCGCAGGGGAGCACAAAACCGTCGTTGTAATCGGTATGCTCGCCGATCAGGTTGACGCGGCCTGGCGCTTGAATGACATGGCTGGCCGGGTAGCCGAAGGCGTCAGCGAACAGGGTTTGGGTTTTCTCTTTCAGACTCATCATTACACTCCGGATTCACGAAAATGGACGTCGCTGACGGCGCGCAGTCGTTCGGCAGCTTGCTCGGCGGTCAGATCGCGCTGAGTTTCGGCCAGCATTTCATAACCAACCATAAACTTGCGGACCGTCGCGGAGCGCAGCAGCGGCGGATAAAAGTGGGCATGAAGCTGCCAGTGGTTATGGTCTTCGTCGTTAAACGGCGCGCCGTGCCAGCCCATGGAGTAGGGGAATGAGCACTGGAACAGGTTGTCGTAACGGCTGGTCAGCTTTTTCAACGCCAGCGCCAGATCGCTGCGCTGGGCGTCGGTGAGATCGGTTATGCGCTGCACGTGCGCTTTCGGCAACAGCAGCGTTTCGAACGGCCAGGCGGCCCAGTAGGGCACCACCGCCAGCCAGTGCTCGGTGTCCACCACCGTGCGGCTGCCGTCGGCCAGTTCGCGTTGCGCATAGTCCAGCAGCATCGGCTGGCCCTGTGCGGCGTAATACTCTTTCTGCAGACGGTCTTCCCGTTCCGCTTCATTAGGCAGGAAACTGTTGGCCCACACCTGACCATGCGGGTGAGGGTTGGAGCAGCCCATCGCTGCCCCTTTGTTTTCAAAAACCTGCACCCACGGGTAGCTTTTCCCGAGGTCCGCGGTCTGTTCCTGCCACGTTTTAACCACGTCTTCCAGCGCTCCAAGGCTCAGTTCCGGCAGCGTTTTGCTGTGGTCTGGCGAGAAGCAGATCACCCGACTGGTGCCGCGGGCGCTCTGGCAGCGCATCAGCGGATCGTCACTCTCCGGTGCGTCCGGGGTGTCGGTCATCAGGGCCGCAAAGTCGTTGGTAAATACGTAGGTACCGGTGTAATTCGGGTTGGTGTCGCCGGTCACCCGGGTGTTGCCCGGGCACAGGAAACAGTCCGGATCGTGGGCCGGCAAGGTCTGTTTTGCCGGCGTTTCCTGCGCCCCCTGCCAGGGGCGCTTGGCGCGATGCGGAGAAACCAGAATCCACTGTCCGGTTAACGGGTTATAACGACGATGTGGATGGTCAACGGGGTTAAATACGCTCATGAAGGTTCCTTAGTCTGGATAACCCTGCGGATGACGGGACTGCCAGTGCCAGGTGTCCTGCGCCATTTCGTCCAGGTTGCGCGTTACGCGCCAGTTCAGCTCGCGGTCGGCCTTGGCAGCATCCGCCCAGTAGGCCGGGAGGTCGCCATCGCGGCGCGGCGCGAAATGGTAGTTAATGGGTTTGCCGCAGGCCTTGCTGAAAGCATTGACTACGTCGAGCACGCTGCTGCCGACGCCGGCGCCAAGGTTGTAGATATGCACCCCGGCTTTGTCAGCCAGTTTTTCCATGGCCGCGACGTGGCCATCGGCGAGGTCCATCACATGGATGTAATCGCGCACGCCGGTACCATCTTCGGTCGGATAGTCGTTACCAAAAATGGCCAGCGATTCGCGACGGCCAACGGCGACCTGGGCGATGTAGGGCATCAGGTTGTTCGGGATCCCCTGCGGGTCTTCCCCCATGTCGCCCGACGGGTGGGCGCCGACCGGGTTGAAGTAGCGCAGCAGGGCAATGCTCCACTCCGGCTGGGCTTTCTGCAGGTCGGTCAGGATCTGCTCTACCATCAGCTTGCTTTTGCCGTAAGGGCTTTGCGGGGTGCCGGTCGGGAAGCTTTCGACATACGGGATTTTCGGCTGATCGCCGTAGACGGTAGCGGAGGAGCTAAAGATAAAGTTCTTCACGCCAGCGGCGCGCATGGCAGAGACTAATTTCAGTGTGCCGGTGACGTTATTGTCGTAATATTCCAGCGGCTTGGCGACGGACTCCCCGACGGCTTTCAGCCCGGCGAAGTGGATCACTGCCTCAATGGCGTGATCGTGGAGGATCTCCGTCATCAGCGCTTCGTTACGAATATCGCCTTCAATAAAGGTGGCTTCTTTGCCGCCGAGACGTTCAATCACCGGCAGTACGCTGCGCTTGCTGTTGCAGAGATTGTCGAGGATCACCACCTCGTGTCCCTGCTGCAGCAGTTGAACGCAGGTATGACTTCCAATGTAACCGCTACCACCTGTAACCAGAACTTTCATGATTCGCTCCATTCGGCTTATCGTTTGTGAGGAAGATAGCATATCAAAGAAGTGAAAAGTGTGACATAGCACAAGTTAGTGGAATCGTTTACACTCAAGGGCGAAATGATATCATTGAATATATTTTGCTTTAAAAACATGTCATTATATTATTTTGGCGCTATTTTTCTGAAAAATACCAGGGATCTTTCGATCCCCGGCAGGGGGCGTCAGGCCACGGGGCCGAGTTGATAAGTGTAACCGTCTCCACTGGGAACGAACGCCAGGCGATGGGTAATACAGTCCGGGGCATCTTCCGCATGGTGCGAGACAAACAGCAGCTGTGTGGCCCCTTCGCCAATCAACACGTCGACAAAGCGGCGCACCAGCTGGCGGTTGAGGGGGTCCAGCCCCTGCAGCGGTTCATCGAGGATCAGCAGGGTTGGATGCTTCACCAGCGCGCGGACGATAAGCGCCAGCCGCTGCTGGCCCCACGACAGACTGTGAAACGGCGCGTCGGCGGTGCGCTTATCGATGCCGAGAATATCCAGCCATTGCTGCACCAGCTTATGCTGCTTGTCGGAGACCGCCTGATAAATGCCGATCGAGTCAAAATAGCCCGACAGGATGACGTTGCGGACGTTGGTGCTGACCCGGTAGTCCAGATGCAGGCTGCTGCTGACGTAGCCGATATGCTTTTTAATATCCCAGATGGTCTCACCGCTGCCGCGCCGGCGGCCAAAGAGCGTGAGATCGTTGCTGTAGCCCTGCGGATGATCCCCGGTGACCAGGCTCAGCAGCGTAGATTTACCGGCTCCGTTGGGACCGACGATCTGCCAGTGTTCGCCCGGATTCACGGTCCATGAGAGGTGATTGATGACCGGGCGATCGTTATAGGAGACCACGCCGTCGTTGAGCACGATACGCGGCGCCGAGTCTGCCAGCGCATGACGGGCCGGTGGGACATCCGGCTCCGGCAGGGTGATGCCGTCCAGTTTTTCACTGTGCGCCAGCTGGGCGACCAGCGCCTGCTGCAGCAGGGAAGACTTCTCGCCGGTCTCGCTGAGGGTGCAGTCAGCCAGCACGCCGGCGAATTGCACAAACTCCGGGATCTCATCGAAGCGGTTGAGCACCAGCACCAGGGTGATGCCGGCGCTGTGCAGGTCGGCCAGCAGGGCAGCCAGCTGCTGGCGGGAGTTGACGTCGAGACCGTCGAAAGGTTCATCGAGGATCAGCAGTTGCGGATCGGTCATCAGGGCCTGACACAGCAGGGTCTTACGCGTTTCCCCGGTCGACAGGTATTTAAACCGGCGGTCCAGCAGGGCGCTGATGCCAAACTGTTCGGCCAGGCGCGCGCAGCGGGCAGGATCTTTCACCTCATCCTGGATAATCTCCGCGGTGGTGCGGCCGGTATCTTCTTCGCCAGGGCTGAGCAGGTCGGTGTTATTGCGCTGCCACTCGTCGCTGACCAGCTTCTGCAACTGCTCGAAGGAGAGGCGGGTTACGCGGGAGAAGTGGCTTTCGCGCTGGCCGCTGAGCAGGGTCAGGTCGCCGG
>ENA-UADQ01000553-UADQ01000553.1-human-gut-metagenome-genome-assembly--contig:-NODE-553-length-11211-cov-4.354070_pt1 | contig 11211 bp, 12 predicted proteins | sample MGYA00244262_ERZ654258 | MGnify/ENA primary metagenome ERZ654258 (study PRJEB26926, sample SAMN06165206) | human gut metagenome | biome: ENVO:00009003; feature: ENVO:2100002; material: ENVO:00002003...
CGCCGACGTTGATGGCGCATTCCGGCTCGCCCACGCCGCAGAAAGCACCCGCCATAAACGGGTTGTCCTCCACTGCGTTGCAGAAAACGACCAGCTTCGCACAGCCCAGCCCGTCCGTGTCCGCCGTCAGCGCCGCCGTCTTTTTGATAATTTCGCCCATTTCGCGTACGGCGTTCATATTGATGCCCGCGCGGGTGCTGCCGACGTTGACAGAGGAGCAAAGCCGCTCGGTCGTGGAGAGCACTTCGGGGATGGAAACCAGCAGCCGCTCGTCCGCCAGCGTTGCGCCCTTGTGCATCAGGGCAGAGTAGCCGCCCAGAAAGTTCACGCCCATTTCCTTCGCCGCGCGGTCAAGCGCCTTGGCAATCGGGCGCGGGTCGCCCTGACAGATCAGGCTCACCGGGGTCACGGAAATGCGCTTGTTGACAATCGGAATGCCCAGTTCGCGCTCAATGGCTTCGCCCGTGCGCACAAGGTCTTTGGCGACGCGGCAGATTTTATCGTACACGCGCTGTGCGCAGGCTTCCGGGGACGGATGAGAGCAGTCCAGCAGATTGATGCCCAGCGTAATGGTGCGGATATCAAAGTTCTGCTCCTGAATCATCGCCATCGTTTGGAGGATTTCGCCCGTTTCAATCATCCCTCAAGTCCTCCTGCCTTAAATGCGGTGCATCGCGTCGAAAATATCCATGCGCTGGAGGTGGATATTCAGGTGCATTTCTTCGCGGATGGGCTGGAACGCCTCATCCACGGCGGCAAACTCCATCTGAGCGCCGTCAAGGTCAACGACCATCATCATCGTGAAGCATCCCGACAGGATGGTCTGCGTGATGTCCAGAATGTTGATGTTGAGTTCAGACAGTTTGGTCGCGACGCGGGCGATAATACCGGTAGTATCCTGTCCGGTGACGGAAATCAAGGCCTTGGTCATGCGTAGTATCCTCCCTTTCAGCGGCTTCTATGCAGCCGGTGCGCGTTCGTCCATACGAAAAAACAGCGGGTGTGCGCAGGCATACCCACGCATAACAATAGCAGGAAACCGCCCGAATGTCAAGCAAAACATGATGAAATCACACGCAAATCCGCCTTTTTTCGCAGAAATTAGGCGGGATGACTTGATTATTCGGGGGCAGATAGCGTATAATAGACGCGGAATTGGATTCTTAGGAGAGATGAGTGATTATGAACACGCCACAGATTCAGGATTTTGCGGGTAAACGCATCCATATGATTGGCATCGGTGGCTCCAGTATGTCCGGTTTGGCTCAAATGCTTCAGCATTTGGGGTATCAGGTGACGGGCTCGGATCAGAATGACGGGTATCTGATGAACGACGTGCGGCAGGCGGGTGCGAAAGTAACCATCGGCCACCGCGCGGAGAATGTCCACGGCGCGGATTTGGTGGTCTATACCGCGGCAATTCCGCTGACGAACCCCGAACGCGCCGAAGCGGAGCGGCTGCATATTCCGTCGATGGAACGCGCGGAGCTGCTGGGACAGCTGATGCGCCACTATGCGCGCGCCATCGGCATCTGCGGTGCGCACGGCAAGACGACGACGACCTCCATGCTTTCGGAAATTCTCGTCGAGTGCGGGCTTGACCCGTCGGTGCATATCGGCGGCAAGCTCGATGCCATCGGCGGGTCAACCCGCATCGGTCACAGCGATATTTTTGCTGCCGAAGCGTGCGAATTCAACCGCTCATTCCTGCATATGCATCCGACGATGGCGGTTGTGCTGAATATCGACGCGGATCACTTGGACTGCTACAAGGATATCGACGAGATTGAGGAGACGTTCGGGCAGTTTCTGCACCTGCTGCCGGATAACGGCGTTGCTATCGGCAAGGGGACGGATGAGCGCGTGGTTCGCCAGCTTTCGCGCCTCAACTGCCGGACGATTACTTTCGGGCTGACGGCGGATTGCGACGTACATCCTGCCGCGCTGACGGAAGATGATAACGGCTATTATACATTCGACCTCTGCGTGCAGGGGAACATCTTGGCGCACGTCAAGATGGGCGTGCCGGGGCGCTTCAATGTCGAAAATGGGCTGGCGGCGCTCACTGCGGCGTGGGTACTGGGCGCGGATATGACGAAGGCGGCGGAGAGCTTGGCGCGCTTCACCGGGGCGCATCGGCGATTTGAACTGACGGGGCTGCTCAACGGCGCGGAGATGTTCCACGACTACGGGCATAATCCGGCGGAAATGCGCAATGCCGTCGCCATTGCCCGGAAGCGCTGCAAGGGGACGCTTTATGCTGTTATGCAGCCGCACACGTTTGACCGCGTGAAGCACCTCTTCAATGACTACCTGACGTGCACCGAAGCGGCGGACGTGACCGTTGTCATGGATATTTTCAGCGCGCGTGAAAAGCGGGAGAATTACCCCGATTTGGACAGCGGCAAGCTGGTTGCCGGAATGCAGGCGCACGGGCTGAACGCTGTATGGACACCGTCGTTTGACGATACCGAGGCGTACCTGCGCGCACACTTAAAGCCGGGCGATTTGGCAATTACGATGGGCTGCGGCGATGTCAATCTGCTGAACGAGCAGATTGAGCAGCATGAGAAAAGCGGACGATAAGCCCATAAATCAGCGGCAAAACGGCGCAAATTCCGGTTTGCCCCTTTTCTTTATCGTGTCCCTATGCTATAATAAAAAGCAGTCTGCCGCCAAAAGCGGGAGCATTTTGCTGTGTTTAAGGAAGGTGAGCTGCACATGCAGCAGTATCCTGTTCGGACAATTGATTTGGAAGCGCTGCGGGAGAATGTGCGTCTATTGCGCTCCACGCTGCCGGAAAAAACGAAGCTGATGGCCGTTGTCAAGGCGGATGCTTATGGGCACGGCATTGCAAAGGTCGCCCGTGCCGCGCTGGAAGCGGGCGCAAGTGCCTTGGCGGTTGCCCGCACGGATGAAGGCGCGGCGCTGCGTCAGGCGGGCGTAACCGCGCCGGTGCTGGTGCTGGGCGCATCCTCTGATGAAGAAATTGCCGAGGGCGTCCGCAACGAACTGACGCTGACCGTCTGCACGCCGGAAATGGTTGATACGCTCGAATCCTGCGCGAAGGACAGCGGCTTGACGGGGCTGATGCACCTGAAAATCGACACGGGCATGGGGCGCATTGGCGTGCGCACGGAAGAGGAAATCCGCGCGATTCTCGCCCGTCTGCAAGTCAGCCCGCATGTCCGACTGACGGGGGCATTCACGCACTTTGCGGATGCCGATGGCAGCGATATGGCATATACACGGATGCAGTTCGAGCGCTTTCAGCAGATGTTGACGCTCCTGCCGGACGGTATTGTGCGCCACTGCGCCAACTCCGCCGCCATTCATCGCTGCCCGGAAGCCGCGCTGGACATGGTGCGCGCGGGTATCTCGATGTACGGTCATCCGCCGGTGGAAACGGATTTGCTCCTCCGCCCGGTCATGACATGGCGGACGCAGGTGACGTTCGTCAAGACCGTTCAGCCGGGCGACAAAATCAGCTACGGCTGCACATTTACGGCGGAAAAGCCGATGCGCCTTGCGACGGTAGCCTGCGGTTACGGCGACGGCTATCATCGCAACGCCTCCAGCCGCGCGCAGGTGATTCTGCACGGACAGCGCGCGCGGGTCGTCGGGCGTATCTGCATGGATCAAATGATGGTGGACGTGACCGACATTCCGAACGTCAAGGCGGGCGACGAAGTGACCCTGATGGGCTCGGACGGCGCGGAAACCATCACGCCGGATGAACTCGGATCTTGGTCGGACACGATTGGCTACGAGGTGCTGCTGGCGGCGACGGAGCGCGTTCGCCGCGTCTGGCTGCACGAGCACGAATGAGCACGGAAAAGGCGGCGCTGCGAAAAGCGATTCGCGCGCGGTATCCCGGCAAAAATCAGCGGGACGCGGAAAGCGCAAGGCTCTGCGCCGTGATTGCGCAAAGCGATCTGTTCCGCCGCGCAAATGTCGTTGCCGGGTATGTGCCGATGGCGCGGGAGGCTGATATTATGCCGCTTTTGCGCCTGACACTGGATTTGGGCAAAACGCTGCTGCTGCCGAGGGTGGAAGGCGCGCGGCAGATGACCATGCGGCAAATTTGCGACTTGTCAGCGCTGATTCCGGGCGCCTATGGTATTCCTGAGCCGCCGGAAAGCGCTCCGATTCTATTGCCGGATGCGATTGACCTGCTGTTGACGCCGCTGGAAGGCGTTGCCCCGGACGGCACGCGGCTGGGCAAGGGCGGCGGCTACTATGACGGGCTGCTGCCGCTGAAAAACGGAATTGCACTGGGCTGTGCCCTGCCGTGGCAGTGGGTGGATGACATTCCGCGCGAAAGCTGGGATATTCCGCTGGATGCCTGTGTGGACGGGGAGGAGATTCGGTACTTCAGCGGCGGGAAAAATCCGTCAAAATCATGAAAGTTGAGGAAATACCATGTCGGAAACGAAAAAGAAAACCGCTGCCCCCAAGCCTGTCAGCAAAAAGCCGTATTTGACGGGCACGCCGCTGGATTCGTCCTGCATCGGCGGTGCGATGCGCTTCTTCCTGTATCTGCTGATGATGGCAATTGCGTTCCTGTTTCTGGGCGCGGTGCTGAGCTTTGACAGCTTTACGCTCCGCCTCATCATCAATCTGGCGGTCGTTCTGCTGCTGCTGACGGTCATGTTCCAGTCCGGCGCAGCGGCAGGCAGCGTTGCGGTCAACGCGGGGGAACTGGCGTATCAGCGCAAGGAGTCGAACCGAATGCTCAATGACGCGGAAATCCGCGCGTGCTATCACCCGCTCAAAGGCTTTCTGACAGCGCTGATTGGCTCGCTTCCGCTGCTGATTGCCGCGACCGTGCTGGCCTGCACGACGCAGCGCCAAATGACGAGCATCGGCGCGCTGCCGACGTGGGTCAGCAGCATGATGGACAATGTCGATAACGGCGCGGCGCTGGCAGTATACGCGCAGGACGGCGGCGTCGCGGGCATGACGATTCTGCGCATAGTGATTCGCACTTGCATCCTGCCCGCCGTCAACATTGTCGGTGCGACGAACAGCGACGCAATGCTGCGCTTGGAGCAGTTCAGCCCGCTGCTGTGCTGTCTGCCGATGATTGCCTACGGGTTGGGCTATCCGCAGGGTGTCCGCATCCGCACGCAGGTGCAGGCGGACATTGCTGCCGGCAAGCGCAAGGCGCGCAAGAAGGCGAATAAGGAGCGCAAGCAGCGCACCTCACAGAACGGCCCGGAGCAGCTGAATTAAGTGGAGGAAACCCACATGCGAATCATCGCCGGAACAGCCCGCGGCACAGTCATTGACGCGCCGCTGGGGAGAGATACGCGCCCGACGCTCGACCGCGTTCGTGAGAATGTGTTCAATATCTTTCAGCAGCAGGTGCGGGGTGCGCGGGTGCTGGATTTGTTCTGAGGCAGCGGCGCAATGGCGTTTGAGGCGGTCAGCCGGGGAGCTGCATCCGCCGTGCTGGTGGATGTGGACAAAAAGGCGCATCAGGTGGAGGAAGCGAATTGCCGCAAGCTGCGGATGGACGACCGCTGCCGCCTGCTGCTGATGGATTGGCAAGCCGCCGTATCGCAGCTCCAGCGCGCGGACGACCGTTTTAACCTTGTGTTTCTTGATCCGCCGTATGCCATGCACGACCTCTGCGGCGTGATGAATGCGCTCAAGCCGCTGATAGCAGAAGATGCCATCATTCTGGTTGAGCATGAGGCAAAGACGTTCCCATCCACCCCGGATGGCTTTGATCTGTACGATAGCCGCAAGTACGGCATTGCGGGCGTGAGCTTTTTCCGCCTGATTCATACGGAGGAATTGTAAATGGAACGCATTTGCGTTTATCCCGGCAGCTTTGACCCGGTTACGCTGGGTCACGAGGATGTTATCCGCCGTGCCGCGAAGCTGTTCGACCGCCTGATTGTCGCCGTGATGCACAATCCGCAGAAAACAGGCTGCTTCCCCGTGCAGGAGCGGATGGCGCTGCTGGAGAAGCTCACGCGTGATTTGCCGAACGTGACCATCGACTGCTGGGATGGGCTGCTGGTGGATTATGTGCGCACGCATCAGGCAAGCGTTGTTGTCCGCGGGCTTCGTGCCGTCAGCGACTTCGAGTCTGAGCTGACGATGGCGCAGATCAACAGTCATCTGCTGCCGGGCATGGAGACGATTTTCCTGATGACGCGCCCGGAACATTCGTGCATTTCATCCTCCGCCGTCCGGGAAGCCGCCGCGTTCGGCGCGGATATCCGCGATTTTGTCCCGGCGTGCATTGCCGAGGATGTGACCACGCACTTTCATCGCACACAGAAGTGATCCAATACACCCGTTTGAGCGAAAGCAGGAGAGGAGCAGACGATATGCTGAACAACCCGCAGGGTTCTCAGGGAAACAATGACCTTCAAACCGCCCAGAACGCAATTGCCATCCTGATTGACCAGATCAGCAAGGCGCGTGGAGTTGGGCGGACAATCGTTATCGACAAAAACTGGCTCAACAACCAGCTCAGTGCTTTGCAGAACAGTCTGCCTGCCGCCGTGCATCAGGCACAGGCGGTGCTGAAGGAGAAGGAAGCCACCCTGTCCTGTGCGCAGCAAGAAGCGGAGATGCAGCGGCAGACCGCGGCGGATGATGCGCAGCGCCTGAAGGCACAGGCGGAGAAAGAAGCCGCCGCCGCGCGCGCCGAGGGCGAAAAGGCGCGCGCCGATGCGCAGAAGGATGCAGAAGCCGCCAAGCAGGAAGCCGAGCGGATTCGCGCCGGCGCAGCGTCTCAGGCGAATGCGGATGCCCGCGCTATTATCGACAAAGCAAATAATGAAGCGCGGAATATCATCTACAAGGCGCAGCAGGACGCCAATCGCCTTGTGCAGGCGGATGCCATCCGTCAGCAGGCGGAGAAGGAAGCTGAAACGCTCCGTTCGCAGGCGAGCGAGGATATCGCCAAGCGGCAGGCGGACTGCCAGCAGTACATTGCGGGTCAGCTTGCGAATCTGGACAGCTATATGACGCAGATGCTGCAAAACGTTCGCAATGCGCGCAGCCAGGTGCGCGGACAGTAACGTTTTTTCATGGAAAGCAAGTTTTCTCGCAGGTGTTACAATCAATTCACCAGAAATTCATGCAGACTTCATATTCCTGCACTAAGATACTCTTGCAAGCGGCGGAAAGCCACCATCCACCGATTGCAATCTCCTTTTTCCAGGCATTTTCCCCAAAGGGAAATGCCGAACCTCCCTATCCTCCATACAAAGCAAAGCCCGCCAATGCTGTGAAGCGTCGGCGGGCTTTGTGATTGGGCGCATAAATTTTCCGAGGCACGGAAATGCTTCTCCGCATAGGGAGGCATGAAGCGATGCGGAAAAAGCAGGTGCTGCAGCTGCTGACAATGCTGACGGCGACCGCCGCCGTGTGCGCGGGACTCTTCCTGCGCCATCAGCCAATGGAAGTGGCGGCAGTGCGCGTGGAGAATGGGAACATCTGCCGCACGGTCGGTGTCGCAGGGACGGTCTGCTACACGCAGGAAACGCCCGTCACGGCAATGGTCAGCGGCATGGTGGACGCGCTGTATGTAATCGAGGGGGAACGCGTGACGCAGGGGCAGGCGCTGGCGCGGATCAGCGGCGGTACGGCGCAGGAACAGGCGGTACTGGCGCTGATGACGCATTTGGATGACGACGGGCGCAGTGCCCTGACGCAGACGCTGGCAGAGGGCAGTGTCCTGCGCGCGCCTGTCAGCGGGATTGTGCAGCGCGTGGCGACGGCGGCGTATGCGCCCGTGCAGGCGGGGAGCATCCCCATGACGATTGCAGCGGGCGCGCCGGAAATCGTCTGCCTGTGCGTTCCGGCGGATGCGGAAGATGTGCGCGTTGGGCAGCTGGCAGACATCAGCACAAATGGCAAGCATTGCGGCTACGCGACGGTCGCGAGCATCAAGCCGATGATTGCGGAAAACTCTTCCGCCTATCGACTGATTTTGACGCCGCAGGACGGGCTGACCCTCAGTCCCGGCATAGAGGTGGAAGCGCAGATTACCGCCGAATATCACGCGCAAGTCACGACGCTGCCGCTCAGTGCCATCACGCCCGACGAAACGGTCTGGTGGATTGCTGATGGCATTTGCACAGAAATTCCCGCACAAATCGTGCAGACGGACGAAAATAGCGCGTGGGTCAGCCTGCCGGAAGGAATCAGCGTGGTGAACGGCGAATTTGACCGCTGTCAGCAAGGCATTCGCGTCCGGATTGCGGAGGGTACGCTGTGACGCTGCGGGACGCGCTGGATTTTGCGCTGACCAGCCTGCGCGGAAATCTGGCGAAATCACTGCTGACGGTGCTGGGGCTGGGTGTCGGCGTCGGCGCGGTGCTGACAGTGCTTTCGCTGGGCGACGCGGGCGAAATCCGCGTGGAGGAAGAAATCGCGCGCTTGGGTGTGGATAAAGTATGGTTCTGCGCGGAAAATCCGGCGTATCCGCTGACGGAGGATTGCCGCGTCATCGCCGCTTCTACGGGCGCGGATGTTTGCCTTGGCGCATCGACGATGGACGCGGTGTCGCTCGGCGGGCAAACCGTCTATGCGCAAATTGCCGGATATGACGATGGCTTAGAAACGGTGCATCACCCCAGCAGCGTGCAGGGACGCATGTTCACCGCGCGCGAGTACAGCGGTGAAAGGGTCGCCCTGCTTGACGAGACGCTGGCGGGGCGCTTGAACGCGGCGGTGGGGGATTTCATCAACTGCGGCGGGCGGCGCTACTGCATCGTCGGTGTCGTCGCGGGGATGCCCGCACAGAGTGCATCGCTGGGCAGTGGAATGCTCCTTCTGCCGCTGCAAACGTGGCAGGATGCCTATGCGCTTGCCCCAACAGAACTGGCGCTGGCCGTCCCGAAGGGCGAAAAGGCGGGGGAACTGGCTGAGGATGTTTTGGCGAAGCTGCACAATCTGCCGGGAAAATATCTCTCCGTGACGCTGGAAAACGAGGTTGACGCTGCAAAGTCGGTCGTGCGGATTTTCGTGATGGTACTGGCGTGCGTGGCGTTCGTGTGTGTTGCGACAGGCGCCATCGGCGTGATGAACGTGCTGTTGATTTCCGTACGGGAGCGGCGGCGCGAAATCGGACTCCTCAAGGCAATTGGCGCAACGTCGCGGCAGGTGGCGCTGCTGTTTCTATTGGAAGCGGCGGCGTATGCAGCGCTGGGCGGGCTGCTGGGGATTCTCCTCGGCTTGGGGATGACGGCGCTCTTCGGCGCGCTGATTGGCTTAATGCCGCAGGTGAAGCTGCTGCACATGGGACTGCTGCTGGCGGGCGCGGCGGTGCTGGGGCTGAGCTTCGGCGTGATTCCCGCGGCAAAAGCGGCAGGACTTCCTCCAGCGCAGGCACTTAGAACCGAGTGATTTTTTGGGCAATTTGTCTACAAAAAGCGTTTCTTTTCAACCATGAGAGACATTCTGCACAAGGAATTGCGCAAAGAATTGGCAATCCGGCCTATTTACGATTTGGCGAAAAACAGGTATAATATCGACAGTGGCCAAGCAAGAGGAACCATTCGCAAGTGTGGTGCTGGCCAACCGGATTACGAATTTTCGTGAGGAGGAATTCATTATGGCAAGTGTATCCCTGCAGCACATCTACAAGGTGTACGCCGGCGGCGTGACGGCTGTCAGCGACTTCAACCTCGACATCAAGGACAAGGAATTTATCGTTCTGGTCGGCCCGTCCGGCTGCGGCAAGTCCACCACCTTGCGCATGGTTGCCGGCTTGGAAGAAATCTCCGACGGCGAACTGTATATCGGCGACAAGCTGGTTAACGACGTTGCTCCGAAGGATCGCGATATCGCGATGGTGTTCCAGAACTACGCGCTGTATCCGCACATGACCGTGTTCGACAACATGGCGTTCGGCCTGAAGCTGCGCAAGACCCCCAAGGACGAAATCAAGCGCCGCGTGGAAGAAGCTGCCCGCGTTCTGGGCATTGACCACCTGCTGAACCGTAAGCCGAAGGCTCTGTCTGGCGGCCAGCGTCAGCGTGTTGCTCTGGGCCGTGCTATCGTCCGTGAGCCGAAGGTCTTCCTGTTCGACGAACCGCTGTCCAACCTGGACGCTAAGCTGCGCGTGCAGATGCGTACCGAAATCACCAAGCTGCATCAGCGCCTGCAGACCACCTTCATCTACGTTACCCATGACCAGACCGAAGCTATGACGATGGCTTCCCGTATCGTGGTCATGAAGGACGGCGTTGTGCAGCAGGTGGATACGCCTCAGAACCTGTACGACTTCCCGGCAAACGAGTTCGTCGCAGGCTTCATCGGTTCTCCGCAGATGAACTTCTTCGACGTGCGCCTCAAGCGCGAAAACAACGAAGTTGTTGCGTACTTTGGCGACAACAAGATCGTTGTGCCGCAGGGCAAGGTTTCCAAGTTTGTGGATGAGTCCTATGTGGGCCGCGAAGTTGTCATGGGCATCCGCCCGGAAAACATCCATGACGATGAAATGTTCCTCGCCAACGCTGCCGATGCGGCCATCGACGTGAAGGTTGAAGTGACTGAAAAGATGGGCTCTGAAACCTATCTGTACCTGACCACCACCGGCAAGGAAGGCAACATCATCGCTCGCGTCAACCCGCGCACGACGTCCATCGCTGGCGCTGAAATCAAGGTGGCGTTCGACGTGAACCACCTGCACTTCTTCGACAAGGAAACCGCCCGCACTATTCTGGTGTCCGATGCTGTTCCCGCGCCGACCAAGACCAATCTGACGAAGTAATTCACTTCACACAGAATTTTCAGGAAGCACTTTCTCCGTAATGGGGAGGGTGCTTCTTTCTTTTTCATCGGCAGAACGTTTGTTTTTGTGCTAAATTCACAAAAAAATTTCGATTTTCGGCAAAATCCGCTTTTCTCCCGCGCGAAAGTGTGCTATACTGAAATAGGATATTCGGATACAAGCGCCGCGTGGGATGGCGGCGCGAAAGGGGCGTATACCTTTGATGAACAAACGTTTGCAGGAGCAGGTTGACAACGTGCTGAATCGCCTGAGTGTACCCATCACGATTCTGGATGCGGATTCGGACAGACTGCCGGACGGGATGCCGCTATCTACGCTTCGCCTGACTGAGGGCGAAGCGCGCGCCATGCTGGGCAGCCTGTATATGGCGGTGCCATCGCTGCATATCGTGCTGACTTGTGCCTGTCTCTTATACACATCTCCGAGCCCACGAGACACTCGCTAAT